>Ga0209573_1000473_pt1 | contig 84983 bp, 77 predicted proteins | sample TNRBio252014_DNA_FD_185870 | JGI IMG/M metagenome (GOLD analysis project Ga0209573, IMG submission 185870) | Wastewater treatment Type I Accumulibacter community from EBPR Bioreactor in Madison, WI, USA - TNR Reactor_6/25/2014_ DNA (SPAdes)... | ecosystem: Engineered > Bioreactor > EBPR >... | reverse complement strand
TGAAAGTTGCAATCTCCTCTTATTTGCACCATAGCTAGGTTCCATGAAGTTGCCGCCTGTCATTACCCGCAACAAACCCCTGATAAAATTCCTTCTTCTGCTGGGATTTCTGGGCGCCTATTTCCTGTATCTGAGCATGGAGTACGGCGCGGGGACGGGAGGCGTCGTCGCCGCATTAAGCTGGAGCTTCTTTGTGCTGTGCACCCCCATTGCCGACGGTGGGTTTCTGCTGGACTTCCCCATCCGCCTGCTCTTGGGGCTGCCGATGATGATCTCTGAAATCGTGGTGTGGACGATTGCCATCAGCCTCAATGGCTGGGCGCTCCACTACAGCCCTGGCGATTACGACACCACCTCCCTCACCCGGCTGTTTCACACGATCCTGACCCAACCCTACCCCTACTGGGGGATTATTTTCCTCTCGGGGCTGGGGACGTTTCTTTCGCTGCGTTTTCCTGGCCTTAAAATGAGCGTGGTGCAGGCTGATGGGCAAAACGTCGAACCCGTCACTATTGATGAGTTCCGCTTCGCGCCCGCTGAAACCTACGATGTGATTGTCACACCCAAGGAGGACAAAGCCTACACCATCGCCGCCGAGCCTATGGATCGCACGGGCTTTGCGCTTGGCTCGCTGGCAACGGCTGAGGGCATGAAAGGTGAAATCCCCGCCCAGCGTCCCCGCGCACTGCTTTCTATGGCCGATATGGACATGGAGCAGATGATGAAGGATGACCCCGACATGGAGATGACCCCCGCCGACATGATTAGCGGCTGGGCGAAAACGGGAACGCCCGAAGGTCAGAAAGCTCTTTCCTATGCAGATTTGCGCTATGCAGGCGTGCAGAAAGACCAACGCGAGCCACAGCGCACGATTGACGTGCGGCTGGGTGGCAATATGGAACGCTATATCTGGACGATTAACGGCAAGAAGTTCTCTGAGGCCGAACCCATCCGCTTGAAATATGGCGAGCGTGTGCGGCTGAAGTTCACCAACGAAAGCATGATGGCACACCCCATGCACCTGCATGGCATGTTCGTGCAGTTGGAGAACGGTCAGCCTGCGGCGAAATTGCCGAACAAGCACACGGTGATTGTCCCGCCTGGGCAGTCCTATTCCGTGCTGCTTACAGCGGATGAGGTTGGCGAATGGGCGTTCCACTGCCATCTGCTCTACCACATGGCCAGCGGCATGATGCGCCAGGTCGTGGTGGCGAAGCTCGATGCGGCGGATATGCCAGCAACCGAAACCACCACGCAAGGAGGCCACCATGCACACTAAGCAATTACTCATGGCTTTGTGCCTCACCACTATGCTTGCCCATCCTGCACTTGCTGCAGATCACTCTGCACATGCGGATAGTGGCGTTGACTTGTCCAGCGTCAAAGAAGGTGATGCCGTTTCCTTTACGCTGAAGCCAGCGGGCAAGGATGACTACACGATTTCAGCTATCAAAAAGAACTAACCACCCACCAACCAAAGGAGAATTATTATGAAAAAATTTATCGCTATCGCACTACTCGCACTCACCACTGCCTGCGCTCAAACTGAAACATCGGGCATGACGGACAAGGGCATGATGTGTGAGAAATGCCCTTGCTGCCAGAAGATGATGGAAGGCGGCATGAAAATGGATGGCATGAAAAGCGGAATGCAATGCCCAATGATGCAGGGCAAAGCCAAGGACGGCATGAAATGCGGTTGCTGTCAAGGAATGATGGGAGAAGAAAAGCAATCCACGCCTGCTCCTAAAAAGCCTGCTGGTGTAAGTGCCGAAGAACACAAACAACATCATCCAGCACAATAAGGAGGAGTTATGGATAACCATGAACACTGCCAGCATCCAAAATCATACAGCCTATGGCACAAAGCTGCCATAGTTTGCCTTGTGGTGCTGGGCGGATTGCTAATCGTTGACCATTGGAATCATGTGGTTAGCGCACTACCTTATCTCCTGCTATTATCATGTCCTCTCATGCACTTATTTATGCACGGGCATCATCATCACGGAGATAAGAAGTAATGAGCGAAACCCATCACGAACACCACGGCGAACATTGTAAGCATCACCAGCAGAAATCCTCTGCGCCTAAGCAGGAAATTCCTGCGGATGTGGAGGTGATCTACACCTGTCCGATGCACCCGCAGGTTAGGCAGCCAAAGCCTGGTAACTGCCCAATCTGCGGAATGGCACTGGAACCAGAGAGAGTGTCGCTGGACGCTACCCCTAATTATGAGCTGAGTGACATGACGCGGCGGTTTTGGGTATCAGCACTCTTATCCGCGCCACTGGCATTGTTCGTGATGGGCGCACATCTACTTCCAAACATTCCGCATGAATGGATGGACTCAAACCTATCGCGTTGGATTCAAATGATGGTTGCAACACCCGTAGTGCTATGGGGTGGTTGGCCATTTTATGTGCGAGCAGTGGATTCCATCAAACACCGTAGATTGAATATGTTTACGCTGATCGCTCTTGGGGTTGGCGTGGCCTATATTTACAGCCTTATTCTTACCCTGTTTCCCGACGCGGTTGCGGGGTTCTCAGGAGGCATGACGTTAGATGTATATTTCGAGGCGGCGGCAGTCATCACCGCGCTGGTGCTGCTCGGCCAAGTGCTTGAACTTAAAGCACGCGAGCAATCCAGCAATGCAATGCGGGCACTACTTGACCTCGCGCCGAAGATGGCGCGTATCGTCCGCACTGATGGTAAGGAAGAAGATATAGCACTTTCTGAAGTGCATAAAGGCGATGTGCTGCGTGTCCGTCCTGGTGAAAAAGTGCCGGTAGATGGCATTGTTATCGAAGGCCACAGTAGTGTTGATCAATCGATGCTTACGGGCGAGTCTGTACCCGTAGAAAAAAGCGCAGGCGACAAAGTGACGGGCGCAACACTCAATGGCACAGGCGGGTTTACCATGCGTGCCGAGCGTGTGGGCAATGAAACCATGCTGGCGCAGATCGTGGATATGGTCGCCAAAGCCCAGCGCACCCGCGCACCCATCCAGCGTATGGCAGATCAGGTATCGGGATATTTCGTACCAATTGTTGTGATCGTTGCAATTCTTACTGCCGCCGCGTGGTGGATATGGGGGCCAGAACCGAAACTGGCTTATGCCATTGTTAATGCTGTAGCCGTGCTGATTATTGCTTGCCCTTGTGCGCTAGGGCTTGCCACACCCATGTCTATCATTGCAGGTACAGGACGGGGTGCAATGGCAGGAGTGTTAATTAAAAACGCCGAGTCATTAGAAATCATGGAAAAAGTCGATACGCTCATCATCGACAAAACTGGCACGCTGACCGAAGGCAAGCCGAAGCTCATGGAGGTGGTTACTGCTTCCGGCTTTGAGCAAAGCGAAACATTGCGTTTAGTTGCAAGCCTTGAGCAAAGCAGCGAACATCCGCTTGCATCCGCCATCGTCAAAGGCGCACAGGAAAAAGGCATCACGCTTTCCACTGTGCAGAACTTTTCTTCTACCACAGGCAAAGGCGTGCAAGGCATGGTGGACGGTCACAATGTCACACTGGGAAATGCGGCAATGCTCACCTCGCTGGGCATGAATGCCGACTCGCTCGTACAAGCCGCCGATCAGCTCAGAGCCAAAGGCCAAACCGCTATGTTTGCAGCTATTGATGGCAAACCAGCAGCGATCATCAGCGTTGCCGACCCGATCAAAGCTACCACACCAGAAGCATTGAAACAGCTAAAAGCCGAGGGGTTGCATATTGTCATGTTAACTGGCGACAGCAAAGCCACCGCGAAAGCAATTGCGGAGCAGCTGGGCATTGATGATTATGAAGCCGAAGTGCTGCCAGAACGCAAAAGCGAACTGGTACGGCAATTACAGGCAAAAGGCCGCAAGGTGGCGATGGCAGGTGATGGGGTCAATGACGCGCCTGCATTAGCACAAGCGCATGTCGGTATTGCGATGGGAACCGGCACTGATGTGGCAATGGAAAGTGCAGGCGTAACGCTGGTGAAGGGTGATTTAATCGGCATTGTTCGCGCCCGTCGTTTGAGCCATGCCACCATGAGCAATATCAGGCAAAACCTATTCTTCGCGTTCGTGTATAACGCGCTAGGTGTGCCTGTTGCTGCTGGGTTGCTCTATCCATTCTTCGGATTGCTTCTAAGCCCCGTTATTGCTAGCGCAGCAATGGCACTCAGTTCAGTGTCGGTGATTATGAATTCGCTACGACTCAAAAAAGTTAAATTGTAATGTTTTCCTTATAAACTACTGACTCCGCCTTCCTGCGCTTCACCAGTCCCTTGAGCTTCCTGCCGCCAGCCCAGACCCATTTCATGAACTCGGCTGGCACGTCATCGTGTTCTTCGCGGTTTACCTTGCGGCGGAGCGTGGAGCGTTGAAGCGCACCCGCACCGAGGTTGAAGGTGAATGACACCAGCGCATCAAACTGCCCTTGCGTGAGTGGCACGCTAATCAGGCGTAGCACGGCGCGTTCTGCGACCGCCACATCCTGACGGAGCAGATTGAGGGCTTCGTCCTCGTCCACCCCGTCCAGGAACTTCTCTTTGTTGGCTTCGGTAATCAGGTGGCCATAGCCGATGGTGGGATAACCCGCTGGGCAGATATAAATCACTGGCGAGAACCCCTCAAAGCGGCAGATCAGGTCTAGCCCGTCTTTGGAGATATGCCTCATTTTCCGCCCCGTAGTTTTGCCATAGCACGTTGGCCGAAGTAGAAGCTGATAATGCCAGCGAAGATTGCCTGGTCTTCGGCTGTCCATAGCAGCCACGGCATGTCAGCCGAAAACTGCATCACCTTCACCGCCGCATAGAGCAGGAAGAAGCTGTAGGCGATGACAGGACGCACCGTGCCATTGAGCGCGTCCACCCAGCGAATGCCTGTGTTATAGGTCTTGTAGAGGGCTTGGGATTCGGCGATGTCCGCATTTACCTGAATTTCTTCCAAGCGGTTCACATGCCCCTGTGCCTGCTGCTGCATCTGCAATTCGAGAATTTTAAGCTCGTGCTTGCGATCTTGCGCGTCACGGAACAGCTTCAGGAAATCTGGGAAAGCTGCTGAGAGAAAGCCGAGTAATGATCCGAGGAGCGTAAACCCTGCCACCGCCCAGTCATCGGGTGCAACCCGTGCGCCTTAACGTCCATCCCGTGCAGCAGGCGCGGGCATTGCGTGCAAAAGACCGGGCGAAGGCGCTGCCGGACACACAAACGGACGCCCCCATGCCAGACTCAGGGCTTGGCTCTCTGGTGCAGGCTTTCGCCGCCGCTTGCGAACGTGGCGACCCGAACAAAGAAGGAGAAAACGCAGATGCTTGATTTCGGACAGAACCAGCACGGCCTCAAAGACGCCGTGATTTACGCGCGGGTGTCCTCACAGGCGCAACTCAAGGCCGGAATGGGCAATGAGTCGCAGGCGACCTACTGCCAGCAATATGCGGGGTATAAGGGCTATACCGTGCATCACGTCTTTAAGGATTCCGGCATCAGCGGCAGCCGTGCGGATCGGGAGGGCGTGCTGGCCATGCTCGCCTATCTCAAGAAAAACCGGCACAAGCGCCATGTGGTGATCGTGGATGACATTTCCCGTCTTGCGCGGGACATTCGCGTTCACCTCGATCTGCGCGATGCCATTGACAGTTGCGGCGCGGTGCTGGAAAGCCCCGCCATGACGTTTGGCGTCGATGCCGATGGCCGCTACTTCGAGAACATGCAGGCGCTTAGTGCCATGCACCACCGCGAGAAAAACGCCGAGCAGACCAAGAAGCGCCAGCAGGCGCGCATGGTGGACGGTTACTGGCCGTTCCCGCCGCCCATCGGCTACCGGCATGAGCGCAAGCCCGGCCACGGCAAGGTGATGGTGGCGAACGAGCCGCTGGCCTCCATCATCCGTGAGGCGCTGGAAGGTTATGCCTGCGGGCATTTCCAGACGCAAGCGGAAGTGGCGCGTTATCTGGAAGGCCAGCCGGACTTCCCAAAGAACCGTTATGGCTCGGTACCGATTGAAGCGGCGAACCGCATCCTGAACCGCGTCCATTACGCGGGCTATGTGGAGAAGAAGGAATGGAACATCCCCCTGCGCGAAGGCAAACACGCGGGGCTTATCAGCTTTGCCACCTATCAGAAAATACAGGAGCGGCTGCACGGCAAGCCGAAGCTCGCCACGCGGGTGGATGTGGACGAGGACTTCCCCTTGCGCGGCTTCGTGCTGTGCGGCGGGTGCGGGCAACCTGTCACCGCCTGCTGGTCGAAGGGTAAAATGGGCAAGCCCTATCCTTACTATATGTGCTTCCACAAAGGGTGCGAGCGCAAGGGCAAGTCCATCCGCCGCGCCGATATGGAAGACCGCTTCGAGGCGCTGCTGGCGGAGATGCAGCCCTCCCGCGTCATGTTCGATCTGGTGCATGAGATGTTCCGGCAGGCATGGGCGGCGATGAGCGAAAACGCGGCCATGCAGCGCCAGTCCCTGCAAAAAGCCCTGCGCGAAACGGAAACCAAGATGGAGAACCTTCTGGATCGCGTGGTGGACACCACCAGCGCCGCTATGGTATCGGCCTATGAACGCCGCATCGAGGCGCTGGAACGCGACAAGCTGGTCTTGCGTGAACAACTGGACGCGGGGGCGCAAAACCGCCGCCCCTTTGGGGAGATGTTCAAACTCACCCTGCTGTTCCTCGCAAACCCGCATAAAATCTGGAAAGAGGGGCGATTGGAACACAAGCGCGCGGTGCTCAAACTCACCTTTGCCGACCGCCTGACCTACGACCCAAAAACCGGGTTTCAAACCCCTGAATTTTCCAGCATCTTCCGCCTCTTAGGGGATAAAAACGCGCTAAATTTTCAAATGGCGGATGGGGTGAGATTCGAACTCACGGTACCGTCGCCGGTACGCCGGTTTTCAAGACCGGTGCCTTAAACCACTCGGCCACCCATCCGCAGTATCACCGTCATTCCCGCGCAAGCGGGAATCTTTGTACTCGTCTACGCCCGTTTTGACGCTACGCCTCCTGGCTGCGCGCCCTGCGGGTCTCTCAGCTTCGCCTCGATTACCAAAATGTCCTACTGACATTTTGTCAAGACCATGCTCGCTAAAAACCATCCCCCGGATGGTTTTTCTCACACTCGCATCTTAAACAACTCGGCCACCCATCCGTATCGCGGCAAAAACCTATCGTCCCGCCTTCGCTTTCGCAAGCATTATACGGGATGCGTTCCGAATTTACCCTATCAATAGGCATATCACACTGGAATATTGTAACAAACCCCTGATGTTGCAGCGCACAACCCATTGATAAAGAATCATTAACGGCACTTTTTCCTACACATTACAAAAACTTCTCGCTATGATGCGCGCCCATCAGGGTGCGAATGCCGGGAAACGGCCAAAAAGACGCCTTCAGACACAGACGCAACAACAAAGGGTGATTTCTCCATGGCACATGCGGAAGTACAGGAATGGAAGTTTTTTGGGCTTAAAATGTGGCACCAGGTGGCGTTGGGCATGGTGCTGGGCGTTGCGAGCGGGCTGGCACTGGGCGAGGACGCCGCGGGATTGGCCGTCTTAGGGACGATCTTCTTCAAGCTGATTAAGATGGTGGTGGCGCCGCTGATTTTCTTTGCGCTGATCGCCGGTATCACGAGCCTGACGGAAGGGCACCATTTCCGCGGCATCGCCACCAAAGGCGTAGCGGCCTACATGGCCACCGCCGCATTTGCGGTTAGCATGGGTCTGGTGCTGGCTAATATTTTTCATCCCGGGCTAGGCGTGCCGCAGCCCACGGGGGATACGATGGGCATGTTGCCTGACGCGGCGAAGGCTGCACCGCCCGGCCTGCAGGATTTCCTCTTTATGCTGATTCCGCACAATATCGTGAGCGCGATGGCGGAAGACCATTATCTGCAGATCGTGATTTTTGCGATCTTCACTGGCATCGTGATGAACAACATCCGCGGCAAGACGCAGATGGTGAAGGACATCAATCAGGAGATGGCGCATATTATCTTCAAGATGATTGAATGGATCGTGCGCCTCGCGCCATTGGCGGTCTTCGGTTTTCTGGCCTCCATGGTGGGCACGACCGGCACGGAGGTGCTTTTCAGCCTGCTGGAGCTGGTAGTGCTGGTGATCGGCGCGTGCGTCCTGCAATACGCCCTGTTTGGCGCGTTCATCTTCTTTTTTGCGCGGATTTCGCCCCTGCCCTTTTACCGCAAGATGGTCACCACGCAGCTCATGGCGTTTTCCACCTCCTCCTCCAAGGCGACGCTGACCACCGCCATGCGCGAATTGCAGGACAAGCTGGGCGTCTCGCAAAGCTCCTCGAACTTCATGATGCCGCTGGGCGCGTGCATCAACATGGACGGCACGGCGATTTATCTGGGCATCTGCTCGGTGTTTTTCGCGGAGATGTACGGGGTGCATCTGGGAATGCATGAATATATGGTGCTGATGCTCACTGCCACGCTCGGCTCCATCGGCGCGGCGGGAATTCCCAGCGGCTCCATCATCTTCATGGGGATGGTGCTGTCTTCCGTGGGGATCCCCATGGAAGGGATTGCGATGATATTGGGCGTTGACCGCATTCTGGATATGTTCCGTACCACGGTGAACATTACCGGCGATTCGGCGATCACCCTGATTATCGACAAGACCGAAGGCACGCTGGATATGGACGTGTATAACGCGGAGTGAAGTTAGGCGCTCAGGGGGTTTTTACGGCCTTTGCTTTACGCAGACGGCGGTAATTGACGATCCCCACGCCGATCAGCGCAATGCCCCCGCCGATAAAGGCTCCCCGGTCGGGAATCTCCCCCAGCCAGAAATACCCTACGATGGTGGCTCCGACGGGAACGACATACAGGAAACTGACCGTCCGTGACGCGCTCAGTTTCTGCAATACATACGCCCAGCCGAGATAGCCCAGCACGAGCGAAAAGACCGCCAGATACAGCATCGCCAGCGTCGCCTCGCTGAAAGGGTTTGCTATGGCTTTGGGAAAAGCCTGCCATCCCAGCGGCAAGACGGCGATCATCGCAAACTGGATGCAAAACGCCGTGACTTCCAGCGGGTCGTAGCGCGTCAGCATCCGCTTTTGCAGGATGGTCAGCAAGGCCTGCGTGGCCGCCGCCAGCAACACGACCAGCGCCCCCCAGTCAACGCCTACCCCGCCCGCCCGCGACAACGCCATCACCGCCACGCCGCTAAAGCTTACGGCAATCCCTGCGGTCGTTTTCCACCCCACACGCTCCCCCAGGAACGCTACCGAGGCCAGGACGGTGAAAACGGGCGTGAGGGCGACCAGCAGGCTGGCTTCGGCCGCCGTGATATGCTGCTGGCCGTAACCGAGCAGAATATTATACGAAGCCAGCCCGATCAGGCCGCATAACGCGCTGGGTAAAACATCCCGGCGGTCAGGGATAATACGTTTTCCGGTTATCACACAGATAAGAAGAATCAGCGCCCCCCCTACCACCATGCGAAACGCCGCCATTTCCAGCGGGGCGTAGACTTTCACGGCGGCGCTGATCGCCGGAAACCCCGTAGACCAGATAGCCAGAGAAACGGCGAGGACACAATAAACGCGGAGCATAGAACTCTCTATAAACACTCAAGGGAAAAACCGTGTGTACTCTGTGGGGAATCCTTCGCGCAATAGTTTTTCCGATGCCCCCCTTACTTCCCCTGTCACTTTCGCCTAACCCTTTGGCTTTGCGGGGCAATGGGAAAAGAGACAGCATATCGCTAACGACACGCACTTGTGGGACGCAGACAACGGATGACGAATTCAGAATACGTCACCGCCACAAGCCGCTTAATTCTTACAGAAATTGCCTCGATTATAATTAGCGCCGGTCTGTCCAGCGGTGACGAAGTCCCCGCCGGGCTTACCCTTCTTCACCGAGCCTTTAATCAGTGTCGAGGGGTCAAATCTCGATTCGGTGTCACTAACGTCAATCCTGCCCTTACCTTTCCATGGCACTATGTGACGATCCGCTTTCATCCAATCAACATAGACATTATCCAGTTGCACCGGATATTTTTTCCGGTCGTCGGCATAGTCGTCGTTTTGGAAATAAAGTGCCGTCAGTCCTCCACGGTACGGATTGGGAACGTAATCAACATTGACATTTCTCATGGCGACGCTTGTCTGGCCGCTCTGGCGGTGTGGGAGGAAGAAACCCTGTCCGCCAGTATATCCGGTAAAGTTTTCAACGCGCAGACTATAGCCACCGTTATTATTACCATACTGGAACTGCGCGAGGTCGCCATGGCAATTCCCATTGACGGTATTATAGCCCGGCCCATAAGCAAAGATGTTCTGAAGCGTCACGTTTAACTGCGCGCCTTTTTGATTGCGCAGCGCAAACACATCGCAGCGATTATTGACGTTAATATTCATGCCTTCAAAAAATATCTCTCCATTGCTGCCGTGATTATTGACAGCGATCGCGTAATGACCCGTGGTTAAGTTCATTGTGCCGCCGATCCCATGAATATTCCGTCCGCCATTAATGGTCACAGCCCCGGTAACGACTCCTTTGGGAAACTGCAACAATACATCTTCATTGTCGCCGAAAGAGTAGCTCCCGCCGTTCGTAGACACCGTAACGACTTTCGGATTGGTCAGCTTGGGAGGCTGCGCGCATTGACCGGGGGGCAAATTCGCCGGCGTTCCATTATAATTCCCGGGAGGATTAGGAGGAGGAGGCACCGTTTTAGCCACTTGAGATACGGGTGGCGGTTCGCCGGAACCATCGCAGAACCTACCACGGTTATAATTCAGACCCACAGTAGCCTCGGTTGCAAAATGCCCGTTGACACCAGGCAGGCCAGCACAAACCTTGCCCTGTATCTTCGGATCCCCCCATGTGCCATAGCGGCTGCAGTCTCCCTGCCCGTCCGTATGCCAGGTAGGTTGAGGAGAGATGGTTTGCGTATCCTTAACATATAAATCGCGTACTGCCACCCCATTGGGGGGTACGGAATCACCAAACTGGCCGGTACCGCCGAAGTTAAGCACCCCTCCATGCCTTGGAACATCACCCCAGCTCAAATCCACATGATCCATAATAAGTCTTTTGGTGCCCACACCTCCATCAGATGTTCTGTAAGGCACCTGAAAACCCTGATTTCCGGTATCAATACAGGTCACATTCTGGAAGACAAGGTTACCCAGTGCGCCGCCACCCTGGGCATGGAAACAATCCGCGTGAAAGTCTTGCCCCCATCGCGCCCCATGTAAATAAGTGTTTTGCACAAACACATTCAAATCATTGGCTCGGTAGGTACGGATAAGGTCGGAATTTTTATTGTTCCCGTCAACTTCCACACCTTCAATAAAGACAGTTTTGCCAGCGGGGATTTCATGGATGGAAATACCCTGACTTTGTTCTTCAGTAACCAGTATTTTGCCGCCGCGAATAAGTACGTTACCCGTATGGCTAATATCCAGTTTTCCTTTACACACACGATCCTTGGGCATCTCAAAGATGACATCGCGCCCGCCCGTGTTGAGCTTACCGCCTATGTCTTCCGCGCACTTACCTGTAATGATGAGGGGATTCTCCATCCCCGGTGCCTGAAAGCAGCCGTAAGGAGGAATATTTACCTGCTGCCCTCCAGCGGGAGGAAAGGGCGGCGAGGGGGGAAACAGATCATCATGCTTGCCGTGAGGCACAGGAGGTGGCTTGGGAAGCGTCACATAGGGGGGCACGGTGTGTATAGGCGCGTGCGGAGGCGCGGGTGGATGGTAGTTATTTGCACCGCCATTCACAGCGCAGGCAGTTGCATGAGCAGAATTGGAACTCCCCAGCACACACAGGCTGAAGGCCAGCACCGCTATCGCAACATTCAACACCCTCATACACCCCTCCGGAAAATATTTTTCCAGCGCACAGATTCTCCATTATAACAATGGCATCTGCGTGTTTGTATATCTTTTGCAAGAATACCATATTTTTTGCCAAAAGTTAATTTATATTTGTCTTTAATCTATTCCTATAGCTTTCTCTTTTTCGTGTTGATGTCGCTGGATAACCTGTCATCGTCATTTGCCGAATTTTGGTGTCAGTACAAACCAGAGGGAATCCGGCACATCATGTCATATCCTCCCCGCTTGGGCGGGGACAGGCTTATTCGCTTTTGCATCTACACTAAAGGAAGGGATCTCAAATCCCCTGCCCTATAACACAGAGGAGGAAGTAGTGGCTCAGGCAAGGATTTGAACCGGCAAAGCACGCCGAAGGCGTGTTTGCATCTACAATAAAGGAGGGGGTCTCAAATCCCCTGCCCTATAATGCAGGGGAGGAAGTGGTGGCTCGAGAGGGATTTGAACCCCCGACCAAGGGATTATGATTCCCCTGCTCTACCGCTGAGCTACCGAGCCACGCTTGCTTTTCGATCAGGCACTCGCTCCGGAAGACCGACCGCTCCTGCCTTTGCAAAAAACCGGAGATTCGCTATAAAACGCCGCAGGGAGGATGTCAAGACGTAAGGCTTAACGAGCAATATGCCACTCCTTCAGCAATGCCATACCTACGATCACGTAAGCTATCGCAAGGTGAGGGAGAAACCATAGATTTAGTGAGACGTACAGAACTTCAAGAAACAAGTCTATATCGCGCTTCACTACACAATTCAGATAGCCGCAGAAAAATCCTCTCGGTTGAATGTGACCATAATAAAACCGGTAAGCACCATAGATGACCGGCAGCGACAACAACGCCAGTGTAACTACCGTCCAAGCTTGGAGATGGCGCATCCGAGCCTCCGCAAACAAATCCGAAAGTGAAAGGAAAATGCCTTTGTTTTCTTCATAAAATGAGACGACGGCTTTTAGTACCAAAATAAGGAAGAGAGGAGCGAACAATAAAAAAGATAACCAGTTGACGCCATAGACATTCTTAACCAACGCCAAACGCTCCTGATTCCCGAGCATCACCAGTGCATTCACCGGTTTGAAGATGAAGTCAATTCTCATCATGTGGTCATTAATGAACTTATTAAAAAAATAGACCTCGCTGCCCTTACCGAGGGCTGTCACGGCATATACGATATTGCAGCCTAAAAACACTCCGACCAACAGATAATAAAGGGTAAGATCAGGGTTTTTATATCTGTAATACATTCACAGCCCCAGCGCGTCGCGCAGTTCTCTCAGGCGTTTGTCGCGCTTGAACGGATGGTAATGCGCCCTGCCCTTGCCCCAGACGGGGTTGGGCCAGGCGGCGTCGGTGGATTTGCGGGCGATGACGTGGAGATGCAGTTGCGGCACCTGATTGCCCAGCGCCGCCACGTTCATCTTATCGGCCTCGAAGAAACGCTGCATCGCCTCGCTGACGCGGGTGATTTCATCCATCAGCAGATGTTGCTGGCTGGGTTTGAGATCGGTGATTTCGCGGGCGTCGGCCACGCGAGGCGCCAGAATCACCCAGGGGAACAGGGCGTTGTCCATCAGCAGCACCTCACATAAAGCCAGCGAGCCGATGCGGTGCGTATCCTTGCGCAGTTGGGGGTGAAGATTAAATACATTCATCGTTATTCATTATCAAAGCAGTACGCGAAGCGCAAGGCGAGCGAGCGCAGTGTACAATGAAGTACATGAGCATCGCGAGATCGCGGCGCGACAAAGTAATGCAAGGATAATGGATAACTACGCCGCAAACACCCGCGCAAAAATACTATCCACATGCTTGGTGTGGTAGCCCAGGTCAAATTTATTGCGTATTTCCTCTTCGGACAAGGCGGTGGTCACTTCCTTATCCGCCAGCAATTCGGTGAGGAAATCTTTGCCTTCCTGCCACACTTTCATGGCATTACGCTGGACGAAACGATAGGCATCCTCGCGGCTGACCCCCGCTTGGGTGAGCGCCAGAAGTATGCGTTGAGAAAAGATGAGGCCACCAAGACTATTCATATTAGACAACATCTTATCAGGATACACCACAAGTTTTTCCACAAGCCCGGTCAGGCGCACGAGGGCGAAGTCCAGCGTCACCGTGGCGTCGGGTGCGATCATGCGCTCCACGGAAGAATGCGAGATGTCCCGCTCATGCCACAGCGCCACGTTCTCCATGGCGGGTACGGCGTACGCCCGCACCATGCGCGCCAGCCCCGTCAGGTTTTCGGAGAGGACGGGGTTGCGCTTATGCGGCATCGCGGACGACCCCTTTTGCCCTGGGGAGAAATATTCTTCTGCCTCAAGCACTTCCGTGCGCTGGAGGTGACGAATCTCGGTGGCGATATTCTCGATGGAGGAGGCGATTACCCCGAGCGTGGCGAAATAATAGGCGTGGCGATCCCTGGGGATAACCTGCGTGGAGACAGGCTCCACGGTCAGCCCCAGCTTTTCGGCCACATATTCCTCCACACGCGGGTCGATATTGGCGAAGGTGCCCACCGCGCCGGAGATGGCGCAGGTTGCGACTTCGTACCCGGCGGCTACCAGACGGGAGCGGGCGCGCTTCATCTCGGCGTACCAGCGGGCGAATTTCAGCCCCATCGTCACCGGCTCGGCGTGGATGCCGTGGCTACGCCCTACGCACACCATATCCTTCGTCTCATACGCACGTTCTTTCAGTGCGTTAAGCAGGTTATCCATATCCGTCAGCAGCAGTTCTGTCGCCTGTTTCAGCTGGACGGCAAGGCAGGTATCCAGCACGTCCGAGGAGGTCATCCCCTGATGGACGAAGCGCGAGGACTCGCCCACATGTTCCGCCAGATGGGTGAGGAAGGCGATCACGTCGTGCTTGGTCGTGCGCTCGATTTCGTCGATACGCGCCACATCGAATGCCGAAGGCGCACGTTCCCAGATAGCCCGGGCATCTTCCCTGGGGATCACGCCAAGCTCGGCCAGTGCGTCGCAGGCATGGGCTTCGATCTCGAACCAGATGCGGTATTTGTTCTGCGGCTCCCAGATGGAAGCCATTTCTAGGCGGGAGTAACGTGGTATCATGGGGAGGTTTTAACCCGAGAAAAAAGGAAATGCAATGCCCGGGACACGCTATCCGATCTGAGGCGTGACAGCAGCGGCGGGCAGGCTGGTTGGCGGACGTATGGAATCCATGCCTCCGGGCACATCGTTATACGAAAGACTGACCCCGGAAGCCGCCTCTTTTGCGGCCGGCAGGTCAGCATTGGCAGCTAGTATTTTTTCGGCTCTGGCTTCCTCGATCGCGTGGGTGACCTTCTGCCCCTCGGTTTCCTGCTTGTGGGAATTGACCTCGCCATGCCCGAGAGGCCTCGTATCGGGATAATACTTGATCATAAAAGCCTTGGCCGCTTCCACCTGCTGCGGGGTTATATCATCATCGTCCTTGGCAATGATTTCCATGCCCACGGTGTTGGCGTTGGAAAGTCCTTTTCCCACCTCTTCCCCCTGGCGGATATGCTGCATCTTTAAGCCGAGATTTTCCGTGCTATAAATCTTTCCGTCACGATCCATGATATATTGCACGCCAAGACCCCGCTGTTTCAGTGTCGCCACGACACCTTCCACGCTTCCTCTGCCTCCCGTATGGTGCATGATAAACGCTTCGGGTTTCTTGCCATTGGGCGCCATCACCGCTGCACTCTCTTCAGTCACTATTGGCAGCGGATGGCTTTTTGCCTCTTGATAATCTCTGGAGGCCGCCTTTACCGCGCTCGTCTTTTCCGCGGCGCTGCCATTGCCGTTCGCGATGTCGCCGAACAGGTCGGCCATCATATCCTCGCCGCCCAGCATCGCCATCAGGATCATGAAGAACAGCATCTCGGGCGAGTTTTCCTGCCACCCTTTCTCCCCGGAAATCCGATCCATCTCTGCGGGGTTCGGAATCGAGGATTTCTTTTTCTCCTGCGAATTGACCTCTGCAAGCAGGTCGGAAGAAATGCCATCTTCGCCGATGGCACCTGCAAACGACTGGGCATAGGTCAGGCGTTTGTCCCACCCGTGGCCTCCTTTAGGATTATCTTTGCTATAACCGCTGGGGCGTTCAAAATGCATGAAGGCCTCTGCCGCTGCGTCGACCGTCGTCGCCGCCCGCAACTTATCCCCGGCGAATTTCTCCGTCGTGTTCAGTTCGTGATCGAGAAATAAAGCCTGCGTTTTTGCATCACGCCAGTTGCTTCCCTGCTGATCGGCAAACTGTTTTAAGGCACCAAATCTCTTCTTATGCCACTGCGCGATGCCGCAGGACGTACCGCCATCGCCTTCCACGCAGGTTTGTAGTCCGCTTTCCTGCTGCAAATGCCCAAGAATAGCCGCGACCTGATGGGACTCCCATCCATTGGAAAGAAGGGTTTGGGCAATAATCTGCGCGTTATCTGCTGTTTCAGCCATAGAGTTCAGTGTACTCTATAAATATGACAGGAATATGATAATGGGGGGAAATAAAGGAAAATAACCGGATGAATACCCACCCGGCGGGAACTAGCCGATATTCAGCCCTCCGCCTTTACCAGTACTGGCTGCTTGCGCCGGGGTGGCGGGCGGGACGAATTGATCTATATCCACGTTGACTGTTTTAGTATCTCCCGATACTTGCTCACCCGCTTTCATCGCCTCCGTGAGGGCGGTCAACTGATTCTCAGGGATGCCTGCTTTGTCTGCCACGAGCTTTGCCATCTTTTCCGTACTCATGCCCGCCGCAGCGGTCAATTTCTCTTGGCCTCCGGGTGCCGCATCATACGCTTCCATGCTTACGCCCGCAGCTGCCAAACCCTCGCTAAAGCCAGACACATTCAGCCCGATATTCAATGGGCGCGGTGCGGCTTGTCCGGCCTGCAGCTCCGGTGGGGTCTGGACGACCTCCGGCTCTTCGCCCTGGCGGCTGCTGACCAACGCCACGATCGCGCACAGGATCATCATCCCCATATTGCCGCTTTCCATGGCCTTTTGCATCATTTGACCCCAGTCAAATTTTTTGCCCTTTTCTGCGGCCTCTTTCTCCGCCGCTTCGATATCCGCCGCCATTTCCTTGTAAGCGTCGGCTCCCTTGTGGCCGCCAATAGCAGCTTTCATCGCGCCGTTTTTGTCCAATCCCACTGCTACCAGGCTTTGCTTATCACCAACCTCGATGTCTTTGCCGTCTTTTTGCAGTTTTTTGCCGCTTTTGATGAAGGTCGCCGCTTCTTCTTCTGTTTTGAAAGACTGAGAGGCGGCAATCGAGCCGTCCTCATTGAGAATGGCGATAACGGCGCCCGTATTTTCTTTGTCCTTTTCCCAGATGGCTCTGACACCTTCACCGACCGCTTTTGCCTGCTGAGCGAGTGTTTCATATTTTGCATTGGAGGTGGAGTCAGAACCTATAACCTCGCCGCGCCCATTTAACATCACCTCGCGTGCGCCTTCAGGAATCTTTTTTGCGCCGGATGCGGCGTCTTTTGCGAATTGCTGAAATTCCCTCGGGGTAAAATACTCAATTTTACCGTCCGCTACCACGGCGACAATCGCGCCAGGTTTTTTATGGCTATCGTCGCGCACCATATCGGCGGCGGGATCCGTCATGAATTCGGCAGTATGTTGTTCAGCGGCCATCAGGCTTCTCCTTAAACTATTTCACCTTTAAGCATACCTTATCAATATGACAGTTTTATTAAGGCAATATCAGGTTTTCTCAATATTCCACGGGAAGCGGATCGAGCGAGCGCCACAGATACCAGGTAGCCACTGATCGGTAAGGTTGCCATTGCCGGGCAAGGGTAGTTAGCTTTAGCGCCTCTGCCCGCGCCTCATGGCGCAGCGCAGCAGGCGAAAGCTCAGGGCTTACGCGGCGGCTTCGGGGCTGCATTTTTTGTGCCCCTTCATTGTCTCCGTAATGGCGCATGATCGCCTTTTGCAGCCCTAAATCGGCGATGGGGAATACATCCGGGCGCAGGAGATGAAAAATCAGGAACATTTCGGCGCTCCAGCGTCCGATGCCTTTTACCTGGGTAATATGACGGATCACCTCTTCGTCGCTCATGCCGTCCCAATATCCACAGGCAATGTTCTCGCTGTGGAAAAAATCGGCAAGCGCCTTAAGATACACCACTTTACTGCGCGAAAGGCCGCAGGCGCGCAGATCATCTTCCGGCGTCCGGCTAATCCCTTCCCTGAATTCTAAATCCTGAATCCTGGAACTTAGCTTCGCCCATACCGCATCCGCCGCCTTGACCGAAATCTGCTGCCCCACGATGGAGCGCGCCAGCGTATGGAAGGCATCTCCCTTGCCCTGCAGCGTTTCCCCCTGATAGGCGTTTATTATCCCCCCCATCACGGGATCGGCGGCGGCGAGGGTCTTTTTGGCCTCTTCCCAATAGGGCGGAATCATGGCGAATCCTTAAAGAATGTCATGCAATCTTCATAGAATCATCCCTCTTAAAAAGCTATAATCGAAGTTATGGATCTCTATAAAACCGTACATGATTCGATAACCCCGGAAGAAGACCCGGGCGCGGAACAACGGCTTGACCCTCAGTCAAAAGCCACCCTTAAGCATATCGCCACCAATAGCAGCCGCGCTTTTTTCTGGAAGCAGCTGGCGCAATACGCCCTGACGGCCATGGCTATTTTCGGCGGGATCGCCATCGGGGGCGGCGCGGCGGGCATGTCCGCCCTGCAGACCCTTGCGGTGGCCGTGGCATCCGGGGGGGTGGGTCTGGTGTCGAGCCTGATCGCCCACCGTATCGACATCAAAAACGAAGTCAGCCTGGAAGAGCTTTACGCCAAGCGTACCGGCCAATGCGTGGCCGACAGCATCGTGGAGAAATCGCAAACGCTCAACCATATCCTGCACCCTGAAAAATCTCATGCTTCGTTGCCTCCCATGCCGTATCAGGAGGAGCAGCATCTGTCGGGTCGTTTCCAGCAGCGGGAGGAAGCGCCGCAGGAGCAGCAGGCCGCCGCCCTGCCCGATACCCGTATCCGCAGCAACGAACTGGTGGGAGAGCAGATAGTGCTTCCCGCAGAACGCACCCTGCACTAAGCTGCGTTACATATATATTTACTCTTAAAACGCCATTGGCTAGTGTGTGCCTATGAGTACGATACCCTTCCTGCTCCACCCGGATGAAGATATTTTAGTGGAAGCGCGCATTGCGCTCTACCCCTTTATGCGCGGTTTTTACCTGCTTTTTCTGTACGCGCTTGTGTGCGGCGGGCTGGTGGGGATGATACTGCTCAAAACCTCAGGGCTGACCTTTACGCATTTTCAGAAATATTACGATTTCTGGAACGGATTTGGCCAGTTGACCCCTTATATCAAAGGGAGTTACCCTTCCCTGAGCCTGGCGATGGGCGCGCTGGAATTCATGACCATGGGGCCGGTGCTTGCCGTGCTTTTGCTGGCCTGTATCGGGATTATGGCACGCGGCATTATCTTACGGTTAAAAACGGAACTGGTCGTTACCAATCTGCGGGTGATCGCCAAATTCGGCTGGCTGGCGCGGGACGTGGCGGAGTTACATCATCAGTCGGTACAGGATCTGACCTTATCTCAACCCGTGCTGGGGCGTATTTTCGATTACGGCACCATTGATATTCGCGGTTATGCCGGGGTGATCGCCCGCGTCCATTTCGTCAGTGATCCGTTTTACTTTCGTGCGGAGGCGCTGGAGGAAATGGAGCGGGCGATACACAATGCTTCAGCGAAAGAGGAACATTCGTAGCACTCACCGAGTGAGGCGGTCTTTTGAAGAGGGCACCACACGTTCAACCCATGTTCGCTTATGGGCTTCCCGACCACTTTCCATGCGATCTTGCAGTGTAGAAATCGGATTACCTTCCCGGTTGGTACTGTGGAGCGCCAGACGGGCATCTCTGCGTGCAATTTTCCAGGCCGCTTCTATCCAGCTTTCTCTGGGAGATGCCAGAAGATCCCGTAGCTCACCAAGGAAACTTTCGTGGATCTCCCAGAGTGGCGCTTTATTATCCGGATGACTCAGCCGAATCGCATTGCTGGAAATCTCTGCTTTCGCCTCATCATTCGTTTTTCCTGACGATACCAGACTTTTCACCTTGCTCTCAAACAGGTAAGCCAGCGCAAGATTGGCTGTATGAGGACGTACGTTAATATGATGTTTGGGTAAACGGGAGGCGGACGTCCATTTTTTTTCCTCTTGCGTTACTCTGGGAATTTCCGCTTTTAATTCATCAATATAATCAGGGTGAATCAGCCAGGTACAATTGCCTTTTCTGGAAACACCAAACACGGCGATATTCTGTTCGACCTCTCTTCTTGCACAAAAGCCGGAAGCAACTTCTTGCTGGGAACTTTCAAGGTGACGATAATAGATGTTTTCTATCGCTTTCGATGTGGTGTTGATATGCGCCGTAATACCGTATTTCTGTCTAAATGCTTTAGCGTTGTGCGCACTGATAAACTCAAGTCTGTGTATGACGGCGGGAACAAAATCTTCATGGAACTGCCAGACATTCTCACCTGAGGAATTATACCCCATCCGACAGCACGTCTTCTCCACTGAAATGGCAGCATCAGCATGGGAGGCTCCTTCATCTACGCGATAAGAAATTTCCTTTTCCTGTAAATCTGGCAAAATATGTGTGAGTCCATGGCGGGTAGAAGATACGTTCAGGCCAATCAGTCGTGCTGCATCCGTGACGTTGACGAACTTCCCCTCTTCCACCAGCCAATGCCTGAACTCTTGCAGCTTGTTTCTGCGTATCTGCCAAACCCGATTTCCTACGCTGTTTTTTCCTTGCCGGATGACTTCTTTTTCTACGAGGGCGCGAGCGCCCTCTTCGTTATACCCTTCCCTTATCCATTTGCGGCACAACGTATCTGCATAACGTTGCAACAAAACTTCGCAGACCCCAACTGTATTGCTGATGCCATGTTCATCCAAGCCAGTCGAGCTAATCCATTTCTTATCCTCTTCATATTTCTTTTGCAGCTCATCCAATCCCCAGTCACTGATTTCCCATGTGCCGTCAGGGAGACGGCGGGCATAAGAACTCTAGACGCGCTCCTGCAGGGTTTCATCCCTCAGATGGGGAGCCCTCATCTTTTCCTCTGCAACTTTGTCGCGGTAATAGGCAGCGATGATCTCACTACGACCTGTGCGATTGGCAAAAATTCTCCTGTCCTCAAAAGGACGCGTCTTTCCCTCGCCATGCCATATTTGTTTATTGTTCATAAACCTATTCCTCATGTGAATATATTGATCTATTGTTAAACAATCATGACAAACCGCTTTGTTTTTTGGTGTTTTTGTATTAAGAAGCGGCCTCTATGACCACAGACCAGTCCCACATCCGCAATTTCTCCATCATCGCCCATATCGACCACGGCAAGTCCACGCTGGCCGACCGGCTGATCCAGCAATGCGGAGCAGTGGAGGCGCGTGATATGAAGGCGCAGTTGCTCGACAATATGGACATCGAGCGTGAGCGCGGGATTACCATTAAATCCCAGACGGTTCGGTTGACCTACAAGGCCAGGGACGGCATCACCTACCAGCTCAACCTGATGGACACTCCCGGGCATGTGGATTTTACCTATGAGGTGAGCCGCTGCCTGGCCTCCTGCGAAGGCTCATTGCTGGTGGTGGATGCCTCGCAGGGTGTGGAGGCGCAGACGCTCGCCAATGTCTATCAGGCCATTGACAATAATCACGAAATCATCCCCGTTTTGAATAAAATCGACCTGCCCGCTGCGGAACCGGATCGCATCAAGCAGCAGATCGAGGACGTGATCGGGCTGGATTGCTCCGACGCGCTGATGATCTCCGCCAAGACGGGGCTGGGCATCGAGGACGTGCTGGAAGCCATCGTCACCCGCCTTCCCGCCCCGCCGCAGAAGGATGCCGCCGTTGCCCTGCGCGCTTTGCTGATCGACTCGTGGTACGACACTTATCTGGGCGTCATCATCCTGGTGCGCGTGTTCGAGGGCACCATCAAAAAAGGCCTGAAAATCCGCATGATGAGTAACGGCGCGGCGCATGTGGTGGAACAGGTAGGCGTCTTTACGCCTAAAAAAGTCGCCGTGGATTCTCTCAGCCCCGGCGAGGTCGGGTTTATCATCACCGGCATCAAGCAGGTGGCCGACACCAATGTCGGCGATACCATCACCGAGGAGCGCCGCCCCGCCGAAGCCCCCCTGCCCGGCTTCCGCCCCATCCAGCCGGTGGTCTTCTGCGGCCTGTATCCTACCGATACCGGCGAGTTCGAGCATCTGAAAGCGTCCATCGCCAAGCTGCACCTCAACGACGCCAGCTTCCAGTACGAGCAGGAATCCTCCTCCGCGCTGGGGCTGGGCTTCCGCTGCGGGTTCCTCGGGATGCTGCATCTGGAGATCATCCAGGAACGGCTGGAGCGCGAATACGACGTGGATCTGGTGACCACCGCGCCGAGCGTCGTGTACCGGCTGGCGCTGACGGACGGACGGGAAATCGAGCTGCACAACCCGGCGGATATGCCCGATCCCACCAAGATCGAGGCGATGTACGAGCCGTGGATCAAAGGCACGATCATGGTGCCGGACGAATATCTGGGCAGCATCCTCCAGCTCTGCACCGAAAAGCGCGGCATCCAGCTCGACCTCACTTATGTCGGCGGGCGCGCCATGGCCGTCTACCGCCTGCCGCTCAACGAAATCGTGTTCGATTTCTACGACCGCCTGAAATCGGTCAGCCGGGGCTACGCAAGCTTCGATTATGCGATGGACGGCTACGAGGAAAGCGACCTCGTGAAACTCTCCATTCTGGTCAATGCCGAGCCGGTCGATGCGCTCTCCATCATCGTCCACCGCTCCCAGGCAGAATTCCGGGGCCGCGCCTTATGTTCGCGCCTGAAAGACCTGATTCCGCGCCATATGTTCAAGATTCCGATTCAGGCGGCCATCGGCGGGAAAATCATCGCCCGCGAAACCATCTCCGCCATGCGCAAGGACGTCACCGCCAAATGCTACGGCGGCGACATCACCCGCAAGCGCAAACTGCTGGAAAAACAAAAGGCCGGGAAGAAGCGGATGCGCATGATCGGCAGCGTGGAAATTCCCCAGTCGGCCTTTCTGGCGGCGCTGAAGATGGGCGAGGAGTAGCTGGCGCATCTCACCCCGTCGCATGACGGGGTCTGGTTTTGCTACCAGATGCCGTCATGAAGACGGCATGACACTTAAGGGGTCGCTTCGCGGGCTCTTGGCTCAATCGGCCTTCCGCCTATGCCCTTGGCTCCGCCAGGGTTATGGCGAGACAAGCCTGGCCTCCCCACCACGTCATTGCGAGGATCGAAGTGACGAAGCAATCCAGCAAACCGTCATTATCAGGCTTGTCCGGGTAATCCATATTCACAGCGGGTAGTTATGGATTCCCGCCTTCGCGGGAATGACGATATTTAGGACTGGATTGCTTCGCTGCGCTCGCAATGACGGCGTTATTCTTTAAACCGCCGCCGCGCTTCCTCACGGATTTCTTTCATGGAGCGTTTGCTGTATTCACCCCGTTCCGCCTGAGCAATCCTTGGCGCAAGCAACGCTTCCAACTCGCGCAGGGCGTCCTGCTCCCCTGATAGAGTGAGCGTTTGCCGCAGGATGTAATCCTTCAGCGTCATGCCGGAAAGCGCCGCCATCGCCTTGATTTTCTGATGCTGATCCTCGGTCACTTCGATGGAAAGCCGTCCCATTTCCCTACGCTCCATGCAATATGGACATCTGTTACATATAGCACAAATGTAACATTTTGTCCATCAGGGAGCCCCGCTTACTCCCCCAGCTTCTCCACAATCCCGCGCACTTCCTCCTGCTTGTCTTCGGGCAGCGGAATCAGGCCGATGGCGGGAAGGTAGCCGTCCTCGCCAATGGCGTCCTCGCTGGTGAGTTCTTCCAGAAATTCCACCATGCCCGGCTTCTTGCCGATATGCGCGTTCTTGACGTAGATATACAGGCTGCGCGCCACGGGATAGGTGCCGTCGGCAATATGCTCGAAATCAGGCGCCACGCCGTCGATGGTCGCGCCCTGCACGGTGCCCGCGTTTTCTTCCAGAAAGCTATAGCCGAAAATGCCAAAAGCACTGTGATTGGCTTTGAGTTTCTGCACGATGATATTGTCGTTCTCCCCCGCTTCGATGAACGCCCCGTCCTCGCGCAGCAGATGGCATTTTTCCTTGCGCGCCTCTTCATCCTTATACGCGGCGGCAAATTCGGGGAATGCCGCGCAGCCCTTTTCCATCACGATTTCCACAAAGGCATCGCGGGTGCCGGAAGTAGGCGGCGGGCCATATACTTCGATGGCTGTATCCGGCAGGGAGGCATCGACCTCCTTCCAGGTCTTGTAGGGGTTGGGCACGAGTTTGCCACCGACGGGAACCTCTTTGGCCAGCGCCAGGAAAAGATTTTTCGTCGTCAGCGCCAGTTGTTTGGCCTCACGATCATTGGCCACGACGATTCCGTCAAACCCCAGCGTGATTTCCGTGGTTTCCTTCACGCCGTTTTTTGCGCATTCCGCCTTCTCCGCCTCTTTCATCGGGCGCGAGGCATCGGTCATATCCGGGGTATCCGCTCCCACGCCTGAGCAAAAAATCTTCATGCCGCCGCCCGTGCCGGTAGACTCCACGATGGGTGCGGAAAATTCTCCACTCGCCCCGAACTGCTCCGCAGCATACGAGGTGAAGGGATAGACGGTGGACGACCCCACGATATGGATGGCTTCCTTTGCCTGTGCGGCGGGGCTGAGCCCGATCGCAGAGACGGTGAACGCGGTAATAAATAATGGCGAATATTTCATGATTTCCTCCCTACATGATGCCAGAGAGTATAGGGGGCAATCATGCGGAGTCAAGCTAGGGTGTCGTGCCTTCGCCGGGGGAAAGCTCTCCTCCGTTCATCAGGGCATCCACTTCCTCCTCCGTTAATTCATGCTCCGGCGAGGGGGTGCCCTGAGCAGCAGGCACAGGGGGAGGCGAAGGCAGGGGAGGAGAATCATCTTCTTTCGCGGTTACGGGTTCGCTCTCGGGAGGTGGCGCCATTTCATGTTCTGACGTGACGGCAGGCGAAAGCGGAGCGGATTTTTCCAGGGGCTTTTCCATTGTCCGCGACGCCAGATCCGTCAATGAACATTCCGCGAAGGGAACGCTTACCCTCTCCTCGACATTCTCCACCACAAGGGAGCGAAAATCGGGCACATATTTTTCCAGATCGATATTGGTGGAGACGGTCTTCTCTTCAGGGTGCAGCAGGTTACGCGCCATCATCCGCATTTGTTCCTGGGCGACGCTGATAACGCGCAAGGGGCGCGCAACGCCGCTTTTCTCAATGGCTTCCGCGGCGGAACCGGCTTCCACGCTCACCACTTCCCCCGACATGGAAATAATTTTGTAGCTGTTCTCCAGCCCTTCCGTCACGGAAGAGACAGGCAGAACCAGCGGCGCGAAATCCATCGTCGACATTAATACGCCTTCCATTTCATGCCACCCAGAATAAAACCGATTTCTCCTTGGGAATCGCCAAGGGGCAATAATTCCGAGCGGAATTTAATTACCTCCCCCACCGAGTTGGTAAACTCCCCTTCCTCATGAATGGCGGTCTTTCCGTCTATCACTTCCTTGAATTTATGGATCATGGACATGCTGGAGGGGTAGACCAGCGCCTCGCATACTTCACGCGCCACGGCGTCCTCTCCGCCATAGGCTTTCACCAGCGCCTCCCCCAGATATAGGTACGCATAAGGGTGTTCGATATTGGTGTAGTTGACCTTCACCAGAAAGCAATGATCCCAAATCGAGCGCAAATCTTCCGATTCCGGATTGATTCGGGACTCCGGGGGAAACCCCTCGTCACCACGCGCCCTGTCCCAATGCAGCCTCAGCAGTTCCGTGATGCGTTGTTCTTGTTCTGTCCCCATAAGCTCTCTTACACTACCTTTTCTTTTCGTATTATACCATAGTTCCCATGGGGTGATGCTGATTTTTTGCCAGCACGCTGCCCGCCAGATAGAGGGAGCCGCCAATGAGCACCTCCCCGCCCGCTGCCCGCTGGCGCAGGCCTGCCAACGCCTCTTCCACCGACCCTGCGGAAACGGCGGATATGCCAAGGGAAGCGGCAAGATCGCACAGCGCCTGAGGTGGCGTCGCTTTCGACTCCCCGGGGATGGGCACGGCGGTCAATGAAGCAAGGTGGGGAGCGAGCGGGGCGAGATAGCCTTCTGCATCCTTATCCCTCAACATCCCCACGACCAGATGCACAGGCGCTCTTCTTTCTTCCAGCCAGCGGGCAATCGCCTCCCCGGCTGCGGGGTTATGGCCGCCGTCCAGCCATAGCGGCGTATCTGCGCCCAGCAAAGCGGTAAGCACACCGCCTTCAAGCTTTTGCAAACGCGCAGGCCAGTGTGCCCCGGCGATGCCCTGGAGCATCTGCGCGGGCGTAAGCGGAAAATCCTCTAAAAGCTGCTGGGCGCAGGCAAGGGCCGTCGCGGCATTGTGGTATTGAAAATCCCCCGCTAACGAAGGAGCCAGGCCGTTTAGCACCAACGCAGGCGAGCGATATTCCCCCTTCTCCTGCGTAAAGTCCCGACCATAGATGCTCAGGGGAACGGCTAAGCTCTGCGCATGGCGCTGTAACGCTTGCAGTGCTTCCGCTTCCTGTGACCCGATCACACAAGGCACCCCCGCCTTCATGATGCCTGCTTTTTCATACGCAATTTCCGACAATGTCCCCCCTAAAAACTCCGTATGGTCGAAGCCAATGGGAGTAATGGCGGTCAGGCGTGGACGGGGAACAAGGTTGGTGGCGTCCAGACGCCCCCCCATGCCGGTTTCCAGCAATACAATATCCGCCGGTGTCTGGGCAAAGGCGAGGAATGCGGCGGCGGTCGTGCTTTCAAAAAACGTCATCGGGAAATCGGCGCTGGCCTGCACGACACGGGATAACAGCTCCCGCAAGGCCGTATCGTCAATCTCCCGTCCGGCAATCACGATCCGCTCATGAAAACGCACCAGATGCGGGGAAGTGTACACATGGCACGAAAAACCTCCCGCCTCCAGCATTGCCCGCAGATACGCGATCAGCGAGCCTTTGCCATTGGTACCCGCCACATGCACCACCGGAGGGAGACGCAAATGGGGATTGCCCAGTTTCTCAAGGAAAGTACCGATGCGCGTGAGCGAAAGCTCGATCTCCGGCAGGGGATGATGCAGCAGGCGATCCAGCAATGCGGCGGTCGTGGGGAGGGTTTCCATACTGCATTCTTACAAGTTTCATGCAAATGTAACAAACAGGAACTACAGTTTTTGTTATCTTAAAATAGACAGTCGACAGAAGGAGGATGGACGCATATGCAACCGATGTTTAATCCCAAAGACTATATATTAGTGCTGGATGACGGCTTTGTTTTATGTAATAATCCGGTAGCGGATGGTGGACTTTCCGCGATTACGGTAAACACCCTCTTAAAGGGCGATCGTAAACGTGCATTTCAGGACGCTATCAAGCGCATGGTGCTGAACAAACTGTTCTCGCCGAAATTCGCGGAAGTTATCCTGGCGGCCACCGAGTGCGAAGTGGAAGCCCTACAACAACAGGCCATTGCATAAAGGAAAAGGGACGATGAGTGAAGAACATACCCATTTAACCGGCATTGATGTAAGCAAGGACGGCGCTATCCATTTCCAGTTCACACCGCATGAAGACCATCACACACATGGCATCACGGGTCTTGAGGTGCCTGCCGGACATGACGCACAGCGTGTGGCGCAGCAACTCCAGATGCTGGCCGCGCTGGGAGCGATGCACCACGATCATGCGCAAGCCACCGCACAACATATCGGCGCGGACAATGTGAATGCATTGTACGATCCCGGCAAACCGAAAGAGCCACCTAAAGCGGAGGGGTTACAGGAAGTGGGGATGCATACGGAACGCTATTTAAATAGTGCTTCGACACCGCAAGGCCGCTCAGTGTAAACGGAAAGAACGGCATGGAAGAAATCAAAGCCGCCCTCCTATCGGGCGGCTTTTTCTATGGTCATTCCAAATAACTTTTTTCCCCCTTATCGTCATTCCAGCGCACGCTGGAATCCAGAGAAAAAAGGCTCTCACACCGAGATACCGCCGAAACCTAGTGCGTGGTCACGCCTTCTTCCAGCTTGGTTTTCTGCGCCTGTTGATAAGCGCGCTCATCGATGTCGGTCCAGGTGATCGGCTCCAGCGGACGCACCAGCGCATGTTTCATCACGTCGTCCACCGTAGCGACCGGGATAATCGTCATGCCCTTTTTCACATTATCGGGGATATCTTCCAGATCCTTGACGTTTTCTTCCGGAATCAACACCGTTTCAATGCCCCCGCGCAGCGCGGCGAGCAGTTTTTCCTTCAGACCACCGATAGCCAGCACACGACCGCGCAACGTCACTTCGCCCGTCATCGCCACCGTGCGCTTCACCGGAATGCCCGTCAGGGCGGAAATGATGGTGGTGCACATGGCGATCCCGGCGGAAGGCCCGTCTTTGGGTGTCGCGCCTTCGGGGACGTGAATATGAATGTCATTCTCCCGGTAGGTAGGAGGACGGATACCGAATTCGGGTGAGCGGGAGCGCACATAGCTATAGGCCGCCTGCACGGATTCCTGCATGACTTCCCCCAGCTTGCCGGTGAAGGAAATGCGCCCCTTGCCGGGAATCATCACCGCTTCGATGACGAGCAGATCGCCGCCGGTTTCCGTATAGGCCAGGCCGGTGGTCATCCCCACCAGGTCTTCCTTCTCCGCCTCACCGAAACTGAACTTGCGCACGCCCAGGAACTTGCCCAGGTTTTTGCGGGTCAGCGATACGGCGTCCTTGCCTTTCATCATGATATGTTTCACGGATTTACGGGTCAGCGCCGCAATTTCCCGCTCCATATTCCGCACCCCGGCTTCCCGCGTGTAATAGCGGATAATATCGCGCAGCGCGTCGTCGGAGATGGTCCATTCGCCTTTTTTCAGCCCATGTTCTTTTGTCTGCTTGGGAATGAGGTGACGGCGGGCGATATTCACTTTCTCGTCCTCCGTGTATCCCGGGATACGGATAACCTCCATACGATCCATCAGCGGCCTGGGCATGTTGAGGCTGTTGGCCGTGGCCACGAACATCACGTCCGAAAGATCGTAATCCACTTCCAGATAATGGTCGTTGAAGACCTTGTTCTGTTCGGGATCCAGTACTTCCAGCAATGCCGACGCGGGATCGCCCCGGAAATCCTGCCCCATTTTGTCGATCTCATCGAGCAGCATCAGCGGGTTGGAGGATTTCGCCTTTTTCATCGATTGAATGATTTTACCCGGCATGGAGCCGATATAGGTGCGTCGATGGCCGCGAATCTCGGCTTCATCGCGCACGCCACCCAGCGAGATGCGCACATAATTGCGCCCCGTAGCGCGGGCGATGGAACGCGCCAGCGAGGTTTTACCCACGCCGGGAGGGCCTACCAGACACAGAATAGGGCCTTTGATGCTTTTGGTGCGGCTTTGCACCGCCAGATATTCCAGGATTCGCTCCTTGACCTTCTCCAGCCCGTAATGGTCTTCGTCGAGGATTTTCTCGGCGCGAGCCAGATCGCGGGAGACACGGGTGGGCTTCTTCCACGGAATAGAAAGCATCCAGTCGAGATAATTCCGGATCACCGTGGCTTCCGCCGACATCGAACTCATATTCTTGAGTTTCTTCAACTCGCCCACGGCCTTCTCTTTCGCTTCCTTGGTGAGCTTCGCTTTGCTGACGCGCTCCTCCAGCTCCGCGATTTCATCCTTGCCGTCTTCCAGCTCGCCCAGCTCTTTCTGAATCGCTTTCAGCTGCTCGTTGAGATAATATTCACGCTGGGTTTTTTCCATCTGGCGTTTGACCCGCGAGCGGATACGCTTTTCCGTATTCAGGACAGAAATCTCACTCTCCATCAGCGCAAAGACCTGCTCAAGGCGCTCTGTGACATTCGCGATCTCTAAAATCTCCTGCTTGGAAGGAATGTCGATCAGCATATGCGCGGCGATCGTATCGGCCAGCACGGAAGGATCGGTAATTTTCATCACGGAGCCCAGCGTTTCCGGCTGAATCTTTTTGTTGAGCTTCACATATTCCTCAAACTGGGTGACGACGCTGCGGAACATCGCCTCCGTCTCGTTTTTCTCCCCCGCCGTCTGCGGAATGATCTGGGTGGTGACCTGATGGAATTCCTGGTTGTTGAGGAATTCCACAATCCGTGCGCGCTCCGTCCCTTCCACCAGCACTTTTACGGTACCGTCCGGCAGGCGCAGCAGTTGCAATACGGACGCCAGCGTGCCGGAGCGGAAAATATCTTCCTGCGCCGGGTTATCCTGGCTACCGTCCTTCTGAGCCACCAGCAGGATTTTATTGTCGTGCTTGACTACGCTCTCCAACGCCTTGACGGATTTTTCACGCCCCACGAAAAGCGGCACCACCATGCCCGGAAACACCACAATATCGCGCAGCGGCAAAACGGGGACAATCATTTGTTTGGGACTTTCAGACATAATTCCTCTATGAGCATTCTTACTGATAGTACATATATAGAGCGTCCACCATCGGATTACCAGTGTTTGCAGGAGTTTTTCCTGCTTTAAGGATTATTTAAACCTGCTATTGTATTTCATTGATAAATTGATCTTACTATAGGTGCCTTCATGCAATCAACTCCTTCCTCCCTCAACACACGATATGTATCTCAGCACGGCTTTACCCTGATTGAGATGGCTATTGTAATTATCATCATCGGGCTGGTTCTGGGGGGCATCATAGAAGGCCGTTCCATTCTGGAGGCTGCGGAAACTCGTGGCATCTATACGGAGGTGGATAACTACACCACAGCGATACGGCAATTCTCAGATAAATACGGGAGCCTCCCCGGCGATATGTTCGATGCGGAAACCATCTGGGGACAGGCAGCGGCAGGGGCGGCATGTAAGTCCACCAGCAACAATAACAAAACCACCTGTAACGGGGACGGTAACGGCCAAATCGCGCTGGGCGTCACGAACGGTGTCGGCGGGGTGGAAACCATCGAGCATTTGCGAGCCTGGCAGCAATTGAATAATGCCGGGCTGATCCCTGCCTTCATGACGGGCACTCCGGGTAGCGGCGGCAACGATCATGCCATCCCCGACACGAATGTCCCCAAAGGATCACTGGAAGGATCGGGATACGCTCTTTACTACCAGGGGGTAGGCGCGGGCAGCTTTTTTCCCTCCGCTCTTCCTTATGGCAATATTCTGCATTTCGGCCTGCATACGACTGCCGGCATTACCGATGCCCCGATACTGGAGCCGCAAAGGGCGTGGGAAGTAGATATCAAAGTGGATGACGGCAAGCCCTCCTCGGGTACGGTGCGCACCTACACCAACACCGCACAGCCAAATTGCGCCAGCGCCGACGATGATAGTGCCACTTACCTCGTGACCTATGCGGATGGGCGCGCCTGCAATCTTATTTTCGTGACCGGTTATTAAGCCATGCGTAGATGTGCGTCTCATCCCATAGTTTTGATTCGGAGCTAGGCATGTATCACTGGCTGCGATCCATCGATAGTCTGCCCAACAGAGCATTCTTTTTTCTGATACCTCTCCTGGTGGGTATCGTGGCCGCCGGTGATTACGCCACCGGCTACGAAGCCGCCTTTGCTATTTTTTATCTCTTGCCGGTTTCCATTACCACTTATGTCTTCGGCAAGCGTGCGGGGTTGGTACTCTCGGTGATCTGTGCCGCCATCTGGGGGTATATCAACCAGCTTGCGGGCGAAACTTTTTCCCATCCCTTTATCCTGTATTGGAATGAATGTACGCGCTTTGGTTTTTTCGCCTTTACCACGGTGTTGCTCAGCGATTTTCAGTCGGCCTTAAAACATCAGCAGAGCCTTGCCCTCACCGATCCTTTATCCGGCCTTCTCAACCGCCGCGCTTTCTACGAAGAGATAGAGCGGGAGCTGCCCCGTTGCGGCCGTTACAAGCGTCCCTTTACCATCGCCTATATAGACCTGGACAAGTTCAAAGCGGTCAATGATGTGTTCGGTCACCATGCGGGGGATGAAGTCATTACGATTATCTCCCATACCCTGCGGGAGCAAACCCGGCAGCTCGATGCCGTGGCGCGTTTAGGCGGCGATGAATTTGCGTTGCTCATGCCCGAGACAAATCTTTCTCAGGCAGAAATTATCATGATGCGGATTAAGGCGGCGATTATTCAGAAAATGCAGGAACGGGAATGGCCTGTTACACCCAGTATTGGCGTAATCACCATAGAAACCCCGCAGGAGGTGGACGCCATTATCAAAGCCGCCGATGAATTGATGTACAAAGTCAAACGCCGCGGGGGCAACGACATACTGCACGATACGATCGCCTGAGTAGGCTCGCTCCCCAGAGAGAAAGCCGGGAGCCCTACCCTCTCCTTCCCAGGCTATTCCGCCTGAGACTCTTTCTTTTTCTCGTGCACCAGAAGCGGTTGCGCACCTTTTTCCACCACATCGGCATTGATAACGATTTCCGACACATCTTCCGTGCCGGGAAGGTCATACATCAGATCGAGCAGATGCTCTTCTAAAATCGCCCGCAACCCGCGTGCGCCGGTTTTGCGCGCAATCGCTTTTTTGGCAATGGCAATGAGCGCGTCCGGGGTGAAGGTAAGGTCGGCCTCTTCCATCTCAAACAGTTTTTTGTACTGCTTGACCAGCGCGTTTTTCGGCTCGGTGAGAATTTGCACCAGCGCATCTTCATTGAGATCGCGCAACGTGGCGATGACCGGCAGACGCCCGACAAACTCGGGAATAAGACCGAATCTCAGCAGGTCTTCAGGCTCCACCTGCGCCAGCAATTCGCCCGTCTGACGGGATTCCTCGCTGCGTACATCCGCTCCGAAACCAATCGCGGATCCTTTGCCGCGCTGAGCGATAATCTTCTCCAGTCCGGCAAATGCGCCGCCGCAGATAAACAGGATATTGGAGGTATCCACCTGGAGGAATTCCTGTTGCGGATGTTTGCGTCCCCCTTGCGGCGGTACGGAAGCTACGGTGCCTTCCATAATCTTCAGTAATGCCTGCTGCACGCCTTCGCCCGAGACGTCGCGGGTGATGGAGGGGTTATCTGATTTACGCGAAATCTTGTCCACCTCATCGATATAGACAATGCCTTTCTGTGCGCGATCGACGTTATAATCCGCTGCCTGCAACAGGCGCAGAATGATGTTCTCCACATCCTCACCCACATACCCGGCTTCCGTGAGGGTCGTAGCGTCGGCCATCGTGAAAGGAACATCCAGAATGCGCGCCAGCGTTTGCGCCAGCAGCGTCTTCCCGCAGCCCGTGGGGCCAAGCAGCAGGATGTTGGATTTCGCCATCTCCACATCGCCGCCTTTTTCCGCCAGCGCCACCCGCTTGTAATGGTTATGCACGGCGACCGAGAGAACCTTCTTCGCCTGATCCTGGCCAATAACGTAATCGTCCAGCACCTGGCGAATATCCCGCGGCGTGGGTATTTTATCGTCGTCCTGAGCGACAATGGTTTTATCCGCCGTGCGGATAATATCCATGCACAGCTCCACGCATTCGTCGCAAATGAAAACGGTCGGCCCGGCAATCAGCTTGCGCACCTCGTGCTCGCTTTTACCGCAGAAAGAGCAGTAGCGCGTATTTTTGGAGTCCCTGCCGGATTTGGTCATTTCCACCTCGGATAGTTTGTCTTACTTACTTCTATATAGGCCATTTCTCGCATTAGACAACGGCCTTTACGCAATTTTACCTGCACTATCCCTATTAAAGTTCAGTATAGCAAGGAAAGGTAAGCAAAGCGTTAAGTGCCCCCCGAACGACGCTTTATGGACACTTGTCGCATCGCGGACACAGTGGGAGGGAACGAAACGCAAACTTCCGTGCCAGCCCCGGAGAGTAACACGCAACTGGCAATTGACAGGAAGTGGGTTTGCCAGTAAACATGCGGCCTTCTGTGGAGTGCCTAGTGCCTGGTGACTAGTGCCTAGCGAAACCCTAGGCACCGATCCCTAAGCCCAAAGCCTTCGTCAGAGTCGGGGCGTAGCGCAGCCTGCCCCGCGCCGAAGTCAGGAGGCTGAGGCGCAAACACAAATAACCTCTACCGGCTGCGCGGCGCTGAGGTAGCATTTATCGTGTCGGGGCGTAGCGCAGCCTGGTAGCGCGCCTGCTTCGGGAGCAGGAGGCCGGAGGTTCGAATCCTCTCGCCCCGACCATGTTTCAGTTCCGCCCATAGGATGGTCGGGGATGAAACATCTGTCGAGAGCGGATGAGAAGCTCGGGTTCGACCCGAAGCGAGGCAAGCAGGCCGAGCGCAGGGCGGCGCAGCGGCAAAGCCGCAAGCCAATCCTCTCGCCCCGACCATTTTCAAACCCGCTGCCCTCTACTGAAGAGGATTCGAGACCTCCTTCGCATTATTATACAGATGCGTCAGGGGCGTAGGCGCGACAGCCCTATTTAAGCAATTTTCTTTTCCACCGCGACGGATGCTTTTAACGCCTCCATTTCTTCGGCCAGCTCCACCGCACGCTTATCGCTGATGACTTTTTTAGCTTTGGAGAAAATTTCCTCTTCTTCCTCTTTCACATGGTGCTCCACGGAATGCATCAGCTTTCCAAACGCGATCAGCCAGGCATATTCTTCATTGGCGCTGTCGATTTCACGAATGTATTTTCTGATTTCATCATGCTCTTCTTCAGCGTGTTCTTCCTTTTCCTGAAGCTGTTTGCCGCCTTTTTCCTCCAGCTCTTCATAAAAGGATTTTTCTTCCGCATCCGCATGGATTATCAGCTCATTGCGGATAGTGGCATAGAGCTGCTTTCGCGTGGATGGATTCTGCTCGTTACAAAGCTTTTTCATCAGATCGGACACTTTACGATGATCTTTTTTGAGGTAATCATAAATAGTCGTAGACATATGCAACTCCTTATAAAAGGGGATAAAATTAAAACCTGTATCCCTATAGAAAAAGAAAGAGGATAAAATTTCGATGGGGCTTGCTCCCTCTGCTCACTCCCCCTCAGGTGGATAGTTGCGGCATTACAGATATCGCTTTTTTATGCGGATGCCCTTCCGCACCCCAGTTTCTTTCCATAATCTGTTTGATGTGACGCCTCCTGATGAAAAAAAATCCCGGTGGAGCACAACTTCTATTAGTTATCCACACTCTTTTTACCCCACAACATCTAGCTGAGAACGACCAAAAACAACCAAAATGGTGTGTATAATGGCTAACTAGGCAATTTTTTCCCGTTGACCGCTCGCCACGACCTGTGATTCTATCTGCCTTATGGGAAAAAAATTCCCTGTCTTTACGAAAAATTAATAACTACTCGCTAGGATGCCACTATTCCCTCCTAATTTTAGGGCAGGCAAGCGGGAAACGAGAGAGAAGAGGAGAGGCTTATGAATGCAATGGTTCAGTCATTCAGGGAACTCAGTCAATTCAAAATAGCGGCACTTATCGGAGGCGCCGTTCTCCTCATCGCTCTCTTTATTTTTCTCTCCTTGCGCATGTCCTCTCCGGTGATGTCCCCGCTTTATACCGGGATTTCGCAGGAAGATAGCGGCTATATCGTGGAAGAGCTGGAAAAGCAGGGCATTCCCTACGACCTCAGCACCAGCGGGGGGCAGATTCTGGTGCCCACCGATCAGGTGGCGCGCCTGCGTATCCTGCTGGCTAAAGACGGCCTGCCCACCAAAGGTTCCATGGTAGGCTACGAAATATTCGATGACCAGGAGGCGCTTGGCACCTCCAACTTCGTCCTGAACGTCAATAAGATGCGCGCCATTGAGGGGGAGCTGGCGCGCACCATCAGCGGCTTCTCTTCCGTTGAGTCCGCACGGGTGCATCTGGTGATGCCCAAGCGTGAGCTTTTTACCCGCGACCGTCAGGAACCGTCCGCATCCGTCGCGCTGAAAATCCGCGGCGGTAAAAAACTCGATAAAGAAGAAATTGATGCGATCCGTCATTTGGTCGCCACTGCCGTCCCCCGCCTGAAACCAGCCCGTATTACCATTGTGGATAACCGCGGAAACCTGCTGGCACGCGGCTTTGAAGATGAAAACGACCCCGAAGCACTGGCAGCCACCGCGCAGGAGTACAGACTGAATTATGAGAAGAAGCTGAAGAATGTGGTGGAGCGGCTGGTGGAACAGACCGTGGGGTTTGGCAATGTGAAAGCGGAAATCAACGCCGATATTGATTTCGACCGCATCACCACCAATTCCGAAACCTTTGACCCGGAAGGCCAGGTTGCCCGTTCGGTGCAAGGTATTGAAGAAAAGGAAAACGAAAACCAGAAGGATCTGAAGGACGATGTATCGGTCGCTAATCAGCTGCCGGATGCCGAAGCCAACAAAGGGGCGCTGCTCTCCACCCGCAGCACCCAGCGCACGGACGAAACCACCAATTACGAGATTTCCAAGAAAGTTGAAAACCACATAAAACAGACGGGAACGGTGAACCGCCTTTCCGTGGCCGTACTGGTGGATGGCATTTACACAGTGAACGACGCAGGCGAGCGCACCTATAACCCGCGCAGCGACGCGGAAGTCGAGCAAATTCGCAAACTGGTGGAATCCGCCATCGGGTTCGACTCCAGCCGGGGCGATACCGTGGAAGTCGTCAATATGCAATTTGCCGGTGGCGAGGACGAACTCTTCGAGGAAGGGCCCTTCGACTGGCTGAAAAACGACCTCAACAGCATCGTGCAAACCCTGGTTCTGGGCGGCGTGGCGGTACTGGTGATCCTCCTGATCGTCCGCCCGCTGGTGGCTCGCGCCATCGAATCCGCCGAAGCGCAGGATGAAGAGGATGCGCTGGAAGCCTCGCTTCTGGGAGGGCCGGGCATTGCCGGAGCGTTGCCCGATTTCACTGAAGACGAAGAAGAAGACGAACTTATTAACATCAGTCGCGTTAAAGGTGGCGTAAGCTCGGCAACTTATCGTAGGATTAACGAGATGATCGAGAAGCACCCGGAAGAGGCGCTGGGCATCATCCGCCAGTGGGCCTTCACCCTGGAAGACGACAAATAAGGAGCGAGGAGTTATGCCGCCGAAGACGAATATCGCCAAGGAAGATTATCGTTCCCTCACCGGCACCCAGAAAGCCGCCATCCTGATGATGTCGGTGGGTGATGAAAACGCTACCCGTTTATTTGGCATGATGGGGGATGATGAAATCAAGGAAATCTCCAATGCCATGGCCACGCTGGGCACGGTCAGCTCGGAAACGGTGGAACGCCTGTTTCACGATTTTGCGGAACAGATGACCGCCTCCGGCGTCATTCTGGGCAACTTTGACACGACCGAACGCCTGCTCGAAAAAGCTCTGGGCAAGGATCGCGTCGCCTCCATTATGGACGACATACGCGGCCCCGCCGGACGCACCACCTGGGATAAGCTGGCGAACGTCAACGAAGAAATCCTCGCCACTTACCTCAAGAACGAATACCCGCAGACTATCGCGCTGGTGCTTTCCAAAATCCGTGCCGACCATGCGGCGCGTGTCCTCTCCGTGATGCCCGACGACCTGGCCATGGAAGTGGTGATGCGGATGCTATCGATGGAAGCGGTCAAGAAGGATGTGATGGACGGGATCGAGCGCACGCTGCGCCTGGAGTTCATGAGCAACCTTGCCAAGACCCAGCGCCGCGACAGTTTCGAAATGATGGCCGAAATTTTCAACAATTTCGACCGCGCTTCCGAAGCCCGCTTCATGGAACGCCTGGAAGCCCGCGATACCGAGGCTGCAGAAAAAGTCCGCTCCCTCATGTTTACCTTCGAAGACCTTATCAAAATCGATGCGGCGGGCATTCAGGCCGTTCTGCGCTCCATTGATAAAGACAAGCTGGCGGTGGCGCTCAAAGGTGCATCCGATCCCATTAAAGACCTGTTCTTTGGCAATATGTCGGAACGCGCATCCAAAATCCTCATTGAAGATATGGAGGCCATGGGGCCGGTACGCCTGAAAGATGTGGATGAAGCGCAGATGTATATCGTGAACACGACAAAAGACCTTGCCGCGAAAGGCGAAATCATCATTGCCGATTCCAGCGGCGAAGATCAACTGGTGTATTAGGTGGAATCATGGAGCAGGTAATGCAGGCAGGGGTTAAACGATTCGATTTCCTATCCTTACGGGATTTTGGAATCGCATTGGATAAAGACGCCCCGCCTGCTCAGGAACCCCTCCCCGTGGTGGAAGTGGCACCGCCCCCTCCCCCGCCGCCCACTTTCTCCGAAAAAGAACTGGATATCGCCAAAGCGCAGGCACGCGAGGAAGGATACCAGAAGGGGCTGGAGGAAGGTTCGCTGCGCGCCCGCAGGCAAGACGCCGACCGCGAAGCGCAACTGATGACGATTATGAAGCAGGCCTGCGAAAACATTACGCAATTCCGCGCAGAATATGAAGGCTATGTGGCCGCTCACCAGGACTCCCTGACACGGCTGGCCGTGGCGGTTGCGAGGCACGTCTCAGGAGCCGCCATGAAGACTTCCCCGGAAACCGCCGTGGCGCACATGGTGGCGGAATGCCTGCCCATGCTGCTGGGGGAACCGCGGATCGTCATTACGGTGCACCCTTCCATCATCACCTTGATGAAAGACAAGCTGGAGGAAGTAGGCAGACAGGCGGGATACGACGGCACGCTGATACTGGAGCCCGACGAGACGCTGAATACGACGGATTGCCATATTCAATGGCGCAGCGGCAGCGCCCGTTCCTCCAGCGAGGAAACATGGCGCGCCATTGAGGAAAAACTCATGCAGGCTCCGGCGAGTCCGGAAGAATGAACCCTAAACACCTATTGATGCACAGGAGCGAATAATTATGGATGACAGCAGCGCAGCAACCTTAGCGGACAGCGAAAATATCACGCTGGAAGCGGTACAGGACATTCCCGTCCAGATTTCCGTCGTACTGGGGCAAACCACCATGCAGGTCAATCAACTGCTGAAGCTCGGACGCGGGGCAGTTGTCGAGTTGGATCGGAAGGTAGGAGAGCCGATCGATATTTTCGTCAATAACCGTCTTGTCGCACGCGGCGAGGTGGTGGTGGTGGAAGACCGTATTGGCATCACGATGACGGAAATCATCAAGCCGGATAAAAAATAACCAGGCTTTAAGGAGTCCGCTTATGCATATGCGCACCGATCTTTCTACTTTTATCGGCATCATTCTGGCCTGCGGATTGATTGGCGCCGCCATCTGGATGGGGGGCTCGCCTAAATCCTTTATCGATTACCCTTCCGTGTTGATCGTGATCGGCGGCACGTTTGCCGTCACCACCGCCTGCTTTTCCTTCAAAGAGGTATTCAAAGCGTTTGGGCTGGTGTTCAAGACGATCTTCTATCATCACGAAGACCCGGCGGAAGCTTCGCGCAAAATCCTGAGCATGGCGGAAGAAGCGCGTAAAAACGGCGTACTTGCCTTACAGAGCATGACCGGCGGCGGCAGTTTGCTGGCGCGGGGTCTGGGGATGGTAGTGGACGGTCTGGATCCCGATGCGGCGGAACGCATCCTGCGGCAGGATATACAGGCGCGCATGGAACGTCACCAGAAGGGGGTATCCATCCTGCGCAAGGCATCGGAAGTCTCCCCGGCGATGGGACTGATCGGCACCCTGATCGGTCTGGTGCAGATGCTTGGCAACCTGAACGATCCCTCTTCTATCGGCCCCGCCATGGCGGTAGCTCTGCTGACGACGCTGTACGGTGCGTTGCTGGCGTATGTCGTGTTTATCCCGCTGGCATCCAAGCTGGAGCGTAACTCGCAGGAAGAGCTCCTGACGGATCAGGTCTATATGAAAGGCGTGGCGTGCATTGGTCGGCGTGAAAACCCGCGCCGTATCGAGATGCTGCTCAACACTATCCTACCCCCGGAGAAACGTCTGAGATTTTTTGATTAGCAATACATAAAAGAAAAAAACAGAGGAGAAACCACCATGCGTTTAATGATCGTCGGCGATTTAGGCGGGCAGATTGGAGCCGCCATAAAAATTGCACGGGATCGCGGCGCAAAAGTGTCGCAGACGGACACCATCGCCGCCGCCTTTGATTGCCTGTGCAAGGGGCAGGGCGCGGATCTGCTGATGATAGAAGTGAAAGAAAATATCGGCAAACTGAAGGGCATGTTGCAATCGGAGCGTATTTGCGTGCCCATCGTCGCCTGCGGAGTCAACGCCACGGCGGACGAAGCGGCGGACGCCATACGCGCAGGGGCGCAGGAATATGTCCCCCTCCCCCCGGACGAAGAATTGATTGCCGCGGTGCTGGAGGCCATTACCGCTGAAACGCACACGGTGATTCACACCTCCTCCGCCATGAAGCAGGTCTTGGCCATGGCCGACCAGATCGCTCCCTCCGATGCCAGCGTATTGATTACCGGCGAATCGGGCACGGGGAAGGAAGTCATTGCCCGTTATATCCATAAAAAAAGCAGCCGGGCGGATAAGCCCTTCATCTCGGTCAACTGCGCCGCGATTCCGGAGAATCTGTTGGAGTCCGAGCTTTTTGGGCATGAAAAAGGCGCTTTCACCGGCGCGGCGGCGCGTCGTATCGGGAAGTTCGAGGAAGCCAACGGGGGCACCCTGCTGCTGGATGAAATCAGCGAAATGGATATACGCCTTCAGGCCAAGCTCCTGCGCGCCATTCAGGAGCAGGAGATCGACCGCTTAGGAGGCAACCGCCCGGTGAAAGTGGATATCCGCATTATCGCCACCAGCAACCGCAACCTGATTGAGTCCGTGCGCCAGGGCGATTTTCGTGAAGATTTGTATTTCCGCCTGAATGTTATCAACGTAGAGCTTCCTTCCCTGCGCGAACGGGTGGATGATATTCCCCTGCTGGCGCGGCATTTTATCGAGAAATACTCCAAAGCCAACGGGCTGCCGCCGCGTAAACTGAGCGAAACCGGCAAGCAAAAGCTGATGGGCTACACCTGGCCGGGGAACGTGCGCGAACTGGAAAACATCATGCACCGTTCGGTGCTGATGGCGCAAGGGCAGGAGATTGACGACGCGGCGATTATGCTTCCGCGCACCACCACCCGCAACGACATGGCCACGCACGCCGCGCCCCCGCAGGCGGCACCCGCCCCTTCCGCCGCGCCCATGGAACGTGCCGACACACCCCCCCGCGCCATGGGCACGATGGTAGGGCGTACCGTCGCCAGCGTCGAAAAGGAATTGATCCTCAAAACCCTGGATCATTGCCTGGGCAACCGTACCCATGCGGCGAATATTCTGGGCATTTCCATCCGCACGCTGCGCAACAAACTCAAGCAGTATGACGAAGGTGAGGACGCGGCATGAAGAAGGCATCAGGAGTCAGGGATCAGGAGTCAGGGATAAATTGTTATCTCCTGCCGCCTCTTGCTTCTTTCCCTGAATCCCGCATCCCGAATCCCACATCCTGTCGGAGACATCATGGCTGAGGAAATCGTACAGACGCCCGCCACCGGGATAGGATTCAACGTTCCGGCCTTCCGTCGTGGTGCAGGCCATGTGGCACGGCGGGGCGACATTATGTTCGCGCTGGGATTTGTCGGCATTCTGGTCGTTTTCCTGATGCCGGTGCCGCCTGCATTGCTCGATTTCCTGCTCAGTATTTCCATTACCGTCTCCGTTCTTATCCTGATGACGGTGCTGTTTGTGGAAAAGCCGCTGGCGCTGAGTTCCTTTCCTACGATTCTGCTGATCGCCACCTTGCTGCGTCTGGCGCTTAACCTCTCTTCCACACGCCTGATTCTCACGGAAGGGCACACCGGCCCCAGCGCGGCGGGAGAAGTCATCGCCGCCTTCGGAAGCTTTGTAATGAGCGGGTCGGTGGTCGTGGGGTTCATTATGTTCGGCATCCTGACCATCATCAATTTCGTGGTGATTACGAAGGGTTCCGGGCGTATCGCCGAAGTTTCCGCCCGTTTCAGCCTGGACGCCATGCCGGGTAAGCAGATGGCCATCGACGCCGACCTTTCCGCCGGACTGATCGACGAAGATACCGCCAAGGCGCGGCGCAAGGCGCTGGAAGACGAAAGTACTTTCTACGGCGCGATGGACGGTGCCAGCAAATTCGTGCGCGGCGACGCCGTCGCGGGGCTGATGATTACTTTCATCAATTTTCTGGCGGGCATAATCATCGGCGTGGTGCAGATGGATCTCAGCTTCTCCGAGGCGCTTTCCACCTATACCCGCCTGACCATCGGCGACGGCCTTGTCTCCCAGATTCCCGCCCTGATCGTCTCCACTTCCGCCGGTCTGCTCGTGACCAAAGCGGGGGATGTCGGTTCGGCGGACAAGGCGGTGGTCGGCCAGCTCTCCGCTTTTCCGGCGGCGATCGGTATCACCAGCTTTCTGCTATTCTGCATGGCATGGATGCCCGGCATTCCCATGCTGCCTTTTCTCAGCCTTTCGGCCTTGACGGGATTTATTGCCTGGACAGCCTGGAAAGCGAATAAGAAACTAAGCAAAACGGGAGGGCTTAAGCCGGGCACCACCGCCGCTGCAGGTGCCATGGCACGCGGTAAACCGGGCGAAGCCGGGATGAGCATGGGGCAAGGAGGCGCGGAAGCCAAACCCGCGCAGGAAAATATCGCTGAAACGCTCAAGCTGGATCTTATCCGCCTCGAGCTGGGATACGGTCTCCTGCCGCTGATTAATTACCAGAAGGGGCACCGTCTGACCGAGCAGATCAAGGCACTGCGCAAGCAACTGGCGCGTGAACTCGGTTTCGTGATGCCAGCGGTGCGCATTCAGGACAATATGCAGCTTCCTTCCAATACTTACATCCTGAAGATCAAGGAGGTGGAGTGCGCCCGCGGGGATATCCGTCCCGACATGCTGCTGGTCATGGATCCTTCCGGCAATAAGATCACCCTGCCCGGAGAGGAAACCACCGAACCGACCTTTGGCCTGCCCGCCATGTGGGTCAATGACTCGTACCGGGAGGAGGCGCTGTTTCGCAACCTTACCGTGGTGGATCCCCCCACCGTCATCACGACGCATTTGACCGAAATCATCAAGGATAACCTTGCCGACCTGCTTTCTTACACGGAGACGCAGAAACTCCTCGACGATCTCGATCAGGAGCAGCAGAAACTCATCGCGGAAGTCGTGCCTTCGCAGATTACGGCGGGAGGGGTGCAGCGCATCCTGCAGAACCTGCTGGCCGAGATGATCTCCATCCGCGACCTGCCCACCATTATGGAAGCCATCGCGGAAGCCTCCCGCGTGACCCAGAACGTGACGCTGATTACGGAGCATGTGCGGATGCGCCTGTCCCGCCAGATCAGCCATATGGTGACGAACGACGAAGGGTTTATCCCCATTGTGGCCATGTCTCCCGTGTGGGAGCAGATATTTGTCGACTCGCTCTCGGGAGATGGTGAAGAGAAAATACTCTCGCTTCCCCCTTCCAAAATCCAGGATTTCATTACGCTGGTGCGCAACAAATTTGACCAGTATTCCATGCAGGGCGATGCGCCGGTTCTCCTGACCAGCCCGACCATCCGCCCGTATGTGCGCTCTATCGTGGAACGCTTCCGCTCGAATACGCCGGTCATGTCGCAAAACGAAATCCACTCCAAAGCGCGGATTAAAACGTTGGGGCAGCTATGAAGCAGGCGTCAGGAATCAGGGGTCAGGAGTCAGGGATACGTTATGATCTCCCGTCACCTCTTGCCTTCTTTCCTAAATCCCGAATCCTGAATCCTGAATCCCGGGGTCAGCCATGCGCCTGAAAACCATACATGCGGAAGACATGCAGCGCGCCATGGATCAGGTGCGGTACGAATTCGGCGAGGACGCGGTAATTATTTCCACCAATCGTAACCCATTGGGCAAGGGCGTCTCCATTACTATCGCCCAGACGGATGACGACGACGAAGAACCCATGGAGGATTTGGCGACAGCGCCTCCTGCTTCCTCCCCCGCGAGAGAGCCCCGTGCGCCTGCGCCGCATAACGCCATTCCGGATTATTTCATCCGCGACATTGAGTTGATTCTGGAACGCAACGGCACCTCCCCTGAGGCTATTGACGCCATCACGCGGGAGGCTCGCCTCCTGCCCAAACCCCGGGACGATTCGGAAGAGAGCATCCAGGGCATTCTGGCGGAAGCTATACGGCACACCTACCGTTTCCAGCCCGTTTCCCTGATGGAGCCCGGTTTGCGGGTTATGCTGATTGGCGCTCCCGGCGTAGGAAAAACGCTCACCGCCGCCAAGATTATCTCCCGCATGGTAAAGGCGGGGCACAAGGTATACGCCATTACCACCGACTGCAAGCGCACAGGGGGCGTGGAGCAACTGGCGGGCATTACCGATATTTTAGGGGTTGAACTCCAGGTAGCCGAAACCCGTGCAGAGATAAAATCCATGCTCGCGGATATCCCTAAAGAAGGGCGCGTGGTCATCGATAGCGCGGGCGCAAACCCGTATGATTTTCACGAGTTGAAAGAGCTTGCCGAGTTTGCGGGTCTGCTTGAAATCGAACCGGTGCTGGTGTACGCTGCGGGCGGTGATCCGGTCGAGGCGTCAGAAATTTCTCAGGCCTTTTCCTTCCTTGGAGTGGAGCGCGTTATTATCACGCGCACCGACGTGGCGCGACGCTATGGCAGCCTTCTCACAGCGGCACATGCGGCGAACCTCGCATTTGGCCATCTTACAGGAACGGAGAAAGTATTGGGGGAATTTGGGGACATCACCCCTGAATTACTGACAGAGCTTCTCATGCGTCATCGAAGGGATTAGAATAATACTATGAATGATCTACCCAAAAACAACATTGTCGCCATCGCCTCTGGTAAGGGGGGGGTAGGCAAAACATGGATGGCTATTACCCTGTCGCATTTGTTTGCCCGGTCAGGCCGCCGCGCTTTGCTTTTCGACGGCGATATTGGGCTGGCGAATGTGGATGTACAGCTTGGTTTGACGCCGGAGCGCGATTTGCGGTCTGTGTTTGAGGGTAAAAGCACGCTGAAGGAGATTGTGTTTCATCATCCGGGCGGGTTTGATATTCTGGCGGGGCGTTCGGGTTCCACCAGCATGTCCTCGGTTTCGCTGACGCGCCTGTCCACCATCAAAAGCGACCTTATACAGCTTTCCCGCAGTTACGACGTGGTCTTTATCGATCTGGGGGCGGGCATTGAGCAATATGTACAATTCATGAGCTCCATCGCCTCACGGGTGATCGTGGTCATTACCGACGAGCCTACCTCCCTGACGGACGCCTATGCGTTCATCAAGCTCTGCGCCACGAAGCTGCATAATCCCGATGTGCTGGTTATCGTTAACCAGGCTGCCTCGCAGAAAGAAGGGGAGCGGACGTTCGGCGCGCTGGAGAAAGCCTGCTCCAGCTTCCTCAAGGTTACCCCCGTGCTGCTGGGCATCGTTCGCAAAGATAATAAGGTAAAGGATGCGATCCGGTCGCAGGTATCCCTGGTGGACAAAGCGCCCCACACCATTGCCGCCACGGATGCCGCCGCGATCTCCATCAAGCTGATGCAGCAATTATAAGGCAGCACCCCGGGGAAAGGAGCCCGCATGACCCAAGGCGTTACCCCTCCTCCTTCCATTCCACCTGTCCAGATTGCAGGCGTCACGGCGTACGGCACCACCACGAGCGCCACCAGCATTCCCGCCGCCATCGCCGTTATGCCCACGGGTACGTTGCTGCGCGGCATTATCGGGGGACGCAACCCGCAAGGCCAGACCGTGTTGCAGACCGACAAGGGGGATGTGGCGCTGAAGACCGATATTTTCTTCAAGCGTGGCGCAGAGCTGATGATTCGCGTGGAAAAAGCGCAAAACGAAACGGTAGCGCGCATCATCACGGTGGATGGCCGGTCGCTGGCGAAATATTTGGAGTCGCTCAGCCATGCGCTCCCTCAGGAAGACAGCATTGCGGAAAACGCCTTTACCCGACAGCAGGCCGCGCCGCCACCGCCAAGAGACAATGCCGCCGCCAACGCCGCCCCTTCCGCACCTCCAGCCCCCGTGCCGCCGGGCACCTCCACTGTTTCTGCGCGAATGACCGCCATTATGCTAAGCCCTCTGCCCCTGAAAAACGAGGCTTCCTCCTTGCCGCCGGAGATCGTGCAATTGCTTCAAAACGCCCCTGCGGGTACGCAACTGGCTGTCAGGATCACGCAGCTTACGCTGCCCACGGCCACACCCTTAGTGCCCTCACTGCCGCCCGCGACATTGCCACTGACCGCTGCGACGGGTGATATTTCTCTTCCTCCGGCACCCGTGCCGCCGCCACAGGTAACGACGCCTGGCACCGCGCCCCCTGTGTTGCAGGATTCTGCTGCTCCAGCGGGTCAGGTCTTAGCGGGTTCCCTCGCCGCCGCTTTGCCTGCTTCCTCCCCGGCAGTGCCTGAGGTTGCGCCGCCCCTTCCACCGTCATCGCTTCCCTCTGCCGCGACGCCTACGGCACCCTCGCCCTCCCCGGCGAATGCCGCTGCTGCGTCTTCTCCTGCTGTCCCGCCAAATCAGCAAGGGATTCCTTTACCTTCTACCGGCGCACCGCTGCCTGTTAATCCTGCATCGGGCGAAACAGCGCCCGCCCCCTTACCCCTGCCTCCTTCCGTGGGCACTGCTCCTGCTTCTGCGCCCGCTTCTACCGCACCTTCCGTACCCCCCGCCAGCACGCCCATGGAAGCTTCCGCCCCCCTGCCTGCCGCAACTCCTTCGCCCGGCGCCGCGTCCCCCGTCACAGCCGCTCCTCCCACACCGCAGAAAATGAACATTCCTCCTTCCTCTCCTCCCTCTGTGGCCTCCTCACCCCCGCCTCCCGCTCCTGCGGCTGCCCCGCCTCACCCAGCACCGGGCACCAGCTCTTCCACCGTCGCCGCGCCGACCGTTACCGCAACCGTGCTCGAAGGAACGACCGCTACCGGCCTTACCCTGCACTCGCCCCTGGGAGCGTTGCGCTTGCTCAGCCCCACACCGCTGCCTGCGGGTACGCAGGTGCAATTTACCATCGAGTATTTCCAGCCGCCCGCCACCCCGCTCCACACTACTATGGCCGCGCCTTCTGGAGAGTCTGTCAAACTTTATCCGGCACTTAGCGAGCTGGAGGAATTATCCCTCCCGATTTCCGCCCCTGCCGTCAGCCTGGACACCACCCTGCCCTACCAGCCCCATCTGATTCCGCGTCCCGGCAAAGAGCTGACGACGGAGCTTGTCTTCCTGATGAGTGCGCTTAAAGGCAGTGACCTGCGCAAATGGCTGGGGGAAGACACGCTGCGCCGCCTGAGCGATACCAACCCGGACTTGCTTAAGCAGATCGGGACGGAGTTCTCCCTGTTACGCCGGAGTATCGGAGAAGAAGGAGAGGCGGTACGCTGGACGATGTATCAACTCCCCGTAAGCCTCAACGCAGGCGTGATGGAGCCTATCCGCCTCTACCACCGGGAAAACAGCGAGAAGGAAGCGCAGGATCAGGAAACACGCACCGAGTCAGGACAGCATTTCATTGTCGATATCGAGCTTACCCGCCTGGGTCGCCTTCAACTGGACGGGTTTGTCAAAAAAGCAGCGGGAAAACAGCGTTTTGACCTTGTCATCCGCAGCGAAAGCAGGCTGGACAGCGAAATGAAACAGGGCATCCGCGATATTTATAAGGATGCCGGCGAACTCACCGGATTTGAAGGCGGCATCAGCTTTCTGGAAGGGAGAGACGCCTTGTTTAAGCTTCCCACCCCTGCCTCTTTCTCTGCCTCTGAGGTATCCGGTCAATCTATTATGGTATAATTCTATTTACTGCAGTGCGCCGGAGCGATAAAACAACTCCGATGCATTCCACGCCCCCCCACCTCGCGGAGAGTTTCCGCCCTTCCGCCTCGCTTGACTCGCTGAAAGCGTTGGTCGGTAGCGCCATGCAGGAAGTGGACGAGGTCATCTTTAACTCCGTCATCCAGGATGTGCCCCTCATTAACGATATTGCGCGGCATATCATCGCCGCCGGGGGGAAGCGCCTGCGCCCGGCTCTGACCATTGCCTGCGCGATGCTGTGCGGCTACGAGGGAGGGGCGCGTCACGTCAGGCTGGCCGCCAGCGTGGAGTTGATCCATACGGCGACGCTGCTTCATGACGATGTGGTGGATGAAAGCACCCTGCGCCGGGGGGATCAGACCGCCAATGCCCTGTGGAGCAATCAGGCCAGCGTGCTGGTGGGGGATTTCCTGCTGAGTCGCGCCTTCCAGCTTATGGTCAGCGACGGATCGCTGGAGGTGCTGCGCATCCTGTCCGATGCATCCGCGACGATTTCCCAGGGCGAGGTCATGCAATTAATGGCGGCGAACGACCCCTCCACGACGGAAGAATGCTATCTGGGGGTTATCTCTGCCAAAACCGCCACTTTATTTGAGGCTGCCTGCCAGTTGGGGGGGGTGATTATGGGGGATGCACGCCAGCAGGAGGCGCTCGCCATTTTCGGCCAGCATCTGGGCATGGCGTTTCAACTGGTGGATGACGCGCTGGATTATGCCGCCGATCCGGGAATACTTGGCAAATCGGTGGGGGACGATTTCCGCGAAGGCAAGATCACCCTGCCCGTGCTGATTGCCTACCATGCGGGCGATAAGACAGAAAAATCTTTCTGGCACCGCGTTCTCGAAGAGCAGGATCAGAGCGACGGCGACCTGCAGCAGGCCATCCTCTATATGAAGCGGCACCGCGCCATTGAGCTGACGGTGGATCGGGCAGCGGAATATTGTGAAAAAGCCCGTCTGGCGCTGGCCATCTTTCCTGACTCCGCCTTGAAATCCGCATTGATGGATACGCTGGAGTTCTGCATTCAGCGGGCGTATTGATTACCCCTGCCGGAGAGCTTCTGTAGCTACTTTGTCTACTTATGCCGCGTTATGGTCACGCACCACCAGCACAGAGCGCGTGGAATGCCGCACCACCCGTGCCGCATTGGGACCCAACAAATAATCTTTCAATTCAGGGCGATGGGCGGCCATGATAATCAAATCCGCCTCTACGCGATCCGCCGTATCGATAATGCTTTCATACACCGTCCCCTGCGTAATCACATGGCGCACCAATATATCCGAGGGGATGTTTTCTTCGGTGAATTTATGCAATGCGTCCGTTGCCCCCTTGATAAGCTGATCCTCCATATTAGAGGGAAAGAACTGCCCCACAATACTCATACCGAACTGGGGGATGACGGTCATCACATGAAGTTTTGGTTTAAATGCCTGAGCGAGCTCCAATACCACGGGCAGCGCAATCTTCCATGACGTCTGCTCCGTCACATCAATGGGAAAAAGTATATTCTGATACATCGCTATCTCCTTATATTCGTTATATGAGCGCGCCGCCGCACCCTTTTATATTGCACTGCAATAAGGCATAATACGACGAGAATCGCGGGGAGGAAAGCCCATTCACGCGCCGGGCGCTCTGCGGGGAGGTAAACACGCTCGATGATGTTGCCGTAATCCAGCCCCACCTCTTCCGCTTCGCTGCCAAAATCAATATCCTCTACTATCATGCGCCCTTTTTCCGCCTTCACCGAAAGACCTACGGCCTCCAGGCGTTGCCAGCCATCGCCACCTTCGGGAACATGCAGGCGTACATAGAAATGGCGCGGATCCCCAAAATTATCCTCGCCTGCAATATAGAAGCGAATGCGCGTGCCCGGTTCTGCGTGGGTGAACGCCTCCTCCAGCTTGAGGGGATCGACCTGCTCATAGCGCGGATACACCATATCCACCCAGTAACTCGGCAATACAAAGACCGTGCATAAAACCAGCATCACAAGGGATTCCCACCAACGGTTGCGCGTATAAAAATACCCTTGCAGCCCGGAGGAGAACATCATCATCCCGATCAACGCGAACAAAACGTTATACACTCCTTCCCAGACCGTATGCACATCAATAAGAAGCAGTTTGTTGTTGAAGATAAAGAAGAAAGGAAGAATGGCTGTACGGATGGCATATATAAAGGCCTGCACGCCGGTACGGAACGGGTCGCCGCGGGAGATGGCAGCCGCCGCAAAAGAGGCGATCCCCACGGGCGGGGTAATATCCGCCATGATACCAAAATAAAAGACGAAAAGATGGATCGCAATGGGCGGCACCAGCAACCCCTGGCGCTGGGCAAGTTCCATCACCACGCCGGACATCAGGCTGGCGACAATGATGTAATTGGCCGTGGTCGGCATTCCCATGCCCAGTATCATGCAGATCAGTGCCGTGAGCAACAGCATCCCGATCAGCGACCCGCCGGAGAGCGTTTCCACAATCTCCACCATATGCTGCCCCAGCCCGGTCAGGGAAACGCTGCCCACGATAATACCCGCCGTCGCCGTCGCCACCCCGATACCGATCATGTTGCGCGCTCCGGCCATCAGCCCGGCTTTCAAATCATCTACCCCGAGCTGAAAAACGCTTTTGTCTACCGTCTGCCCCCGGAAAAACGCCAGTAGCAGGCGTTGCGTCACCAGCACGAAAATAATCGTCAGACATGCCCAGAAAGCGGAAAGCCCCGGCGACAGACGCTCCACCATCAGCGACCAGACCAGTACAATCAAAGGCAGGAGGAAATGCATCCCGCAGCGGAAGACATGCCAGGTGCGTGGCAATCGCAATACGGGGTCGTTGGGATCGTCCTCCTCCAAAGGAGGGAAGCGCGCCGCATAAAACAGGGTCAGCAGATACACCGCAATCACCGCAGGCATCACCACATAGGTCGCATGTTCAGGCAGCACCTCCTTCACCCACCCGATGCCGTAATACAGCGCCCCGCAGAAGAGGATAATGCTGCAGATAGTAATGCCGCTTATCAGCATCCTATGGAGAAAGCGCCGCTCGATAGGTTTATCCAACCCCTGCATTCCGTATTTGAGCGCCTCCAGATGCACGATATACAGCAGGCCGATATACGAAAGCGCCGCGGGAAGTATGGCGTGCTTGATAATCTCATGATAAGGCAGGCCGACATACTCCACCATGACGAACACCGCCGCGCCCATCACCGGGGGCATGATCTGCCCGTCGCAGGAAGCCGCCGTCTCGATCGCCCCCGCCTTCTCCGAGGAAAACCCCACCCGCTTCATCAGGGGGATAGTAAAAGTGCCGGTGGTCACCGTGTTGGCGATGGAAGAGCCCGACATCATGCCGTTCATCGCCGACGCCAGCACCGCCGCTTTCGCGGGGCCGCCCCGCAAATGCCCCAGCAGCGAAAACGCCAGCTTGATAAAGAAATTCGCCGCGCCCGCTTTCTCCAGCAGGGCGCCAAACAAAACAAACAAAAACACGAAACTCGCCGAGACTCCCAGTGCAATGCCGAATACTCCTTCCGTCGCCAGCCATTGATGCCCTGCCAGGCGCGAAAACGTCACGCCCTTATGCGCCAGCACATCGGGCATCCACGATTGCCCGCCGAGGAAACAATAGCCCAGAAACACCGATGCGATAATGACCATCGGCCACCCCAGCGAACGCCGCGCCGCTTCGAGCAGAATAAGGATCCCTCCCACCGCCACCGCAATATCGAGATCCGTGGGCATCCCCGGGCGCATGGCCAGAGCCGTCGCGTGAATATAGAGATAGGCGGCGGCGTAGGCTCCCCCCAGCGCAAAAAGCCAGTCAATAAGCGGAATGCGGTGACGCGGGGAGTTAGGGGTCGCAGGGTAGGCTATAAAGCAAAGAAACAGAGCAAAAGCCAGATGAATGGCGCGACTTTCCGTTTCATTAAAAATGCCTGCCCCGATGATAAATTGCAAAGGCGAGGCGATCCATAGCTGAAACACCGCCCAGGCCACGGCAACGAACACCAGCAACCGCCCCGGAAGGCCGTAAGGCGAGCGTGCGCCGGTATCTTTTTCGATGACAAGGTCGGTAACGTCAATTTCCGCCCTGCTGATGCGCCGGTTTTCATTCATAATGAGGGAGATATAGTGCGGCTATAACCGTCTATTCCTTCAGCAGCCCTACCTCACGGTAGTAGCGTTTGGCGCCTTCATGCAGAGGCGCCGTCAGCCCGCGGGAAATCATATGCTCTTTATTGAGGGTGGAGAGAATGGGGTGCGCCGTCTTGAATTTATCGAAATTCTCGAAGACCGATTTTACCAGTTGGTAAACGATTTCATCGTCTACATTGGCCGAAGCCACCAACGTGGCGCGCACGCCGAACGTCTGTACGTCATTGGGCGTTCCGGGGTACATGCCGCCCGGGATGCTGGCTTTGGCATAATAGCTGTGCTCTTTAATCAGCTGGTCAATCGCAGGGCCGGTAAAGTCAATGATATGCGTATCGCATGTTGCCGATACTTCCTGCACCGAACCGTTGGGATGCCCCGTAGCAAAGATAAAGGCGTCGATCTGATTATCGCATAATTTTTGCGCCTGTTCCGAGGAGCGCAGCTCAGAGGCGAGCGCAAACACTCCCATATCCCATCCTTTTGCTCGCATGACCTCTTCCATGGTCGCCCGCATTCCCGAGCCGGGATTGCCGATATTGACCCGTTTTCCACGCAGGTCATCCAGCGTTTTGATACCCGAATCCGCACGCGCCACCAGCGTCATCGCCTCGCCATGCAGCGACATCACGGAACGCAGGTCTTTGTTGGGCCCCTGATCGGTAAACACACCCGTTCCCAGATAGGCATTGGCCTGCCAGTCGGACTGGGCGAAGGCCATATCCACATCGCCGTTACGGACACTATTGAGGTTTTCGATGGAACCGCCCGTGGACTGCACCGAGCAGGTAATATTATGTTCTGATTTTTTGCGGTTCACCACCCGGCAGATCGCCCCGCCGACAGGATAATACACACCCGACAACCCTGCCGTGCCGATCGTAATGAATCGGCGCTCCGCCTGTGCCTCTTTGATGCCCGCCGCAGGCATTACCAGCCCGGCGATCAGAAAGATTATGAGAAAACGGCGAAACGAGTGCGCACTACGCATTACACGGCTCCTTATCCGGTTGGCTTGGAATCGAGCATTACTCCTAACAAACGCGCCCTGCAAAGGCAAGAGCTTTCAGGAGTCCTCATTCCCCTGCACCGCCCTAGATCGGCTTGTAAGAAGAAGAGATATTATCCGTCCAGAACCGCTCCAACCGTATCAACTCACCGTTAATATGCGCAAGTTCTTCCAGTTGCGGGTCTTTGCGGCGCAGCAAATCCACATGACGCATATACAATTCATCCATGCGCTTGCACACTTCCAGCCCTTTGGGCGACACTTTTACGCGCACGGAGCGTTTGTCGTGGGGGGAACGTTCCTGCACCAGGTAGCCGTTCTCCACCATTTTTTTCACGTTGTAGGAGACGTTGGAGCCGAGGTAATAACCGCGGTTGGTCAACTCCCCCACCGTCAGCTCTTCCTGACCGATATTGTAGAGAATCAGGGTTTGAACGTTGTTGATATCGTCGATTTTCAAGCGATCCAGCTCTGCTTTTACCACATCGAGAAAACGACGGTGCAGGCGTTCTATGAGCAGGATGGATTCTAAATATACGTTTTTCACACTTTACCTCAGCCAGACAGGTTATCGCCGCGATTAAATTACAGGATGTTATTTTTCATAGTCAAGGAAGTTAACATGCTTATGTCCCGTGGAAATACTATTATTATACCAGTTTTGACGGATCGGACACAAATTGCAAGGTGACGGTCGTGCCGCTGTCGAGTTTGCTTTCCAGATGGATACTGCCATGGTGGAGATCCACCAGCCGTTTCGTAAGAGGCAAGCCCAGCCCGGTGCCTTCATATTTGCGGTTCAGTCCGCTATCTATCTGCCCGAAGCTTTGGAATGCCTTATTGATATCCTCCGCGGACATGCCGATCCCCGTATCGCTGACGATAATACGGAAATGCGTTTTATTATTGCCGATCGGATGGGCTTCGGCACTGACATGAACCTTCCCTCCGGGCATGGTGAATTTTACGGCATTGGACATGACGTTCAGCATAATCTGGATAAAACGCACACGGTCGGCAATCAGATACGGCATGTCTTCGGGTACGTTCAGCGTCATGGTGACATTGCCCCGCGCCGCCCGTTCATCCAGAATCGTGACGCATTTACGGATGGCTTTGGTAATGCTGAACTCTTCCATATCCAGCGTCAGCTTGCCCGCTTCGGCTTTCGAAAGATCCAGAATATCGTTGATGATTTCCAGCAAATGCAGGCCGGAATCGTGAATATCCTCGGCGTATTCATAGTATTTGCGATTGATCTGCCCAAAAAGCTGGCTGGTGATGATGGAGGAAAAACCGATAATCGCATTCAATGGCGTGCGCAATTCATGGCTGATACTCGCCAGGAAGCGCGATTTCGCCATGTTGGCGCTTTCGGCATCCTCTTTTGCCTTTTCCAGCTCCACGTTTTTCTTCTGCAGGGCGCTGTCCCTTTCCTCGATCTCGCCCAGCATCCCGTTAAACGCATCAATCAGCGTCATGATCTCGTTCGTATTGGGGCCTTTTTCCTCTTCCGTCACCTGCACGCGCACGGAATAGTCCTTATAAATCGACACATGCAGCGCGGTATCCGCCAGGCGTAAAATGGGGCGGGAAATCGAACGCTGCAGTCGCATCGCCATGATATAGGCCAGCGTCAGCACTGCCAGCGTCACGACAATGGCGGTGATAAGCTGTTTCTGGATATATATTTCCACATCGCGTAAATCCGAAGCGATATAGATGCCGCCTACCCGTTCGTCGCGCAACATGATATCGCGGTAGGTTTCGACATGTTTACTGGTAAACTCCGTATAGGGGGCGCTCACCTGCGGGCACCCGGAATATTCCCAGAAATTGGCACTCTCGGGCAGCGGTTGCTGCGCATCGTCTTCCGGTATGGGATAGAAGGCGAAGAGAGCGCCTTCCGTATCATAAATGCAGGCACGCACCACGGAAGGACGCACTTTAAAAACCTGAAGGTTGTTCATCACGTCATCCCGTCGCCCAATTTTTAGAGCAAAGCGGTTGCGCTCACCGATAATGGAAGCGGAAAGCTCCAGCTCCTCCCGAATGTTATCCTTGATATTATAGATGCCCACCAGCGTGATAATGGTCGTCGTCAACAGAACGGACACCACGCTCACCGCCAGAATGATAAGGGTAAGCCTGCGCCGTATGGAGAGAATGCCCAGCCGGATCATGGCGTGCCTCCCTCAGGAATGATTTTCTCTGCCAGCTCCAGCAAAAGCGGATCAAGCGTAATTCCTGTCGCGCTGGTTTGCCGCATATTGATTTCAAACTTCACGTTCTTTTGCGAAAACAGGCCGATGCTTTTCTGGGTGTTGAGAAACCCTATCATGCCTTTCTGACGTGCGAAGTTTCTGGTCGTCCCCACGGTCAGCACGGGTGCCTGCCCTATCGTCTCCAGGAGCGCCTCCATACGCGCCGCGTCCTGCTTGTCGAAAAAAAGAACCTGACACTGGCGCACCTGCTGATCGCGTATATGGGGTACAAAAACAATATGGTCGGCGTAGGAAGGCTGGGCAGCCATTAATTTTAAATAGTGGCTCACTTTTCCGTCGGATAACGTGCATAGCCTCACTTTTCCGTCATCGGGCAGCGTGCCTTCCGGCCAGTTCGCCACCAATGGGAGATTAAGGATAATCTGCGCCTTGACCTCGTTTTCATCTTCGGCGCGGGGTGCCTGCGCATAGAGAGTTGCGGCGGGGATTACCGCCTGCAGCAGAAAAAGCGCAAGAACCGTCAGGGTGAGTTTCACAGCTAAAACTTCCAGCTCACCAGGCCATAGACCGCCCGTCCGATCTGCGCCGGATTATTATAAGTAAAGGCGGAGAATTCAGGATGCTGGTCATCTGTCAGATTTTGCCCCGCAAGGCTGACTTCCACCGATTCCACCGGACGCCATCCCAGACGCACATCCAGCCGCGTATAGACATCGATTCCTTCTGCCGGAAGATTGTCGTTGAAATAAAGCAGCGTATCGAACTCCACATTTTCCGTTACGTTCAGGTAAGAGCGCAGGTTGAACTGGTGCTGTGGCGTGGTGCCCTCGTTCGTCACCAGGGAGGTGGCCGTCATCCCGCTCAGATTCATATCCAGATAGCTATAGGAGGCGGCCAGCGACCAGTTATCCGTCACGTCCCAATTGGCCGTGGCTTCCGCACCCCACACATGCCCCTCCACGGAATTGGAAGGAACAAGCGGCAGAATCAGGCTGGGGGGCGTGGCGCCGAGTACCGTGCTGATATAGGGGGTGCCCCGGGAACTGGAGACAAGATCGTTATAGTCATTGAAATAGCCGGTCACGTCTACGGCAAAGTCCTGCGAAAGGCGGGAGCGAAACCCTGCCTCATAGGCCAGCAGCTTTTCCGATTCCGCGCCGTGATCCCCCGCCAGCGCGACATAGCCCAGTCCCGGCACCGAGCCGATAATCAGGTTGGTGTCGTCCGAGGAGCGGTTAGGAGAGCGAATCGCTCGGGAAACCGCCAGCCAGACCGTATTGTTATTATTCACCAGCCAGGATAGGCGTGCGCTGGGCTGATACTCGAAGCCGGTAAAATCATTGTGCTCGAATTTTGACCCGAGAGTGAGAAACACCTCATCCTCCACCAGGGCGATTTTATCCTGCGCAAAGGCGCTAAATAGCTGCATTTCCCGGCTGGGATCGGCGTAAAAGATATAGGGCGAGCTGTCGAGGCTGTCATCAATGAGGCGGTATCCCAGCCCCCATACAATCTCATGACGCTCCTGCGGCGTGAAAGAATGCTGAAACTCCACATCGAAGGTTCTGGCCTGCTGCTGCCCGATCAAGTGGCGCGTCCGGCTGGTATAATCGTAATAGGCCTTCAGATGCAGATGTTCGGCGTCGCTGATCTTGCGTTCCCAGTTGAGCATAAAATTGCCACCCTGAAGCGATACGTTGGTATCGCTGGCGAAAGAATAAGGAGGGATAAGGCTTGGCACCGCCCGCAGGAAATTCTCATTCCCCTGATAATAATCCCCCTGCACCCCCAAAGCGTCACGGTCGGTCAGGTTATAATCGGCACGGAAGCCGCCCTGTTCGTTTTTCCAGTCATCTCCCATCCCGTGCCCGGCCAGCGTCGATTCCTCATCCCACCGCTGCTGCATTCCGTAAGCGCGCCACGCGCCCTTATCCCCGATCTTCCCGCCGTAACGCAGGGAGGTCATGATATCCTTGTTGCCAATCAGCGTGTCCTGGCGTCCATCCTGCGTTTCCTCCGCCGGTTTGGTGATGATATTGATGACGCCGCTTACCGCATTGGCTCCCCAGATCGTGCCCGCGGGGCCGCGAATCACCTCGATACGGTCGATCGTCTCAAGCGGCACGTTCTGCACATCCCAATAGACACCGGCAAAGAGCGGGTTATAGACGGAGCGCCCATCAATCATCACCAGCATTTTACTGGCGAATTCATCATTGAACCCCCGCGAAGTCACCGCCCAGCCGGAAGACCCGGAGCGCGCCACGCTGATGCCGGGCGCCATACGCAGCGACTCGGCGATCGACGTCGCACCGGATCGGCGTATGTCTTCCGCCGTAATCACATAGACCGCCGCGGCGGCCTGCGAGGCTTTCTCCTCCTGCTTGGAAACCGACGTCACTTCCTGATTGATGAGCTGCTCCAGTGACGACAGGGCGCGTGCGCGCTCTTCCTGTCCCGCCGCCTCTGCGCCCATGGGGAACGCCAGGAGGCTGACCGTTATTACACCATACTTCAGAATGCGGGATTTCATCACATTGCCTGCCGTTTTTTCTGAAGGCTACGCGAATTTTATTAAAATACGCTTAAATAGAAATTTATTTTCTGTAATAAAAACAGGTTGCTGGAGGGGGTTTTTTATGCAATCTGCACCAGCACTGGTACGGATGTGTAAAGCAGGGCACAGCGTATCTCCCGCTGGGGATACATGCCCTTCAGCAATGTCCGATACGCTTCCATTTGCCTTCTGTAGGCCATTGGTATTTCTGAAGATTCCGGGGGCGCTCCCGTTTTGAAATCCACCACCAGCACCTCCTTCTCCCGCACGATCAGCCGATCTACCTGACCGGCAAGACGCTGCCCATCCATACTACCCACGATAGGCGCTTCCGCCAGCGCATCGGGAGCAAAGGCAGCGGCGAACGCGGGATGATGCATTACCCCCAGCACCTCCGATACCAGCTTTTCTCTTTCTGTTTGTGGCATATTCGCCGCATGTTGGTACAGGTAACGGCGCGCTGTATTTTCCCGGCTGCCGTGGGAAATGGCGCTGAGAATCTGAAGCAGGCGGTGAATCAGGATGCCTCGCGCCTGCGCGGCACCTTCCGTGAGCGGAGAAGCGGCGGTTCCGCCCTGCTGCCCCTCGTCATCCAGATGCGAGGGGGCTTTAAGCACCGTCCTGGGCGCTTCCGACGGCGGAAGGGTGCGGGCATAGTCCGGCAAAGGCAGAACTGCGGTCAGCTTTAACGCCTTTTCCTCCACGGGGTCTTCTGTCCCCTGCTCTTGCAGCAGGAGGGTTTTATCGTCCCTTTCCTCTACTCCTTCCAGAGTACGCACCCCCCTTTCCACGAGTCGGTACCAGCTTTCCTCCTGCAGGTTCTTTTTGCTTCCCCAGCCCGTGATATACAGCTCGTCGCGGGCACGGGTCATGGCCACATAGAGTAAGCGGCCGGACTCCTGTACATCCTCCTGCCTGCGCGCCTCCCTGAGAGCGGTGACGGCCTGCCCGCCTGTGTCGGCGCGAGGCGTGCAAAGCATTAATGTATGTGCGCCGTGAGGAAGAAAATATATTTTATCCCGCAGAGGGATAGAGCTGGTGGTATCCGCAAGAAACACCACGGGTGCCTCCAGCCCTTTTGCGCCATGCACGGTCATGATCCGTACCGCATCCACCCCTTGCTCCATGTCCCGCTTAATCTCGCCGGTTCCATGCGCAAGCCAGCTTAAGAAGCTTTGCAGCGCAGGAGGATGGAGACGTTCATATTCCAGTGCCAGCCCCAGAAACACATCCAGTACTTCTTCGACTTCCTCGCCCATACGCGCCATGAAGCGCCGCCGCCCGTCACGCGCATAAAGTATTTCGGAAAAAAGCGAATGCGGGCTGCCGAAATCCGCCTGGGAAAGCAGCGCCTCCAGCTCCCCGGCCGCCTGACGGCAGGAGTCTTCGGCAGAGGCGCGCAGTCGCTCCCAAAGGGTTTTCTTCTCCCGGCCATGACAAAGCGCGAATAACGTTTCCTCGGAACAATTATACAGCGGGGATTTAAGGAGACAGGCGAGATTGTAGTCATCGTCAGGCAGCAAAAGAAACTGCGCCAGCGCCATCATATCTTTTACAGCCAGGTGATCCGTGACCTTCATCCGATCCAGCCCCGTGACCGGCACGCCTCTATCCTTCAGGCAGCGCGCCAGGAAATGGATAAATTCTCCCCGTCTGCGCACCAGCACCAGCACGTCCCCGGCGCGCCACATCCCTTCGCGTATTCTGGCGGCGATGGTGGTCGCCATACTGCGCGCCAGCTGCATTTCCGGCGAAGCACTGTCTTTACGCGACTCCGGCACCGGCCAGGAAGGGACTTCCTCCCTTTCCTCCCACATCGCCAGCGGCCAGATTTCCACTTTTCCCGCCGCCCCCGCACGAAATGCACGATGCCCTTCTCCCTCGGTGAATACGGCATCCACGGCCTTCAGCACGGCCGGAGCGGAGCGAAAAGACGTATGCATGGGCACTTCTTCAAACCTCTCGCGGGAAGAGGCCGCTTTCTCCCGCGTGCGCTCCAGTTGCGATGCGAAACCGCCGGGATCCGCCCCCTGGAAGCGGTAGATGGATTGCTTGGCGTCTCCCACCACAAACAGAGTGCGCCCTATCGCCCTGCCTTCACCCGCAAAGAACTCATCCTCCAACACCTCCTTAAGCTCCCATTGTTCGGGGCTGGTATCCTGCGCTTCGTCAATGAGCACATGATCAATGCCGCCGTCAATCTTGTACAGCACCCACCGCGCCATGCCCTCCCCCTTCAGCAGGGTGCGGGTTTTGAGGATTAAATCATCGTAGTCAAGATACCCGCGGGTACGCTTCATCGCACCGTAAAGGGCAAACAGCGACTCCGCGGCAATGGCCACCGCATCGGTGAAGCGGGCGGCAGACAGGGTATTGAGACGCTCTTTTGCGATTTCACACGCCATCGCCAGGCGCGTGAGAAAGACGAAATGGTCGGGGTGGGCTTTCTGCAATCCCACCGTCATCAGCTTACTCGCTGCCTTGCCTTTTTGCGTCAGCAGCGCCTCCATGAGATCGTCGGGATTGCCGCTTTCTAAAAAGACGCGCAGTTTGTCGCGCAGCTTGTTATCCTGCGTCCCCCCTTGCGCCAGTATATCGGCAAGCAATGCAATACGCTGGCGCGTGGGATCGTCCAGCGGTACATGCGCAGCCAGAATATCCACCTCACTTGTGCCGTAAGCGGGCAGACCGAGCGCCTCGTACACCCGCGTATTATGCGCCACCGCCCAGCCCTGCGCCGAGAGAATCCCCTCCACCTCCCGGCGTCGGGAAATGATTTCCGCCACCAGTTCCCCGTAGCCTTTTTCTCCCAGCTCTTCGATAATTTCCGTTACCGCCTCACTCAGGCGGGCATCCTCTCCGCCCATCGCCGTTTGCAGCAGGCGCAGGCGTGCCTCCTCCAGCAGGTCGCGGGCGTCCTGTTCCTCAATCAGGGTGAAATGCGGAGCCACCCCCGCTTCCAGCGGAAATCGCGCCAGCAACGACTGGCAAAAAGAGTGAAAGGTCTGGATTCGCAGCCCCGGCGCATCTTCCAGCAACAGGGCAAAGAGACGGCGAGCCTGACGCGCCATTTCTTCCGGCGGCTTATACCCGTTAAGCTCCGTCAATTCCTGCTTGAGCGCCGCGTCATCCATCACCACCCACTGCGCCAGACGGCGGTGGATACGTCCCTGCATCTCGGCGCTGGCGGCTTTGGTGTAGGTAATGCACAGGATGCGCGAAGGCGATGCCCCCGTAAGGAGCAGCCGCAATACGCGGTCGGTCAGCACTTTGGTCTTGCCGGAACCGGCGCTGGCCGCCACCCATACCGACGCGGAAGGATCGGAAGCGATGCGCTGGAGGGCGGAAGGGTCGCTCATGTCACAATGCTAATTTGCCCTGGGAAGCGCGTGATTCCCGCGCCGCCTTCTTGAAGCTGGAGCCGTCCACCAGCGGAATATTGGGCTTTTTGCCGTCGAACAATTCCGCGATGGTGAGGATTTGTATCTTCGGGTATTTGCCGAATTCCGTTTCGTAAAACCCGGCCTTCAGCGCCTCTTTCTCCATCTCGCGGGTCGGCGGCGCCAGCGTGATGAACACGCCGATTTTGGCTTTCTCGCGGTCTATCACATGGCCGAGGTCGCGCACCATCGAAACACCCACGTTCTGGCCGCCCTTGACGGAAACAATGGCTTTCTCCGTGGTTCTGCCGTCCGGCTTGAAATAGATATGGCCGTCAATGCCGCCGTCCGCACCTTTCTTCTTGCCGCCGAACGGAACGGCGTTCACCAGCGACACCGCCCACCACTGGAACTGATATTTATCAGCCGCCGCCAACGCCGCCGCCCCCTCTTCGTCCTTGGGCGTGCCATGCACTTCGAACGTCACGTCGGGGAAAGCATCGCGCAGGCGTTTTTCAATCAGCGAAACGGAGAGATGGGTAATATCAATGCCGATCCATTTACGCCCCAGCTTCTCGGCGGCGTGCGTCGCCGTCCCGCAGCCGCAGAACGGATCGAGCACCACATCGCCTTCATTGCTGGAAGCATTGATAATCCGCTCCAGCAAGGCCAGCGGCTTCTGCGTGGGGTAGCCGAGATATTCTTTGCCGCTGGCGGCACGAATATCATCCCAATCATTTTGCAAGGAAACTCCCTGCATTTCATCCAAGTAACGCTTGTAATTGGGCATCCCTGATTCTGAATAAGCAATTCTCCCCTCAAGGGCAAATTTCTTCATATTATCTTTTGAGTACGCCCAGATTCTTTTTCCGTATGGCAACACCCCTTTATACTCCCATCCCTCTTCAGGTGACAAATACGCCTCTTCCAGATCCGCTACCCACTCTCCATCCACGGGTCGCTTTACTCTCCATTCGTAGCGGGTATCCCCGCCTGCACGAGCCGCGGTGAGATTGTCTTTGCGATAAAGTCTGCCCGTATCTGGTTCAACAAAACGGTACATGGACTTAATATAGTCTTCGCTGTATTCCGTATATTGTGTATTCCACTGCCAATCTTTTGTTTTCGTATAAAAATAAATTACATCACGGACATTCCCATAACGTTTGCTACCTTGTTTGCTATCATTATGCGCTGCTGAACGCCGCCACGAAATCTCATTCCTGTAATTCTCCTTCCCGAAGACGCCATCCAGGATGATTTTCAGGTAATGGCTGGCGGTGGGGTCGCAGTGCAGATACAGGCTGCCCGTCTCCTTCAGCACGCGGTGGAGTTCGATCAGCCGCACGCACATCATGGTGAGGTAGGCCATCATGTCGTTCTCGCGCAGGAAAGCGCGCATCGCCCGCAGCATTTCCGCCACGTCGCCATGGCCGCTTTGCATCACCTCGTCGAAGGCTTCCTCCGCTTCCTGCGTCCAGTGCCAGGTATCCTCGAACGCCTCAATCTGGGCGTGGGATTTTTCGCCGCCGGGGGATTTGAACAGCAGATTATAATTGGCATTGGAGTTAAAGGGCGGGTCGAGATACACCAGATCGACACTGCTCGGCGCGATGGATTCACGCAATACTTTCAGGTTATCGCCATAATAAAGATGGTTGCTCATAGCCGCTACTGTAGCGGTCTCAAGCGACGAGGCAAGCGAAGATTTTACTCATTCGTTTTCAAAGCAGTACGCGACGCGCAAGAGGAGGTGTGCGGAGTGTACATAATAGTACACGAGCAGCACCGAGGCGAAAGCGCGACAAAGTAATGCTCAGAAAACGAATGAGTATTACATCATCCGTGTGCCCGCTTCCTCGTCGGAAAGCAGGGGGTAAGTGGCGCGGGCGTTAAAGAGCTGATAGTGCCACCATTCATTGCGATAGAAATCCCACCCCGCCGAGGTCATGATACCCAGCAGCAGGAGGCGGTTGGCCTTGGCTTGTGCAGAAATCTCCGCCGCGCCGTGATGCGAGGCGGGGGTGAAAGCGTCGAACGCCGTGCCCATGTCAAGCTCCTGCCCCTGTGCATCCACCAGCGTGAGATCCACCGCCGCCCCGCGTGAATGCGGCGAGCCTTTTTGCGGATCGGCAAGGAAACCGGGGTCAGGCGTATGGTTCCAGAGTTTCCACTGCGCTTCGGTGGGACGGTAGGCATCGAACACCTTAATCCGCAGCCCCAATTCCTGCGCATACTGCACCGCCTTCTTCAGGCATTCGGCGGCGTCCGGGTGCAGGAAACACGCCGCCCGTGCATAGACCGGCGCACCAGTGAAGTTATTGGCGGTGGCATAGGCGATTTCCAGCGTGACACCGTACTCTTCAGGGGTGATCTCAACGAGCACCATGGGAACCTCTTTTATAGTGCTTATCGCATCGACGCTCATCATTTATCTCCATACGGATACACCGACGCCACCGACGTCTGGGCGCGTGCGCACAGTTGTTTGCGCGTTTCTCCCGGCTGCAACGCAATCGGCGGATGGACGATCACTTCCGCCTCTATGCGGCGCAGGGTAAACATGGAAAGCAGGTGGCGCACAATATCAATCTCCCCGTACCATGCCACTTTCGGCCAGGTGGCGTCGTTGATGGGCTGGCCGTTGACGCGCTTGTACACCACCGTGACCGGCTGAATAGGCAACGGCTCCTGACCCGGCCATTGCTCGGCGAGGGAAAAAAGCGACGATTTGAAGGGCAGCAGTCCCCGCCCGTCGCTCGTGGTCGCTTCGGGAAAAACGCAAATCCGTCCGCCGCTAGCCAGCTTGGCAAATAAATTCTGCTGGATTTCCTTGGTGCGCGCCGGAGTGCGATCCACATAGATCACATTGAACCGGCTAATCAGCGGCCCAATGAACGGCCAGGTTTTTACTTCACTTTTGGGGGTAAAAAACATCTCCCCCAGGCTGGAGAGCATCAGCACGTCGATGTGGCTGCAATGGTTGGCGACCACCAAAGCGGGCCCTGGCGCAAGCTCCCCCACATAGCGGCATTTAATGCCCAGCAGCCACATGCAGCTATCGTAGAGCCAGTCGATATTACGGCTTTTGCGCGCATGATCGAACTTCAGCGCGTCGCACCCGGCCAGCACCACATAGGACAACACCCCCAGCAGAATAAACAGCGGTGTTTTATACAAGATACGGAGATAGCGCATACACTTAACTCGTTTTGTCGGGCGCGTATTTGGAGACGTAGCGGGTATCCACGCCCGCCGTACGCACCACGATATTGACATCCGTCGTATTGAACGCTGCATCATAGACCGCGCCTTCGCCAATCACCCCCGCGAGGCGCAGATACCCTTTAATCAGCACCGGCAGGCCGACAAAGACCCGTTTCTGGTCGATTGACTCCTTGGGCAGGAGGTTCATTTCCACATATTGATCGGGCAGCGCACAGGCGCGTATCTCTTCCGGCGCCAGATGAAAATGATAGAGATACGACAGCGCCTCCTTATGCTCTTCCGGTCTGCCATGGAAGCTCGCGCACCCGAACATCAGATCGATGCCGTAATGGGTGACATATTCCCCGATGCCGCGCCAGAGCAGTTGCATCGCCGCTTTGCTGCGGAAATCCTTGTCCACGCAGGAGCGCCCCAGCTCCATCACATTGCCGGGAAAAACTTTCAACCGCGCAATATCGAACTCGCTTTCGGAATAAAACCGCCCCAGCTTTTTCATCTTCTCCGCCCGCAACAGGCGGTAGGTGCCCACAATGCGCGGCGTCTCGTTTTCTTCGTCATGGTGCAGTACCAGCAGATGGTCGCAATACGGGTCGTACTCGTCATAGTCACGGCGTTCCCGTTCCTGTTGCACAGAAGGGGTGGCGCCCATTTCATTACAGAAAACATGGTACCGCAATTGCTGCGCTTCCAGTATTTCTTCGCGGGTCTGCGCAATTTTTACCGACAGCGCCCCCATTCTGATCGGCGCAAAAGGCAAGGGGTCGGCGGGGGTGATAATATCTTCAGGTATCTGGGTCATAGAAGCGGTATAGGGGGGAGGAAACACTCGGGCAACGGTTTTTTACCCCGCTTTCTTGCTTTTTTCTTTCGCTTCCAGCGGCACGCCATATAGCTCCAGCCGATGATCCACCAGCTTATACCCTAATTCCCGCGCCACGATTTCCTGGAGTTTCTCAATTTGCTCGTTGGTAAACTCGATGACTTTGCCCGATTTCAGATCGATGAGATGGTCGTGATGTTCGTCAGGCAACGGCTCGTAGCGCGAACGGCCATCCCCGAAATCGTGCTTCTCGATAATGCCCGCTTCCTCGAACAGCTTGACGGTGCGGTAAACGGTGGCGATGCTGATATGGGAGTCGATTGCATTGGCGCGTTGATAGAGCAGCTCCACGTCCGGATGATCGTGCGCTTCCGAAAGCACCCGCGCAATGATGCGCCGCTGTTCGGTCATTTTCAGTCCTTTGTCGATGCAAAGCTTTTCCAATTCACTTGGCATAGACCCTCCGCACGCCAGAAACCAACCATTGCGCCAGACTATGGCATGGGTCAAAGACAATGGCAAGCGTTTGGGGGAAGGGTAGTGTCACCGTTTAATAAGGACGGCGTCATTCCCCGATTTTGCATCGCAAAATTATAGGGGAGTCCAAAATCATGCTGGATCGCCCTATAATCCGCAAGCGGATTCGGGCGATGACGATTTCAAAGGCAACACACTACCGGGAAAGAGGATTAGGAAACGCCGTTGACGGCATCCCCCGCCTGACGTTCTTGAAACTTCTCTTGCGTATGCGCAGCACTGGCCACCTGCTGCAACGGCGGATCCCCATATTGCGTCACCATGCCCTTCCCGGAGCTGGAGAGATTAAGCACGCTACCCAGCGCAAGAGCATCCTGTAAGCCTTTAGGGACGAACCCAAATTTTTCCATGGCGGCTTGCTCAGCAGGGCTTAGCTCCGGCGTCGCCACGTTGTTGGCATCCGGCGCGATTTGATGCGATTGATCCGCGGCGGCGGCATTGACGGATGATTGGACATTGGCGGCGCTTTCACCCATTTCTTTTGCACGCTGCCGGGCAATGTCCTTGTCCATTCCCGCTTGAATTTCCTGCGCTGCTTTAGAAATTTGCTCCTGGGCAATACCATTTTTCATGGAAAAATCTTTTAAGGATGCTTCCAGATTGCCGCTGGCGCGCCCCTCTTCCACCGCCTTCCAATATCCATCCACCAATTTTGTTTTCTCGCTCGCGGAAAGGCTGGGATCATTTGTAACCTTATCAATCACTGCCTGCTCATGGGCGCGGATCATACCAAGTTCTTGTTTTGCGCTTTCCTGATACGGTGCCATTTCCTTCGCAACTTCTTTTTGCTGCGCTTCCAGTTTTTCACGCAGAGGCGATGGCATATCCTCTGTTTTCGCATTCATCAGGTCATAGACATCAAGCTTGCCAGCCTCTTTACCCAGTTGATTCGCCAGCCCCTGCTTGGTGGCGTCATCCATGGCGGCTACTTTTTCATTCCCGATCTTTTCGTATGCCTCTATGTTTTTATTCAGGTATTCCGTATCTAAGTCGCTTACATGGTTATAGTTTGCTTGCAGGGCGGCTTTTTTATCGGCATTCGTCTCATTATTTATCTGTTCCTGCAACTCATCCAGATGCGCCTGCGTAGCCAGGTGCCCATATCCATGCGCCGCCACAAACATATCCGCGTAGGCTTCGGTCGCTCCGTCCGCCACTGCAGCGTGTAAATCGCCAGCATATGCCTCATATTGCTGAGCCGTCTTCGTAACAAATTGCTGGTACTGCTGATGCCAGAACTGATCGGAGGCCATGCTGTATGCCTGCTCGCTGACGCCTGCGGCTGCAGCGGCGGCCGTAAGCGCGGCATCGTAGTCCTTAGCGACTTCATTGTCTTTTCGTTCACTGAGTGATTGGCCAACGATTGCTGCTGCCGCCACGGAGATGGGGCCGAGTCCCCCTGCAGCAATAGCGCGAGGTGGCATCGTCCGCGCTGTACTCGCCATCCCTTTGAGATTTTGCGCATTTGCCATCAATTCCGCTTGAGCACCGGGGTCAGTCGTTCGCATCGCCGCTTCATACGCAGCAAGCGCCGCATTCTCAAGCTGCGTCGCGACAGCTTCTCCCTGCTGTTGATGGGATGCCACTTCTGCAGCAGTCATTTCCCCTTCCGCCGTCGGTGCGCCCGCATTCATACCCACGCCCGCTTCGGCACTTATCGTATCCGTTGCGCCCCCCATGGAGGGGGTCTCTATGCGTGTCTGTTCGGTTTCCTGCAATGCCATGTCTTTTGCCTTTGTTGTATCTGCGCCGGGGCGCACATACTCCTTCACCCTCTTATACTACCATCCCTATGTGACAGTTCCGTGACATTTTATGTTACAGTTTTATTACAATGACGGCATTTCATTATTAATATCAAATAGATACCAATTATTTGCATCTTTCCCTCTTCCGCGCCGCAAGCAGAAAATCTATACTTCATGGCAGATAAACTTATAGATGACAGCAAGATAGAGGGGTCATTGCGCACTCTCAAAAAACCATTTGCTAATTTTTGGTTAATGCATTATGTATTCGCGCCGGGTAAGAGAAATAAACCGCCCCATGTACCAGTAACACCAAATACCAATAACAACGAGGCAAGCCATGAACAAAGAAAAGCATAATACCATCACCGACAATCATTTGAGCGCCACGGCGGAGATCGTCTCTTCCTATGTACTCAATCACAAAACCGAAATGAACGACCTGGAGATGCTGATTCAGCGCGTCTATACCGCCGTCAGCCGCGTCACCGGACAGGAAAAAGGTCAGGATGCAGGGAACGAAGCGCAGGGCACCATCCGCGTCGAGGATTCCATCAAGCCGGATTTCATCGTTTGCCTGGAAGACGGCAAGAAGCTGAAAATGCTTAAGCGTTACCTGAAAACGCATTACAACATGACGCCGGAAGAATACCGTAAGCGTTGGGGTCTGCCCGCCAGCTACCCGATGGTCGCGCCCAATTACGCCAAGCGCCGCAGCCAGCTGGCCAAGCAGATCGGTCTGGGTCGCAAGCGCGGCACGACGATGCCCAAAAGCCCCCGTACGCTCAGCGGCACGCACAAACATTTCAAGGTAGTCAAAGGCACGCAGATCGCAGCACTGGCTGAGATTGCGTAAACGCAGCATTACTCCATCAAACCTACGTTCGAGAACGCCCGGTCAGCCATGGCCGGGCGTTTTTTCAGATCAATACTGAACGTAGCCTTTGCCACCGGAGCGTTGTGCCAGCTGCTGTACCAACCTCAGGGCCTCTCCGGTAATCGAGTAATGATCCAGAGAGTCTCCGTTTTTACACTCCTTGGCATTCGTATTATTGACCAGCTTCTTTAAAGGCGGAGGAAGCTTTCCATTCGAAGGGACGTAAACATTGATTTCGTCGATGTGATGAACGTTCCGCACCCGGGTATCCGTGAGATCTTCCGGTTCTTTCCTGCTGACGAATTCGAGATATTTAACGGATTCGTCAGCGCCCCCGATAAAACTTTGCAACGCCCTGTGAACCAGGCTGGAAGTATTAGAAAGCGGCGGCGCTTCTTCATCCAGACGAAAACGATAGGGCAAATGCTGTTTTAGAGCATCGATTGCATTTTGCTGAATGATGTCTGCTCCTTCATGCCCCACATGCTTAAGCGCCTCGATTTCCGGCACCTTCTCTCCCGTTCTGGAGAGGGCGGCGTTGGCGATTATCGCACCTTGAAGCTCGTCGTAAGGACCGATTTGCGTTACATGCAGCCTTTGGTCTTCTCCCCGCTCAAGCTTTATCTCAATTTCCTTCAAGCGCAAACGCGATGTTTCGGGTACTTCCATTATCAGCGAGCGGATGAGGATGGCGTCTTCTTTTGCCAAACCTAAGCCCATCATATGTTTGACGCTCATTCCCTCCACGACTCCAGGCGGTATTGTGGCACCACTGCCGTCGGCATCGACAGCAAGTGCTCCCTCTGTCATGCTTCCCATGAACTTAGCGAGCTTATATTCTCCATCAGGTAATTGCGTGGTTTCCGGCATATCCCCCCCTTTGCGTCAAACCACCAGTATTTCACAAAATTATGACGGAATTATGAAGCAGGGACTAAAAGTCGATTTCCCAGCTGGGAGCGTCGTTATTTTCTTCCTCTGCGCCGGGCGACGCCTCGGGCTCCCGCTCCAGCACCACTTTAGTGAAATGGGTGCCGTAAAATTCTTTGGGCAGGCCGGTGGCTAATTGCGGCATCAGCGTCAGCAGCAGCAGCATGGCCACCTGAATGCCAATAAACGGCATCACGCCTTTGTAGATATGCGAGGTTCTGACTTCCGCCGGGGCGACGCCGCGCAGGTAAAACAGGGCGAATCCAAAGGGCGGGGTGAGAAAGGAGGTTTGCAGATTGATCGCCATCATGATGGCAAGCCAGATGGGATCCGCGCCCATGGAAAGCAGCACCGGTGCCACAATCGGCACCACCACGAAGATGATCTGGATGAAGTCGATAAAAAAGCCGAGCACGAACATCACCAGCATGGTGACAATCATCGCCCCGGCCAGCCCGCCCGGCAGAGAAGAGAGGATTTCCTCTACCATCACGTCGCCGCCATATCCGCGGAACACCGTCGTAAACACCGCCGCCCCAATGAGAATGGTAAACACCATACTGCTCATGACCATCGTGCCGTCCATGGCGTTGCGAAGATTCTCAAGATTCAGTTGCTTGTGGCACAATGCTAAAAGCATGGCTCCGACTGCGCCCACCGCCGCCGATTCGGTGGCAGTAGCTACTCCGCCTAAAATAGCCCCCAACACCACCGCGATCAGCAGCAAGGGTGGCACCATCGCATGAACCACACGGCGCAGGATACCGTCCTTAAACATTTCTGCCCGCAACTCTTTCGCCATGCAGGGGACTTTCTTGGGGTAGATGCAGCCGTAGAGTATCTGCCAGAACATATAGAGCACCACCAGTGCAAGACCGGGAACAATCGCCGCCACGAACAAATCCGCGATGCTGACAGGCTGCGGCGGCGCGATGCCTGCATGAAGCTGCACGCCCTGCCAGGCATTGGAAATCTGGTCGGAAAGCAGAATCAGCACCACCGAAGGAGGGATGATCTGCCCCAGTGTCCCCGCCGCGCAAATCGTTCCGCAGGCGAGGCTCGGTGAGTAACCGGATTTCAGCATGGTAGGCAGGGAGATAAGCCCCATCGTGACTACGGTTGCGCCCACAATCCCCGTGGAGGCAGCGAGCATCGCCCCCACCAGCAACACGGAAATACCCAACCCTCCCCGCATAGGGCCAAAAAGCGCCGCCATGGTTTCCAGTAATTCCTCGGCGATTTTTGCGCGCTCCAGTATCAATCCCATAAAGATAAACAGGGGCACGGCAATCAGCAGATCGCTGGTCATCACCTCATAGATGCTCCCCGGCAGCGCATTGAGATACGCAAGGTTGAATATTCCCGCCATATCGCCCACTACGGCAAAGGCAAGGGAAACGCCCGCCAGCACGAAGGCCACCGGATAGCCCAGCAGCAATGCGCCAAAAACGGCCACCACCATGAGGAGGGGAAGCATCTCACTCATGCGCGTTCCTCTTCCATAAATATTTTGCGTTTTTCATGGCCGAGGATACTCATCAGGCTATGGCAAATGACGGAAACACCTTGCAGCATCAAGGTGCCCGCCGCCAGCCAGATGCAGGATTTCAGCAGGAACACCCCCGGCATCCCCCGATACTCGCTGGAGCCTTCCTGAATTGCCCAGGCATTGAGCACATAATCCCAGGAAAAATAGACGAGCGCGACGGCGAAGGGAAACAACAGACCTATCGTCCCCAGCAGATTCACCCAGGCGCGGCGGGTGGGGGTGAAGTTCTGATAAAACACATCCACCCGCACATGGCCTTCTGACTTTAGCGTGTAGCCCGCCGCAGCCAGAAAAAGCACCGCGTGGAAATAGCGCACTAATTCCTGCTGCCAGGGCAGGCCGGAGGCAAAAAGATAGCGCGTCGCCACATTGAAGCACATCATCAGCACCATCAGCAGCGAGAACCAACGCACCGCTTTGCCCAGCATCGTATTGGCGGCGTCGCAGACATCGGCGATACGGGAGAACGTGGGCATTCCCGCTACCCCATCGCCACATCGAGGCCGATATCGACATTGGGAGCGGAATGGGTGATCGCGCCCACCGAGATATACTGAACGCCGGTTTGGGCAATGGCGCGCACATTCTCCAGCGTCACTCCGCCGGAAGCCTCCAAAGACGCTTTACCGTTCGCCAGTTTTACCGCTTCGCGCAGTGTTTCGGGGGGCATATTGTCGAGCAGGATCATCTCCGCCCCGGCATCCAGGGCTTCGCGCACCTGTTCCAGCGTATCGCACTCCACCTCGATGCGGGTCAGTGCAGGCGTTGCGGCGCGAGCCTGCGCCACGGCGTGCGCCACCCCGCCGCACAGGGCGATGTGATTGTCCTTGATCAGCACCCCGTCATCCAGCCGCATCCGGTGGTTGCGCCCGCCGCCGACGCGCACTGCGTATTTATCCAGCAGCCGGTAGCCGGGGAGCGTCTTGCGCGTATCGAGAATAATGCACCCCGTTCCCGCCACCGCCTCCACGAAACGGGCTGTATGAGTCGCCACCGCGCTGAGGCGGCACAGGAAATTCAAGGCTGTGCGTTCGGCGGCCAGAATGGAACGCGCCGACCCGCTAACATCCAGCAAGGGCTGGCCTTTACTCACACGCTGCCCTTCTTCCACCGCCACGCCGCATTGCAGGGAGGAGTCCAGGTGCATGAAGGTCAGTCCGGCCAGTTCCAGACCGCACACCGTCAGCGCCTCCCGCGCCATCATCACCAGTCGCGCCTGTTGGCTGGCGGGAACCAGTATATCGCCCGTTATATCCCCGCGTCCGATGTCTTCCATCAAGGCGGCCTGGATCAGCCCGTCAGATTCCGGTAATTCATATGCCATAAGACTGGTAAATCCCTGAGTTGTGCATTATATTTCCGGTAAAGTAATAGATTCACCCGGCATAGTCAAAAGAATGGCCAAACCAGCCTATACGCTTACCTTTCATTCTCATGATGTGTTGATTATCGGCGCGGGGGGCGCGGGTCTGCGCGCTGCGATCGCGGCGGCGGAGTCCGGGGCGAAGGTGGCGGTTGTCACCAAAGTCCCGCCCACACGCTCGCATACCGTGGCGGCGCAGGGCGGCATCAACGCGGCGCTGGGCAACGTCACGCCGGACGACTGGCGCTGGCATATGTACGATACGATTCGCGGCTCGGACTGGCTGGGCGATCAGGATTCCATCGCCTATATGTGCAAGCACGCGCCGGAAGCCATTGCCGATCTGGACAAAATGGGCGTGGTTTTCAGCCGCGACAAGGGAGGCAATATCTACCAGCGCGCTTACGGGGGGATGTCCACGCATTACGGCAAGGGCGACATGGCATTCCGCGCCTGCGCCGCCGCCGACCAGACGGGCGACGCGATGATGCGCGGCCTGTTCTCTTATATACAGCAATATGGGGTGGACTTCTTTGTGGAGTATTTTGCCCTTGAGCTGCTGATGGACGCCACCGGGCGCTGCCTTGGCGTATTAAGCTGGGAGCTGGCGACGGGAAAACTGCATGTCTTCATGGCGCCGCAAATTATCATCGCCACGGGCGGTTACGGGCAGGTTTACGCCGCCGCCACCTCCAGCTCCACCTGCACAGGGGACGGCAACGCCATGGTGCTGCGGGCGGGACTGCCGTTGCAGGACATGGAATATGTACAGTTCCACCCCACCGGCCTGTACGGGGTAGGCATTCTCATCAGTGAGGCGGCGCGCAGTGAAGGCGGCATTTTACGCAACGGCGAAGGCGAACGCTTCATGGAACGTTACGCGCCCAAATACGGCGAGCTTGCCTCGCGGGATGTGGTCACCCGCGCCATCATTTCAGAGATCGAGGCCGGACGGGGCGCGGGGAGAAAAAAAGATCATGTCATGCTGGATCTCACCCGTATCGATCCGATGATACTGGAGGCGCATTTGCCTACCACCCGCGCCCTGGCCAAACAATTTGCAGGCGTTGATGTGCGCAAAGAGATGATCCCCGTTTACCCCACGGCGCATTATACGATGGGCGGCATCCCCACCGACCGCGAATGCCATGTGCTGATGGAGAGCGGGCAACAGGTGGAAGGGCTGTACGCTATCGGCGAAGCGTCGTGCAATTCGGTTCACGGCGCCAACCGGCTTGGCTGCAATTCGCTGCTCGATCTGGTGGTCTTTGGCAAACACGCGGGGGAACAGGCCGCCGCGGGGGCAAAGGAACATCTGAAGATGAAGCGCCAGGATATTCCTCGCAGCGTTTTGGAAAAAGCCCTGACGCATTTTGACCGGATGCGCTATGCCAAAGGAGAAAAGGCGCCGCTGGCCATTCGCAAAGAGGCGGGATTGCACATGCAGGAACATGCCGGCATAATCCGCAACGCGACGGGAATGCAGGCCGGGCTGCATCATCTCTCCGGCTTGTTGCGTAGCTATCGACAGGACGTCGCGATTGGCGATACGGATTTAATATGGAATAATGATCTGGTCGCCGCGCTGGAAACCGAGAATCTGTTGATGCAGGGACTGGCCACACTGGCCAGCGCCAATTTCCGTACTGAAAGCCGGGGCGCGCATTTCCGTAGCGACTTCCCGCACCGCGATGACGATCACTGGCTGACACATACCTCGGTGCGGGTGGATGAAAACGGCATCACTTCCTGTCATACGCGACAGGTGCGCATGGATCCTCACACGGAAGGCGCGGAACCCGTCTTGCCGGAAGCGAGAGCGTATTAGAGCTTACTGATCGGCGCCGACAACGTACCCAATCACATGGCCGCTGGCATCCATCACCTTGCCGCCGCCCAGCGGATCCAGAAGGATATGGCCGTACGGGCGGCCTTCGCCGTCCACCATCACGAAGCTGCGGGTTAAATTACCCATTTGCGGCGGCTCTTTTTGCGGCATACAGGCGGGTAACGCAAGCATGAGGGAAAGGGACATTGCAACACGAAAAAAAGTGGCATTCATTTCAGTCTCCATCGTTGGGGATACCGTATGTATAGGAAAATGCATAAAGAGGAAATAAGCAATATAAAGGCGGGGCGCTAGTGGCGGTAATGCACTTCCCGGGTAATGATATTGAATAATTGTTCGATCTGGGCGGCAAGATGATAATCCACCGGCTGCCAACTGCGTGTCGCCGCTTTGGGTAACGTAAAGGGCTGGGTAACTTTTTTCTTTCCGGCAAACTCTATCCCCAACGTAAACTGACTGGGCATGACAACGGAAATCTGGTGAAAACGCTCAGGCGGCAGCTTTGCCAGCACGGCGGAAGGCGTCGTGCGTGATTCTCCCAAAAAGCTGCGATTATTCTCCGGCAAAAGTTTTTCTTCTTCAGGCGTGCGCAGCATGACGGAAGGAAAGGCATTCAGCGTCAATTGATAGCTATACGCAGTGTTCATATAGCGATCGTTCGCCGTCACATGTAACGGGCCTTTAACAAGAATACGGCTGTTGGTTTTGCTGCGCGGAATAATATCGAGATACTCCGCCGTGAGCGTTTGTACCCGGTTAAGACTCTTATGCTCTATCGTAGGGGATAAAATGCGCACCCCTTTGCCTAAAGGGAAGGAATGGCGCTCAATACCTGCCCAGGAAATGCTCACCTCTTCCCCGGAAAGGGAAAACTGCTTCTGCGCCTCACGCAAATTTTCTTCCACTCTCTCTTTAATGGCGGTAGTTCCCTGATACCAGTAATATGTAAGCCCCAGCGCAACCGCCAGCACCAGCAGTAAGGCGAGAGCGGCGCTACGCATTGGCCGCATCCTTTTGCTGGCTGATCGCCGAGGAGGGAATGGTCTGAGACATCTGCAACATGGTCTCCAGGGGTTTGCGGGCGGCCTCTATCACCGCAGCATCCAACGTGACTTCCGGCGTCCGATCCCGCATACACAGATATAGTTTCTCCAGCGTATTCAGTTTCATGTAGGGGCAGTTATTGCAGGAAACGCAACTCCCCTCCCCTATGCCCGGCACATCGTGGAAGATGCTTCCCGGCGAGGTTTTACGCATCTGATGCAAAATACCCGGCTCCGTCAGCACAATAAATTCTTCGCCCGGATGGGTTTGGGTGTATTTGAGCAAGGATGACGTAGAGCCAATATGATCGGCGTACGCCAGTAATGCCTCGGGACATTCAGGATGGGCAATGATATGGGCAGACGGATGCCGGGTCTTCAGTTTGACCAGCTCCACTTCCGAGAAACGCTCATGCACGATGCACGACCCGTCCCACAACAGCATTTTTCGTCCGGTCTTTTTTTCCAGGTACGCGCCCAGATGCTTGTCGGGAGAAAATAAAATGGGGCGATCCTGCGGAATCTGGCGGATAATCGCCTCGGCATTGGTGGAGGTGACGATAATATCCGTATGCGCTTTCACCGCCGCCGAGCAATTGATGTAAGTAATCGCCAGATGATCGGGATGCGCCTCACGGAATGCTTTGAACTCAGGGGCAGGACACGCCATCTCCAGCGAACACCCCGCGGCCAGATCAGGCAATAGAACCGTCCGCCCGGGATTGAGGATTTTTGCCCCTTCCGCCATGAACTTTACGCCGCAAAAAACGATGACGTCCGCATCCGTGGCGGCGGCTTTACGCGCCAGATCGAGGGAATCCCCCACATGGTCGGCAATGTCCTGAATATCGTCATCCTGATAGTAATGCGCCAGAATCACGGCATTCATCTGGTTTTTCAGACGGCGTATCTCTTCTTCGATCCTTAAGCTTCCACCGGACAGGACGGAAGAGGTGTCAGAAGACGCAGGGGAAAACATATCGCTCATAGAGGATATAATACCGTGTAACCAGAGGGTTATCTATAAAAAAGAGAGAAAAAAGGAAAAGCCGCCCGCGACACTACAGATCATACCCCATAAAACGGGCGACGATATAACCGCCGATCGCCAGAAATGTCAGCGTGACCACCACCCCTGTCGGCGAGCGTTTGCCACTGGCATTACCTCGCAACAGACTGAAAAAAGCCAGCAAAACAAACAAAACGCCGACCACAAAGCCAAATTCCGTTTTGACGAATTTCTCGGGGGTGAGAATCATGGTTTCCTCATGTTTTTTAGTAACAACACTTTAGGAAGCCCATGAAGGATAGTCAATCTCTACCTGCCAAAGCCCATTTCGGGGCGCCCTGTTTTCTGGCTCATGAGCCTCAGGCGTACCAGATCGCAATTATGAATGCTCAGCCAGTCCGTCATGCTTCCCGCCGAAGCGTCACTGCGAAAAACGGAAATATCGTAGGGGGTCTGGGTCACCCTCTCTTCCCGAAACCCCTGAAGGATACTATGCGCCGGATGCTCTTCATGGGGATAGGGGGTACTCATGCACAAACCGTCCCAGCACCATTCAAGCCCCGTAGCGCGCCGCAGGAGAGTTTCCATTTCCTTCGAGCGCATACGTCGCTGTGGCTCCTGCTGGACGAGGTGATCCAACGCCTCCCTCTTCCCACCGGACAGGGTCACATGAAACGCCCGTGCTTCGGCATGATCCTGGGAAGACGTCACCTGCAGGGACATGCCCGTCACCTGGGCAATATAATGGAGGCGGTCATATTGCGAAGCACTCAACGCCCCCGTATAGGCAATGGTATTCTCATCCGACAGGGGAGCAAAATCTATCACGGGAATGGGTGGAGAGATTTTTATTTCGGGATTGTTCAGCAGCATATTCAGCGCGGCTGCCTTGCGCCCGCCTTCCGTCTCCTGCACCGCAGGAGAATTATCCTGTTTCTGGGGATGTGCCGTCATGCTGATACGATACGCCAATAATTAACAGGCGTTAAATATAGCAAATAAATGTGACAAATAGATTAATGCAGTTAAGAAAATCAAAAAAATGGAAAGTATAAAAATGAGAAGAGCCGTGTCGGCTGAAAGAAATGGCAAAGACGGGCTGCTTGCATTCAGGAATACGCGGGCGCGCCTGTCCACCAAAAAGAAAGCCGGGGTTTCCCCCGGCAAGCACAATAACAAAAAGGTGGTTGATGAATGTCGTCAATAAAGTGCATGATACGACGCAAAAGTTAACTTTCGGTAAATTTTAGAAAAATTTTTGATTTTTTTTGCCTGTTTTGCGTTTTTCTTCCTCAATAAGGAGGGAATCCTCTGCTTTACCTTGCTCCCGCGCCGGAAATTTACTATGATAATCAATGTTCCTGCCTGTGATTGAGAGGTCTGTATGCCCATCCATTGGCTATCCTCCCGGCTTGCCGTCAGCGTGGCGCTTCTGCTTCTGCCCCTGTCCCCTTCCGCGTATGCGGCGGATGATTATGGCGTTATCAGCGTATTGGAAACCGATTTTGATGTCAGCAACCCCACCGTTACTGAACTGAATAAGCGTAAATTGCTTTTTATGAGCGGTGCAAGCGGCATTTACTCTTCTGGAGAAACCAAGCGTGGCTGGACATCACCTCAGCCTGCCTTCAGTAAACCCGGGTTTGTTGTCAAAGACCCCACTATTGTCAGGCATCCTAAGACCAATAGCTATTACATGTTTTATACGATGCACGCGCCTGCTCCTATTAAGAAAAAGCAGGTGGACAAACGCACAGGAAAACAGACCACCCTTGTAGAACAGCCTCAAAATGGCATCGGCGTCGCCTATGGCACCGTTTGCACCAATTCCCAGGACGGTACCGGTTTATGCTGGAAAGATATCAGCAAAGACAAACCGCTGATAGGTGGTGACGCAAAATCGAAAGGAGGGTTCTCTCCTTCCGCCATTATTAACGGTGCGCGTGTATTGCTGTATTACCGGACGAATCCACCTGAAAGCCAGCTCGTGCGTTCCGTCGTTGATCTGCGTGACTGGAAGATAGAAAACACAAAACCCGTTACCTTCCAGAGCTTTGATCCTTTGCGTAAAAATTGGAGACTGAGCAGCAAATACGCACAAACCGCTATTAGTGACGTGGATGTGAAGTTTTACGGCAAATCCTATTTAATGGTAGGAAACGATGGCTCCAGCCACGCCATTAGTCGATGGAAGTCAGATAATGGCCTCAATTTCTACTATGACCCCTACGATGGTGGCTCAGCGATTATCGGCGGCGGCAAGAACGTCGTGGCTGATCCATATGTGGAGCCTGTCTCTAAAAACCAGTTCAGGGTGTATTATGTGTTTGGGGACAGTAAAAACGAATGTTCTCAAAAACGCCTGAGCTATGGGAGTCGGATATTATGCAATCGCGCCATTCAGGTGCGCCTGATGAGTGAAGAGAAAAACCCCAAGGTAGTAGACAATTACTATTTTGATGAGGATTATAAAGCGCCGGATTACTCTTCCGTGAAACCGGCATCCGACCTCTATAGCGAGTACACACAAAACAAGGCCAGCGTCAAAGCCAAGCGCCCTTCCCTGGATCTGGACAAAAAAATCTACACCCCTCGCACCTCACCTCCCACGTCAACGAAACCGGGCTTCTTTGATCGGCTGTTGGGACGGTGATGCATTAAAAATGGGGCGCCGCCTCCCATTTCGTACTGTCCAACTCAGGTTCGATTTATTTTCCATACGCTTGCAGATGCCGCAGATGCAACGAGTGAGGAGCGACGTGTAGACAAATGCTACACGAGCGACGAACAAGGCCGCAGATGAGGTGTCTGCAAGCGTATGGAGCGGGTGAAGGGAATGAAGCGCGGCCTCCTTGCCGCGCTCCCTGCGGGCAGCGCAGGCGCTGTCCAATTTTGCTTACTGCAAAATTGTCAAACCCTGGGTTCGATTCAATCTTCCATTCCACCTCTATAGCCGCCTGAAGGCGGCTATAGAGGTGGAGCGGGTGAAGGGAATCGAACCCTCGTATTAAGCTTGGGAAGCTTACGTTCTACCATTGATCTGTCATCTTCGATGTCATCGCATTCTTTTATAAAAAGAAATGCTTTACACCCGGACAGGTAAATCAAAGCACTTACGGCAACTGAACCCAGCCACCAATGCCCTAAAATGTACCACCCCTCTGTACCAGTTGCAAGCCATGATACTAAGATGAATGGTGTAGCCTGATATGCTCCCCCCGCCGATCAAGGAAAGAGGAAAGCAAAAGAGCAGCACCCTGCACATTAAACGGCTTCTCTCTGCATCATAGCGCAATGCCGAATGTATGGCCGATCACAAAAAGAAAACGAGAGAAGCGCCAACAAACAACTGATAATAATAATTAATATCAATTATTCCCGATGCAAGGCAGCTAGGCCGGGGACTGGGGCTTTAAGGGTATCCTGATAACTTATAGGCACGCGGAAGAATTTTAGGGGGTTAGGTCGGGAACTTGGGAACTAGAGCTATTTCGGGGATAAGCAGGTTTCTAAGGCCATAATCAGATTTCGTGTTGATTTTTATTGGAGCGGTTGTATTGATTAAGTGAAATGCGCTTTAACTAAAAGGGTTGGTATGTCAAAAACATATGGAACATGGCTTCATATTTCTGACCTGCATCTAAAAGCAGAAAGTTATGACCAGCATGTGGTGCTTCGGGCACTCATAGAAAATGTTAAGGATTCCAATAGCAGAGATATAAAACCGGATTTAATTTTCGTAAGTGGTGACATTGCAAACACTGGCCAAGCGGCAGAGTACCAGAACGCCAAAAGATTCTTTGATGAATTGTTGCAAGCTGCAAATCTTCCAAAAGATAGACTTGTTATTGTTCCTGGCAATCACGATGTTGATAGAACAAAGTCTATTGGGTTACAGCCGAGCCATAAAGCAAGCATCAGTTCTTTGACCTGACGACCTCGTCCGCATTATAGAGATGACTTAAATCCCCAGCATAGCGAATCTTCTGCATTTCTTCATTGAGTCTAGCCAAACTAAAGCCGGAACCATAGCTGGCACTGACGCTGCTATCGGCATGGCCGGTCAATTTATCGTGAACATCCCTCTCTATGCCCGCCTCCCTACACGCATCCTTGAATGTATGGCGAAAGGAATGGAAGACGATGCTTTTATCTGTCAGGCCAATATTCTTGCGGTATCTCCCGAAACTTTTGGATAGCTCTTTGCTGAAACGTCCATCGGCGCTTTGCTCCAACTCAGGAAACAGCCTTTCTTCATTCGCCTCTTTAATCTGCGCGTGGTATTTCAGGAAGCCTAGGTTCTTCAATTCGTAGTGAAGGGGAACCTTACGCTTTGAGCCTGCATTCTTAAGGCGCTGATAGGGCTTTGCATCCGACACGTCAATATACCAGACATCCCCCTCGCACTTGACGTTATCCGCAGCAAGCTGTGCTATCTCTTCCAGTCTCATGCCTGTGAATAACGCAATAAGGGGACACCAGTAGAAAGCGTCCCTAGTAATGAGGTCTCCGGCTTCATGCTTTTTGGAAGAAGATTTATAGCCAGTGAAATACGGCGATCTGAAAAGCGTCTGTAATTCTTCAAGAGCAAATGGTCGTCTATTGCTTTCATCCTCCCGCCTGACCGTCACCGTAAACACACCGGAAGGTATGTTGTGGGCTGGAAGGAACCCCTGATTATGGGCGAAATTAAGCAGGGCACGAATGCGTCCCAGATATTTGTTTATCGTAATCGGGGTTAGCTTTTGCCTTTGATAAAGACGTTTTAGCTCCGTAACCGTATCCCGATTGATTGTAGCAATGGCAGCCCTGCCAAACTTGTTGCCGTAATGACGCACCACCCTTTCCGTTTCCACATAGGTTGCATCCTGTGCTTTCGCTTCTTGGCTGTTCAGCCCACGGTCTGTTGCCCATGCCTCCAGCAGCGCAGAAAGCGACATAGACGCATCAGCAGCAGGAGCAAGAGCTTCAGGGGTGTTCTGGACAGGCATAGGCTTAAAGTGCAGTACAGGGGCTTCAGTCGGGTTTCCAGCCAGTAAGCTATCAAACCAATTGGATATTTTCACTGATAAATCTTTGCATCGGCGTTTTGCTTCAAGCGCATCCTTTGTCCTCAGAGAGTGGATGATCTCTTTCTTGCCGATCACTTGTACCAAGGGAAGAGGAACCGCCTGCCTGTAATAATAGCCCGTTTCCCTGCGTTGAAGGCTCGTTTGCAGCGCCATGTCTGTACTACCCCAATGTGCCTGTTTGTACTAGGCAGGGTACTCAGAACCATAAATGTTGTTGATTCACAATGGCATGCTCAAAACTGGAGCGGGTGAAGGGAATCGAACCCTCGTATTAAGCTTGGGAAGCTTACGTTCTACCATTGAACTACACCCGCGCCCGGAAAAGGAAACGCAGTTTTGGGAGATTTGGGGGCGGTTTGTCAAGCGAGGAATGCCCTCTACAACCCCACCGAACGCTTCTTGTCTTTGAAACCTTCTTTCATCTCTTCCCATTCCTGCTTCAGCTCTTCCAGGTAACGCTGCATTTCCACCAGCAGTTGATCCTCTGTGTTTTTGATCCGGGCAAGCGTCTCGTAGTCTTCCGTGACGGTCAGGTACATATAAAACCCACCGAAACAAAGGCCAGCCAACAAAAGAAGGTTAAACAGAAATTTCATACCCGGGAAATATAATGTCTTTACGCAGGACGCGCAATATGAAGCCGCAGGAGATTACACGATATGCATACAGAAGCTTTCGATATAGCCGATCAGGCGACGGATAAAAAGGCGCACGGGATCGAGCCAGCGGCTTTCACTCATCATTATCATGCTGATGACCCCCACAAACAGCAGCGTCTTAATGAGAAACGCATAGGCGTAGCGTAAACTCTCCTTCGCCTGTGTGCCGGTATTGCCGGAATGATCGCCCATATAACCCCTTTTCATGTGCCTGGCTTCAGTATCGCAGGCAATGGTGAATAGAAAATTAACATTTGGTGACTCCGGCACAGGCCATTTTCCGGTAACGTCTCCGTTTGAAATTCAGCTCTTCTATTTTACGGGCTGTCATGCCGTGCATGTCACGGCATCCGGGAGGAAGTCCATTATATTTCATTGTGTTGCCTCAACCGGCGCACCAAACCCCGTCATGCGACGGGGTGACATCCTTTTTCATGCGAAGACACTACCGTTTTGCCGCCTGTCATAAAACATTCATGTTTCTGAAGTAGAATAAATAATTAAAGGAGAAAAATGATGGGACGCAATGATAAACCGGAGCAAACCGTAAGGATTGGTAGGCAGATTTCACAGGAAGAAGTGCTTGCCTGGATCAAAGCCAACCCGCAAGCAGGCGTTAGCCATACTCCTCAAGGTATTGATGTTCGTTTTGACAATACTCTGACGCATTATAAAGCAGGCAGAGACAAATGCTTCCCCGTATTAGTCGATATTGCCCATGAGCAGGCTTCCTTGGGGGGGACTGCTGCAGGTGTCGAAGGGGCTGCCGATGTGTTGGATAAGACCCTAGATGTTATCAGAGGAGTCACACAGGCACTAGAAGGGATAACGAGTGGAGACCTCCGCAATATACAAAGAGGGGTAAACAAAGCCGGAAAAACTATTGGAAAAAGTGGTACTATCGTTGGAGAGACTGCATCATGCGCGACGGATGTCATCATTCCCAACGTCCCTAATCTCAGAGACACGGAACCACCGGGACGCCGCTAAAACCCGAGTCGCCGAAGCAATCGCCGCCAGAAAGGTTCCACCTCATCCTCCGAAATCAGGCATCCCATCATGGAGACGCCCTCCTCTTCGTCATGCACGCGCTGAGGGTCGCCGCAAACAAGGTGATGCCAGTCGGGGAGCGCCTCCCCTGCCGCTGCCAGCCGGTAGCCGCAGGTTGCGGGCAGCCAGTCCAGTTCATGCACATTCTGCGGCGTGACCTTGATGCAATCGGGCACGTTTTTGTGCCGGTTGGCGTAGTCGCTGCAGCGATGGGTGCATAAATCGAGGTAGCGGCAGGCGACGTTGGAGAGCGCAATGTCGCCCGTCTCTTCGTCCAGCTCACGCACCTGGCAGCACAGGCCGCAGCCATCGCACAGCGACTCCCACTCCTCGGTGGACAGTTCCTCTAATGGCTTGGAAAGAAAAGCGGGTTGGGGCATAAAACTACCCCATCTCGGGTAGGAACCCGGTATCCATGGCATAGATCGAGGGCTTGTCCGGGTTTATCAACACTTCCACCGACGCGCCGACATACTCCTCCGGGTTAAAGGGAATCGGGTCGCTGGTAAAAACATACATCTTGTTGTCCATGGGATTCAGCCATTGCGCATGGATATAATAGTTTTTCTGCTTGTCCCCCGGATGCTCCACTTGCGAGACTTCGGCGGAAATACGCCGCCCATGGCCCAGCAACCAGGCGTTTTCACGGCGCTTGCGAAGGTAATAGATCAATCCGCCCAGCCCGATGCAGGCAAAGACCGCGCCGATAAAACCGCAGATCAGTATGCCGCCCCACATCGAGAAAAATGCGTCGATGCGTGCATCCTGCGGGTTTTCCTGCGGGTAGAGCACCTGCACCGCCTCGCCTTCGTCAAACGACGCCGGGTCGGAGCCGCTATTGTTCATGAAGCGGTATTCCTGCCCGTCCTGCGCGGTGAACGTCACTTCCGGATAGTACGCCCCGCCGCCGTCGCTATCGGAACGGTATTCCAGCCGCGTGACAACACCGGGCGCAGCAATGCCATGCGCCTTCAACTCACGCGTATCGACCAGCATCGTATAGGTGAAATAGGTCAGCCCCAGACCCGCAGAGCCGAAAATACTGAAAAAGATGAGCATGATTTTGGCGTCCCCACCAAAGACGGTCGGCTTCCACCGCCGCCGACCGGCGGGCTTCATCTGAGTGGAAGTGGAGGTCTGGGATTCCATGCTTGTATCTTTTTGTCATTGCCCGATTCATTCGGGCAATCCATTATTAAGCGAAATGGATTACCCGGACAAGCCGGGTAATGACAAGGATAATATAATCCGTCATGCCAGCGGAAGCTGGCATCCAGAGATTCCCGCTTTGGCTTACGCCGCCCTTCGGGGCGCGGGAATGACGAATAAGAGAAAACGTAAGGGTTAAGAAGCGCGGTCAGGAGACCGCGTCAGCCTTGAGCCCGCGAAGCGGCGCGCCATCGGAGCGCCAGTATTTACGGGAGCGGTCGGCTCTTGGCCGGAGCGACCGGAAAAGGGCGCGCACGGGGCGCATTAAAAAGACTAACCCACCTTCTGGTAGATCTCGCTGCCTGCCTCGCGGAATTTTTCGGACATCTCGTCCATGCCTTTGGCGGCTTCTTCCTGATTCTGGATTCCGGATTCCTCATTCTGAATCTTCGCAAACTCGCGCACTTCCTGCGAAATTTTCATCGAGCAGAATTTGGGGCCGCACATGGAGCAGAAATGCGCGGTCTTCGCGCCCTCGGCGGGAAGCGTCTGGTCGTGGAACTCGCGTGCGCGGTCGGGGTCAAGCGAGAGGTTGAACTGATCCACCCAGCGGAAGTCGAACCGGGCGCGGGACAGTGCGTCGTCGCGCCGCTGCGCGCTGGGGTGGCCTTTGGCAAGGTCGGCGGCGTGGGCGGCGATTTTATAGGTAATCACGCCTTCCTTCACGTCGTTGCGGTCGGGCAGGCCGAGATGCTCTTTCGGTGTCACATAGCACAGCATGGCGGTGCCGAACCAGCCGATCATCGCAGCACCGATGGCGCTGGTGATATGGTCGTAGCCCGGCGCGATGTCGGTCGTCAGCGGCCCCAGCGTATAAAACGGCGCTTCGTCGCAGGCTTCCAACTGCTTTTCCATGTTCTCCTTGATGAGGTGCATCGGCACATGACCCGGCCCTTCGATCATCACCTGACAATCCTTCGCCCAGGCGATCTTCGTCAACTCACCCAGCGTTTTGAGCTCGGCGAATTGCGCGGCGTCGTTGGCGTCGGCAATCGAGCCGGGGCGCAGCCCGT
>Ga0209573_1000472_pt1 | contig 85254 bp, 75 predicted proteins | sample TNRBio252014_DNA_FD_185870 | JGI IMG/M metagenome (GOLD analysis project Ga0209573, IMG submission 185870) | Wastewater treatment Type I Accumulibacter community from EBPR Bioreactor in Madison, WI, USA - TNR Reactor_6/25/2014_ DNA (SPAdes)... | ecosystem: Engineered > Bioreactor > EBPR >... | reverse complement strand
ACATGTTCACGTATGTCGAGTTTGATCGGCGGGACGAGACGACGGAGTATGGGGGGACGGTGGATGCGTCGCCGACGGATCTTCCCGGGCAGCGAGCGGTGATGCGTGCGGTGCTGTATCAGCCTCGTCCGGGGCAGCGAGTGAGCGATACGACGTTTATTGCGTCGGACGACATGATCTCGGCGAGCGATCGCTCGCTGGCGCACTTTCACTATCACGCGGCGGAGCGGAACAACGCGGCGTACGCGGGTCCGAGCCTGGAGGACATGGAGTACGCGTCGCGGTTTGGGCGTTCGTGCCTGGTGGTGACAAGCCTGGGAAGCGATGAGCTCGCGGTGGACTATTACCAGCCCGGGGGGATCGTGATCGACCTCGGGTTGATCGCGGCGCCCGGACCTTTGACTACCTCCACGGCTCCCACAGGTTCTGCTTCTGAGAAGTAGGGCGTGTTGGTGTGCGGTGGGGCTTGAGGATGAGTAGCGCAAAGAAGAGAAGGCCCGAGAAGAGGGTGAGGGCCCAGAGCGTGTTGGCAAGCGGGACGTGGCTGCGGACGGGCGACTTTCGATCGGCGAAAAAAGAGGCGGGGTCGAGGGAGGGATCGGCCTGGCGTGCGACGATCCAAGCGGCGTTCGCCTCTGGGAATGGGGCGTGAGTCGCGGTGGCGACGGCGGCGGCGTATCCGAGGGCGAGCCCCCCGACGACGAAGAGCAGAAGCCCCATTGTCCACGCGGACTGGGGGCGCTGGGAGATTCTGATGGAGTCCGCAAGAGCAGCGGCGGCGATGGCGATGCAAAGGGGCAGGTACGACGTCCAGGGGACTGACCAGGGGCCGATCCAAAGGAGCCAGGTCCACGCGGCAACGCACGAGAAGGCGAAGAGGGCGAGGGTTCCAGCGGAACTGGCACGGTTCATGAGCGAGGGTAGCCCATGGGGCCTGCGGTTCGGCTATCCTGACGCCCGATGCGTCACTTTGATTTATGCGTGATTGGTTCTGGGCCGGCCGGTCAACGGGCGGCGATCCAAGCTGCCAAGCTCGGGAAGAGCGTGTGCGTGGTGGAGCAGCGGGACGTGCTGGGCGGAGTGGCGATCAACACGGGGACGATCCCGAGCAAGGCGCTTCGCGAGGCGATTCTGCGTTCCGGGGGGCACGCGGGGCACCCGATGCCGACCTCTGGGGACTTTGTGCAGGGCAGGAACTCGCTGTTCACGGGTCTCTTGTCGTCGTGTCAGCAGGTGATCAAGATGGAGATCGAGCTGATCCGGAATCACTTTGCGCGTAATGGAGTTGAGGTGATCAACGGTCGGGGGCAGTTCCGTGACGCCAAGACGGTGGACGCGATCAGTGAGCACGCGTCGACCGGGATTCAAGCGGATCACTTTTTGATCGGCACCGGGACGAACCCGTCGAAGCCCGAGTCGATCCCGTTTGATGGGAAGACGATCATCACGTCGGACGAATTGCTGAAGCTGCCTTACTTGCCCAAGTCGATGATCATCGTGGGCGGGGGCGTGATCGGGACGGAGTACGCGTCGATGCTCCAAGTGCTTGGCGTGAAAGTGACGCTGATCGAGGGGCGGAACCGGCTGCTGGACTTTGTCGATGCGGAGATCACCGAGGCGCTGCAGTACCACCTTCGATCGAAAGGGACAACCCTGCGGATGGGCGAGAAGGTGGTGAAAGTCCACGAGATCGAGCCGATGCCGGGTGTGAAGACGGTCTCAGGGATGCAGGTGGAGGCGGTGCTGGAGTCAGGGAAGGCGATCAGGGCGGATTGTTTGCTGTATGCGGTGGGGCGTCAGGGAGCGACGGAAGGGCTGAACTTGCCGGCGGCGGGGCTCTCGGCGGACCCGCGGGGGCGGATCAAGGTGAACGGGAATTACCAGACGGAAGTGCCGCATATTTATGCGGCGGGAGACGTGATCGGATTCCCCGCGCTGGCGAGCACAAGCATGGAGCAGGGGCGGTTGGCAGCGTGCCATATGTTCGGCGAGCGGTGCGACATGGTGGCGGAACTGCTGCCTTACGGGATCTACGCGATCCCGGAGATCTCGATGGTGGGGTGGACGGAGGAACGGCTGACGGCGGAAGGGATTCCGTACGAGTCGGGGATTGCGCAGTACAAAGAGATCGCGCGCGGGCAGCTGATCGGGGACGAGATCGGGATGCTCAAGATCCTGATTCATCAGGAGAGCCGAACGGTGCTGGGGGTCCACATCATCGGGACCGGCGCGACGGAGCTGATTCACATTGGCCAGGCGGCGATCGCGTTCAAGGCGACTGTGGAGTACTTCGTGAACACGGTGTTTAACTATCCGACGCTTGCGGAGTGCTACAAGACGGCGGCGTTCAATGCGATCAATAAGCTGAGGGCGGTGTGATGGGGGATGCGAGGCCTTTGGAATGTGTGGAGTGGGGGGGCGGGACACACCGGCCACAAAGAAGTCATTGAATCTCTTGCCGCAGTGGATTAGAAAGCGCGAGGAGTGTCGCGTGCGGGTGGCTCGGCCCTGATGACATCGGAGAGGGCGGGGACGGCGAAGGGGTCGATGGCGCGTTTCCATGCCCAGTCGATGGCCCGAACACCCCAGAAGCCGGACATGGCGTAGGAAGCGATGAGGTATCCCACGGCGGCGCCCGCGAAGACGTCGGCTGGGTAGTGCGCGCCGAGGATGACTCGTGCTGCGGCGACGATCAGTGCGAGCGAGCAAAGGAGCGGTCTGAGGACTGGGAAAAGAGATGTGAAGCAAACGGCGGCAACGGCGGCAAAGCAGGCGTGACGGCTGGGCATGGAGGCGAGGGGGTAGCCTGCGGACCACGACGAACGCATGACGAAGGAATCGCCCTTGGGCACGGGATAGAGCCCGAACGGGCCTGTGAAGGCGGCGGGGTCTTGGAGGTCGGGCCTGGTGCGGCCGAAGAGGAGCGAGAGGATGTTGACGGCGATGAGAGCGATGACGACGGCGGCGAGGATATCGAGGACGCGTCGGCGTCGTGCGGGTGCCAAGAGCCAGAAGGACCAGATGAGGAAGAGCGAGGAGACGAATTGCCCGAATTGCTGGGTCGCTTCGAGTTCGCGGCGGACGTCGCCGCCGAGGTTGGAGCGGAGGCTGCGAGCGGCGTCGGCGATGGGTCCATCGAACGGGAAGACGAGGAAAGCGGCGAAGAGAAATGCGAGGGGCCAGGCCCAGGCTCGTCGGGAGGGGTGGTCGGTCCAGCCGAGCGAGTTGAAAATGATTGAACTGAAGGCGGCGTGGGCGACGTGGAGCCAACGAACCGGCCCGGGGAGGGCTCGGTTATAGTCGCGGGCGATGCGTACGGGTGAGAGTCTCATTCCTGGGGAAGCGGCGTGCCGGAGGGGCGTGCTGTCGCGTGGTCGTGCGGGGTCGTGGGTTGGCGGTCTGGCGTTGATGCTGTTGTGCTTGACAGTGTATGTCCCGGGGTTGAGGTCGACGCCGGTGATAGATCGGGATGAGGCACGATTTGCGCAAGCGAGCCGGCAGATGCTCGAGTCTGGGGACTTCGTGGTGCCTCGGGTGCAGGATCGTGAGAGGCTGAATAAGCCGCCGCTGATTTACTGGGTGCAATCGGGGAGTGCGTGGGTGCTGACAGGTGGACGTGTGGAGCGGGACGCGATCTGGATGTACCGAGTGCCGAGTGTGCTGTCGGCGATGGCGGCGGTGCTGCTGACGTGGAGGCTTGGGCGGTCGATGTTCGATGCACGGGTGGGGTGGCTCGCGGCCGCCATGCTGGCGGTGTGCCCGCTGGTGGTGTTTGACGCACATCAGGCGAGGGCGGATCAATTGCTGCTGGCGACGACGACGCTGACGATGCTCGCGGCGTGGCTGGCGGTGTCGCGCGCGTGGGTGGGGCGTAGCGTGGGGTGGTGGCGCGTGGTTGGGCTGTGGGGCGCGGTGGGGCTTGGTGTGCTGGCCAAGGGGCCGATCACGCCATTGATTGTGGTTCTGGCGGCAGTGTCAATGTCGGTGGTGGGGCGTCGGTGGAAGTGGATCGGGGGTCTCAGGCCCGTGGTGGGCGTGGTGATCGTGTCGGCGATGGTGGGGCCTTGGGTGTATCTGGTGGCGTCGAGGGTGGGGCTCGGGGAGTATGTGCGGATTATCTTCGATGAGTCGCTGGGCCGAGTGGGCGGGTCGAAGGAGGGGCACTGGGGGCCGCCCGGGATGCACTTGGTGCTGCTCGCGGTGCTGTTTTGGCCGGGGTCGATGCTGACGCTTTCTGCGCTGAGGGCGTCGTGCGCCCGAGGGTTGGCAAGGCCTCCAGGGGGAGTGCGCGGGTCGAGTGTGCTGTCGCGGGCGTGGGCGTGGATGGCGGAGCAACGGCCCGGGCGGATGCGGGAGTTTTTTTTGTTGATGTGGCTCGTGCCCGCGTGGGCATTCTTTGAGCTGTTCGGGGCGAAGCTGCCGCACTACACGATGCCGTTGTACCCGGCGGTGGCGTTGTTGACGGCGCGTCACGTGCTGGCGGTTGGGCGACGACGTGAAGGGGTGAACGTGGGGACGTGGATGTGGGCCTCGATCGGCGCGGTGTCATTCTTGCTGGTTGCGGCGTGCGGGCTGTTGTATCGCGATGTCTCGGGAGTGGTGTTCGCGGGATGGCCCCTCGGCATCGGGATCGCGGGGCTTGGGTTCGGCCTGGTGTTCGCGGCGGTGGCGTGGGTAAGGCAGGGAGTCATCGTTCGGGCGCACGTGATTGGGCTCGGGGCGGCGGCGTGTCTAGCGGTGGCGGCGTTTGCGTCATTGAGGCCGGTGTTGCCCGGACGGGAGACCTCTTCGATTCTTGCAGCGCTGGATGCGAGAGAGCCGGGGTGGCGCGAAGCGGGGTGGTGGATCGTGAGCGAGCACCGAGAGGACAGCATGGTGTTCGCGACCCGTGGACGGGTGGTGCGGGTTGAGCCCGGGACAGGCGAGGCGTGGCTCGATGAGCACGGGGATGAGCGGCATCGGCTGCTGGTGATGCGTGAAGATTCGCAAGTGCTTGTTGGAACGGTGATTGCGAGGGTAGCCGCTGAGCCTTTGCACGCCAAAGGTTGGTTGATTATTCGGCGGGAAGCGGGCGCAGGGCCGGGGCATTAGGATGAGGACATCTATGGCGAATGCACCAACGCAGCGTCCTGTTGTTCTGTCGGACTTGACGGCCGATTTGTTATGGCCTCGGCTGTTGTCGGTGGTTCCGCTGTCGCTGGGGCTGAGCCGCCTGTTCGCGTCTTTTGTGGGCGTGGTGCTGTGCGCGGCGATGATGAAGATCCCGCTGTCGTGGGAGGAAGGGCGGTCGCTGGCGGAGCTGTGGAGGGCGCAGCCGTATGGGCGCGGGGTAAAGAATGCGGAGGTGCCGTTTGTGTCGGAGCTGATCCGAACAATCGCGGATCCCGCGCTGGCTGGGCTTTCGTTGCTCCGCGAGCACCCTTGGGCGATGGCGACGGCGATCCCGACGTTGATTTTCGCGTCGCTGTTTGCGGCGACGGTGGCACGGTCTGCGGCGATGAGCTTCGGGAAACGAACGCCGGTGGGCTTTGCGGCGTCGTTTGCGGGGGCGGTAAGGTCGTTTCCGGCGGTGGTGATCGGCGTGATGTGGCCGTTGGTGGTGGTGGGGGTAATCCTGCTCGGGCTGTCGGTCGCGGGGGCGACTCTCTGGACGTGGGGGATCGGTCAGATGGTGGGCGGGGTTGGGTACGGGCTTGCGCTGCTGTTCTCTGGGCTGGCGATGGTTCTGCTGGGGGCGTGGGTGGTGGCGTGGCCTCTGCTGGTGCCCGCGGCGGTGTGTGAGGGGGGGGCGAGCCCGAGCGCGGGCGACGGGCTGGACGCGACGCAGCGCGTGCTGGCGTACGTGTACAACGCGCCGTTGAGGCTGCTGTTGTACGCGAGCCTGTGCATCATCCAGGTGATCGCGGCAGTCATCGTGTTTGAGGTGCTGCGAGAGGCGACCATCGTGTTTGCGCGGTGGTCGTCGACGATGTGGGTGCAGGAGGAGGCGATCCGGCAGGTCTTTGATATTGAGGGTACATTTGCGAACAAGGCCGTGGCGTTCTGGATCACCATGCTTGATGTAGCAAGGGCTGCGCTGGTGTTCTCGCTGGTGGTGTGCGGGGGAACGGCGACGTATCTGCTGATTCGTCGGTGCTGCGACGGGCAGGACGAATCGGAGTTGCCTGGGATGGAAAGCGCGCGGGCCGATGGGTGAATGGCGTGAGCTGGCCGGGCATGACGATCGAACGCGGGCGGCGGCGCTGGCGGGGTGGCTGGCCGAGCATGGCGAGGTGGAGGTGCTGTTGCGGTGGGGAGTGTTGGAAAGTCAGAGTCGGTGGCTGCGGGCGAGAGCGACGGACCTTCCCGGGGAGCTGGTTGGGCTGCTGGAGCGGGGTGTGAGGGTTGAGGTTCTCGGGCGTGGAGGGGCCTTGCTGGGGCGGATCGAGCGGGGCGGATGCTGGGTTTGTGGGACGTGACTGGGCGGCGCATCCGGATTGATTGGTACGGAATGACGAGGCTGGAACGGCGTGCTCGGAATAGGGGATGAGAGCGGGAGCCGACGGGCGCACGATCCGATCTAGAGATCTGGAGGAATCGATGCTGCCCAAGCCAAACGCGAAGAACGATCAGCCCAAGGTCCGCAACTCGATTAACCATGATGATGGGGCGTTGCGCAAGTTGCTGGACGGGCTGGACTCGAAGTCTGCGGGGCAGAGCTCGCCGAACCGTGAGTTTGTGAGGTGGCCTTATCGGGTGGCGGCGGTGGAGGCGTCGATCTACCACGAAGGGTCGGCGACGAACCAGGTGTACCTTGCATGCCGGAACCTGTCGGCGGGCGGGATCAGTCTGTTGCACCGGGCGTTTTTGCACAAGGGGACGAAGATCTCGCTGAAGCTTCCCAAGGTGAACGGCGACTCGGTGTCGGTGCCCGGGTTTGTGGTTCGGTGTCAGCACGTGCAAGGGACGATCCACGAGCTCGGCGTGAAGTTCGAACATCAGGTTCAGGCTCGTGACTTTGTGAAGATCGACGCGTTTGCCGACGGGTTTAGCCTGGAGCGTGTGAACCCCGAGGAACTGAAGGGGAACATTCTGTACATCGAGGACTCGCCGATGGATCAGTCGTTGATCCGGCACTATCTGCGGGAGACGCAGATCCGGCTGCAGTTTGCGGCGACGAAGGAAGAGGCGGCGGTGAAGGCGGCGGAAGGCCCGGACCTGATCCTGTGCGATTACAACCTCAACAACGAGGACTGCGGGGCGGAAGTGGTGACGCAACTCCGATCGATGGGGGTCTCGGCGCCGATCATCATGCTGACGGCGGACACGTCGTCGGCGACTCGGGAGAAGCTGATCCGTGCTCAGGCGGACGCGTTTATCTCGAAGCCATTGTCGAAGAGCACGCTGTTTCGGGCGGTGGCGGAGTTCATGATCAACGACGCGTCGAACGCCGCGGGGTGCACGCTTCCGGCGGACCACCCCAACCGCGGGCTGATCCCGACGTTTGTGTCGCAGGTGAAGGACTATGTGAAGGTGCTGGAAGGGACGATCGTGACCAACGACGTGGCGAAATGCCGGAATATTTGCCTTCAGATCGCGGGGACGGCACCGGTGATGGGGTTCGAGAAGCTGGCGGGCTCGGCGGTGAAGGCGGAGCAGGCGGTCAGCGCCAGCATGAACGTAGTGGAGGCGGCGGTGGCAGTTAAGACGCTGATGAGCGCGTGCCTACACCTGGCGTCGAAGACGGCGGCGTGAGACGGGTGTGAGACGGCGTATGATGCGTCGTGCGGCGAGCGTTTACTCTGATTGAGCTATTGGTGGTGATCGCGATCATCGCGGTGTTGATCGGGCTTGCGCTGCCTGCGCTGTCGGCGGCGAGGGAGAGCGGGCGTTCGGCGGTGTGCCTGTCGAACTTGAAGTCGGTGTACACGGTGTGCCGGATGTACGCGGATGAGAATAAGGGACGGTCGCCCGCGCTGGGGCAGCCTTATGCGGCGGCGCCGAACTGGGCGCTGGTGGTGCAGCAGTCTTCGGGAATTTCGGGGAGCACGGCGGGGGAGTTGTTCACGACGGTGTCGGCGCTGGTGTGCCCGACGGTGCGTGCGGCGTACGGGCAGGCGATGCAACGGACGTACGCGATCAACGGGACGGGGCACTCCGGCGCGTCGGGGGATCCGGATAACTATGACGTGACGACGCGGACGGTGCATATACGTATGGATGACGTGAAGACGCCTTGGCTGATGCCGTTGCTTGTGGATTCGCAAGCGCCGGCGCCGGGCCCGGATCAGCCGCCGGCGACGCGGACGAGTTCGGTGTTGGACTTTCGCAACGAGAGCCACTTGTCGCTGCGTCTGGGGCGCTTTCACGGCAAGAGCGGGAAGGTGCAGGCGGGGATGCTTGAAGGGTCGGCGCGGGTGTATGGGGACGTTGGCGCGGAATGGGTGACGCCGCTGCCGTGAAGGGCGGTTGAGCGAGGTCGGGTGTTGAGGGGCGAGTGTTTAGCAGCCGGATTCGAAGTAGAAGACGAAGTCGTCGTAGTCGAATCCGTCGGCGAACCCGTCGTTGTTGAAGTCTGCGGATTTTCCGGGGAGGCATCCGAGGCCTTCGAAGCACTGGACGTAGTCGTCGTAGTCGAAGCCGTCGACGAAGCCGTCGTTGTTGTAGTCGGAGGGGAGATAGTTGATGGTGACGGCGTTAGGGGAGTAGGTGACGTACATCTCGCCGACGGGGACGCCTGGAAGGGAGACGGAGGAGAAGGTGCCTGTGATGGGCCCGGTGATGATGGTGTACGAGGAGCCGCAGGGCGGGACGAAGCCGTTGATGGCGGAGACGGAGAGAGTGCCCGCGAGGGCTTTGGGCTGAGGGCCGATGAGGCGGCCGAATTGTCCGGTGGCGGTACCGGCGAGCTCGATGGCGAGGGTGCCCGAGGCGGACTGCGTGTAGGGTCCTTGCTGGCAGGCGATGGCGCGGGAGGGGCCTGAGGGTTTGACGGTGCCGCTGTTGGTCCAGGTGGAGTAGACGTTGCCCGAGCCGGCGATGGTGTGGCCGAGGGCGTTGGTGAAGGAACCAGAGGGGGCGTAGAGGTAGGCGCGATCGAAAATGCCCGCTGTGGCGTTGAGGACGATCGAGCCTGTTCCCTGGATGATCGCACCGGCGCCGAGTTGGCAAATGGTCGGGCTGCCGCCGGAGTTGGAGTTGATGGTGATGGTGCCGTTGTTGGTGAACCCGGCGGGGGAAAGGATTGCGGCAGCGTTGTTGAGGTCGAACAGAGCGTAGAGGGTGACGCCGCCGGAAAGGGATTGAGTACCGGTGATGGCGGTGACTCTGTTGGCGCCTGTGGAGGAGACGGTGCCGCCGGAGAATGCGGCGGAAGTAAGGAGAATATTGCCGTTGGCGGCGGAGGTTGTTCCGGTGGGTGATTGAGCGATGGTGGAATTAACGATAGAAAGAGTGCCACCGGCGGTCTGGATTGAGGCGTTGTTGGTGAATGTGCCAGAGGTAAGTTCGAGGGTACGGCCCGGGGCGTCGGCGGAAATAAGCCCGTTGTTGATGAGGCTGTAGTAAATGCGGCCCGAGCCGCGGATGGAATGGCCCGCGGCGTGTGTCCAGACGGCTTGTGAAGGGCTGTAGAGCTGGGCGCGGTCGAGGGCACCGGAGGTGGCGTTGAGAACGACGGAGCCGGTGCCCGAGATGGTGGTGCCGGCAGCGACGGTCATCGGGGTTACGGAGCCGCCGTTGTTGGAATTCACGGTGATGACCGCGTTGTTGATGAGCCCTTGCGGGCAGGAGATCGACGTGGAGTTGAGGACGTTTGTGGTGGCGTTGACGGTAACGCCGCCGCTGAGTGTGAGGGTGCCGCCGTTGACGACGAATGCGCTCGCACCGGCGGATGTCATGGTGCCGCCGGAGATGGTGGAGCTGGTGCAACGAACATCGCCGTTAGAGGCGGCGATGACGCCCGTTGGCGATTGGTTGAAGGTAGAGCTTGTGAATTGGAGGATGCCACCGTTGAGGGTTCGGATGTTGGAGTTGTTGGTGATGGTTCCGGATTGGAACTGGATGGTTTCGTTGGGCATGTCGGCGGAGATGGTGCCGTTGTTGACGAGGTTGTAATAGATGTTGCCGCGGCCACGGATGGTGTGGTTGGGGCCGTGGGTCCATGCGGCTTGCGAGGGGCTGAAGAGTTGAGCGCGGTCGAGGGCACCGGAGGTGGCGTTGAGGACAACGGTGCCCGAGCCGCCGAGCGTGGTTCCGGCGGTGACTTGGAGCGAGGTGACCGACCCGCCGGAATTTGAGTTGATGGTGGTGATGCCGTTGTGGGTGATGCTGGAGGTCACGGCGATGTGGGAGCCGTTGAGGATGTCGATGGTGGCGTTGCTGGTCAGGGTTCCGGTGAGGGTTTGGGTGCTGCTGTTCGAGAAGAACTTGCTTGATCCGGAGGTGGTCAGGGTGCCGCCGTTGAGGGTGGCGGAGGTGAGATAGACGTTGCCGGAATTGGTCGCGGAGATGATGCCGTTGGCGTTGTTGATGGTTTCGGTAGTGAGGTGAAGGTACCCGGCGTTGGCCTCGATGGTGCCGTTGTTGGTGATGGCACCCTGGAGGAGTTCGAGGTTTTCGGCGGGGGCGCTGGCGGTGATGAGCCCGTTGTTGGTAAAGGAGTAGTAGATGCGGCCTTTGCCGTTGATGGTGTGGCCGGCGGCGTGAGTCCAATCATTTTGTGCTGGGTTGAAGAGCTGGGCGCGGTCGAGGGAACCAGAAGTGGCGTTGAGAGTGAGGGTGCCTGTTCCGCCGATTGTCGAGCCTGCGGTGACCGAGAACGCGGTCACCGAACCTCCTGAATTCGAGTTGACGGTGATCGTGCCAGTATGGGTGAGGACACCATTGAGCGAGATGGCGGTGCTGTTGAGTACATTGACGGGTCCGGAAGCCGAGATTGGACCGTTCCAGGTCTGGGAGCCTGAAGAGCTGACGATGGCGCCACCTGAGGTGGCGGAGAGAGAGCCGCCGGTGATGGTGGCGCTCACCATGGAGAGGGTGGAACCTGTGCCGGAGACGTTGATCTGGCCACCACCGGATTGGTTGATGGCGCTGCCGTTGAGGCTAAACGTGGCGCCATTGACGGCCTCGATGAAGCCGTTGCTTGTGACGGTGCCCTGAATGGTCTCGAGGAGATTGCTGGCGACATCGGCGCGGAGAATGCCGTTGTTGGTGAAGGAGTAGTAGAGTCGGCCGCGCCCGCGGATGACGTGCCCGAAGTCGTTGAACCAGTTGCTTTGCGCGGGGTTATAGACGTATGCGCGGTCGAGGACGCCTGAGGAAGCGTTGATGATGGTATCGCCGATCCCGGTGAGGGTGGCGCCGGCGGGGAGTGAGAGCACGGTAGCGGAAGGGCCTCCGGAGGGGTTGATGGTGATGGTGCCGTCGGTGATGCAATCGGGCCCGGCGAGGGAAAGGACGGTGCCATTTCCGATGGTCAGGGAGGCGTCGGAATTATAGAGGAAGAGGTTGCGGATGGTTCGGTTGGTGGTGAGCGCCACGGTGTAGATGCCTGGAAGTGAGATTTCAGCGTCTTCGCCGGCGTTGTCGGGCTCGTTGACGGGGTTCCAGTTGGAGGCGGTGTGCCAAGATCCGCCGGCGGCGTTGTTCCAGGAGATCTGGGCAAGAGCGGACTGCGCGGCGGCGAGCGAGAGCGCAGATCCTGCAAGAAGAGCCAAAGAGCGGGTGCGTTGCATGGAGAAACCTCTAAAGAGATGAACGGGCTGAATGGAACCTGGGCTGCAAAATGGCCGCTGTGTAGCCTAATTCAGTGAGAGGGAAACGGCAAGAAAAAACTCCGAAATAGGCGTTTGTTCGGGGGGCTGCGGAATTGTGGGAATTACTTGGTTTTGAGTGATTGGACGAGTTTGCCGATGGCCTCACGCTGCTGGCGGATATCGCGGTAGTTGATGAGTTTAATGGCGATGGAACTGGAGATTTTGTAAGCCTCCTCAGCGGAGGGGAGGTCGCCGTCGTTCTCGGAGAGCTTACGAAGGGCGATCATGAGGTTGTAGTCGATTTCGAGCTGCATCTCGGCGTTGGCGTCTCGGAACTCGCGGGCCTGTCGGAAGGTCTCGACGGATTCTGGGAGGAAGCCGATGCGGAGGAAACTGAGCCCGAGCATGTTGAGGATCTGGGCGCGGTGCTTGGGGTCGTTGCGGATTTCCTGGAGGAGAGCGATGGCCTCTTCGTAGTTCTCGATGCCGAAGTAGAGGCGGGCGAGCTCGTACTTGGGGCCGACGTCGGTTGGGTAGGCCTTGAGGCGGAGCTTGTATTCTTCGATTTCCTTTTCGACGCAGAGGCGTCCTTCGGTCTCGAACATGCTTTTGACGAGCGGGTCGTCGGGGGCCTGATCGAGCATCTTTCGGAGGTCGGCGAGCTTGCGTTTCTGTTCTTTGATGACGAGTTCGCCCGCTCGGAGGCGGAAGCGGACCTGGTGGGTGTCGTCGAACCCTTTCATAAGGATGTCGTGGGCGCGTTTTTCGTCGGCGGGCTTGCCGCGCTCGAGGAGGCGGCTGGCGAGCTTCTCGACGGCGAACTGGTCGGTGGGGCGTTTGGCGTAGTCGTCTTCGCAGTTCTTGATGAGCGAGTCGAGGGTTTCGTCGGTTTTGACGATGGACTCTTGGTCGATGAGCTGGCGTTGCTTGTCGACGTCCTTGATCATGTTTCGGAAGCCGCCCTCGGTGCCGGCGGTGTCGTATCCGCCGCGTTGCATGGTTGCGGCCGCGGCGAGGGAGCGGATCTTGGCGGCGAGTTCACCGTCGGTGGGATCGACCTTCAAGGCTTGTTCGGCGGCGTTGACGGACTTGTCGGGCTTGTTGAGCTTGGCGTATGCGTCGGAAAGCCTGAGGTAGTTCTCTTTTTTTGGCTTGTTGGCGGGGGCGTTGGTGAGCTTGGCGGCCGAGTCACAGACCTTGATACCGGCGTCGCCCGCGAGACACTTTCCGGCGAGTTCGGCGGCTCTGAGGGCGAGTGAGAGGTCGGCCGGAGAGGCTGACCATTCGAGGACAGCGGCGACGTAACGGTCGACATCGGCCTTGCCGGCGATGGCGCGGTAGGTGTCTTTGGAGGGCCCTTTTTTCCCGAGGGGCGTCTCGAGGAATTTGGACATTGAGGTAAAGAGCCCTTCGAGCCCTTCGAGGAGCCTCGGGTCTTGGCGCATGCCGTTGCACCAGTGCTGGATGGCGTACTCGAAGTTTGCGGTGTCGTGGGCGGTGCGGGCGTGCTCGAAGAATTTGTGTGCTTTGTCTGGGCTGTACGAGGCGGGATCGGGCCCGTCGTTGCCGCTGGAGCCGCCGCCGCCGAGAACTCTGCCAAAGATGGACAAGGGTCGGTGTCCTTTCGGTATGGAAGGGAGAACAGAGACGATTCTACCCCGGAGGATCGCGCGGTGTTGGGTGGGCGTGGGGTAGGATGGATGAGGAGGCCAGGTGTCCGAGTCGCTTCGTACGGCAACTTCGACGGTTCTGTTGCAGTCGCTTCTTGATCCTGCGAATCAAGCGGTCTGGGAGGAGTTCGACCAGCGATATCGGCCGATTCTGGTGGGCTTTGCACGGCATCTTGGGCTGGCGAACGAGGACGCGGCGGACGTCGCACAGCAAACGCTCTTGGAGTTTTTAGCGCAGTATCGGGCGGGTCGATACGAGCGAGGCCGGGGTCGGCTTTCGAGCTGGATTATCTCGATTGCAAGGTTCAAGATCGCGGACGTGAAGAGGGCGCGTTTCCGGCACCGGGAGTCGCGAGGAGAGTCGGCGATCGTGGATATGCCCGGGGATGAAGAGACATCGGCGGTGTGGGACGTGGTGCGGAAGAAAGCGATTCTCTCGCAGGCAATGGGGGAATTGAGGGTAGCGAGCCGGATGGACGAGACGACGATACGGGCGTTTGAGTTGGTGGCGGTGATGGGAGTGCCGGCGGATGAGGCGGCGCAGCAGTGCGGGATCTCGGTGGATCAGGTGTATGTGGCGAAGAACCGTGTGACCAAGCGTTTGCGTGAGCTTGTGGAGGCCATTACAAAGACGTACGAGGAGGACTGATCGTGACGAGGCCTGGGCCACCAACGCCGCGAGGAACGGGGCCGGTGCCTGAGGAGCCCGGTGCTGGCGCCGAGGTGGGCGAGGGCTCGACGTTGGACTTGCCGACTCCTGTGATTGGGGCTGGGGTCGGGGCGTTGAGCGCGAGTTGCCCGCGGTACGAAGAGTTGGAGATGATGGCAGCGGGGGGCGAGCGGTCGGCGTCGCTGCCCGGGGTGGTGCTCGATCACATCAAGGGGTGCGAGCGCTGCCGGGCTTTGGTGGAGGAGATCTTAGAGAACAACCGGTTTCTGGCGGGGGTTGGCGGCGATCTCACGGACGCGTCGGCCACTGGTCCGATGTTCGCCGATCCCGAGCCCGAGCCCGAAGTGGGTGTGGACGAAGTACCGGGGTATCGGATTGAGGGACCGATCCATCGCGGGGCCCAAGGCGTGGTGTACCGCGCCACGCAGTTGCGGACGGGGCGGGTGGTCGCTATCAAGATGCTGGCGTGGGGGGCGACGGTTCGTCAACGGGCGAGGCTCGAACGAGAGGCCGAGATCGCGGCGGGGCTTAAACATCCGAACATCGTGACGGTCTATGACGCGATGGCGCTGGCGGCGGGTCGGGTGGCGATCGTGATGGAGTACGTGGAAGGGGTGCCGCTGGACGAGGCACCGGGAACGGCGCACGAGCGTCTGAGGATGTTTGTCTCGGTATGCGAGGCGGTGCACTTTGCGCACGAGCGCGGGGTAATCCACCGGGACCTTAAGCCGGCGAACGTGCTTGTCGACGCGGAGGGGCAGCCGCGGGTGGTTGACTTCGGGATCGCGAAGCAAGAGGGCTTGTCGGGCCCGGTGACGACGATGTCGGGCGAGTTCTCGGGGACACTGGCGTACGCGTCTCCCGAGCAGGTACGGTCGGAGCCGGGGGGCGTGACGCTGGCGAGCGACGTGTATTCGCTCGGCGTGATGCTGTGCGAGCTGGTGACGGGGGAGTTCCCTTACGCGGTAAGCGGCTCGGTGTTCGAGATCGCCAAGCGCGTGATGGAGCAACAGCCAGTGGTGGCTACGAACTGGAAGAAGGATTGCGGCGGCGGAGAGGTGGAAGCGGATCTTCGGACCATCATTCTGCGCGCGCTCGACAAGGAACCGGGGAAGCGGTACGCGTCGGCGCGCGAGCTTGGGGTGGATTTGTCGAGGTTTTTGACGGGCGAGGCGATCGCGGCGAGGCGGGATAGCTCGTGGTACGTGCTGAGGAAACTCGCGAAGAAGCACCGGGTGGCGGTGTCGCTCGCGGCTGGGGTGATCGTGCTGGTGTCGGGGTCGGCGGTTGCGATGGGGATGATGTACCGTATCGCGTCGCGGGCGCGGGACACCGAAGCGGCGGCACGTGGTCAGTTGGCGTCTGAAGCCGTGGAGAGAAACCTTGAGCAGGCGAGGTTGCTGTCATTCCAACGGTCGGCGCCTTCGGCGGAGGATCTCGCGTGGCGCGAGTTCGCGGCGGCGGTGAGAGAGAAGCGCACGCCCGACGTCGAGCGGGCGAGGTGGACACTGCGTCAGATCTATCGTGAGAATCCGTGCATGGGAACGGTCAAGGTGGGTGGGCCGGTGGTGTCGCTTGGCTGGCGGGCCGCGACGAGCGGAGGGGCCGGCGCGTTGGTGGTGGGGCTCGGCCGCGAGATTCATGAGCTTGGCCCCGAGCTTGAGTTGGTGAGCAAGAGAGACCTACCCGGGGAGGCGGGAGTGCTGCGGGTGATCTCACGGGATGGTTCGGCGGCGCTATCGGTCGCCGAAGATGGAGGCGTGTGGCTGACACGTCTTCCTGACGGAGACTCGACACCATTAGCCAGAGAGCAAGGGCCAACGGCGCTTGCCATCAGCGACGACGGATCATTGGTAGCATTAGGCAGGGCGGATTCGCAGGTTGTGGTGCTCCGTTCTGATGGCACGGAAGTCGTGACGCTGTCGGGGCATGTGGCCGCGGTGCGCGGGTTGTCGTTCTCACATGACGGGAAGAAGCTTGCGACGATCGAGGGTTCGTCGGTGCTTCGGACGTGGGGGTTGCCCGAGGGGACGATGGAATGGTTCGCCTTTAATGCGATGTCGCGGGAGAAAGGAGACGGGCGAGCGCTGGCGGCGGTGTCGGTGACGGGCCCGGCGTATTCGATCGTGGGGCCGACGGTGACCAGGTTTCAGGGGCCGGCGAACCAACTGGGTTTTTCACCCAGGCCTATGGGCAATTCGCTGGTGGGCGTGCTTTCGCCTGATGAGCGGGTGCTGGCGCTGGGGACGGATTCGGCGTGCACAGTGCCGGTGTGGAACACGGCGAGTGGGGTGCTGTCGCATTCTCTATCGGGGCACCGGGCGCCGGTGCGTGCGGTGGCATTTGACGCGGAAGGGTGGCGGCTGTATTCGGGAGATGATGAGGGCTTCGTGAAGTTGTGGAACCACGAGGCACGAGAAGTGCCCGGGTTGAAGAAAGAGATGACGTCTGTAGCGGTGGGGGACGATGGAACTGCCTTCATGGGCGGGGTTTCAGGGACGGTGGTGAAGCTCGAGTCGGGACGGACGGCTCCGGAGCTGATGGCCGGCACCATGACGCCCGAGCCCGAGGCCAGACCTTCGTTGACGGCGAGAGCTCGGGGCGGCGTTGTGGCCAGCGTGACGGCCGGAGCAGTCGTGGGCGGAGGTCGTTTGGAGCCGGGCGTGTTGGCCGTGTGGGCAACGGGGGAGTCCGGCGGCGCGCGGCGCATGGACATCCGGTTGCCGGGGGATCCGGTGTCTTGGTCGCTGGAGGCGGGTGGCGCGTGGGGGCTTGTGGTGCTGGCCGACAAGACGGCGCATGCGGTGGACCTGTCGAACGGGTCGGTGACCCCGGTGGACGCGGGCGGGCCCGCGGTGGCTGCTTCGTCGGGCGGGGACACGGTCTTTGTGTTGACCGCGAGCGAGCTCCGGCGTGTGTTTTATCCATCAACTCAGGACGGGCAGACACGCGTGCTGCTTGCTCGTCGTGCCGAAGATGCGGCGTGGTCTGCGATGGCTGCTGGCGAGGACGGGCGATTGGTGGCGATCGGGAGCCTCGACGGCAAGGCCTCGTTGATCGAAGTCGCTACGGGGGACGTAGCGGCGAGCATTCAAGAGCGGACCGGGGTGAAGGCGGTTGCGGTCAGTGAGGCGGGAGGGTTGTTTGCGGTAGGGACCGGGCCCGTCGTGCGGGTGTATTCAACGAAGGGCGAGATGCGGGCGTCGGTGGAGAGGCCCGAACTGTCCGTGGTCTCGCTGGCGTTTACGCCCGGTGGCGAGTCGCTCGTGGGGTGCGGCTCGTGGTTCATGATGGGGTACATGGGCGTGTGGGACTTATCGCGTCCTGATGAGTCGATCGCGGGGAACGCGGGCGAGGCCCTTCGACGCATCGGCGAAGGCTCGCGCGACGTGAGTGAGGCGGCCATGAACATGAGCGGTGCTCGCGGCGCAGCGCGGCGCGTTCCCGGGGTGCAGGGGCGGAGCTTTGGCGCTCCCGTGTCGCCCATCGGCCGCGAGTGAGCGGGCTCTTAGGGGGAATTGAAGAGGAAGGCGGCGATGTTGACGCAGAGGCGGTCGGAGAGCCTGGCGAATGCCGGATAGGCGGCCTCGGCGGGTTGTCCTTGCGTGGCCTGCGCGGTGTGGGCCCACTGGGCGATGCCGGGCTCGCAGCGGTCAAACTGGGCGATCATGTGCTGATCGACCTCGAAGTGGAACTGGAAGCCGTAGGTGCGGACGCCGGCCTTGAAGATCTGGTTTTTGCATGCGGCGGACGAGGCCAGAAGCGAGGCTCCGGGCGGGAGTTGTTTGACTTCCTGGCCGTGGGACTGGTACTGCGGGTGATCCCAGGCGAGGCCGGCGAGGAGGGTGTCGATCTGACCGACGGGGTTGATGGAGATGTTGTGGAAGCCTTGCTCGGGCTTGTCCATGGGGCCGACGCTGCCGCCCAAAGCGTGAGCGATGAGTTGGTGACCGAGGCAGATGCCGACGATGGGGAGATTGGCGGAATGAGCGGCTTTGAGGAAGGCGAGTTCCTGGGACATCCAGGGGAGGTTGTCGCCGACGTTCATGGGCCCGCCGAGGGAGACGACCCCCTCGATGCCGTCGAGAGAGGAGGGGACGCCGAGGCGTGGGTTGGCGCGGACGCCGACGTTGCCCGAGGAATGGTGGAAGGCGTGGTCGTTTGGGAGGTCGAGCCGGCGGAGGTCGATGTCGAAGCCGTGGTCTCGGAGGCAGAGCCCGAGGCGGCCTGGGGAACAGTGAGGGGCGTGCTGAAGGATCAGGATGGACATGGCGTGAGGGTAGGAGGTGGAGGGGATCGGTTGCGAGTTCTGCGGGTAGGGTCTGCTCAGTCGAAACCTGACGAGGGGCCGTGCGGGACGGGTCGGGAAAGCTGGGCAGCCCGGGGGGGGAATTTTATTTGACTTGACAAATCAAAATAAACCGGGTACGCTGCTGGCGTGAGCCTTCGCCGACACGTTCGAGAGGTGATGCGGGATTACCCGCGGGTGTACTTCGCGTGCCATCGGCGGCACGTGCGCGATGAGGTCAGCGGGCGGGTGCTTTCGTCGCATCAGGCGAGCGTGCTGGATCATCTGGACGCGGTCGAGCCGACCTTTGTGTCGAGGCTCGCGGGGCACATGGGGGTAACGTCTTCGACGATGTCGCTGACGCTCGATCGGCTTGAGGCGGGCGGGTTTGTGAGCCGATCGTCAGACGAGGCGGATCAAAGGCGGGTGTGCGTTCGGCTGACGGCGGCGGGGGAGCGGATCAAACGGGCCAGCAGCGTGCTTGATCCTGAGTTGCTGGAGGCCTTGCTCGGCACGCTGCCTGAGACCGACAGAGTGCGTGCCGTTGAGGGGCTTGCGTTGCTGGCTTTGGCGGCCAAGCGGCTGGGTTCGAGCGGCAAGGGGTCAACTGAGTGGGAAGCTCGCCGGGATGGAAGTAGCACGACGGAATCGATGGGCAGCGGGGGAAAGCGGGTAAAGGGGAGCAAGGAGAACAGTGACCCATGATGACGGTGCTGTGGTTTGTGAGCGGCGTGGTGCTGACGGTGGTTGGGCTGGCGTGCTCGGTCGGAGCGGTGCTGCCACGAGATCATGTGGCAACCGGGTCGCTGGCTGTGCGGGCCGGCGCGGACGCCGTGTGGCAGGCCATCAGGGATGTGGAAGGGCTGCCTTCGTGGAGGCGGAGCGTGAACAAGATCGAAGGCGTCGAACGCGACGGCGAGCGAGGTGCGCGGCGGTGGACCGAGCACGGCACTCACGGGCCCATGACCATGATCGTCGATGAGTGTGTAGAAGCCAAGCGGCTGGTGACTCGGATCGACGACACCAAGCTTCCCTTTGGAGGCTCGTGGACGTTCGAGCTTACGCCTGTGGAGGATGCGGATGGTGGTGGGGTTTCGACGCGAGTCAGGATCACTGAACGCGGGTTCGTGAAGATGCCTCCGATGAGGGCGATCGCCAAAGTGTTCATGGATCCAAGGGCGAATCTGGTGGCGTACTTGCAAGACTTGTCCGCCAAGCACGGTGGGGGCGGCGGGGTCGAAGAGTGAGCGAAAGGTACGGTGTGCGATGGGCAAAGAGATGAAGGCGAAAGTCGCCGTAGGAACGAAGCGAGCGGAGTGCGATGTGTATCTGGAGGGGACCGAGATCGTGATCCGGGGCGAGTTTAAGCGGAAGGTGCCCCGGGATCAGATGAAGGGGCTGGCGGCCACGGGAGGGGCGCTGACGTTCGAGGATGCCGGCGAACGTGTGAAGATCGAGCTGGGAGAGAAGGCGGCGTCGGCGTGGCTGGAGGCGATCGTCAACCCCAAGTCGCGGGTCGAGAAGCTGGGTGTCAAGGCCGGGATGAAGGTGTGCGTGCTAGGAGAGGCCGGGGATGCGGTCGCGGAGGTGGAAAGGGTCGCGGGTGGAAGGGTGTCGCGGCGGCTCGGGAAGGCGATCGACCTTGTGTTGATGGTGGTGCGAGAGGTGGATGGGCTTGCGAAACTCGAAGCCGTGGAATCGGCGCTGGTGGCCGGCGCAGCGGTGTGGGTGTTATGGCCCAAGGGTCGCAAGGATCTTCGGCATGAGGAAGTGGTGGCCGCCGCGAAACGTGCGGGGTTGTCGCAGACCAAGTCGATGGGTTTTTCGGACGAATTGACGGGCCTGCGGCTCGTTCGGAAGAAGTAGCCTGGCCTACATGATGCCCGGGAGGCCCATGCAACGCCGCCAAGTTGAGAGCTGCCCGAGGTGCATGGTGGGGTGCGCGCAGAGGAGGAATGTCGTGGCGGCCCCGAGAGTGGGGAAGAATTTCTCGCGGACGACTGGGTCGGGATGGGGAGCGGTGAGCACGTCATCGGTGACGGTGCCGAGCATGGTGCAGACGTTGTCGTAGACTCGGACGTACGCGGCAAGAACTTCGTCGCGCGGGGGGTAGATCGACGCTGCGGGGTCGTCGTTGCAGGGGAGCCCGGCCTTGCAGAGGTCGGCGTACGAGGTCGGCACCGCGAGTGAGGCGGTATCGAGGCCGAGGCTGGCACCCAGGCGGGCGGGGTATATGGCCAGATGCCCGTAGATGAACGCGGGGTGGTTGCAATCGATGACGGTGTCGCCAAAGCGGGGCTTAGCGGCGAAGCGGTCGGCGGAGATGCCTTCGGCGAGCTTCTCGCCATAGGCACGGACGCGACGAGCGGCGAGAACGATCTGATCGAGTGCGATTCCCATGGGGTTCTCGGGAGGTGGTTTCTAGATGGTGTTGAGTTCTTTGGTCTTGGATTCGACGAGCTGATCGATCTTGGTTTCGAACTTCTTGAGGAGTTGCTGGATCTCTTCCTTCAGGTTCTCGATGTCGTCCTCGGCGAAGTGCTTCGCGGGGTTGTTCTTGAGCGCGTCGGCATGTTTGTTCCCGTCACGGCGGACGTTGCGGAGGGCGACTTTTTGCTCTTCGCCCAGCTTTTTGACGTGTGCCGAGAGCTGCTTGCGGCGTTCGGCGGAGAGGGCGGGCACCATCACGCGGAGCTGCTTGCCCTCGCTGATAGGGTTGAACCCCATGCCGGCCTGCTCGATGGCCTGCTTGATCGCGCTGACAGCGCCGACGTCGAAGGGTTTGACGAGCAGTTGCGTGGATTCTGGAACGCTGATCGCGGCCAGCGACTTCAGCTCGGTCATCGACCCGTAATAATCAACCTTGACCATCTCGATCAGGCTGGCGGTCGCGCGACCCGTGCGGACGCCACGGAACTCGGCTTCGAGGTACTTGACGGACTTGTCCATGTGGTCCTCGGTCTCGAGGAGGATGTCGTCAGGGGTGTTGCTCATGGTGGGATTCCTGGGGTGACGGGGGGAGTTTATACCTCGCTAGGCGTGGACGAAAGTCCCGATGTCATGCCCCTCGATGACGCGGCGGATGTTTCCCGGGGAGTCGAAGTTGAACACGAGCACGGGGATGCGCTGCTCCTGGCACAGAGCAAAGGCGGCGGTGTCCATGACTTTGAGGTTTTTGGAGATGGCCTCGCCGAACGTGAGCGACGTGTACCGGGTCGCGCCGGGGTCTTTGCGTGGGTCGGCGGTGTAGACCCCATCGACTTTGGTCGCCTTGAGGATCGCGTCGCACTGGAGTTCGGCGGCCCGCAGGGCCGAGCAGGTGTCGGTCGTGAAGAACGGGTTGCCCGTGCCCGCGGCGAGGATGACGACGCGGCCTTTTTCGAGGTGCCGGATGGCGCGGCCGCGGATGAAGGGCTCGGAGACGGCGCGGATCTCGATGGCCGATTGCACGCGGGTGTCGACGCCCAGAGCGATGAGCTTTTCCTTGAGCGCCAGAGCGTTGATGACGGTGCCGAGCATGCCCATATGGTCGGCGGTGGCCTGATGGATGACCCCTTGGGCGGCGAGCGACGCCCCGCGGATGATGTTGCCCCCGCCGACGACGATGGCGATCTGGGCCCCGACCTGATGGGCCAACTTGACCTCGTCAGCGATCAGGGCGAGGTATTCGGGGTCGATCCCGAACGAGCCTGGCTTGCAGAACGACTCGCCGGAGAGCTTGAGCAGGACGCGGCGGAATCGGTCGGGGCGTTTGGGGGTGGCGGCGTTGGTGGGGGTGTTGGTGGGGGTGTTGGGCATGGTGGTTGGGAGTTGTAGGAAGGGCGAAGCCCGGAAGAGGTCGCATGGGGCCTCTAGAACTCGAAGTCCTGCGGGGTAAGCGTGCTGCGGGGGGGCTTGGGGTTCATCCGTTCCAGTGTCGCGCGGAAGATGCAGGCCGCGGCCCAGTTGCGGTACCACTTCTTGTCTGCGGGGATGATGTGCCACGGGGCGTGCGGCGTGTTGGTGCGTTCCAAGAGGTCTTCGTACGCCCGCTGGTAGTCGTCCCAGAGCTTGCGGTCGTCGATGTCTCCGGGATTGAATTTCCAGTTCTTGTCGGGGTCTTGCAGGCGTGCGATGAGACGTTGCTTCTGCTCTTCCTTGCTGATGTGGAGGAAGACCTTGATGACCGTCGTTCCGCCGTGGACGAGCAGGGCCTCGAAGTTGTTGATCAGTTCGTAGCGGGCTTTCCAGACGGCCTCGGGGGCCAGCTTGCGGACGCGAACCGCGAGCACGTCCTCGTAGTGCGAGCGATTGAAAACGGCGACCTGTCCCTTCGCGGGGCACTGTTGGTGGATCCGCCAGAGGAAGTCGTGGGAGAGCTCTTCTTCCGAGGGTCGCTTGAATGAGACGGCGCGGCACCCTTGCGGGTTCATGCCGGTGATGACATGGCGGACGACGCCGTCTTTGCCCGAAGTGTCCATGCCCTGAAGAACGATCAGCAGGCTGCGCGAGCCCTCGGCGAACAGACGCTCCTGGAGCGTGGCCAGGGCGTCACGCTCGGTGTCGAGGTGCCGCTCTGCGTCGTCGCGGTCGGTGATGCCGGGGCTTGAGCCCGGATCGATCTGTCGGAGTGAGACTGGCGTGCCGGCAGGGTGAGGCTCGAGAGGGTTGAGTTTGGGCATGGTGGGGAGAGTGTGCGGGTTTAAGGTCTCATGAGACGGGAGGCTCGCTTGAGCAGATCGGGCTGGTCTTTGCGGATCCATACGCCGTTGACGAAACACCACCCAAGAAACGCGTAGTTCTTGGCCATGATCATGTTTCCCAGAGCGGCCCCGGTGGGGCTGGTCCCGCGGCTGTTGTCCTCGACGATCATGACGGCGGGTTTCCACCGGTCGAGGTTGAAGCCGTCGAAAAGATCGGGCTCGCCACCCTCGACATCGATAATCGCAACGTCGATGTTCAGCCCGGGAGGAGCGTGATCCTCGAGCACGGCGTCGAGTGATGTCAGCGGGACGTTGATGGTGGACTTGGATTCACCCCGTGAGGCGAGAAAGTCAAGATGCCTTGCGTCGGTGGTGTGGTAGGAGAGCATGCCCCCGAAGGAATCATCGACGAGCGTGAACGAGGCGGTGCCCGTTGAGCCCTTTTTGCCCAGGGCGGCGTGGACCACTTTCGAGTGGGGCCTGTTGACGGCGCATTGGTCGGCGCGGTGCGGGATGGGTTCGATCAGGAGCCCGGTCCAGCCGACGGATTCGAGGGCGTAGGAGACGGAGAGGTCGAGCCCGTTGAAGGCTCCGGCCTCGATGAAGAACCCGGTGCGTCGACCGTCGAAAATGGACCAGAGGAGGGCATCTTCGCCGAATTGTGAGCGGAACTCGACGGGCAGTGCCGGTCGGACACCCGCGGCCTGGAGAGCCAGCGAGGCCTCGACTCCGGCGAGCCTCCGGCGTGAGTCGGCCAGGAGGGAAGCCTGGAGCATGAGCTCGGAGGCCAGGGCTGAGAGTTTGCCGCTGACCGCGGCGAGGCGTGGATCGGTCTGCATCCGTCCAGTTTATCCGCAGGGGCGGGCTGTGTAGCTATGGAAGGACGCGGCCGCCCATGACGGCGTTGATGGCTTGCCGTGTGACCCAGTCGGCGAGATCGAGTGCCACGGGCCATATGTAGCGTCCCCCCATGAGGAACAGGAGTCCAAAGGCGATGAATCCGGCGAGCGCACCTCGCTCTGTGTAGATGAACTCGCGGTAGGGCTTCGAGAAATTCGCGAGGATCCGGGAGCCGTCTAGCGGCGGGATCGGGATCAGATTAAAGAGGAACAGCACGCTGTTGAGCATCACTCCCACTTTGAGGAAGAGGCTGACATTGTCGACGAGCGTGTGAGGGATCGAGCCCGTTGAGGAGGCGATCTTGACCCAAATAGCAAGAAGAACGGCGCAGGAGACGATCAGTCCGAGGTTCATGGTGGGGCCGGCAAAGGCGACCTTAGCCTCGTCGTAGCGCCCTCGGAATCGAGAAGGGTCTACGGGCATCGCGCCCCAGGTAAACCCGAGAATTGCAAACATGATCAGCGCGACAGGCCCCATGTGAACCAACGGGCTCCACGTCATGTGCCCCGAATCAGCGGGAGTGGAGTCGCCCGAACGCAGAGCGGCCCATCCGTGCCCGAGTTCATGGAGGCAGATCGAGAACACGATCCAGAAGATCCAAGAAACGAGGAACAAAGGGCTGATGTCGTACGCGATGGCGACCCACCATTGGCTAGGCATGGCGGACTGTACGCGGTAGACCAACGAAAAAGCCCGGGCGCAGGGCCCGGGCTTGAGATGGAAAGCAGTCGCGGAATCAGGCCTTGGCCGGGGTGGCCTTGCTGGCCTTGACGGCGGTGGCGACAAGCTGGTCAAAGAGCTTGGGGTCGCGGATGGCGATCTCGGAGAGCATCTTGCGGTTGAGCGTGATGCCCGAGAGTCGCAGGCCGTTCATGACCAGGCTGTACCGTGTACCACGCATACGGCACGCGGCCGTGATGCGGACAATCCACAGCCCGCGCATATCACGCTTGCGGTTGCGACGGTCGCGGTAGGCGTACACGCCTGCGCGGACTACGGCGTTCTCGGCGCGGTACTTGCTGCGAGAGTGGCTCCCGAAGTAGCCGCTGGCGAGCTTGAGGATCTTTTTGCGGGCCTGGGCGCGGGCGGCGCCTTTACGAACGCGTGGCATAGTGGAATCTCCGATCAACCCGAGCGGGGCGAGGGGTCCGGGGTTGAGCTCCCGGCCTTCGACTTCATCCCGTCGAGCGGTGCGTACGCCCGGTCACGCGACCGGACAGAGGAACTTTGGTCTACTTCTCGGCCTTCTTGGCGGCGCGAGCGGCGCGACGCTGTGCAGGGGAGGGGTTCTTGCGGAGGGCAGCCCGAGGCTGAGTCCGGCCACGCAGGCGGCGGAACAGCAGTTTCTCGAGGCGCTTGGCCTCGGGGTTGGACATGAAGGGGTTCTTGCGCATCTGGCGGAGGCGCTTGCCACCTTTGCCCGAACGCAAGTGCTTATGGCCCGCAGTGCGGTGGCGGATCTTGCCTGACTTGGAGATGCGGATGCGCTTGAGCAGGCCCTTGTGGGTCTTGTTCTTCATGTTTCTTGAACTCCGGCACAGGCCGAGGGCGATGGGGCCAGCGGCATACCCCTCCCTGATGGGGTGTTTGGGTAGGGCCCAGACTATAGACCGTTGTCCGGGAATGATCCACGACCGGCAAAGGCAGGCCCCGGCGATGCAGCCCCGCTGTGGGACCATCAATGTGCTAGTTAACCACCGGTTTGAGTGTATCGGCTGGGTGTGTCATCTTGACCGAAGCTTGCGTCACGAGTTCGTGAGTATGGGTTGAACACGGAGGCGAGTACGAGAAGGGGCTCGAGAAAGAAATTGATGGAGGTGCATCGGGGATGTGTGTGCGCACGAAACCACCGTGTCGGGCCACACACCCGCGTGCGAGTTCCATCAAGGACGGGGCCCACGCAACACATCACGAGGCTCGAATCGGAGTTATTGATATGAAACAGTCAATTCAGTGGTTTGCTGCGCTTGCGATGTTATCCACCGCCGGTCAGGCTTTGGCCCAGTGCCAGAATTCGTGCAGCGACTCCAAGGCCACGGCCAAGGAAGTGGTGAGCGAAGAGGGCGACAAGAACATCGTCGAGACCGCGGTTGAAGCGGGCAGCTTCAAGACGTTGGCTGCGGCGTTGAAGGCCGCCGGGCTGGTCGATGCACTCACAGGCAAGGGCCCCTTCACGGTGTTCGCGCCGACGGATGAGGCGTTCGCCAAGCTCCCCAAGGGCACGGTCGAGACGCTGCTCAAACCCGAGAACAAGCTGAAATTGCAGTCGATCTTGAAGTACCACGTTCTCTCGGGCAACGTGATGGCCAAGGATGTCAAGACTGGCGCGGCTGAAACCCTCAACGGGCAGCGGATCGACCTGAAGGTGGAGACCAAGGACAAGGCCACGTCGGTCATGATCGACAAGTCCAAGGTCACGGCGACAGACATCGGGTGCAGCAACGGCGTGATCCACGTCATCGACACCGTGATGATTCCCTCGGACAAGACGGTCGTCGAGACGGCGGCTGCGGCCAGCAGTTTCAAGACGCTCGCCATGCTCATCGAGAAGGCCGAGCTGACCAAAGTGCTCAGCGGAGAAGGCCCCTTCACGGTGTTCGCGCCGACGGACGAGGCATTCGCCAAGCTCCCCAAGGAAGTCGTCGAGAGCCTTCTCAAGCCCGAGAACAAGGGCAAGCTCCAGGACATCCTGAAGTTCCATGTCGTCAGCGGGCGGGTGTTCTCCGACGCCGCGGTGAAGGCCGGCAAGGCCAAAACCCTTCAGGGCGGCGAGCTTCAGATCGCGGCCAAGGACGGGAAGGCGACCGTGAGCGGCGCGAACCTGTCGACACTGGATTTGGACGCCAGCAACGGAGTGATCCATGTGGTCGATTCGGTTCTCATGCCGAAGTAATTGAACGACCATGACAAGTTGATGCCTCCAGGGCCAAGCCCGGCGATCCGATGGTCGTCGGGCTTGTGCCCTTTTGGGGTGTTTGGTGTGTGGCAGCCGATAGAAAGGGTGCGGGTTGGGCGGGGAAGGAGTCGGCGATGACAGCACGGAGCACCAGCGAGACGGTCAGGCTGTACGAGGGTGATGCGGAATCGATTCTGCGTTCGGAGATGTTCAGCGATCGCGTGAGCCTGCTGCCGGGCCCGGGAGGGAAGCTGGTGCCGGGCTCGCGGATGCGGATCCTGTGGGGGCAAGACCTTCTGCGGGACGTGCTCGACGGCCGGTACCGGACGATCATCTGCGGTGTCAACGACAAGGACAATTCACACGGGATCATCGCACAACTGTGCGAGTTGATCCACACAAGCCAGTGGACGGCACGAACGGTGACGAGCTATGCCCAGGTGTTTCAGGACTCGGTGGGGGTCCACGCGGCCCACGACCGTGAGCCGTTCGTGCTTAAGTTCGATCTCGACAGCTTGTTGATTCTGGCGATCTTGAGGCCTCGAGGGCGTGAGCATTTCACGCTCGACGACCTGTCGCGCGGGTTTGTGACGTGCGCAAAGATGCTGCGAGAGCGTCGGGAGCGTCAGCCCGTGGCGACCGTGAGCTTCCTGAATGCTCGGGTGAATGTGCTGCGGGGCGGCGACGGGAAAGAACCGAGCTTCGAAGCAGTTCTCCAGACGATGTACCACGCGGGATTCCGGGGCGATGTGTACGCGTCGCCGGCGATGTGGAAGTTTGCGCCCGTGGGCGTGTTCCCGAGCTATCCGTTCCCGGAGGGTGTCTCGCGGATGCGAGAGGGAAGTTCGTAATCTCGGGACCGTCAGGCGGCGTCTCGGCCGCGGGTTCTTCCCGCTGCCTCGGTAACGATGAGCTGGATGAGCACGTCACGCTTGATGGGCTTGGAGGCGATGGCGTTGCACCCCGCCTGTGTGCACCGGGTGAGTTGTTGCTCGTCCGAGTGCGCGGTCAGTGCGATGATGCTCCGCCGGGTACCCGAAGCGCGGAGACGGCGAGTCGCTTCGTACCCGTCGAGCACGGGCATTTCCATGTCCATCAGGATCACGGAGACGTCGCGGCCCTCAGGCGTGGCAAGTCGGTCGATCGCCTGCTGGCCGTTCTCGACTTCGATCACGTGAGCACCGGCTTTGGTGAGGTGATGAGAGATCAGCCGCCGGATATCGGGGCTGTCGTCGGCGAGCAGCACGGCAATACCGCGGAGGATTGAGGTGTGGGCGGGGGCTTCGATGGGCGCACCTACGGTGGGGGGCTGGCAGAGCTCGGCACGGATCCTGAGCGTAAAGGTGCTTCCCACATCTGGGGTGCTGTTGACGGTGAGGTCACCTCCCATTGCGAGGGCGAGTTTCTTGGAGATGTTCAGACCCAGCCCTGTGCCGCCGAATTTGCGGGCCGTCGAGGTATCGGCCTGTGCATAGGACCCGAAGAGTCGCGAGGCTTGTTCGATGGTCATGCCGATGCCGGTGTCTGTGACGGCGACGGAAAGGGTTGAGGCGGGAGTGTCGTATGCCGCGGCGACCGTGATCGACCCGCGCGACGTGAACTTGGCCGCGTTGGAGAGGAGGTTGATGATCACTTGGCGCAGGCGCGTTGGGTCGGATGATATCGCACGCGGGAGCGACTCGAGACCAGCCAGGACCAGAGCGACGCCCGCGGACTCGATCTTTGCACGGAGCATGTCGGCGGCATCTCGGATCACCTGCTCCGGACTGACGGGGATGGCTTCGAGAGTCATCTTGCCAGCTTCGAGCTTGGAGTGGTCGAGCAGGTCGTTGATGAGCGTGAGGATGTGCTCGCCGCTGCGGCGCATGATCCCGTGGTGCTGTGAGCGGACATCCGGAGCAATGGCGGGGTCGTTGAGCAGATCGGCGAAGCCCAGCATGGTGGTGAGCGGCGAGCGGATCTCGTGCGAGATGATGGAGAGGAATTTCGACTTAGACTCCGCGGCCTCGATCGCAAGCGCTTCAGCGACGCGGCGACGGGTGAGCTCGCGGTCGGCGCGACGACGGCTGAGGTAGACCGTGCACCCAGCGATACCAGCGACGATGAACGCGGGGATGGACGCGAGAAACCCGGTGCGTCGGATAGATGCCAGAGCTGCGGCATATTCCTCGACGGTGGTGTCGAGGCCAACAACTCCCTCGACCGAGCCGTCGGGCCTGAGGATGGGGTGGAACGCGGAGAGAAATGTGCCCCATTCGTCGGTATAGGGCTCGGAAGAGACGGTGGGCTTTCCGGACGTGAGCGAGGCGATCATCGCGGGGTCGGCGTCTTCGTAGAGTTCCCAAACCTTCGCTTGGTCATCGCGGCCATCGCCGTCGGCGTCGCCCGCGGGAGCGGTGTCGATGATGAATCGCACGTGCGCTTGATCGGGATCGAGGACTGCGGTGTAGAGGTACTTGAGGCGACCGGAGGAGCCGAGGATGCTGCGGAGCGGGCCCGCGATCGTCTCGAACTCGGCTGATCCCTGTTGGCTTGGCGAACGCACGATGGCGTGCCGCTGGGGGTCGACCTGAGCCGCTGCGGCGGCGGCGAGCTGCGACAGCCCGGCTCGGAATTCTCGGTCGTACTCCGAGACGGAGAGGTTGTGGAGCTTGTAGAGGCAGAATAAGGCCGTGCCCGCGATGAGAGAGAAAACGGTGATCGCGGCACCGACGTGGGGCAGGCCGCGACCGGAACCCGAGAAAAGAGGTTGAAGTGTGCTATCAGCCAGAGACCGTTCCTTTTGAACCCGTGCCCGTGGTATCGGGTCGGAACGGAGGCGTGATCGGGGAGAAGCGGAGAATCTTTGAGAATATCGATCAATAGCACCGTCCGAGAAATCGAGGATTCCGAGATCGACGGCAGTGGTCAGGCAGGAGTGGGCATCGCGGTTGGCGGAGTCTCGGGACGGTCGTCGGGTTTGGCGGTCGGGGCCGAGGGCTCGGCGGTACGCCGAGACTCGGCACGGAGGAGATCGGAGACTGAGGAACGCCCCAGAGACTCGCCACGCATCAGTTTGTGGACGTCGTCTCCGGTGAGTGTTTCAAACTTGAGGAGTGCCTCGGCGACGGCTTCGACTTTGCCCCAGTTTTCTTCGAGCATGCGCACGGCCTCGGCGTAGGCCTCGTCGGAGAGCCGCCGGACTTCTTCGTCGATGATGTGAGCGGTTTCTTCCGAGTACTGCTTTTCGGGGAGGACCATTTCCCTGCTGTCGGACCCGTTGTAACGGATGAACCCGAGGCGAGGGCTCATGCCCCATTCGAGGATCATCATTCGGGCGATGCTGGTGACCTGAGCGATGTCCATCGACGCGCCGCTGGACATATCGCCCATCGCGCGGGCCTCGGCGATGCGGCCGCCGCAGAGCACGCGCATGGTCGAGGCGAGCCATTTGAGGCTGTACCCCATGCGGTCGCGTGTGGGCAGGCTGAAGGTTGCGCCGCCGGCGGACCCGCGTGGGATGATCGTGACTTTGTGCAGCGGGTCGGCGTCCTTCATGAGAGCCTGGAGCACGGCGTGCCCGGCCTCGTGGTACGCGACGAGCTTGTTCTCGTCTTTTTCCCGGACACGGGACTTTTTCGCGCGTCCGAACTTCACCTTGTCGCGTGCTTCTTCGAAATCTTCTTGTTCGATGAAGTCCTTGTTGGCCATGGTGGCCATGATGGCGGCTTCGTTGATGATCGCGGCGAGATCGGCGCCGCTGAACATGGGCGTGCCACGGGCGACTTTCTCGAGATCGACATCTGGGCCCAGCTTGACCTTGTTGGAGTGGACTTTGAGGATTTCGAGCCGCCCTTTGACGTCGGGGAGCGGGACGGTGATCTGCCGGTCGAAACGACCCGGTCGGATGAGGGCTGGGTCGAGGACATCGGCGCGATTGGTGGCGGCGATGACGATCACGCCGTCGCCCGATGCGAACCCGTCCATTTCGACGAGAATGGCGTTGAGTGTTTGCTCGCGTTCGTCGTGTCCGCCCGTGGTGAACCCATTCCCGCGGCGGCGCCCGACGGCGTCGATCTCGTCGAGGAAAATAATGCACGGGGCGGAGTCTTTGGCCTGCTTGAACAGGTCACGGACCCGCGAGGCACCCACGCCGACAAACATTTCGACGAAATCCGAGCCGGAGATGGAGAAGAACGGGACGTCGGCCTCACCGGCGATGGCCTTTGCGAGGAGGGTTTTTCCGCATCCGGGTTCACCGATGAGGAGAACGCCTCGCGGGATCCGCCCGCCGATCTTTGTGAATTTCTTGGGGTTCTTGAGGAATTCGATGATCTCGGTGACTTCTTCCTTGGCCTCGTCGATCCCGGCGACGTCGGTGAACGTGATGCCGGTCATTTCTTTGTTCAGCACGCGGTGGCGGCTCTTGCCGAAGTTCCCGAGCATGCCCCCGGGCCCGGCTGCGCCACGGAGTCCTCGCGTGATGAGGAACCAGACAAGCAGGATGAGCAGTGCGAAGGGAACGAAGACGTAGAGCATCGCCTGCCACGCGGGTGTTGAGCGGGTCTTGAACTGGCCCTGAGTGATGGAGTTGATCTCGGCGACAAGTACGTCCTTGGCGGCGATGTTGAGCGGGATGATGATGTCGCGCTCTGCAGGCGAAGAACTGTCGGGTAGGAGACGAGCACGGATCGCATCATCTCCAATAACGACTGAGCCGGGCTTTACGAGTTTGCTGTTCCAGCGGGTCTTAAAGTCTTGGACGGTGACTGTCTCTGAAACGCCCCCCGCGTTGAAGAGCATCCACATCATGCCCATCATCGCCAACAGAATGACGAAAAGGAACAACCCTCTCGATGCGTTGGGCGGCTGAGCCGTACCTTGGCCTTCGGGACCTTTGGCGTTTGGATCCGGCTTCGACGAGTTTCGTGGGCCGCGTTGAGCCTTCCCGTTGCCTTCCTCATGAAGGACGCGGGAATGGTCTGAGTCGCGGGAGTCACTGGGCGCGGAGAAGATGGAGGATGGATCTTGGGTCAATGGAGGAACCTCTAGCGGTTCTTCGGTTCATCGTCGCCCCGGATGCAATTTCCGGGCGTTCGGGTGAACGGTATGCCGACCAAACCCCTCACATGGAGGCGGATCGAAACCTAAGAGAAGTTCGATTCAGGATCGGTCAGAGTTCGGGTCCAATGAGGAAAAAGCGACCGATGCGGGCATCGAATGCCGAGCCATCGGGGAGTTCAAGGGTGTAATGGCCTTCCATGGTTCCCCAGCGGGTGTCGATAGGGCAGAAGCTGGCGTATTCGAAGGACTCACCGGGTGAAAGAGAGGGCTGTTGCCCGACGACGCCGTCGCCTTGCACGATTTTGCGTTCGGCAAGCGCGTCGATGATTTCCCAGCGGCGTCTGCGGATGGTGAAGGCGACTTCTCCGACGTTCTGGATTCGGACTTTGTATACAAAGGCGAAGAGGCTGCGGTTTTTGTCGGAGCGTTCGGGCCAGAATTTGGGGTCTACAACGACGCAGGCAGCGGCAAGGGGGTGGCTCGGGGCTCGGGTGACGACACTGGAGCCGTGGGGAGAAGGGGAGTCGAGTGCGTCGGCCACGCTGGCGAGATGGCTTAGAGGCCTGCCTGGGTCATGTGCTCCGGGCACGGTGGACATGCGAACATGATACGCTAGAGCTGGGCTTGGTGACGTACCCACATGGAGAGAACGCAGTGAGAATTGAAATGTTGGTGGCGATGAAGGCCGGACTGATTGCGCTGAACGCCACATCATTTGGGCAACCAAAGCCGGAGGAGAGACCCGAGCCGACCCCCGGTGCTGTCCCGATGACACCGATGAAAGCGCTCCCGATGGCGGAGCAGCCGGCGGAGTTCAAGCTGCCCGCGCTGGTGGTTGGATCTGATGCTCCGGCGTTGACGGTCGAGAAATGGGTGAAGGGCGAGCCGGTCGTGTTCGAACGTGGAAAGGTGTATGTGGTCGAGTTTTGGGCTACGTGGTGCGGGCCGTGTATCGCGGGGATCCCACACCTGACCGAGACGCAGGCCAAGCACAAGACGGCGGGCCTCACGATCGTGAGCGTGACGAGCAAGGATCCGCGGAACGCACTGGAGGCGGTGGAGTCTTTCGTCGCCGAGCGTGGCGAAAAGATGGGGTACACCGTGGCGTGGGATACGGAGCGCCAGACCAACGCGGCGTGGATGCGTGCGGGGGGGCAGAACGGGATCCCGTGCGCATTTATCGTTGACAAGAACGGCAAAATTGCGTACATCGGACATCCGATGGAGATGGATGACTCCTTGGTCGAGATCCTCGCGGGCAAACACGATCTGGCTGCGCTGAGCGCGGCATACGCGAAGCGACTCGAGAACGAATTCAAAGCGGTCAAGATCCGTAAGGACTACGCCAAGGCGGTCGGGGCTAAGGATTGGGACGCCGCCGTGAAGGCGTGCGACGAGTTGATGTCTCTTGACGGCGAGCAGTTCTCGAACTTTGCGGGGGACAAGTTCGGGATTCTGTTGACTCAGAAGAAGGACGCGGAGGCGGCGTACGCGTTTGGCGCGACATTAAAGCAGACGGGTTCATGGGGCAGCTCGCGGGCGATGTACCGCATCGGGTCGGCGATTTTGCGGGCCGATTCGACGATCAAAAAGGACATGGACTTCGCGTTGGCGGTGGCCAAGCGAGCCGACGAACTCGAGGCCCTGGGGGAAGCGGCGTATGCGGAGTTGGTGTCGGACATCCACGCGGCGCGTGGAGAGAAGGACGATGCCGTCAAGGCTCTGACGCGTGCCGTTGAGAATGAGAAAGACCCTCGTAGGCAGAAGGCGCTCGGTGCAAAGCTGGACAAGCTTAAGGACGGGGCTCAAGGATCGCCCAAAGGTGGGGGCTGACGAGTCGAGGGATTCGTGAGCAACGTTCGAGCGATTGCGAGAGCAGCACCCTGGATCCTGCCCTGGATCCTGGGTGTTGCGGTGTTCCTGATCGCGCCTCTTGGGCTCAGCGCGTACACCAGCGTGATGGACCATTCGTTGCTCGATAAGCCCGTGTACGTGGGGCTTTCAAACTACAGACAATTGCTCTCGGATCCCTTGGCCGGGCGAGCGGCCTGGAACACGGTGGTCTACACCTGCCTGTCAGTGACTCTGGGGACCGCGCTTTCGTTGTCGGTCGCGGCGTTGCTGGGGCAGGGGATGAGGCTCTCGGGCCTCACGCGGGCGGTGGTGTTCGTGCCGACGCTGGTCCCGGTGGTGGCGGCTGGGCTGGCGTGGTCGTGGATGCTCAACACGCAGAACGGGCCTGTGAATCTGCTGCTGGGTTTCCTCGGCGTGCCTGCCGCGGCGAGGCCGGATTGGCTCGGGTCGGTGGGGTGGGCGATGGGCTCTGTGGTCATGGTGTCGCTTTGGACGGTCGGGAGCTTCGTGGTGATCTATTCGGCGGCGATGCGTGGGGTGCCGGCGTCGCTGTACGAAGCGGCGATGATCGACGGCGCGGGCCCGGTGCGACGGTTTGTGAGTGTGACGCTCCCGATGATCTCGCCAGCGATCGCGTTTAACACGGTGATGTCGGTCATCTGGTCGCTTCAAGCGTTCGCGGTGCCCCTGGTGATGACACGGGGAGGGCCCGAGGATTCGACGCTCACGTTTGGGATGCACGTCTACAACTCCGCGTTCGTGTTCGGGCGGATGGGGTACGCGTCGGCGTTGGCGTGGGTGCAGTTCGCGGTCACGCTCGCGTTTGTGCTCGTTGGGCTCCGTTTGTCGCGGGGGCTTGTGCATTCGCGGGAGGGCGTGTGATGGCGAGCGCGTCGGTGCCGGGCAGACGGGGAACTTGGCTCGGGCGCACGGTGCTCTGGCTGATCATGGCCTCGGTGGCGGCGGTGTTTGCGGCGCCTCTTGCCCTCATGGTGCTCGCGTCGGCGCAGCCCGACGAACGGTCGGGGCTCGCTGATGTAGGGGGCGGAGAACAAGGCGGCGACGGGGTGGGCGGCGCGATCGGGCTTTTGTCGAGCGCCGCGAATAACTATGGACGCGTGCTCAGGGATCCGGCGGTCGATATGCCAGGGGCGCTACGGAATTCACTGCGGGTCGCGCTGCTGTCTGTCGCTGGAATGACAATTTCGTCTGCGGTTGTTGCGTACGGGTTTGCACGTCTGCGGTGGCCGGGTCGAGAGGCGTGCTTTGCGGTGGTTCTTGCGACGATGATGATCCCCTTCCCGGTCATCATGGCGCCAACGTATTTGGTGTTCAAACAGCTCGGGATGATCGGAACGCTGATGCCTCTTTGGCTCCCTTCGTGGTTCGGGGGGGCATTCTCGATCTATCTGCTGCGGCAGTTCTTCATGAGCATCCCGAGAGAGTTGGACGAAGCCGCAAGGCTCGATGGCTGCACGGAATTCGGGGTGTTCCTCAGGATCGTCATCCCGACGAGCGTGCCCGCGCTTGCGGTGGTGGCTTTGCTGCAGTTCGTGTCGAGTTGGAACGACTTCCTGGGGCCGCTGCTGTTCCTCAATCATCAAGAGACGTACACGCTCGCCCTGGCGCTGCACATGTTCCAGAGCCAGCACGGCGGGGTCGGTTGGAACCTGACGATGGCGGCCACGACGCTGACGATCGCGCCTGTGGTTGCCGTCTTCGTGTTCGCACACCGTGCGATCACCGATGGCATCGGGACGCAGGGGATGGTGGAATAACTGGTATGCAGGTGGGGTTGTCGGCGTGGTTATTTGAGTTCTTTGATGAAGATGTTGGCAAACTGGATGGGATCCCCGTGGTGCTGGAGGGCGATGGGCCCTTCAGCGGCCACACCCGGGAGCTGAGCGTTCTCGATCACGGTAACGCCGTTGAGCACCACAGTCAGACGGTCCCCCTTCATGGTGATGTGGAAGCGGTTCCACTCGCCCAGGGGCTTGTCGGCTTTGGCCTGAGGCGTGACGCCCTTGCGGACTTCGGCGGACATGGAGCCGTCGGTGCGGTAGCCGTAGACCTCGCCCGACCCGATGGGCCAGCACCAGATGTTGACCTGGCTCTTGCTGGATCCGCGGAGGTAGATCCCCGAGTCGCCGGCCTCTTTGACTTTGACGGTCAGAGGCTTGCCGTCGGGGCCTGTGCGTGTGGTGCCGTCGAGCATGATGTCCGGGACGTCGGCGTCGTGCGCGGGTCCCGGGAATCGCCAATCGGCGATGAGTTCGAAGTCTTTGTAGCTCTTGGACGACCAGAGGTCCTGGCCGCTTTTACCGTCGTAACTGATGGTCCAATCTTGGGAGGTCCAATGGCCCTGATGAGCGGGCTCGTGCTTCCAGCCTCGGAAATCGAGCCCGGTGTAGAGCGGGGTCCAGCCGTCGGCGATCGCTGCGACGAGCTTTGGATCGAGCGATCCCGCCGAGGGCAGGGGCTTGATGCGGATGTTGCGGAAGTGGACTTCGGAGCCCTCGCTTTCGAGGCAGATGTAGCCCTTGCGGGGCGAGACTTTCTCGCCGCGGGTGACGACCTTGCCATTGACGGCCAGGGAGATCGCGCCGTTGACGCATTCGACGCGGTAATGATTCCAGGCGGGCGACGGGTTCATGCGCTTTTCAGTGGGGTAGGCGCGGTCGCCTCCGATGCCCGGGCGTTTGGTGAGTGGCGTCATGGAGGCCCCGTGGATGGGGAAGATGTCCCCGTCGCTGGTGAACCAGTCGCCTTCTTGCCCGTCCATGACCTGAACTTCGACGCTGCGTGTGAAGGGGACGCCTGGGGCGGTCAGGGCGTCAGACCAGACAAAGAAGCCGGCGTTGCCGCCGGGGACCATGTGCCTCCATTCGAGCTCGACGACGAAATTCTCGTACATGGTGTCGGTGCGGAGGACGCCCGTGGGCTTGCCGGTGCAGCGGATGATGGGGCCCCCCGCTTCGTCCTTGGCGACCGTCCAGGTTTCGGGCGCGGTGTTGACGTTCACCCACCCCGCGAGGGTCTTGCCGTCGAAGAGGGGCTTGAACGCGGGGTCTTTGTCGCGGATGTCCTCGATGGCGGCGGTGAGCTCGACGCGGGTCTGGTCCATGGCCCAATCGTCGGTGCGGAATGGAGAGGCGGGCAGGCCCGCGGCGTTCACAAGGTTGGGCTGACTGTCGTCGGGCCAGCCGTAGCGGACGGCCTTGGGATCGGAGACTTTCGAGTGCGATACGACCATCGTGCCTTCTTCGATGGTCACGGACTCGGCGGGGCGGAAGACCTTGTCAGCACCGGCGATCCACACGTGCGTGATCGGGCCGCCCTTGCCCGTTAGACCTTTGGCATGGTCGAAGACAACCCGGGCCTTGCCCGCGCTGAACGAAGCGGACTTGTAGAGCGGGCCGCTGAATTCGCCCACGTCCTTGCTGTAGGTTTTGGCCAGGGCCCAGAGCGACAGCCTGCGGCCGACTTCTTTCTTGTTCCGCGGATGGATGTCGGCGGGGTTGCCGATGTCCATGGTCACGGCCATCCCTGTGTTGGGAATCGCCAAGGCGGCGGTCTGGGCTTCGCGGATCAGCGCGGTCTCGCCGGTGTCTCCGCCATAGCGGAACGGCGCGAGCTGGACGAAGTGGAACGCCATGTTCGGTGCGGCGAACGACGAACGCCAATCGGCGATCAGGGCGGGAAAGAGGGTTCGATATTGAGCGGGGTTGTGCCGATTGCTCTCGCCCTGGTACCAGATGGCCCCGCGCGGCGTAAACGGGGCGATGGTGGCGAGCATGCCGTTGTACAGCCCGCTGGGCGTGTCGTACGGCTGGAAGTTCATGCTGGCGGGGGGCTCGCCGATGTCTTTCTTGATGGCGCCTTTGAGGTGTTTCCAGGTGCCGGCAAGGGGGATGGTGGTCTTGTCGATCGTGATGCTCAGGTCGGCGGGCTTGCCGAAAATGCCGCCCAGACCGTTGGTGTCGAGCACACGCACGGCGAGGGTGTTCTCGCCCGCCTTGAGTGTGCCCGCGGGGATCTGGTAGCTCCGGGGCTGGTTCCACTGACCGTCGGTGCGAGTGCCACCGACGAGCGTGCCGTTGACAAAGGCTTCGTCGCGGTCGTCGATGGGCCCCAGCGAAAGCGTGGCGGGCTTGGCGGCCAGAGCGGCAGGGACCACAAACTTGACGCGGTGGTAGACGACGCCGTCAAAGCCGGCGAGGTCGCCGTCCCAGACTTTGGGCACGGTGATCGAAGGCCAGGCGTCGTCTTTGAAATCCGCCGAGGTCCAGGACTTCCCGAGGTTGGGGCCTTTGGAATCGAGCCCCGACCACCACGTGCCGAGCATTCGTTCCTCGATCTGCTGGCGTTGGTTCGGATCGCGGGCGAGTTTCTGAAGCTCAACTCGTTGGTCGAACTCGGGGAATTTCGCGATCGCGCCCTCGGACATCCACGCTTCGGCGCGGGTACCGCCCCAGTCGCAACTCACAAGCCCGACAGGGACACCCAGCGCTTTGCGAAGCTCTTTGCCGAAAGTGTGCCCGACGGCGGAGAAATCCCGAACCGTGTCGGGGGCGGCGGGGGCCCACGAGCCATCGTTGTCGGCACGGGGCGTCAACGACATCACGTTTCCCACCATGAACAGACGCAGCAGTGGATCCGCCGAACTCTTGATCGTTTCTTCGGCCCCGTCGGACGCGGCGACGGACCATTCCATGTTGGATTGGCCGCCGCAGATCCAGACTTCCCCGATGAGCAAGTCGGAGAGTGTGACGGTGTTCTCGCCCGTCAAGGTCAGTGATTGCGGGGCGTTGCCGGCGTATGGGGCGGCGGGGGTCTTGATGGTGGTCCGGAAGCGTCCGGACGAATCGCCGACGGTTGACGTCTTCGCGCCCCAGGACGACTGGATCGTGATGGCCTCTCCGGGCTTGGCCCAACCAAAGAGCGCGACCTCGGCGCTGTGCTGCAAGACGGCACGGTCGGATAGCACATGGGGAAGCCTTACGTCGGCGATAGCGACGGGCGAGAGAAAACTGATGGCGGGGATGAGCGATCGTAGAGTGCGCATGGAGAGCTCCTGAGCCCGAACCCTACCAGAATCGCACGCAGCTTGTCACGCGGGGCGGGCGTTGGGAAACCAACCTGGCAGCCAACAATCAGGCCCGTACACACTCTACTTCGGTGCCGGTGTCGGAGCCACGGCGGTAGGGTTGTCGGCGCTGGGCGCGGGGGCAGGTGTAGACGCGGGGATGCGGGCGGCGAGCGGCTTGCCGGTCTTCTCGTCCACTTCGACCACCACTCGGAGCCCGATGTGCTGTCCGTCGGACATCCACCATTTGCTCTTAGGCATCTGGGGGTCGGTTTTCTGCCATTTGATGTCGTACTCGGCTCGCCACGCGGTCTTGAGGTTGTCCACGGGGTCCATCCAGCTCCCGCCTTTGACGACCCCGCCGATTTTCTTTGTGTCGTCGGCGGTGACCCATTCGGACACGTTACCCGACATGTCGAAGATACCCCAGGCGTTGGGTTTCTTGGTCCCGGCCTTATGCGGGGCCTCTTCGCTGTTGGGCTCAAACCACGCGAACTCGCCCGCCTTGGCCGGATCATCGCCGAAGGGGAACGCCGACGTTGATCCCGCGGCGGCGGCGACCTCCCATTCGGGTTCCGAGGGCAGCCGAACAGCCTTGCCCGTTCGGGCCTCGAGCCACTTGCCGTATTCGACCGCCGACTTGAAGCTCACGCAGATCGCGGCCATCCCGGCCTTCCCGAAGCCGGAATCCGGCGGAATGTACGGGCGGCTTGGGCGAGTCACGACGTCGGCCCCGAGGGGCTTCATCGTCTCGTCGTCTTTGTTATACACAAATGGGTCGTACGCTTCCCAGGTGATCTCGGTCTTGCTGATCCAGAACGCCTTGGTTTTGCGACTCGGATCGGCGGGCACAGGGATCATGTCGAGCGCGAACGCCGCCCCGGGGATCTCCAGTTTGAAGGGGTCCATGGTGTGATCACCGACTTTGACCGGGGTAGCCGTGGGCGGACTGGCGGGAGGACTGGCGGGCTGAGAGGCAGAGGGTGTTGCGGGCGGCTCGGCCCGACCGGCCGGGGCTACGGTCAAGACAGCAATCAAAGGCATGATGAGAGGCATGATGAGAGGCATGTGGTTCTGGATCCTGTGGTTGGTCGCGGCGGTCTCCACCGGCGGGGCCGGAGGGTGTTCGCCGATCCCCATGCAGCGGTTCGAGTATTCCCGCATGCTCATGGGTGTTCGCGCGACGGTCACATTGTATTCGAGGCATGAGCACGTCGCCTTCGACAACGCGGCGGCCGCGCTCGACGAAATCGGCCGCCTCGAAGACATTTTGTCCGACTATCAACGGAATTCCGAGGCCGCAATGCTCACCGCGGGCCCTCCGGGCCAGTGGCGGGACGTCTCCCAGGAACTCTGGGACGTTCTCGACCGCTCGGCTGACCTCTGGCATGCGTCGGGCGGTCTCTTTGACCCCACGCTGGGCCCGCAGGTCGCGCTGTGGCGCCGGGCCAGGGCGTTGCGGGCCCTGCCAGAGGCCGCCGAAGTCGAAGACGCCCGATCGCGCTCGGGGATGCAAAGCCTCGAGCTCAGGCCCGGACAGGTGAAGTTGACGAAGCCGGGCATGAAGCTCGACTTTGGCGGCATCGGCAAGGGGTACGCGGCCCAGCGCGCACTCGACCTGCTCGTGGCACGCGGCTCGCCCATGGCAATGGTGGCCATCGCGGGCGATGTCGCTGTTGGAGAGCCGCCCCCTGGCGAGCGAGGATGGATTGTTGCCGTCGACTCGGGGCAGCCCCGATCGACGCCTCGGCTCATCCGCGTTCGGCACCGGGCGGTCTCGACCTCCGGCGATACGGAGCAGTTCGTCGACATCGCTGGCAATCGATACGCCCACATTGTGGACCCCCGCACCGGGCTTGGAGCAACGATTCGGCGATCCGCGACTGTCATCGCCGGGGCGGGTTGGCTCGCCGATGCCCTAGGCAAGCCTGGCGTCCTGGGAGGTCGTGAGCTTGTTGAGGCACTGGCCCGCCGGTACCACGCGGCGTTCATCGTCACCGAATCCGACGGGACGACCTCGATCGAAGATCCATACCGGATCATCGAGGCAGACCAAACCCGCAACGAAGCAACCCCGGCTGCGCCGTCGCGGTATCCTCCCGTTCGGTAAGAAATCCCCGAGTTCGAGGCCGCCGGATGTGCACAGGCGGCGCTAGGAGAGTTCATGATGATCCGTCTCGCCGCGTCAACCGCTCCCGCGCTGCTCGCCCTTTTGGCCCAGGCGCAGCCCGGTGCCGCTGATCTCGACACCCGCGGGTATTACCGCCAGCCTTCGCTGTCCGGGGAGACCGTCGTGTTTGTCTCCGAAGGGGACCTCTGGCGCGTCGGGGTGGGTTCTGCAGGAGGGGACGGGCAGGCGATGCGACTGACCACGCACCCCGGGCTCGAATGGGCTCCAAAGCTGTCGCCCGATGGGAAATCGGTTGTCTTCGGCGGCGAATACGAGGGCCCGGGCGAGGTCTACGTCATGCCCACCGCCGGAGGGCTTCCCAAACGCCTGACTTTCGAGGGGTCGTCTCGGGTCGCACCGCGTGGCTGGACCCGCGACGGCAAGATCCTTTACACCACGGATCGATACTCCACGCTCCCTAACAGTCAGTTGTTCGTCATCGATCCTCAAACAGGCGAGCGGCGTGCGATCCCGCTGTCCCAGGTCGCCGACGGCGAGTTTGCCCCGGACGGCTCGCTGTATTTCGTCCGCATCCCGTTCAACGGCAGCTACACCAAACGCTACAAGGGCGGGACCATCGAGCAGATCTGGCGTTGGTCGGGCAAAGACGGAGAGGAAGCCGTCAACCTGACCGGCGACTACCCCGGGACCAGCCGGCGCCCGATGCTCTTTGGAGGCGGTGGCGGTAGTGGGGGCGCTGGGGCACGCGTGTACTTCGCCAGCGACCGTGACAACACGATGAATCTGTGGTCCATGACGCCCGAAGGAAAAGACCTCAAGCAGGTCACCTCGTTCAAAGGCATGGACGTGCTCTCCCCCGCGATGGATGCGTCGGGCAAGACCGCTCGCGTCGTCTTCCAGAACGGCGCGGATTTGCACCTGGCCGACGTGTCGACCGGCACCACCAGCAAACTCGACATCACCCTGTCGAGCGACCTCGACCAGATGCGCGAGCACTGGATCAACAAACCCATGGAGTACGCCACGGCGGTCCACCCTTCGCCCGACGGCGATCGGATCGTCATCACCGCCCGAGGCCAGATTTTCGTGGCCCCGGCCAAGCAAGGCCGCACGATCGAAGTTGGCCGCCGCGAGGGGCGCGAGGGGTCCGTCCGATTCCGCGAGGCCAGGTTCAGCCACGACGGCAAGTCGATCGTCGCGCTCTCCGATGAATCAGGCGAAGTCGAGGTTTGGCGCTGGCCCGCCAACGGGATCGGCCCGGGCGAGCAACTCACCAAAGACGCCGACGTGCTCCGGTGGACAGCACTCCCCAGTCCCGACGGCAAACGCATCGCGCACACCGACAAGCATCATCGCCTGTGGATCCACGACGTCGAGAAGAAAGCCGACACCCTCGTCGAGCAAAGTACCATCGACCAGATCGACTCGATGACGTGGAGCCCCGACGGCCGTTGGCTGGCCTACGCCGCTCCCACCGGCAACATGTACCTGGTGGTCAAGCTCTGGTCGGCCGAGTCGGGCAGCGTCACGCCCGTCACGACCGATCGGTACCAATCGTACAGCCCCGCGTTCTCTCCGTCGGGCGATTGGCTGTTCTTCCTGTCGGATCGGAACCTCGAGACGGTGGTGTCGAGCCCATGGGGCATCAATCAACCCGACCCGTTCCTCGACAAAACCACCAAGATCTACGCCGTGGGCCTGCGGCCCGGGTTGCGGTGGCCCTACCTGCCCGAGGACGAAGTCGAACGGGCGAAGAAGGACGCGAAAAAGGAAGAGAAAAAGCCCGCCGATATTCCCAGCGAAAGGCCCGCCGATCCCGCAGCCGACAAGAAAGACGACAAGAAGGACGAGAAGAAAGACGGCAAGAAGGATGCCGCAAAACCCGTCGAGATCGTGCTCGAAGGCATCCAGCAGCGTCTCTTCGAGGTACCCGCGGCCAACGGGAATTACAGCAACCTGTTCGCCACGGAAAAGGCATTGTTTTTCTTCTCACGCGACGCGGGAGCCCCCGAGGCCAACCTCAAGAGCTACTCGATCACCAACGACTCGCCGGAGATGAAGGCTGTTGCCGACGGCATCGAGGCCGCCGAACTGACGCAGGACGGCAAAAAAATCATGATCCGCAAGGGCGACGCCACCTATCTCGTCGACGCAGGCCCGGGAAAGGCCGAACTCGACAAAAAGGCGGTTGACCTCTCCGGCTGGAAGCTCTCCGTTGTCCCCCGGGAAGAATTCCGCCAGATGTTCACCGAGAGCTGGCGACTCCTCCGCGACTACTTCTACGACCCCAAGATGCACGGGGTCGACTGGAAGTCGATGCACACCAAGTACCTGCCCCTCGTCGACCGTGTCCGCAACCGCCAAGAACTCTCCGACATCATGCAGCAGCTCACGGGCGAACTCTCGACGCTGCACCATTTCGTCCGCGACGGCGACGTCCGCGAAGGGGCGGATAAAGTCGGGCTCGCCTCGCTGGGGTGCGTCCTCACGCGCGATCAAGCCGCGGGTGGGTACGTGATCTCGAAAATCTACCGGAACGACCCCGACGAGCCTGGCCGGGCTGCTCCCATCGCCAGACCCCACGTGGCGGCCAGCGAGGGCGACGTGATCAGCGCCATCGACGGCGTGCCCACGCTGGCAGTTGCGGACGTCAACAGCCTGCTGCGCAATAAAGTCGGCAAGCAGGTGCTGCTCACCATCATTCCCACCGGCAACGCCCCGGCGACCCCGCGCGATGCCATTGTCACCCCGATGTCCCTGGCCGCCGAGAGCGACCTGCGTTATCACGAATGGGAATACTCTCGCCGGAAAGCGGTCGAAGAAATGTCCGGCGGCGACATCGGCTACCTGCACCTGCGAGCCATGGGCGGCAGCGACTGGTCCGATTTCGTCAAGGGGTTCTACCCTGTCTTCCATAAAAAAGGCCTCATCATCGACGTCCGCCACAACCGTGGCGGGAACATCGATAGCTGGGTGCTTTCCAAGCTCATGCGCAAAGCCTGGATGTTCTGGAGCCAGCGCACCGGGCAGGCCCCCAATTGGAACATGCAGTACGCCTTCCGCGGGCACATGACCATGCTCGTCAACGAACGCACCGCCTCCGATGGCGAGGCCGTTGCCGAAGGGTTCAAACGCCTCGGGCTCGGCAAAGTCATCGGCACCCGCACCTGGGGCGGCGAAGTATGGCTCAGCTCGTCGAATTTCCTCGTCGACAAGGGCATTGCCACCGCCGGTGAATTCGGCGTCTGGGGCCCCGAAGGGCAATGGCTCATCGAGGGGCACGGCGTCGACCCCGACATCGTCGTCGATAACCCGCCCAACGCGACGTTCCGCGGGGACGATGCCCAGCTCAAAGCCGCGGTCGAGCACCTCAAAGCTCTCATTGCCGAGAAACCCATCCCGCCCCACGTTCGGCCCGATTTCCCCAACAAGGCCGAAAAATAGCGGGAAACGAGGTCAGGCCGTGGCTCGGGCGTCGACCGTGGCCAGGTTCAGGATGTTCGTTTGTGTGCGTTGATCCCCGGTCAGTTCTCCGGTGATGCGCCCGCCCGACATCACCACGATCCGATCCGACAGCGCGAGCAGCTCGGGCATCTCGCTGGAGACCAGCAGCACCGCTAGCCCGCGCTGTGCGGCGGCCTGCACCAGCCGATACACCTCCGCCTTGGTGCCCACGTCGATCCCGCGCGTCGGCTCGTCGAGGAGCAGCACTTTCGTCTCCTTGCCCATCCATCTCGCGATGAGCAGTTTCTGCTGATTCCCGCCTGATAGCTCTCCCGGCAGCGAGGACTGGCCCGCCGCCTTAACCCGAAACTCCTCGAACTTCGATGCCACCAACGACCGCTCCGCGCCCAACGACCGCAGCCCGAGGAGCCCTGCGAGCCTCGACATGAACGGGGCGACGATGTTCTCCCCTACGCCGAGCTGGAAGAAAAGCCCTTGGTTCCTGCGATCCTCGGGGACATACCCCACTCCCCTTGCGATCGCGTCTTTGGGGCTGCTGCGATCGAGCGCCTTGCCCATGACCGTGACCGTGCCCGACGAGGCACCGTCAAGCCCGAATATCGCGTCGAGCAACTCCGACCGGCCCGCGCCCACGAGGCCGCCAACACCCAGAATCTCCCCCGGGCGGACGTCGAGCGACACATCGCGGAGCTTGCCGGGCGAGGTGAGCCCGCGCACGCTCAGCGTCGGCGTCGCGGCAGACGCAGCGCAGGCGGGCGCGGTCGCTGTGGGGCTCAATCGCCGGCCGATCATTTGTTCGACGAGATCGCCCTCGCTCAGGTCTTTCACATTCGACGTCGCCACATACTTTCCGTCGCGGAGCACCGTGACCCGGTCGCACACCGCGAAGATCTCGCCCATCCGGTGGCTTACATAGATGATCGTCAGCCCTCGTGATGCCAGTCCGCGCGCGATCTCCAGCAGACGGTCTGCCTCGGCGATCGAAAGCGAACTGGTGGGTTCGTCGAGCACGATCACCCGCGGCGCGCTCCCGCCGCTCGCCGATCGATCGTCCAGGCTCGCCGCGATCTGGCAGATCTGTCGCCGGCCCGGCGCGAGCAATCCCAGCGGTGACTCCACGTCGATTTCCGGGTCAAGCTGGTGCACCAGCGACGCGGCCCGGGAGGCCATCGCTTGGCGATCGAGCAACCCGAATCCCCAAAAGCCCGATCGCGTCGGCAGGTCGTGCAGGCATAAATTCTCGGCCACCGATAACTGCGGGCACTGCGCCAGCTCTTGGTGAACGATGCGTACCCCAGCTCCGAACGCATCATCGATCGAGCCAGGCGTCAGCACCCGCGGGCCCGACGACTCGTGGATCCTCACCGTGCCCGTGTCTTGGCGGTGCAGCCCAGCGATCGTCTTGCCCAGGGTGCTCTTGCCCGCCCCGTTCTCCCCCATCAGCGCGTGGATCTCGCCCCGGCGAAACTCGACGGATACGCCGTCGAGCGCCTGAGTGACGCCGAATCGCTTCGAAATGCCCGTGACCGTCAGCAGCAATTCGCTCATGGGCCAAGCGTAGGTGGGAGACGCGGGGCGGTGTGGGATGGGCACCTCTGTAGGCTCGCTGTCCGGCAGGCCTCTACGGTCCCTTGCGCCACGAACGAAAAGGGCCGGCACACGCGAGTGCGCCGGCCCTCGGAAGATAGGCGAACGTGAATCTCCCAGAGTTTCGATCAGCAACCGGCTTCGAACGCCGTCACGAAATCGTCGTAATCGAACCCGTCCACGAACCCGTCCCCGTTGAAGTCGGCGTCGAGCCCATCGGGGCCCGTTCCTTCTTCAAACGCGGCCACAAAGCCGTCGTAGTCAAACCCGTCCACAAACCCGTCGCAGCTGAAGTCCGCAGGGCAGACCGTGAGCGTCACGGTGTTGCTCGTCGTCCCGCCGCAGGGGCTCACGAACTGCGTCCTGAGCAGATAGCTACCGGGGGATACAGACCGGCCGAGCGTCAGCCCGAGGAACTGCCCCTCGGAGCCGAACACGTTCACGGGTCGTCCGTCGGGCAGAGTACCTTGACCGTCAAAGATCTGAACGAAGTTCAGCGGATCAGACGCGTCGGCGATCTCCCAGAAGTTCGTCAACTCTGCCGAGTTGCTGACGGCGACCGCGTTGAAGAACACGAACCCGCCCGAGCAACCCACCGCGTTTACCGGCTGCTGCGTGATCAGCGTCCCCTGCTGGAACGAGACCGTGGCGGGTTCGCTCGTCACCGTCCCGCACGAGTTGCTCACGATCACGCGGTATCGACCGTCACGGTTGTTTCCGCACGTCGCCTGCCCGATGCGGAGTTGATTCTTTGCCACGCCCTCATAGTCCCACTCGCCCCCGTACGGGAATCCCGAGCAAGATTCCGTCAGGTCGAGCCACTGGCCCGGGTTCTGCGGGTCCTCGCGCTGCCAGGCGTACGTCATGGGCCACGTCCCGGACGCGAACACGTTGAGAGCCACTCCGAATGGTGTGTACTGCGTCGAGATGTTCCCGCGGGGCTGCATCGCCAGACGCGGCTCGTCGCACGAGATGCCCGAGCCATCAAGGTACAGAATCCCGTGGTTGCCCGTGAAGAGCCCCAAGTCCTGCGGATCGCACGTCGTCCGAGCGTCTTCCACGCTCACCGAGATGGCGTTGCCGTCCGCACTCAGGCCGCGTACCGCCGTGAGGCCAAACCCGGTCTGCACGATCGGGCTCCCCGGAGCGATCGACGCGATGTACGCCCCGAGCTCCATCGGCACGCCCCCGTTGATCGAAGGGTTCCAGATGAACCCGCGGTTGATGCGGTCCCAGAAGCTCGTCGCGAACGTCGCGTTGCCGACGATGGTGTTCCCGTCATCGCTGACCGCCACAACGGTCATCCCGACCAGAGGCTTGACCTCGACGCCGTCGAAATAGTCGGCCACCCGACCCAGAGCTTCGGGAATCCATGAGTCGTTTGGCTGGCGGACCCAGCGCACGACCTGCATGTCATTGATCTCGAACGTCGCGTTGTTGAACGTCGGATCGGTGCCGATCGCCAGCACCGTGCCCGCGCCGTTGACCGGGAATGTGTCGAACACGCTCGAGACCGTGTTCAGAATCGTCTGCACGCCGTTGGTCCACACGCTCGCGCGGCGGCCTTCGTACGCGCCAAACTCGGGATCGATGATCTCACCCAGGTCGTACCCGGTGATCACGCTCCCGTCGTCGTTCACCCGATCCGCACGCGCGGTAGTCACTCCCGGTCCCACCGGCAATGACATCATGTCGCCCGTTGTACGGTCGGCGATGAACGCCGCAAAGTCGCCGCACAGCCCGTACGAGGGGCCGCCGTCGAATCGCGTGAGCCCGGTCGTCCACGCTCCGCCGACGATGTACCGCCCGTTACCCGAGATGTCGTTCGCCGAATTGACGTTCCCGTCGCAGCGCGTGCCGCCGTAGTACCGCCCCGTCCCAGCATCGAGCAACCGGTCAACCGAGCCCGCGTTCACCCATCCGCCCGCCGCCGTCCAACTGTGCGCGATCGTTGGGATCCAGCACGGACTCGGAGGCGGAAGCGGCACGCCGGGCGTGCAGTCGCCGAAGGCGCAATAGCCGTTGAAGCAGTTCAGATCTCCCCAGTTGGTCGTGTTCACTTTGCCCGTCGCCAGCACCGAAAGGTCGTTCGAGCCGCGAATCGGCTCTGCCGACAGCCCGCCGCCCACGATCCTCGTGTACCCCACGCCCCGTGTCCAGGTGTGGGCCACGTACTCGCCCGCATCGGCGTCAAACAGCAGCCCTGCGGCTTTCTGGCCGTTCGAAGAAATGTCATCCGAGAGACCATTCAAGATCAGCACCGGCTGAACACCCGCTTGTGCGCTGGCTACTCCAAGCCCAGCCAACGCCAGCAAGCGAGCGACTCCATCGACTGTACGAGACGCCTTGACCCGATTCGACATGTTCACTTTCTCCGTGAATTCCAGACCACCGCGGCATACGGCCGCACACGAACCCCTGAGGAACATCATCGTACCCTCAGGAGGTTTGTTTGCAAAGACAATTTCAGTGAAAATCGAAATAACATAGGATTGACCTGTGATCCGACATCATTCCGATGTAGAATGGATGTGGGATTGTGGATACCTAGTCGATGGTACGCAGATGAACCTAACAGAACCAATACAAATGGTCGAGGACAGCCGGCTGGCGCTGCAGTCGGTTCGTCGGTCGCTCATCGAGCTGTACGACGCCGTCGGGTCCGATCCAGCCCAGCCGCAGGAGGTCGCGCGGCGGTTTGACCTCAACAGAAACCTAACTTGGAAAGTGTCCCGCGTGATCGCGGCACCCGATCCGCTCGTTGCCATCGGGCACCTGCCCGGACAAGCGGGGATCGACCTGGTCATCGAGGCCTTTGAGCGCGCGGGGGCGCCGGCGTCGATCGGGCACGCGGTGCGCGAGGCGATGGACGCCTTTGCCGCCGTTGTCAAAGAGCACGCCGGGGACCGAGAGCAACTCGAACTCACCCTCGAGAGCATGGGCTTTTTCGAGCGTGAGTCCACCGCGGTCAGCGGGCGTGAACTCGCGTTCAAGGGCAACAGCAGCGTGTGGGGCGTGCAGGCCAGGACGCGGGTGGCCTCGATGTTCGTGGCACCCGGCAAAGCCGCGGGGACGCACGATTACATCATGATGTCTGGGTTCGTGGGGCTTCGCCGGCTGCGACCCAGTGTGCAATGGAGGCTCGGCCGGGCGCAGGTCCATACCGATGGCGGCGTGCTGATGAACGACGGGCCGGGGATGTCGGAGATCGAAGCAAAGAAGCCTGGGGATCTCCCGCTGATTGTCAAGGAGTTCTGCTCGCCGAATATGCCGGAGCTCTTGTCGAAGCCGACGGACGATGGGCTGGAGATCTGCCTGCCGGGCGGCCAGGTTGGCAACCGCGGGGCATTCGATTGTTACTTTGGGTACATATATCGCGGGATTTCATCGGTCGCTGCCCCTGACAACCAGTTCGGATCGGCGGCCACACCGATTCCGCTGCCCGTGGAGAGGCTGGTCTTTGACCTGATCGTCCACAAGGACGTGAGCATGCCGGCGATTCCCGAAGCAAAGATGTACGGCTTCCCGCACGGCGGACCTGACGGGCCGGCGGCGCAGACGCCGGCGAATGAACTCCCGCTCCACGAGCGGCTGGTCGAGCTTGCAGGCTCGCCGCCTGCGGTTGCGAACGCTGCGGTGCCGGGCCTCTCCAAGATGACGGGCACGCTCTACGCGAGGATGCAGTGGAATCCAGGGGATTTCCGTGGATATCGGATCCAGATCAAGCACCCGCCGATGTCGTCACGAGTGGTCGTGCGCTGGCCGCTGGTGTGATGGCCCGGGCCGTGGTCACGCGAATCAGCCGCGCGTGAAGAGGGCGCACGGAATGAATAGTGCTTCAGGATGGCGTGCCACGAACGATCGCTGTGAGGGATCGCCGAGGTTGGACATTCGAGAAGAAGATGTCTGATTGATCACCGATCCCGCCGATCTAGGACGCGAACGACGGGCGAGAGTCCAGACGTTCGTGGCACGCCTATAACCCAAGATCAGGAAAGTAGCAACTCTCCACGCCGGTCTCGCGTTTCGCCCATGCCGGCGGTATCTCGTGGACATAGGCCTGGGAGTTCCTGGGTTCGGGTTCGTGCCGGCGTGGGGATGGAGAACCCCCTATCGTCGCAGGTGAGCGATGGAGGAGTCGACATTCCCGCTGCGTTGGTGGTGCCCTGTGGCTCGGGGCTGTCGCCCGATGCGTTGTCGCGTCGGGAGTGGCTCATCGGCAATGGGCTGGGCGGGTACGCGATGGGGTCGGCGTCGGGCGTGCCGGGGCGTCGCTATCACGGGTGGTTGGTCGGAGCGACAAACCCCCCGGTGGGTCGGGTGCTGGGGCTTGTTGGTGCGGTCGAGACGCTGGTGCTCACGCCCGGTGCGGGTGGAGCGACCGGCGGCGGGGGAGGAGGCCGGATCGACCTCTCGACCTTCCGGTTTTCGAGTTCGACGGGCGGCGTGCTCCACCCTCGGGGGATCGACAACCTGGTGAAATTCGAGGCAGACCCGGCGGGCGTGGCTCGATGGGAGTACGCGTTCGGGACGTTGCGTGTGGTACGCGAAGTGGTGCCGGTGTACGGCCGCAACGCCGTGATCGTGCGGTATCGGGTGAGGGCGGGGGGCCATCGTTACGGGACTTTCACGGGCCGTTGCTGCGGGGCGACGAGGAACGAGTGACTCGCTTTGTCGTCGATGCAGCGGGCTCGTCGAGCGGCGTGCGAGTGGGCGCTGGCGCCGATCACGACCTCACCATTCGCAGTTGGGGCGGCGTGTTTGCCCACGCCCCGGAGTGGTGGCGGAATTTCGAGTTGGTCCGCGAGGCCGAACGCGGGCTCGACGCTCACGAAGACTACTTCACGCCCGGAACGCTGGACCTAGCGCTGCCGACGTTCCCTGCGGTGTCGGGCGACGACCTGATCCACTCGACGGAATGGTCGGCGGAACTGCACTCGTCGGGTGCGTCGCTGACGACGCCGGCTACAACGGCGGACGAGGCCATCGCGGCACGGCGAGCAAGACTGGGCCCGATGATCAAGGCCGCGCGGGCTGGGGCGTGCCCGGAAGATGCCGAGATTGTCGCGCGTTTGGCGTGCGCCGCCGATGCATTTGTTGTACGTCGAGGGACAGCCTCGGCTACCGGCACCGGGGCACGATCGGTGATCGCGGGATACCCGTGGTTCTCGGATTGGGGCCGCGACACGCTGCTCTCGCTCCCGGGGCTGTTCCTGAAGACGGGGCGGCTCGACGAGGCGCGAGCCGTGCTCGGGACGTTCGCCGCCGCCACCAGCGAGGGCGTGGTCCCCAACTGCTTTGATGATCGCACGGGCGAGCCGATGTACAACACGGCGGACGCGTCGCTCTGGTATCTGCACGCGGCGTGCCGTTGGGCCAAGGCGTCGCGAGGCCCGCTCCCGCCGGCGGTTCTGGCGGCGTGCCTGTCGATCGTGGATTGGTACCAGCGCGGGACCAAGCACGGGATCCGAGTGGATACGGACGGGCTGCTCGAAGCCGGGGACGCGGGGTTCGCGCTGACATGGATGGATGCCAAGCGAGACGGAGTGGTGTTTACTCCTCGAGCGGGCAAACCCGTCGAGTTGCAAGCTCTGTGGTACAGCGGGCTGCTCGAACTTGCGGACACAGTCGAGGCGAACGGCGGGGACGGGGCGGGGCTCGCCCGTGAGCTGCGACAGGTTGCCTACCGCTGCGGAGACTCTCTCGTCGCGAGGTTCTGGAATCCGGCGCGGGGGTGCTTGTACGATGTGATCACGGCTCAGGGGCCCGACGCGGCGCTGAGGCCGAACCAGATCTTCGCGGTCAGCCAGCCGTATTCGGCGCTGAGCGCCCCGCAGCAACGCGGCGTCTTCGGCGTGGTGAAGGACCGGCTGCTCACGCCTCAGGGGTTGCGCACCCTGGCACCAAACGAGCCGGGGTATCAGGGGAGGTATCGCGGGCCTTTATTCGAGCGAGACCGCGCGTACCACAACGGGACGGTGTGGCCTTGGCTGATCGGGGCTTACGCCCGGGCGGCCCGGGCCGTGGGCCATGCTGACGAGGGACGATCGGCGGCTTTGGCAGCGGCGTCGCACCTGACCAAGGACGGAGGGGGCGGACTCGGGAGCATCGCGGAAATCTACGAGGGGGACGCATTGGCCGACGGCTCTCGGCGTGCCGACGGGTGCCCGGCTCAGGCGTGGTCCGTGGCGGAGGTGCTCGACGCGCTCACCGTCTAATAGGCTGAGAAGCGATCCATGGCCCCATTCGCTTTGACGAGCCTGAGCGCCGATGGGCATACGCTCCAGACTATGGTGATTCGACGCATCCTCGTGACCGGTGGGGCTGGCTTTCTGGGTTCTCACCTTTGCGAGCGGCTCGTCACGCAGGGGCACGACGTCATCTGCGTCGACAACCTCTACACCAGCCAGAAATCGAACATCGCCCACCTGTTAGGCCGGCCGAATTTCGAGTTTGTCCGCCATGATGTCACGCACCCCCTCGTGCTGGAAGTCGACGAGGTGTACAACCTCGCATGCCCGGCGGCCCCGGGGCACTACCAGTACAACCCCATCAAGACCATGAAGACCAGCGTGATGGGCGCGATCAACATGCTCGGGCTCGCTAAAAGGTGCAAGGCCAAAATCCTCCAAGCCTCGACCAGCGAGGTATACGGCGACCCCACCGAGCACCCTCAGACCGAGTCGTATCGCGGAAACGTGAACCCCATCGGCCCCCGGGCGTGCTACGACGAGGGTAAACGGGCCGCCGAAACCCTCTTCTTTGATTACCATCGCTCGAACAAGGTCAACATTCGGGTGGTGCGCATCTTCAACACGTACGGGCCCAGGATGCACCCCTTTGACGGGCGCGTGGTGAGCAACTTCATCCGGCAGGCCCTTCGGGGCGAGAGCATCTCGATGTTCGGGGACGGCTCACAGTCCCGGTCGTTCTGCTACGTCGATGATCTCGTCGAGGTCATTATGCGGATGATGAACGGTCCGGACTCGTTCGTGGGGCCCGTGAACATCGGGAACCCGAACGAATTCACGATCATGCAACTGGCCGAGCTGGTCAAAGAGCTGACGGGCAACACCAAGCCGATCGTGCACAAGCCGATGCCCGAGGACGACCCCAGGCAACGCCAGCCCGATATTACGTTGGCGCGGACGCGGCTTGGGTGGGAGCCGACGGTGCAACTCCGCGAAGGTCTGGCCAAGACGATCGCCTACTTCAAAGGTGTGCGCTGGGAAGATTTCCGGGCTCCCACGCCGAATTATTGACGCCCCTGGGGCAGTCTGCATCGGCGCGGCAGGATCCGGCTGTTGTTGGATTAGGGGTTTGGAACGATATCGAGCGTCATCCAGCCGTCGGGGCTCACGCCGTGGCAGACAATGGCGTAAGGGCCGAGTTCGAGCCGCCAGGGTTTCATGGCGGTGTCGAGCGAGCGGGCGAAGAGCTTGCGTCCGAGGTCGCGGTCGGTCGGTACGTCGCGGATAACTTCCGGCGAATTCGTCGAGGCCGCGACAGAGGTGGGGGGAGAGGGCGCACGGCCAGCGAGTTGTACCAGGTTGAGTGGACGTCCCTTGACCAGCAGCAAGGCACGCACGCCGTAGCGGGCAAGGCCGACGCGCCGGACGTCACGGGCATCCACGATCAACGCACCGATGGGCGTCAGGGCTTCGGCGATGCCGGTGGAAAGATTCACCTCGACGGCGTCGTCCTCGCCAACGCCCAGTCCTAGGCCTTTGCCGCTGACTTCGAGTGCGGCGACGAGCCTCCCGAAGCGGTGACGCTCGAAGAAATGAGAGTCGTTGATGACCCAGGGAAGAAATCCCATCCCGGGGCCGATCTGCGGGCCGAGTTTCTCGGAGCCCGGGTCGGCAGGGTCGGCGGGAGTGGGGTCCGCAAACCCGAGTGCCCGGCGGCTTGACCCGGTCAGGAACATCGGGTCGGTCATCATCGCGTCGCCCGCCGAGGTACCCGCGATCGTGCCCCCGCGGCGGAGCAACGCCCGGAGTTCGACCGCAACTGGGCCGTCGGTATTGGTCGGGCGGTAGGCATCGGTAATGCGTTTCTGATCGCCACCAGTGAAGAAGACGATGGAAGCGCGGCGAACCGCGGCCACAGCCTCCTCCGTGGGCTTCTCGCGCGTAATGCGAGGGGTCAGAATCCCGGGTCGCACGGCTTCCATTTCCTCGGTCACGCCCTTGGCCGCGCCGTCCTGGTTCCCGCTGGCGGCGGTCGCGATGAGCATGGACGCCGAGCCGTCGGGCTGCCGCCCCAGCGCGGCGAGGCGGCCAAGGACGGCGGTGTTGGTGGCCTGGAGCCCGCCGCCGATGACGATGAGCCTGCCGGCTTGCGAGTCGGCCCCGCAACCGCTCAGGAGTACACCTCCGAGAAAGACCAGCGAAAGTATGGACCAAACAGTACGTCTCGGAGTCAGAGCGATGAGTCGTTGGATCATCGTTGCAGTCTACACGATGAACGCCATCTCGGTCCACTTGCGGTCGCTGCGTGAACTCTCAACGGCGGCCTCGATGAACCGGACGCCACGGGCCCCGTCGATCACCGTGGGATAGAGCGGGGAGCGCTCTTCGAAGCCCGTGCCGCGACGGATGGCGTCCATCGCCCCCTGGTACACATTCGCAAAGGCCTCGAAAAAGGCCTCGGGGTGGCCCGGCGGGAGACGTGTCGCCCCGTTGGCTCGGGCGGCTTCGAGCAAGTAGGCGTTCCCTCGGCGGAGGACTCGCTCGGGCTCGTTGATGGGCCGATGAATGAGCGCGTTGGGGTCTTCCTGCCGCCAGTCGAGAGACCCGCGCGTGCCGAAGACTCGGAGCCGAAGGTCGTTCTCGTGACCGATCTCGATTTGCGAGGCCATGAGCACGCCGCGGGCTCCTCCTCCCCCGCCGCTCGTCACGCCGGCTGAGGCCATATCGCCCGAAAGACGCAGGAGCAGGTTCGCGTCGTCGTCGAGTCGGCGTCCGGGGACAAAGCTTGTCAGATCAGCACAGATCTGGGTGATTGTCAGGCCCGTGACAGTGGCCACGAGCTGCTCGGCGTGGCTGCCGATGTCGCCGATCGCGCCCCCGGCACCGCTACGAGCCGGGTCCGTGCGCCAGTCGGCCTGTTTCTGGCCCGTGGATTCGAGGTTCTGCGCCAGCCAGCCTTGGTTGTACTCGACAACCACCTTCCGAATTTCGCCGATCTCTCCCCGCTTGACCATCTCGCGTGCCTGACGCACCAACGGGTACCCCGAATAGTTGTACGTCACGGCAAACACAACGTTCGCTCGCCTTGCGACGGCGACAAGATCCGCCGCCTGCGCCCACGTGTGGCATAGCGGCTTGTCGCACACCACGTTGATCCCAGACTCCGCGAACGCCTTGGCCACCTCATAATGAACATGATTCGGCGTGACGATCGACACAAAGTCGATCCGTTGATCGCGTGGCAGCCGCAACTCACCAGCGAGCATCTCCCGCCACGTCGGATAATTCCGTGACGCGTCAAGACCGAGGTCTCGACCCGAGGCCAACGCTTTCTCGGGCGACGATGACAAACATCCGGCGACAAGTCTCGCACCGCGCCCGTTGGCCACATCCAGCCCGGCGGCCACTCGGTGAACGGCCCCGATGAACGCGTCACGCCCCCCGCCGACCATCCCGAATCGAAGCACTTCACTCATGTCCAACTGTACCCGCAATTACGCCCGCAGAGTCTCTTCACGCCTTGCCGATGACGCGAGCCACGTGCAGCGTGTCGGCGTACTCCTGAAACGCGATGGCTTTGCCCCCGCGTAAACGCCAGATGTGCACGAATTGCGTCCGCTGCGCCCGACCTGTGGCTTTGTAAGTCCCCGTGTGGCGACCCGTGGCGATCACGGCGTCCCCCGCGTCGATGAGCTGCTCCACGACGACGGCGAAGCCGTCCCATTCGCTTCCGCAGCGTGCGAACACGCCCTTGAGCACCGCGTCTGGTCCGATATAAGGATTGCCGTCGGCGTACGGGTAATTCTCGGCTTCGTTCCACACGATGCCCGGGTCCAAGGCGGCGAGAACAGCGGGGACATTCCCTGAAGCAAAGCCGTCGTAGATACCTCGGATCGTCCGTTCGTTGGGGGAGGCGGCTGGGGAGGAGTTCGTCATCATCGAGCGTAGTCCGGAGCAGGGGGCCGGCGTCGCGATCAAAAGAACTCGGGTCACCATGTGTGGGAGCAAAGTCGCAAGGTGGACTTAATCAGATAAGAGGATACACTTGTCATGAATGAAGACTCCCGACGAATCTTCGACTCATGCACCGGGCGAGTTGTCGGCACCGGTGCCCGGCGCAGCCGCACACGGTGGCGGCACAGGGCCGGGAAAGCTCGTGGTCAAGGGCGGGCTGGGAGCATTGGCGATCACCGCATTGGGCGCGGTCATTGGTGCGTTTGTAGGGGCGTCCGCGTACACGGCGCATTATGCCAAAGCGACGTCGTACTTATCAGACGATCCACGCGCGTGTGTGAACTGCCACATTATGAACGACCAGTACAACGCGTGGTCGAGCTCGTCGCACCATTCGCGAGCGACGTGCAACGACTGCCATGTGCCGCACGACTCGATGCTGAGCAAGTACATGGTGAAGGCTGAGCACGGGTATCGGCACAGCAAAGGGTTCACGCTCAACGACTTTCACGAGCCCATCCGTATGACGCCTTCAAGCCGGGACGTGGTGATCGACAACTGCGTGCGGTGCCACGACGCGATGACGCACGAGATCCGGCTGGCGGCTCGCCCAGACGGATCGAGTCGAGGGGACGCAACGATGGGATCGGGCGCGGTGGATTGTCTCCACTGCCACGCGAGCGTGGCGCACGGATCGACAAGGTAGAGGAGCCTGGTGATGAACACGATGAACAGCACGACCCGCCGCGGAGGGGCATCCATGAAGGTGCTCTTTCTGACCGCTGTGGTTTTCTTTGGAGCCGGGACGGTCGGTGCGATGATGCTCTTTGGGAACATCGCTCGGCGGAAGATGGAGGCCCAGAGCACGGTCTTCAAGATTGCGGACATCTCGGAGACGACGATCGACCCAGCCGAATGGGGAAAGAACTACCCGAGGCAGTACGACGGGTATGTACGCACCGTTGACAACGAACGGGCGAGGTTTAAGTGGAGCGAAGGGCGCCCTCCCGAGACTCAGGGCCACACGCTGGCGGAATCGGCTTCGGGGGCTAAAGCCGAGTCGAAACTCGAGAGCGATCCGAGGCTTCGCACGATTTTCAACGGGTATGCGTTCGCGATCGACTACCGCGAGCGCCGCGGGCACGCGTACATGCTTCACGACCAGAGGGAGACCGAACGGGTGAAGCAAAAGCCCCAGCCCGGCGCATGCCTGAATTGCCACGCCTCGACGGTGGTGGCGTTCCGCGAGGCCGGGCTCAAGGCCGGGGCCCCGGGAACGCTCGGTGATGGGCTTGATTCCGAGGCCGGGCGTGCGCAGCTCTTTGCGGGATGGGAGCAGATCAACCACATGCCCTATAAGGACGCGACCGCGCTGGTGGCTCATCCGGTGACGTGCCTGGACTGCCATGACCCCAAGACGATGGCGTTGAGGATCAGTCGCCCGGCGTTTATGGAAGGGATTGCGGCACTGGCCAAGAGCACCGACCCGGTTCCCCATCTGCCGAGCATCGAGCAATGGCGCAAAGGGGCACGCACGAAAGAGTACGACGCGAACAGTCTCGCGAGCCGGCAGGAGATGCGGTCGATGACGTGTGCCCAGTGCCATGTCGAGTATTACTTCAAGGGCGACCAGAAGAGGCTGACGTTCCCATGGATCAACGGTCTGAAGGCCGAGCAGATGGAGCGCTATTACAACGAAGTTGGCTGGTCCGACTGGACGCACAAAGACTCCGGGGCGAAGGTCCTCAAAGCCCAGCACCCCGAATTCGAACTGTGGAGTCAGGGTGTGCACGCCCGCAGCGGCGTTAGTTGCGCCGACTGCCATATGCCCTACAAGCGGGAAGGAGCGATGAAGTACACCGACCACCAGGTCCAGACGCCGATGGCGCATGTAAATCAGTCTTGCCAGGGGTGCCACAACTACACCGAGTCGGAGATCAAGGCACGCGTGGACCAGATTCAGCAAAGAACCCGCGACCAGCAGGCCCGGGCCGAGATCGCGGTCGTGGAGTTGATCAACGCGATCAAGTCCGCGGCGTCGATGGGCGCGAGCGATACGCAACTGGCCGGAGCCCGAGAAATGCAGCGCAAGGCGCAGTGGCGGGCAGACTTTATTAACGCCGAGAACTCGATGGGGTTCCATGCTCCGGGAGAGGCACTCCGAATCATCGGCGAGTCGATCGACTATGCCCGACAGGGAATCACCGAGGTCGCCAGGCTGAAGCTCCCGGCGACGACCGGGGCTGGTGCTCCCACACCCGACAAGGCCACCCCGGCACCGAAATAGCGGGGCCTCGTCGTTTCCCATCGATTCCGGGGAGCAAACGCGTGCAGGCGGCATTCGCAGTTCTGGAGTAGGACATGTCCATCAGCACTGATCTGCCCGTGCTTCCTCCGTCAATGGATCGACCGGTACCGATCACGGAGCCGGTCCGGGGTGCGGTTTCGCGCGTCGCGATCTGTCGGATTGCGGGTCTCGGGTACCACCTGCCCGAGCAGGTGCTCACGAACGAAGACCTCGTCAGCACGCTCGACACGAGCGACGAGTGGATCGTCGAACGCACCGGGATTCACTCCCGGCACCGCGTTGCGCCGGGGCTTGCTACGAGCGACCTGGCGTTGATCGCGGCCCGCAACGCGCTGGCGGACGCCGGCATCTCACCGTCGGATCTCGACCTGATCCTTGTGGCAACTGCGACGCCCGATCAGCCGGTGCCTTCCACCGCGTGCATACTCCAGCACAAGCTCGGCTGCACATCGGGCTCGTGCGGCCAGGGGCGGGGCGTCGCGGCGGCGGACGTCTCGGCGGGGTGTGCCGGGTTTGGGTATGCGCTGCAATTGGCTTCGGCCGCGGTCGCCTCGGGGCTTCACCACCGTGTGCTCGTCGTCGGTGCCGACTGCCTCACCCGGATCACGAACTACTTAGATCGACAGACGTGCATCCTCTTTGGTGACGGGGCAGGGGCTGTGGTGGTCAGTCGTGACGGGTTCTGCGAGGTGCTTCATTCCGCCGTCGGCGCGGACGGTGCCTCGGCGGACCTGATCCAGATCCGCGCCGGCGGGAGCCTCGAGCCCGCATCGCAAGCGTCTGTCGCTGGCGCACGCCACACGCTCGAACTGCGGGGGCGCGAGGTGTTCAAGGTCGCGGTGCGGCAGATGTCGGACTGCATCTCCGACGCAGCCGCCGCTCTGGGGGTCACACCGCGCGATTTCGACCTCATCATCCCGCACCAGGCCAACGCGAGGATCATCGAGGCCGTGGGCAAGCACGTCGGGGTTGATCCGGATCGCGTGGTGATCGATCTCGCAGAAACAGGAAACATGGCGTCGGCCTCGATCCCGGTGGCGATGGGCCGTGCACGCGAGCGCGGGCAACTCCGCGAGGGGCAGCTCGCCGTCGTGGTTGGGTTCGGTGCCGGCACCACGTGGGCCTGCCAGGTGCTGCGGATCCTGCCGCGGACGGACCGCTAGACAACCGAACGCAGTCTCAGCGTGGTGGCCTCCAGAGGGGCTCGGTGGGGTCGTACGCTTGCCTATGGCGCAATTCATCGTCACCGGCGCGAATCGTGGGATCGGCCTCGAAATGGTGCGGCGGCTTTCGGCGCGGGGCGACGCCGTCGTCGCCACCACGCGCTCGCTCTCGGTGCTGCCGCTCGAATCCTCGACGCTGCGCGGCGTGCGGTGGACGACGCTCGACGCGGCCGACCCCGCGAGCATCGAGGGGTTCGCAGCCCGGGTCAGAGACTCCGGCGTGAGCACGATCGACACGCTGATCAACAACGCCGGTGTGAGCAGCCAGGCCAAAGCGCTCGATCAATTAACGGCGCTCGAGCTGCACCGTGTCTTCGCGGTCAACGCGTTCGCCCCGTTGCTGGTGGCCAAAGCGATCCTGCCGATGTTCGCCACGACTGGCCGCAGGTTGATCGTGAATGTGTCGAGCCAACTGGCGAGCATCACGAACAACTCCGGTGGTTCGACCTACCCCTATCGGGCGAGCAAAGCCGCGCTCAACCAACTCACCGTCTCGCTCGCCAACGAGCTGCGGCCCTCGGGTCTGACGTGCCTGGCCGTCCACCCGGGCTGGGTTCGGACGGATATGGGAGGCAGCCAGGCCCCGCTTTCGCCAGAGCAGTCCGTCGAGCACTTGCTGGCACTGATCGACCGGGCCGGGCCCGATCAGTCAGGGAGGTTCTTCAATTACGACGGCACGCCCCTCCCCTGGTAACCGCATGCACGAGCCGCACTTCGCGAGCTCGTGACGCGGATTTCGGCCGACGTACAGTCGTGCGTGATGACACTCGACAACGCCCGAGCCTTTGCGGATCGCTGGTACCACGCTTGGAACGCCCAACGTCCGGGCGGGAGCATCGCCAATCTCGACGCGATCATGGCCTGCTACGCCGACACGATCGAGCACAGCTCGCCGTTTATCGCCCGCTTTAATGCGGGCCTGGGCAACGCAGGCGAAGACACGCTGCGGGGCAAGGCCGCGGTCGCCGCGTACTTCGGCCGCGCCCTGGAGTCCAACCCCACTCCCCAGGGCCAGACGCGGTTCCAGCCTATGCACCTCGCTGTGGGCACCAGCAGCGTGCTCTTGGTCTACCGCCGCTGGACGGGCGAGCTCGCGGGCGAGGTGTTCGTTCTCAACCCCGCCGGCGTGATCGCGCGGTCGATCTCGCATTACGGGTGAGCGTCGCGGGTCTGGACGATCTCGAGATACCTGCCCGGTGTGCTCTCCGCTATAGTGGTCGTCCCGTCTGGCCAGCGCACCTCGACTTTCAATATTCCCGTCGCTTGACCGAGCCCAAAGTGCAAGATGGGGCAGTTGCTGTTGCCCTGACCCGTACCGCATTCAACCTGCCTCGTGATCACGCCGGTCCCAGGAATTCTGATCCTGGCCTGCGCGCCGATGGCGTCACGCCCGCGGCCTTCCTTGCCGACGAGTCGCACGAGCAACCAGGACGATGTGTCGGCTGCGGCACCAGCGAATAGCTTACCGCCCGTGACAAGGTCCGGGCTCCCGTCACGGTTGAAGTCGGCCCACGCCGCCTGATACGTCGCGGGCAACCCTTCGAGCCCGGCCCCTCGCGTCGCGTCCGCAAACGCCCACGCCTCGCCGGTCTTGGACTGGTTCCGGTACAGCACCGGAAAGTTCTTCTTCCCAAACGACGCGTCGGCGTACACCGTCGTCAAGTACAAGTCCAGCAATCCGTCGTTATCAAAGTCCGCGGCGGATGGCGAGGCATAACTCTCCTGGTACCACACCCCGCACTCGTGCAGGTCTTCAAACGTCCAGGCCTTCGCCGCGTCGGCGTGCGGGCCAAGGTTGCGGAGGAATCGGCTCTTGGGCTGGTCGCCGCGGCTGTCGACGTGCGCAAAGTTCCCCGCGAACAGGTCGAAGTGCCCGTCGTTATCAAAGTCGCCCCAGCTTGCGCCGATCGAGTGGCCGCCCTCGAATCCCGGGCTCGTGGCGAGCGCACCGCGGCGCGACGCCTCGTCGAGCAGGCCTCCCTTGCCGTCGCCGATCAACAATTGATTGGGCTGCAAGCGATAATTCGAGACGTACAGATCTTGCGTGCCGTTCTCGTCAACGTCGCACGCCGTCACGCCGCGTGACCGTCGCAGCGACGAGATGGATCGGACGACAAACCCTTCGACGCGGCTCGATTCGAGCACGAACGACGGGTGCGTGATCTGTCTTTCCCAGTCTTCGTAGCCCGCGATGTAGAGATCCACAAACCCGTCGCCGTTCAGGTCCGACGCCGCCGCGGACAGGCACACGGTCGGCGGGGGCGGGGGTGATGCGGGCAGCGAGACCTCGCGGAAGATCGGCAACCCGTCGGGCCCGTCGGCGGTGTTGCGGAAGATCGCCAGCGGCGAATACGACACCACATCGCCACGGCCGTCGTTGTCGAGGTCCACGATCAGCCCCGACCCCGTGCCGGGCACGCTCACCCGTGTAAAGCTCTGGCCCAGCCGGTTGATGAAGACCGAGCCCGCGCAGAACATATCAGACCAGCCGTCGTTGTTCACGTCGCCCCATGCCGTCGGGGCATTCACGAGCCCGGGCACGAGCGCAGTTCGATCCACGAACGTCTGTGACCACGCCGCCGCGGGTGCCGCGATCACACACACCCGGCACAAGCCGGTCCACGAGAAACCCTTTATTGATCGTCCCATCGCCTACGCTCCGCTCCGCGCACCCGGAAGAACATTCTGCACGACCACGACCGCCGCGACGATGACCGCCGCTAAGAGATACACCTTGCCGACCATGCCCCGTTCGGGTTCGGGCGGCTTCATGCCGTCCGTGCGTCCCCGAAAGTTGACACCAAAGGCAGCCCCGATCCCGCTCCAACAGAAAAGCCCGACGGCAACCGCGACCGCGCCGCCCAGCGCGAGCACCTCTCGCCGCACAGCTCCCAGCTCGATCAGGTCGCGTGCATCCCCGACAGGCGAGACGATCCCGCTCATCATGTACGCCCCGTTGGCAACGAGGCAGAACCCGGCAACAAAGCGAGCAATCACGCTCCACCCCGAGCGTGGCTGCGCCAGCCCAAGAACCACAGACACCATCAGCGGCAGCACGCACCCGACCACCGGCCCCGCGAGAACGACCGCCCACACATGATCGTTCGGTGCAAAGTCCGTGCGTGAGAGCCCGAGCCACGGAACGATCACCGCGTCCAACCGCGAACGAGTCCACAACGCGGCGAGCACGTGCCCGAGTTCGTGCGCCATCATCATCGCGTACCACGACCCGCACACGACTCCTACGCCGCACAACACCGTGTTTGGGCTCAGCCATGCTCGATCACGGAACGCGGCCAGGTACAGCACACACGCCGCGAGAATCCACCCAACGGCAATCGGCAGCGCGGAGCGTGTGCCCGGGTCGAGCGTTGAGCCGAATAACAACGCCAACTCGCCGACAACGAACACTCCCGCCGCAACCTTTGCCAATGGCAGCGGCTTCCCATCGGGCTTCAGGAAGAACAGGGCCAACGCCGTCGCGCCGAAGAAGATGCCGTCGATCACGACCACCCCGGTGAGCAGGCGGTCGATGCCTGAGAACCCGGCGGCCACCATGAGCACGAGCGACGCCGCGGACAGCAACAGGATGGCACCCACGGGCGTCGCTCCCGTGCGTGCAAAAGCCGCAAAGAACCGGCCGTCCGAGGCCATCCCCGAGATCAATCTCGGGCCCGACAGCAACTGCGCATTGAGCACGCCCAGGGCCGATACCGCGATCGCTCCCGCCACCAGCCTCCGGCCCACGCCGGGCATCACCGTGGCCACAGAATCCGCCGCCAGTGCCTGACTCGTGGCCACCCCGGCGTGCCCGAGCAGCGACAGGTACGCCGCGTTCGCCGCGAGATACACCACCACCACCACGCCCGTCCCCGCGAGGATCCCCAGCGGCAGGTTTCGTCGAGGCTCCGTGACCTCGCCAGAAATCCACAGCGCGTGCTGCCACCCTCCATACGCAAAGAACGCGGGCACGAGCGCGGCGAGCACGCCCGCTATGGGGGACAACGCGCCGTCAACAACGCTCCGCGCCGGATCGGAGAGTGCGGGGGCCGCATCCGCACTCCTGGTGGCAAACGCCGCGAGGCCGGCGATCATGAGCAACGCCGAGACCTTCGCGATCACCGTGATGTTCTGAACTCTCGCGCCCCAGCGCACCCCCGCGAGGTTGGCCGCCGTCACCGCCGCAACCAGCGACGCGGCGACGGCCAGCTCCGCTTTGCCCGAGAGCGGCGTCCCATCGCCCAGCGCCGCCGCCAAGTTGCGCGCACAGATAATCGCGATGATCCCGATCGCCCCCGCCTGCACCGCCGTCGCGTTGCAGAACACGAACATGAACGCGGGCATCGGCCCGAACGCGTCCCGCAACACCCGATACTGCGCCCCTTCGCCGGTGACACGCCGACCAAGTTCTGCAAACGCCAGAGCTCCAGCCATTGCCAGGGCGCCCGCCAGTGCCCATGCCGTTAGCGCGAGCCCCGGGGAGGGCACGAGCGACGCCACTCGGCTTGGTGTGAAGAAAATCCCGACGCCGACGATCGCTCCCACCACGATGCACGTCGTGTCGAAGGCACCAAGTGTCCGCACAGGCTGATTCATCCCGCCAGCGTACCACAACTCTCGTGGAAGCCCCGCACGCTCGGCTCGCCACAGCGAGTCGGAATCGGGTACGCTCTTGATGCCGTGGATTCCAAAGGAGGTCGCATGAAATGCGTTCCGATCATTGTGGGGTTGTCCGTTGCGACGGGTTTGATGGGTGTCGCTTCCATTTTCAATCGTGAAGGATGTGCCGCGCTGTCATCGGCGCAACCTCCGGCCGCCGAAAGCCCCGCATCCCCTGCCAAGACTTCCGCGGCCCCATCGGTGGCGGCGCTGTCCTTCCTCGCAGGGACGTGGTCGGGCACGATGCAGGGCGACCCCGTCGAAGAAACCTGGTCCACGCCCAAGGGCGACTCGATCATCGGCATGTTCCGCTGGCAGTCCAAAGACAAGACCACTCTCTGGGAATTCCTCTCCATTAAGGACGAGGCGGGGACAGCGACTCTGCGGCTTCGGCACTTCGATTCGTCGTTCTCTCCCTGGAAAGGTGAATGCGATGGGGTCGCTGCACTCAAAGCCTCGACTGTGGAAGCCGCCAACGTCGTCTTTACCAATGACAGCGCCGTCGGAGGGATCAAGAGCTGTCAGTATCAACTGAAAGATGGATCGCTGCACATCACCGTCTCCTTCAAGGACGAGAAGCGAGAGACTCTCGCATTCAAGTTGTCTCGTTCGGCGACGAAGTAGCGCCTCGCCGCGCCCGCGTCCTCAACACGAAACCGCCGCGCCTTGTCCAGGCGCGGCGGCTGTATTATGCATCGAGTATGAATCGTGCAACGGCCCACGAAGGGCTTACTTCTTCTCTTCTGCGGGCTTGGCTTCGGGAGTCGCCGGTGTGGTCGTGGGAGAAGTAGGTGAGGTGGGGGTTGCGGTTTCTTTCATCTTGGAGAAGTATGCACGGACAGTGCCGCGAAGTTCTGGCGGAACTTCGCCGCTCTCGAGTGCCTCTGCCGCGGATTGTCCCGCGGCTTCTACCGCTTCGACAAACTCGGCAAACGACTCGCCGACGATCTGTTCGCCCTTGACATATTGCCGCCCGATGATCTGACCCTTGCCGGTCTTGAGTTTAAGTTTCTGCCGGTCGGTCGCGAAGTCGGTGGCAGTGCTGCCCGAGCGGTCGCCGAATCCCTTCCCCGGGCCGCCGCCCTTGCCGTTCTTCCCGAACTGGTTGCTGTCGCCTTCTTTCCAATCGCCTTCTTGCTGGGCCCAGGCATACTTGCCGGATTTGCCCTTGCCGTTGCCGTTGCACATCCCTTCGCCCATGCATTCCATCTGGCTCTGACACTCTGAGAGTGCGGCCTGCAACTGTTTGGCCTGCTGATCGAGCATCTCGCTCTCGGACATCATGTCGCTCATTTCGGACAAGCTGTCGGACATCTGCCCCATATCACCAGATTCGCAAGCCTGGGCCGCGTTCTGGCATGCCTTGCTGCCCTTAGAAGCGCTCTTGCTCGCCTTGCTCTGGGCCTCGAGTTTCCTCGCGAGCTGCTCGCGCTGTTCCGGGGTCAGGTTCTTGAGGGCCTCCATCGCTTTCTTGATCATGTCAGGATTGGCCGCGAGCTGCTTGGCCATTTCCGCGGCCTTCTGCGCGTCCATACCGTTCTGTTCGAGTGCTTTCGCCATGTCCTTGCTTGGATCGCTCTGTTTGGCGAGTTGTTCGCTCAGTTTGTTGAGCGCGTCGGCAAGCTTCTTCTTCTCTTCCGCCGAGAGGTTCCCCGCAGCGATTTTGTCCTTTAACTGGTTGAGCGACTGTTGGGCCTTGCCGAAGTCGGCCTTGGCAAGGTTGTTGAACATCTCGTTGAGCGGACTGTCGCCCGGGTGCTTGAGCTGAGCCGTCATCTGTTGCATGGCCTTGAGCTGCATCCCCTTATCGCCGTTGGCCGCTGTCGCCAATCGATCCGCGAGATCTGTGAGCCGCTTCATCTCAGCGACGCGCAATTCCTCGGGTTTCTGCGAAGCCGGCTCGGGCTGAGCCGCTTCGGGCTTGGCCGGGTCTTCATGCTCGTTCTTGAGTTCAGGGGCGACCTTTGAAAGAAGCTCATCGAGCTTCTTCTGGTTTTCCTTGATCTCTTGCTTGACCTGTATGATCTCCTGCTTCTGCTCGGCTTGTTTCTGACGCTCGCCGTGCGTGCCGAGCACATCCCACATGGGCACACAGAACGACGCGAACAGTGCCAGCCCCGCGGCCATGGGCCAGTACCAACGCCGCGGCAACTCGATAGGAATCGACCTGCTCACGTCCACATTCTCTGCCCGCACGAGCGCGCTCTGCATAACCAGTTTCGCCCAAGGCTCCTCACCATTCCCCGACTTCGGCAGCGAGAGCGCCGTCGAGAGCGATTCGCGAAGGTCGGCTCGCTCGTCGAGTTCACGTGCCGCACGGGCGGAGCTGGGACGAGTCGCATACGCCCACGCCAAAGTGGACGCCGCAACGATCCCCGTCGCGGCGTACGCGAGCATGTTCCACTGAAATGAGAACCCGAACGTCTGCTGTACGAGACGCAGCACAGCGAGAGTCCCGACCGCTGCGGTCGCTGACATCACCAAGGCGGTAATAGCCTGGTTCATCGCCAACCGCCGTCCGGCCGCCTGTACTTTCTTCGTGATCGCATTCATCGTCGCCTCCGGACTATCGCCCCTTCATCCCAATGCGCCATCCATCGTACCGACCGGGAGTCATATCGGTTCCCTGGTTTGACCGATGGAGGTGCCTTGCGTGACGATCGGTTCAATGTTAGTAAAATACTCGGTACTTTCTCCACTCATTTCCGGCTCAGGAGCGCTTGAAGCTTCGACTGATTGTCAATTTCGTTCGACACATGCCATGGACAGCGGAGTGGCTCTGCATCCCTCTCGCGGCAGCGATGGTCCGCGCGGGCCACGAAGTTGAAGTCGTTGCCGATGGGTTTGAGCCTGGTGTTGGCGGCCTTCTCGGCCGGCATGGAGTCAGGATAACGGTGGCCTCGCCGAGTCGCACGCACCTGGGTTCCAGCGCACGCCGGTTCGTCTCTTACGTGGATCGCCTCACCCAAGGCCACGAGATCGTCTCGCTCACTGGACGGGTGCCTGCGGCTCGATGGCTTCCCTTGGACGAACCGCCGGCGTCCTTAGCGTGGCGACTCTGCCTCGAGCTGGCGCCGCTGTCCGCATTGCTTGAGTTCCTGCATCACCCATATCTCCCCTCGGAGTGGCTCGTGTGGAGGAACGCCGAGCGGGTTGCCCGGAGCCGTGGGTGGAAGTCGCAGAAGCTCGGCGACCCATCGCTTGGGTTGCTCGGCGCAGTGACACGCATCGGCGGGTGCCTCGAGTCGACCACGCACGAGCCAGCCGAGGCTCGCCGCACGCTCAGGCTCGGAAGTCGTAGAACAATCTTGGTGTCGGTCGCGGACGGATCGGTCACGCGGCTGACCCCACTTCTTCGTGGACTGGCATCGATGGGCACCGACGCCCCGCAGCTGCTCGTGATCGGGCACCGCACCGCATCGATCACCCGCGCGGCACAGTCACACGGCGTCGCGTCGCTCGTGCGCCCACTCGGCCTCACTCGCGGGCCATCACTCGTGTTCAGGGCCGTTGACGGCGTTGCGGTTCTTCCGAGCTACGGGCATTCGTCGGGTGGAGGGGGCTTCATCGCCGACGCGCGGGCGTCGGGGCTTCCCGTCATCGCCGACCCCGCCGCGTCCGGGGCATGGATGCTCGCCGAATCCGAGCTCGTCATGCGGGGCGACTGGTCGAAAGCTCTCGATCGGATAGGGAAGAGTGAGCATCACGGCTCTCCGCTGTTCCGATGGCACACCGCGGAATCTCTGGCGGCGAAGCTCGTGGACGTCAACCTATGCTCGACCAAGCGTGCGTGACTCGCTCATGAATTCCGTCCCATGGCTGTCCCGTCGGGCCTTTGCTCTCGAGGCAGCGGCAACGCTGCTCTTCGCCTTTGCGCTCTCGTTTCTCGAAGGCGGGACGGTGAGCATCTTCCTGAAGCAGACATTCAGCGGGACCATCAGCCCGGGCCTGCACAACTACGCCGTGGCCTTGGTGGGCTCGTCGGCGGAACTGGCGAACCTCGTGAGCTTCGGGTGGATCGCTGCCGCCCGCGGCAAGCCACGGGTGCGCTTCATCAATGTGCTGCAACTGGGCATGTGCATCTGTCTGGCCGCGGTGGCGCTCGTCCCGGTTTCGGCGGTCGGGCTCTGGATCACGGTCCTCCTGGTGGTGTCGGCCCGGATCTGCTGGTCCGGGATTCTCACGCTGCGCACCAGCGTCTGGCGCAACAACTATCCGCGAGACGTTCGCTCGCGGGCGATCGGACGGTTTGCGATCATCACTCAGCTCACCGTGGCCTTGGGCGGGTACATCATCGGTGCTTCGCTCGACCATCAGGGGGAGAGCTTCCGAGTGCTTGCCCCTGTTCTGGCGGCGGTGGCGTGCGGCGGGCTCGTGTTCTATTCCAAAATCCGGGTGCGGGGCGAGCGGGCCGCGCTCGACGAGGAACGCTCCCAGCCGCGCCCTCGTTCGAGCCGCATGATGATGCCCTGGCAGGGGGTCGCTTCGACGTGGCGGATCCTGCGCGACGACCGGCGGTTCGGGCAGTTCATGGCGTTCATGTTCCTGCTGGGGATGGGCAACCTCATGGTTGTGCCACTCCTCTCGATGGCGCTCCATCGGCGCTTTGACTTGGGAGACGCGGCGGCCCGCACGGGTGTGTTCGTGACATCGACGCTCCCAAACCTGCTCATGCCGCTCTCGGTCCCCTTGTGGGCGTCGTTGCTCGACCGATCGCACGTCGTACGGTTTCGAGCCTGGCACGGGTGGGCGTTTGTGGTCGCGGTCGGGTTCTTTCTCGCGGGGTTTGGCATGCGGAGCCTGCCCTTGGTGTACGCGGGCTCGGCGTTCTGGGGCATCGGGCTCGGGGGCGGATCGCTGGCGTGGAACCTGGGCCACACAGACTTTGCCCCACCCTCGCTGAATTCTCACTACATGGCGACCCACGTCACGCTCAACGGGTTGCGAGGGTTGATCGCACCGGTCATCTCAGCGACGCTCTTCAACGCGTTTTCGAAGTGGGACGTCGCGGACCCCGGTGGGGCGGTGCTCGTCGTGAGCCTGGTGTTCACCATCGCGGGGTGCCTGGGCTTCGTATGGCTCCGGCATTCGATGCGTGATACGGTCGCCTCGCACTCCCGGACGGGGCGCTGAGCACGCGGGTTGGATCAATCCGCGAACCACGCGCCCTTGAGGTGGAGCATCTCTTGAACTTTGCCCGTGCCGATTGCGTAGCCGCCGTTGTAGATGCGGAGGTACATATTGGTGTTCGTGCTCGGGCCGTCGCCGACGAGGCTATCGGGGCCCGGGGAACGATCTTTCTCGTTCTCATCGACGAACAGGTTGTCTCCCAGAACGTTCGAGGGTTTCGCAAGGACGCTGAAGGTGATGAGGCTGGCCTGAGGGTCGGGCATGGTGTGGTACTCGATGTGGTTGTCGTTGTAGCCGATGTTTCCTTCCCAGGAGTCTCTGCGGCCGTGGATCAGCAGCGTGTTGGAGACGGTGGCCGCGCGGTCAGCACCGGAGTAGGGCAGGGCATCGACGGGCTTCTTCTCCGAGAGCCTCCATGAACCGCTGGGGCCTCCCGACAATTCGTACCATGGACCGCGATTGCCGAACACGGCTTCGGCCGCGTTGAAGGTGTTCGACCACGCTTTGCGGCGAGCCCCGAAGGGCATGGCGTGCGCGTAGCTGAGGTTCCCCTTGTCCTGATCGCGGGTGCCTTGGAAAGCCGGGCCCGGCGCGGCTTTATACATGGGATCCCAGAGCGCGAGCTTTTTGCCCACCGACGCCGACGGTTCGCTGTATTGGTAATCCGGGTCGACTTCGATGTCGGGATTGCTTTCGGCGGGTGAGACGCAGAGTTCCGGCCCGAAGAACCCGCCATAGATCAGGCACGACACGATGTTTTTAGTCTGATCTTTGATGCCCTGACCGGCGCCGGCGTCGACGGCGAGCGTGTTGTTCGCCTTGTCGAGCTTTGAGGGCAAGACGTACTCGTCGTTGTTGTTCTGGGCAAAGATCACCATCCCCTGGTGCATCCCGCGGATCTGAGTTGCGCACTTCAACTGCCGAGCAGACGACCGGGCCCGACCCAGCGCCGGGAGCAAGAGACCGACGAGCCCCGCGCCAAGAAGTAGGACGATGATCAACTCGATGAGCGTGAACGCGCGGCGAGTGGTCGGGGGTTTCATGGCAAGCTCCTCGTGCATGTTGCGGGTGCGTGAACGCGTTTCCGATGGGATCCGATACAGGGGATTGTAACCCCGGCGCCGAGTTCGGTTGCAGCGTGAGTGCGTGTTTCGGTTGGTCGGGAGCTCGCTACCATTGGTGATGTCCGAGGATCAGACCGTCTCGGTGAGTTTTTCGAAGCCGTGCCCGATCTTCCCGCTCGGGCATGTGGCCGTCATGCCCCAACAAGTCTTGCCGCTGCACATCTTTGAGCCGCGCTATCGGCAGATGGTCCAGCGGGTGCTCGACCGCTCCGGCCAGATCGCGATGGCGGTGTTCAAGGGCTCACGGTGGAAGTTGGAGTATCACGGGCGGCCCCCGATCATGCCCGCCGTGTGCGTGGCCCAGATCGTGCAGCACGAACGGCTCCCCGACGGCAGGTACAACATCTTGCTGCAAGGGGTCTGCAGGGCGAAGATCAGTGCCGAGATGCCGCCCGAGGCGGCGACGGACGAGGACCGAGACGGTCAGGACTCGACGCTGTACCGCGAGGCGATGCTCGAACCCGTCGGGATACTGTCGGATGTCGAAGCGGCCAGCGCCGAAGAGCGGCTGACCCCGCTGCGGGCGCACGTGCAGGCGTCGTTGGCCGAGGGGCCTTTGCGTCGGCTGCGGTCCTCCGACCGGATGCTCGAATTCACCCGCAACACCGATGTGCCGACGACCGCGATCCTTGAAGTGCTCTCCGTCGCGGTGGTCGATGATCCGCGCCTGAGGTACCGACTCTTAGCCGAGGGTGATCCCGAGCGACGGGCCGCGATCGTGGAGGCAGAACTAGGCCGGCTCGAACGGTTGATCCGTCTCTCGGAGCCCCAGATCAGCCACCAAGCACCCAAGGGTTGCAACTGGAACTAGCGGGGCCGGTTGCACACGATATGGCGAGCCTCGGAGGCCGGTTTCGGAGCAGAATGTGCCGGGGGTTCCTCGGTGCGGCGGTGCTTGGCGTGATCACGACCTACGCGCTCTCGGCGGGCACCGTTTTCCTCGGTCGAAGGCCCGGTGCGACCCTCGCTGTTGCCGGGAATGTCGCGTTCAATGTCGACGGGCGGGAATACTGGGCGCAGCAGTTCGCAGGAAGCGGCTTCGAGCGCGTCGACATCACGCCGATGCGGGGTCGAGGCCTCGTCATGTATGAGGGGCAGCCGAACTTCGAGCCCTTCGTGTCAACGGTCGACCTCATCGACCGGATCGCGCTAGGGCCTGAGTCTTCAGATCCGCTGAAGAGACCCGGATTGACCGTTCAGTTCCACCGAGCCGGCTGGCCGTGGAGAACCACGCAAGCTGTGACCGCGCACACCTGGAGCGGCACAACTCCATCTGTTGCCATCATCCGCGGCGGGTTTGCCGTTTTCGGTGAGGGTGCGATCATGGCCACGAGCTCAAAGCCCTCGATCCTGCCCTTCGAGCCGATCTGGCGCAATTTCTTGGCCTCGACGACGCTGTGGACGTGTGCTTGGGCCTTTGGCGTATTGATCGGCCCGTTTGGAGTTCGACGCCTGTGGCGTCATCGGAGGGGGCAATGTCTCGAATGTGGGTATCTTCGCGATCGAATACACCCTAATGTGGTGTGTCCAGAGTGCGGTGGAGCGCTCTGAGTTGGCCGGACTGAGAATCTGAAGTGAAACCAAAGGGGGCGTGAACCGATAGACTGTTTGTGCGTACAAACTTGCAGGTGGTTGGTGAGGGTGCGCCCTCAGGAGTCCGAGAATGATGAACGCACGGTTCTTGAATGTGCAGTCCGGTCCACGAGTGCGTCGTTCGTGTGTCGTGCTCGCGTTGATGGCGGTCATGCTTGGTGCCGGTGGGTGCAACAACGCAGGTGAGGGCGCACTGTCTGGCGGGATGCTCGGCGCACTCGCTGGGATGGGGCTGGGCTCGCTGAGCGGGAACATGGGCAAGGGTGCAGCGGCGGGGGCGATCATCGGCGGGATCGGTGGGTTGCTGATCGGGGATCAGAACGATCGCAGGCGATAAAGATGTGAACGGCGTCCACGGTTGGACGCCGAAGTGTCAACGGATTGCATTGGACGAAGGCCCGTTTCCCGCGTGGGAGTCGGGCCTTTCTCTTTGTGGACTTCAGCGGCGCTTTTTGAAGCGAGAGCTTTCGGCAACCGTCGAGCCGCGCTGTTTGGCCATCCCGGGCATGCCCGATAGCCCCGGCATCAGAGCGTTGAGCCCGCCTTTGTTGGCGCCAAGTTCCTTGACGGCTTTGATTTTGTCCATCGCGCCCAGGCCTGCCATGGTCTGGCTGAGCTTGCTGAGTGTTTCGAATTGTTTGACGACGTTGGAGACGTCATCGAGCTTGGTGCCGCTGCCGTGAGCGATCCGCTTTCTGCGTGAGCCGTTGATGACGCTCGGCTTTCGGCGTTCTTCTTTGGTCATGGAGCTGATGACTGACTCGACTCGATCGAACTGTTTCTCGTCGATTTGGACGTTCTTGAGCATGGATCCGATGCCAGGAAGCAGGCCCAGAAGCTGCCGCATGGAGCCCATGCGTCTCAGTGCCTTGAGCTGACCGAGGAAGTCGTCCATGGTCATCTCGCCCTTGGCCATTTTCTCCTGGAGCTTTGCGGCTTCTTCGGCGTTGATTTGGTCGTGGGCTTTTTCGACGAGCGCGAGGACGTCGCCCATGCCCAGGATTCGGCCCGCGAAACGCTGGGGGTGGAATTCGTCGAGGGCGTCGAGCTTCTCGCCCACACCGACGAACTTGATAGGGGCTCCGGTGACGTGCTTGACGGAGAGGGCCGCGCCGCCACGGGTGTCGCTGTCGAACTTGGTTAGGATGACGCCGTCGACGGAGAGTTTGGCGTGGAAGGCTTTGGCGGAGAGGACGGCGTCTTGCCCGGTCATGGCGTCGACAACGAGGAAGATGTGGTGGGGGCGCAGGAGTTTGTGGACCGAGCCGAGTTCGCCCATGAGATCGTCGTTGATGTGGAGGCGTCCAGCGGTATCAAGGATGACGGTGTCGATCCCTTGCCGGCGGGCCTGTTCGAGGGCGCGTTGGCAGACCTGGACGGCGACGCCAACGGCCTTGCCGTATTCGGCGACTTTCTCGGGCTCGCTGTAGAACGTAACGATCGCACCACCGGTCATATCGTGCTGGACCTGCTGAGAGACGGTCTGTAGCTGCTCGACGGCGGCGGGACGCTGAAGGTCGGCGGCGACAAGCATCACGCTGCGGCCTCGCTTCTTGAGGTAGGCGGCGAGCTTTCCGCAGGTCGTTGTCTTTCCCGACCCTTGGAGCCCGCACATCATGATGACGGTGGGGCCAGGGGAGGCGCGAGGGATGGGGTCGACGGCCTTGGGGAGCAGGGGCTGGGAGCCGACAGGCATCCCGGGCATGGGAACGCCCAGTGCGCCGACGGTCGAGATGGCGGTTTGCGCGGCGTGCTCGAGGGCCTCGGGGTCGACTTCTTCGCCGCCGAGGACGTTGACCAGCTCGTCGTGGACGATGCCGATCATTTCCTCGCCGGGCTTGAGACTTTTGGCGACGTCTTTGCCGAGGGCGTTTTTCAGGACGCGTTCGCAGAATGAGTTGACGACATCAACGTGCACATCGGCGTCGATCAGGGCCGTTCGGACATCGCTCATGGCGTCGCGGACGTTGCCCTCGGAGATCGTGGCTTGACCCGAGAGTTTGCGGTAGAGGCCCTGGAAGGAATCGGTGAGGCGTTCGAACATGGCACAACCCCGACCCCTCTCGGGGTCGGGCTCCGACCAATGGTCGGGGCTTGACCGACCCCAGTCTAGGAACGCGGAGCCTGTTGGGCGGATACGCTGTAGGCATGCCCCAGTGGCTCGCACAGAACAGGCAGTTGGTGACGCTCTTCGTGATCGTCGGGTTCGCACTGCTCAACGTGCTCTTTAACTATCTGGCCGCCCAGGCAAAGAAGAAGAAGCTGCTCGAGCGTCAGCAGCGGGAACTCGAGGAAGCGATCAGGACCGGTACGAACGTCCCGGCGACGGGAGATGGGCTTCGCGCGAGCACGGCCGAGTCCGTTGATCCGGGGCGTGCCCGCCGCGAAGACATCGCTCGCAAACGCCGCGAGCAACTTGAAGAGCTCCGTCGCCGTGCCGCGGCCAAGGCCCGGGCCAGCGAATCTTCGCCCCAGGGTCACCCGACGAGCACGGGAAGCGGCAAGTCCGGGAGCCGACGCCAGACGGTCGCGACCGTTGTCGGGTTGGACCCGGCGGCAATGGAACGCAAGCGTCGTGAAGAGACTCTGGCCTCCGGGGCGGCACGCCGGGCCGTGGAACTGCGCGAGATCGAGTCGGATCGGGCCATCGCCAAGTCGCGCGAACACGCGGAGGCACAGTCGAAGCTCCTTGAACAGGCCTCGGCGTACCGCGCTGGCGCCGCGCCGAGCGAGGCACGACAGTTCGCTCCCGCCCGGGCCGTTGGTTCGGGGAATCGCCGCCGACTGACGGTCGGGAACTGGCGTCAGGCGATGATCATGAGCGAACTGCTCTCTCCTCCGGTCGCTCTCCGCGATCAGGATGGCTCGGGTGCGGACGATATTTTCGAGAGGCGGGGAGCGTGACGCGAATCAGAGGGATGGCCTCGGTCTTGGTGCCGATTGCGGCGTTGTTCGCGGGGTGTTCCATAGCCGACCAGATCGACCCCAATGCCAAAGGTGACGGGCTGATTGAGTTGCTGCTGTCGCCCAAACCCGTGACAGGGACGGTCGCCGACGCACAGGATCCATACGACGCGGACAAACGAACCCGAGGAACGTTGGGGTTGTCGATGACACCCGCCGGGAGCGAACCGGTGTTCGTAGCGCTCTACGCCGCCAACGCCAAGGACGCGGAACCCAGTGTGCGTGCGGCGGCGGCACGAGCGCTTGGCCGGCACGGCGGACCCGAGCAGGCATCGCTCCTCATCGATCTGCTCCGCGACACGGACGCGGGGGTCCGTGAGGAAGCATGCCGGGCCCTGCAACGCATCCACGATCCCGCAGCGGTCGACCCGCTCTTGGCCGCTACGCGCGAGCCCGAGGGGGCCAAGCAGGGCGAGGAAGAGTCGAAAGTTCGAGCCCAGGCGGCCATGGCACTGGCTCAGTACCGCGAGCGCAGGGTCGTGCAGGGGCTCATCGGCGCGCTGAGCGACACGAGCCTCGCCGTCAATCGTAACGCGCTCTCCGCGCTACGAACCCTGACCGGACAAGATCTTGGGTACGACCAGCGCCGTTGGCTGGCGTGGGCGAAGGACGCCTCCGATCCCTTCGCAGGAGCCTCGGTCTTTCAGTTCCCGGTGTATTCGCGGGGGCCGCTTTTCTACGAGCGTTTGCCTCTGCCCTTCATCACTCCCGCACCCAATGAGACCTCTGGCCCCCCCGCGGGCGTGCCTCTCGGGCCAAGGTAGGCACTTTCAGCAGCTTCGAGCGCCGGCCGTCGCTGTGCCGCGATCCTTTGCATTGAGTCACTCACGCACTGGTCTTGGAGGAGGCCTTGGGACGCTTCCCGGTAGCGAGGAGCCGTTCGGCTTGATCGGGCGTGATCGTCCCCTCAGCCACGTAAGCTGCGATCTCGCGCCGCGATTGCTCCCGCTGTGCCACCTCGTGCTTGCGGTTCAAGGACGTCGTGATGATGCTGACGATCGCCACGACGAGACCGCCACCAACCGCCAAGGCCGCAACAGACTCTCCATCGGCAAGGATTATGGGTAAATTCATGCGGACGTTCTCCTCGGGGTGTCAGAAGGGATGCATCACGGCGTTTACTCGCCACGGCGTCCAACAGAAAGCAGCCGCTCGCCTTGTTCGGGCGTCAGCGAACCCTCGGCTACGTACGCCGCGATCTCACGACGCGTTTGCTCGCGTGACCTTGTCTTTAGTACGCCGCTGATCACTTTCAGCAGTGCCACAAAGGCGACGAACGTCAGGAGTACCACCCAGCCGATCATGTCGGAATTGATCAACTCGCGGAAGAGGTTGAATTCATTCGTATCCATTCAGAGACTCCTCGCACCCACGCCATGAATCCGCTCGAACCATCGCCCCCTTTTCTCGCCAGAAGCTCCGATCTGCGGTCGCACCCGGTCTTTAGGAGTCCGCCTGGTGCGGTTTCACGCCGATGTTTCTGGCCCTTGGTTGGGTCATGCGCGGCGTTGCTAGTGTAGGTCCTGACCAGACTGGTGCTCCGGCGATGGAAAGGAGGCAGGAGTGGATGTGATGCAGGCCGTGGAGCTGTACCGGGCCGGGTGGTTCCCGATGGGAAGGTCCCGCGAAGGGCCTGTCGAGTGGGTACAGCCGCACCGCAGGTGCGTTCTTCCGCTGGCCTGCGCTTATGCGCGACATTCGTCCGGAGAACAGGGTGGGATGCCCGGCGCGCTGCGAGTGAAGCGATCCCTCAGGCAGGTGGTCAGTCGTGAACGCTTCGACATCCGCTGCGACACCTCTTTCGAGAGCGTGATCTCTGCGTGCCGAATGGTTCATCGGGGGAGCGAGGCAGAAGACGAGTCATGGATCACTCCCGAGATCATCGACCTCTTTTTGGGGTTTCACTCCGCGGGGCTCGCGCACAGCGTCGAAGCGTGGAGCCGCGAGCCCATTCCGAGGTTGGTCGGAGGTTTATACGGGATGGCATTGGGGAGGGTCTTCTGTGGCGAATCGATGTTCTCGTTTCCCGCTCTGGGTGGTTCGAATGCGAGTCAGGTCTGCCTCATCCATTTGGTCGGTCATCTCCGCCGGTGCGGGTTCCGCCTTCTCGACTCACAGATTTCCAACGAACATATCGAGCAGTTTGGCGCTCGCGAGTGGCCCGCGAGGATGTACCTCGAAACTGTGGAAAGACTGTCAATCCAGCCCGTCTCGTGGCTCGATTGGTCCTCGGCCGCCGCGCTATCTTGCGTTCCGGAACTGAATCCTCAAGGTACCATTGTCACATGAATTTCTACCGCATTCTGGCGTGTCTGATGGTCGGAATGTCGCTCACCATGTTGGGGGCGTGCGGGTCATCGCATTGGCAGCGGTCTCTCTTGAAAGGGCCCGAGACGGCACCCGCGGGGGCTGCTACGGAAGCCGTTCGCGTCCGAGAGGTACAGTGGGATCGCGTGCAGGCCACACTCCAGGAGATGCGGCAGATTGAAGCCGCCAACGAGGTCCACCCCGATGAGTGGTCGCCCGAAGCCAAGCAGCTGCACAAGTCAAGGCTCATCCAAGGCTTGCAAATATCAGAGCCCGCAACAGCGGTGTTCGTACTTGGAAAGTCTGAATTCAAGACAACAGACTCTGGAATAGAAACTGAGGAAGCCGGCGGCGAGCTGCGGCGCGTCGCGAGGTCGCTGGGTGCCGACACGGTGGTGTGGTCCAGACGTCTCGTGGGCAAGGCCGATCGAGTCGTGCAAGAACCAGTGACAACCTATTCAAGCGGAACGTGGTGGTGGAGAGAAGGCGACCGTCGCCGGCCCGAGTCTTTTAACGAACAACAGACCACATGGGTCCCTGTTCGAGTGCAAGCCGACGAAACCGCGTACATCGCGTTCTTTCTCAGGACTCGATAGAAATGAAAGATGACAATCAGGGAGAGTTGCAGAATGAGGAACTTTCCCCTATCGTGCTGCCCATTCGGAGCTCGCCAGTCAGGTGGGCCAAGCTGTTTGGGGGTCGGGATGAGGAGCGGATTTATGAGAATCGGTATTGCAGTCGCGCTTTGCGCGGGCACAGTGGCGAACGCGGGTGAGTGGAGTTCACCGGTGTCATTCGCGGGTGCGACGCCCGCAGTGGAGGCCCTGGCGGGCGACAACCAGATGTTCGCGGCGTTGTCGTTGAATGAGCAGCCTCCTGCCGCCGCTGACGCGCCGGCCGCCGCGGCGAAGGCGCCGATCTCGTTCTGGGAGGGCTGGAAGCACAACGTCGATCTCGGTCTCAACGGCGCGAGCGGGAACACGGAGCAGGTCGCGGTGCGAGGGCTCGTCGGGGCCCAGCGCAAGACCGAGACCATGGAAACCAAGTGGGACATTCAGTACACCTTCGCCAACAACGACGGGAACAAGAGCAAGAGCCGCGGCGAGGCCAATATCTTCAACAACTGGTACTTCGGGGCCGAGAGCAAGTGGGGCTTCTTCGCCCAGGGCAAGCTCGAGTACGACGAATTCCAGAAGTGGCAGTGGCGTGCCAGCGGCTCGATCGGTCCGTCGTACACGTTCATCAAGGACGAGACGACGACGCTCCGAGGCCGTTTGGGCTTGGGCGGCTCGTACGATTGGGGCAAGCAGGGAGACGAGGAATTCCATCCCGAGGCCGACATTGGTATCGACTTTGCTCATACGTTCAAGGAAGGGCACAAGGCCTTCGTGACTCTGGATTACTACCCCAGCCTCGACGAGTTCCCGGCGTACCGTGTGGTGGGGCAGGCCGGCTACGAGATTTTGCTCTCGAAAGAAAGCGCGATGACTCTGAAGCTGGGAATCCAGGATCGGTACGACAGCACGCCCGGTCTCGGGTTTAAGCGTAACGACGTCGAGTACTTCGTGACGCTCTCGTTCAATTTCTAATCTGAACTGAATCTCACAATGGTGAGACACAGATCGGACGCCTCTTCTGAAGGGCTCTTAAGGAGAATCTCATGGGTATGCTCAGTGAATTCCGTGACTTTGCGATGCGTGGCAACGTGGTCGATATGGCCGTGGGTGTCATCATCGGCGGCGCGTTCGGGAAGATCGTGACCACTCTGGTCGACAAGGTGATGATGCCGCCCATCGGCTACGCGACGGGCGGGGTCGATTTCAAGGATAAGTCGTTCACGCTCGTCAAGAGTGGTGAAGCCGGTGCCAAGGCTGATGTGGTCATCGGCTGGGGCGCGTTCGTGAACGACGTGATCCAGTTCCTGATCGTCGCGTTCTGCTTGTTCCTGGTGATCAAGGTCATGAACGAGGCGAAGAAGCGCTTCGAGAAGGAAAAAGTGGCCGCTCCCGCCGCACCAGCCGCTCCGAGCAAGACCGAGCTGCTGCTGGGCGAGATCCGCGATCTGATGGCCAAGCGGTAATCAAAACTAAAACTCTGTCTCGACCCCGCGGCCGGTGCCGCGGGGTCTTTCGTTGGTAAACCCGGTATCGCTTCGAGCAAGACGGAGAAACTAGGTCGGGATGGTCCATTTCGTTTCGGGGTCTTTGGCCAGCAGCTTCGCGGAACGTTCGATGCACCACTTGCAAGCTGTGGCCGGGGGTAGGCTGGGGCTTTCCCATGCCGGCTCAGTTTTGGTGAGCAGGCAGAGGGTGCAGGCGTACCCCTCGGCCCCGGAGGATTCGCCCGCCAGCAGCACGCGCCGATAGGCTTCGCGCAGGCATGCCCCGCAGATGAGGGTGCCCTTGTGCCCTTCGACCATGGGCAGCTCTTCCGTCCATTCGCACCCGCAGAAGTCGCAGAGGAAGTCGGTAGGCTGGATGTTGTCCTCGTCGGCGCCGGGCTTTCGCATGCAGAGTCGTAGGCGGGCGCATGAGGCAACGGCGATCGGAGAGCCGTGGTAGGCTTGGTCATGCCTCTTGACCCACGACGTGTCGCCGACAGCCTTGCGCCCTTTGGGACCAGCATCTTCGCGGAGATGACCCAGCTTGCGACGCGGCACAACGCGGTGAATCTGGCCCAGGGGTTCCCCGACTTTGACGGGCCCGAACTCGCCAAGAAGGCGGCGGTCGAGGCCATCTACGCCGGGCACTCGCAGTACGCCCGGATGTTCGGTGTCCCCGCGCTTAACCGCGCGATCGCGGACCATTGGCACCGCAGCACGGGGTTTCATGTCGAGCCCGACACGCACATCACGGTGACCAGCGGCTGCACCGAGGCGATCCCCTCGGCGTTGATGGGATTGCTCAACCCCGGTGACGAGGTGGTGCTGTTCGAGCCGTTCTACGACAGCTACCGAGCGATCTTGTCGCGGCTCGGGGTCGTGGCGAAGTACGTGACGCTGCGGGCCCCGGCCAAGCCGACCGACGCGTTCTGGTTCGACGAGCAAGAGCTGCGGCGGGCGTTTTCGCCTCGGACGCGGGTGCTGTTGCTCAACACGCCTCACAACCCGACGGGCAAGGTCTTCAGCCGGCAAGAACTGAGTATCCTCGCGGATGAATGCTTGAAGCACGACGCGGTGGCGGTTGCCGACGAGGTGTACGAGGGGCTGACTTACGACGTGACGCGCCCGCACGTTTCGATCGCGACACTCCCGGGGATGGCGGATCGAACGATCACTCTGGGGAGCCTGGGGAAGAGTTACAGCCTGACGGGGTGGAAAGTCGGCTGGGCGATCGCGTGGCCCGAGCTGACTAAAGCGGTGCGGGCCGCCCATCAGTTTCTGACGTTCGCCACGGCGACCCCTCTGCAGCACGGAGCCGCGGCGATCATCGCGGGGGGTGAGGCAAGCGTGGCCCAGACGCGGGACTTGTTCCGTGCCAACCGTGACGCGCTCGCCGCCGCGTTGACGGACATCGGATTCAGGGTGTACCGATCGGACGGCACCTATTTCCTGATGGTGGATCACACGCCGGTGTCGCGCGGGATTGGTATCGGTGGGGGCGGTGGGGGAGTGGACGATCAGGCATTCTGCCGGTGGTTGACGGAGAAGGTGGGCGTGGCGTCGATCCCCCCGACCCCGTTCTATCACAACACCGAGCACGGCCGCCCGCTCGTGCGGTTCGCGTATTGCAAGAAGCCAGAGACGATCGACGAGGCGATCCGGCGGCTGCGCAAGCTGGTTCGATGATGAGCTTTAGGGTGTTGGGGAGACCGCGGCATTCCGCAGCGAGCCCATCCGGGTGGCGAGGAAGACCTGCACGCCGAACGAGCCGAGCACGAGCAACGCCGTGAGCATCCACGCGAGCCCGAAGGACCGGACGCGTGGCGAGAGGAGCTCGATGAGGCGTGCCCCGCCAAGACAAGCCCCCGCCACGGTGGCAAGGGGCCAGGCGGTGAGAACGACGCTGCCGGACTTACCCCATGTCTGCGTCGCCCAGAGCCCGGCGGACCACGCGGCGGTGGGGATGACGATCGCCCAGAAGATTGGGGAGGCCACTTGCCACGGGGTGAGTGGCGGGGCTTCGGAGGCGTCGCTCATCGCGCATCGTACGCAAAATAATTCACGCACCGCGCCAGATATGCCTTTCGGTGACGTTGGAGTGGTGTCGTGATGCCGTCGCATCACAGGTCTGGAGGCTGCAATGAACAGTAATCTGCTTGCGTGCGTGTTGGTTGCTGGGTCCGCGTTGGGGTATTCGTGGCAGCCGGGCGGCGGCGTGGATTCTCGACCAAAGGCGGCGGCGACGCCCACTGGGGGCCAGACCCAGCCAGCGGCGTCCTCGAAGGACGCGGGCGAGCCCGAGAAAAAGATCGACATCGAGTTTGCGGGCGGGACGCTGATCGAGTTTACGGATCTGCTCGACAAAGCCGCCGGCGGGACGTTCAACATCGTGCTGGCGGCCTCGGTGCGTGAGCTTCCCGTCCCCCCGATCTCGCTCAAGCAAACGACGGCAGAGATCGCGATGGAGGCGCTTTCGTCGAGCCTCGAAGGCCAGGTGAATGTGAGGATTGTCGAGTCGAGAGAGAGCGGCGTTCGATCCGTCATGGCGGTTCAACCATCGCACGGCATGCAAACGCACACACGATCGATCGGGGATGGTTTCGAGGTGTTCCCGATCGCCGACAGACTGGGTACCAAAGCCGAGGTTCTTGCGGCAATCGAGGCGGGGCTTTCGTTGATGAAAGACTCAAAGCCTCCCAGGATCAGCTTTCACGAAGCGAGCTCGCTGCTCTTTGTGGTCGGAAGCCAGAAGCAAGTCTCGGCCGTGCATAGAGTGCTTGTTGCGATGGACGAACGTTCGGGCCGAGAGAGTGCGAAGGAACTGGCCTGGCTCGGCGAGACCACGATCCAGCAGCTCCGCGCGAGCTCCGCAGAGAACGCCGCAAGCATTCTGAAAGAGTTTGCGAATGGAAAGGCGGCCCTCCATGCGGCCGAACTCAAGCTCGAGACCGAGCGAGCCACCAGCGAGGCCAAGCTCCAGGTGGCCAAACGGGATAGTGACTCTGCTCAGGCGATGTTGCGAGAGAGGCAGGCCGAGGAGGAGCGGGCCCGAGCCAAGATGATCGAACAGCTCGCAGCAGAACGGGCGGTAGCAGCAGAAAAGAACATGGCCGCCGAGGCGTGCAGGCAGCAGGTCGAACAACTGAAAAAGCAGCTTGATCGGATGCAGGCTGATCGGGAGAAACTCGAAGCTGAAAGCAGTGAGCTGCGCGACAAAGTAAGAGCGCTCGAGGCCGCTGCCATGCTCCCCAAGTAGAATCTCGTATGTTCGCACGGGCCGCACACTTCGAGCCGCGCCCCAGCCTTTACCCGGCGGGAGATCCCCTCGTGTCACACCCCGCCGGGGGAGTTTCTCCGGCAGAGCAAGATCAAGCCGCCCGGCTCACCGGCGCGTTGGTCAGGGGCGACTCGGCCGCGCTCGACCAACTGTACCGTGAACACCTCGGGCCGATGGTGGGGCTCGCGCGGCGGTCGAGCGGACGCGACGAGGCCTTCGCGCTCGACGCCGTTCACGACGCCTTTGTCCGCATCATCTCGGCCCCGCGCGTGTGCGCGACGGAGGATCTTCTCCGCGCGTGGCTCCGGCGGGCCGTGATCAGCGCGGTGATCGATCGCCTGCGCGCCGAGGCCCGCCGCCGGCGGCGAGAGCATGCTTTCTCACCGGGAGAGGCCGCCACGAGCGAGCCCGACGCCGCGGATCAGCTCGCGTGGCTCGCCCGCGAACTCGGGCAGCTTGCCCAGTCCGACCGCGATCTGCTCTCGTTGAGGTACCGAGCAGAGCTGACGCTTGCCGAGATCGCCGAGATCAATGGGACCACACAGGGCAGCCGAAATACGCTCGGGTTTGGAGCCATCCAGGGGCGTATCCGACGGGCCATCCTTCGGCTGCGTCGATCCGCGCAGGAGTACTTCGAATGACGACCAGAGGTGATCCATGACTCACTCCACGCCTCACCAGAAGCAGTCCGCACGCCTCACGCTCAACTTGCAGACCGAATGCTCGCTGTCGGCGGGCTCGCACCCTCGACGTGAGGCCATGCTCGTCGATCTTCAGCAGCGGCTCGCCCGTCGTCGCCGCGTCCGAGCCTGCACGTCCGCGGCGTTGTTCGCGGCCTCGCTGGCGTGCGTCGTGGGTGTCGTCGGGTGGCGGTTCGGGCTCGTGACACACGATCCTGTGGTCATCCCGATCAGCACGGCTACGGCCAAGGCCAGAACGCCAGCCCCGCTGATCGAGCGGGTTAGTCGCGAAGATCAGGCAGGTGTATTGACGAGATTCGCCACAGCCGAACCCACGTTCAAGGTGGCGATTCTTACCGACCAGCAGTTGCTCGAGGCTCTCGAACACGCCGGCGAGCCCGGGCTAATCAAGATCCGAGGGCGTGTGATGCTGCGTCGGGAACTCGCCAAGAGTTCCTCGCCCGCCCAGAGCGAGCCCGAGGCACCAGGACCGGGCGCAGACGTACGCCCCTTATCCTCGCAAACGCACGGCTGAGTCGGCACGCGGGGTCAGAGTGAACCCAGGCGGCCGCCGTCGACGGGAAGGTTGATCCCGTTGACGTATGCCGCAGCCGGTGACGCGAGAAACGCGACGGCGGCCGCGATTTCTTCGGGATCCCCGAGGCGTCCGGTGGGGATATCGGCGATCACTGCACGCCGCGCCTCGTCGAGTGAGCACCCGCTCTTCTTGGCACGCATCTCGAAGATCTCGCCCAGACGTTCCGTGTCGGTGTACCCCGGCAGCACGTTGTTCACCGTAATTCCAAAGCCCGCCAGTTCGTGCGACAACGTCTTGGCCCAATTCGCCGCTGCCGCTCGTATCGCGTTGGAGACGGCTAGATTCGGTATGGGCTGCTTCACGCTGGTGCTGGCGATGTTGATGATGCGCCCGAACCGGGCTTCTTTCATCCCCGGGACCAAAGCTTGCACGAGCGCGTGGGGCGTTGCCAACAGGCTCTCGAACCCCGCGCGGAATGCCTCCACCGAGGTGTCGATCGCCTTACCGGGCGCGGGACCGCCTGTGTTGTTGACGAGCACAAGAACCGATCGCCCCGATGCCCGCAGGGAACCCGCAACGACCTCCGAGGCTTTGGCGCTGTCGGACAGGTCGCACGCGAGAATGTCGTGGGCCTGCGACCCCCGTCTCGGCAGCAACTGAAGGGCGGCTTCGAGGCGTTCCGCTGAACGGGCCACGAGCGTAACATCCGCCCCGAGCAACGCAAGCTCGACGGCGCACGCCCGCCCGATGCCCGCCGAGGCCCCGCACACCAACGCCCGCTTGCCTGTAAGGTCGAGGTTCATGCCAGACCCTAGGCCTGCCCTGTGAATTTTGTACCTTTGCCGCGGCCAACCCTGAACCCCCATCGGACTGGCCCGCGCCGACCCCGGGGCCTATTATGGCGTGACAAGTCGGGGCGGTAGCTCAGTTGGTAGAGCGCTTCGTTCGCAATGAAGAGGTCGCGTGTTCGACTCACGTTCGCTCCAGTTCGATGAAAAGAGCCTGATCTAAGGCTCTTTTCGCCTTTTTGGGTCCGCCGACAGAGCCTCCCAGTGCCATGCTTTGGGCCCCATCCCGGGCGGAAAGCCGGACGTGTGTGAGGCAACCAATCCAGCGAGTTCCAGAGGGCTTGCCCTATCCTCAGCGATGAGCCCGAACGACACCTTCACCAGCCCGCTCGCCGAACGAAACGCGTCCA
>Ga0209573_1000471_pt1 | contig 85290 bp, 68 predicted proteins | sample TNRBio252014_DNA_FD_185870 | JGI IMG/M metagenome (GOLD analysis project Ga0209573, IMG submission 185870) | Wastewater treatment Type I Accumulibacter community from EBPR Bioreactor in Madison, WI, USA - TNR Reactor_6/25/2014_ DNA (SPAdes)... | ecosystem: Engineered > Bioreactor > EBPR >... | reverse complement strand
ATGTCAGGACTTTCGCTTTTCGTCATTCCCGCGTATGCGGGAATCCAGTCATTCGTTGAAAAGAATGGATACCCGCCTTCGCGGGTATGACGAATTTACGGGTTTAGCGAAAGTCCTGAATGTTTGTTAACAATCTGCGTAACTTCCGCTTACCACCCATCAGTTCCTCATACAGAGTGATCTGATAGCTCGTAGCCTGTCCGAAATCTTTATACCGTTTCTCAATAGATTCTATGATTCAAAGTTGTAGGGCGGGTTAGGGCGTCAGCCCGTAACCCGCCGATTCGGCTGCGGTTTCGGCGGGTTACGCTGCGCTAACCCGCCCTACATGGGAAATATAAAACCTACCGAGAATTGGTATTAATCTGACTGGATCACTTTTGCTGGGTGCGCGGGCTTCCAGCCCGCTTTTGGCTTCTCCAGCGGGCTGGAAGCCCGCGCACCCAGGGAATTTTGCTTAAAAATCAATTCGGGGTTTTTCGACAGTCTCTCAGTCCATCAGCCGCGCCGGCTCTCCGTACTGGATGACCAGATCGTCGTTGGTGAGCAGAATCATCGGTTCCATCCGACTTTGGACAATCAGCAAACGGTCAAAAGGATCTTTGTGCAGTGCGGGAAGGTGGGCGACTGCCGCTGCATGGCCGGCGGTGATCGGTAATTCGATGAAATCCATCTCTGGGAGTACGGCGAGGAGGCGTTCCGGGTCGACCTGAAAATCGGGCCGTCCCAAGCTGTGTTTGATGGCGATTTCCCACAAGTTGGCGGCGCTGTAGTAAATCTCATGTTCTGGATTCTCCAGCAGTTGCCGTGTGGCGACCGGCAGTCGGCGACTCATGCCAATCGCCCATAGCAAGATGTGGGTATCGAGCAGCAGGCGCATTAGCCGCGCCCCCCGAAGGCGCTGAGGACTGTCTCGGGCAGTGGCGAATTGAAGTCTTCGGGAATCTGGAGTTCACCATCCAATAACCCCAGCCGACGCGGCTGGCGGACCGGCTTGATCGGGGTGAGGCGGGCAACCGGCTTGCCAGCTTTGGCAATGATGAATTCTTCACCCGACAGCGACCGCTCGATCAGTCGGGATAGTTGGGTTTTCGCTTCATGGATATTGATTTGCTGAATCATCAGAACGGTCTCGCCAAATTTTGAACTAAACTTAGTTTGGTTTTTATCGGTCATTTCGTCAAGCGGGAAATAGGGGATGGCGTCGGCGAATGGGCGACAACATCAGTTTGGCAGGAGTGTAGCCCGGATGGAGCGTAGCGGAATCCGGGAAAGTTCTGGATTTCGGCCTGATGGTCTGCATCCAGGCTACAGAGTTTTTGTACAGTTTCTGAGAGGATGTCAAAAAACAGGAGGCATAAAAAACCGCACTTGATGGAGCGGTTTTCTATTTTGCAGTTTCGTTAGATTGCATTGGCTACCTCACCTACGCGGCTGGAGCGACCCAGTTTTCCACGCACATCCCTGGATAATCCTTGAAATCGGTTTCGTTGTTAGTCACCAGCGTTAACGACAAGCTCCGAGCGTGTGCGGCAATCAGGCGGTCAAGGGCATCGCGCTGGCGGTCTCTGATGGCGGCGCGGAGGATGCCGTAATCCACCGCAGCCTGCTCATCGAATGGCATCACGGGTAGGTCAATCAGCAGCCCTTCAAGCGCTTTTTCAATGTCCGCCCGATTTTCCACCCGGCATTCGATCCCATAACGAAGCTCAGCCAAGGTAATCGAGGAGATCACTACGTCGCCGTATTCCAGTTGGGCAAACCGCGCCATCACTTCAGGGGGATGGCGCTGCATGAGGTAGATACAGATATTCGTGTCCAACATGTAGCGCATTACAGCGTTCCACGTTCGTGTTCGTGATGGAACTCCCGCCCCTCAATCATAAAATCCGCCGGGAACGCGGCAAAGCGCTCCATGAGTCCGGCCAGTGAGCGCTTACGTTGCGGTCTGATGATCAAGGCGTCATTTTTGCGTTCAATTTCAACTTCTTGAATATCAGGATCAAAATTCAGGTCTTTCGGGATACGCACGGCTTGTGAGTTACCGCTCTTGAAAATTCGCGTCAACATGGCTGAATTCCTTGCGATTAGTATATACGGTATATACTGATTGGGTTGCAGGACGTTCGCTAAACCCGTAAATTCGTCATACCCGCGAAGGCGGGTATCCATGCTTTTCAACGAATGACTGGATTCCCGCATACGCGGGAATGACGAAAAGCGAAAGTCCTGGGTTGTTTCGTCAATGACTGCGTGTTTTGTAAGGTCCGGCGGTTACCGACACCTTCACCAAACTCCCCTATCCACCCCCCTGACAAAAAAGTCACTGCCCGCCGAGATCGCCAACCTTTTAGATAGTGCCTGACCGAGAACCTGATTTTGTAGGTTGCCCAACGCTTGGCTTTTTATCTAAAATAATCATGATTTTAGACTTGGCAAGCTCAGCCCACGGGAGTTCGGGGTTTCCGTTCAGGCACTAGTGGGCTGACACAGAAGTTTTGACAGGTTCACAGGCGTAGGGTGGATAAGGCGCTTGCGCCGCATCCACCAGTGGCCTGACTTCATCGAATTTCGTGGAATCCGCCCGGTTGCTGGGCGATCCATTCCTTGAGTGCGGCGTCCAGGCGGGTTTGCCAACCTTTGCCAGTGGCGCGGAACCAGGTGAGAACTTCCGGGGACAACCGCACATTGACCGGTTGTTTGGTTGCCGCCCGTTGCGGGCCGCGCGCTCGCCTTAAAGCGCTTACCGTGGCCTCTACGCCACCGCCGGGTGTCACTATGGCATTCGACCAGTCGATAGGGCGCGTATCGGGATCGTCTACTGAATCCGGCGCTGCGGTCAGGAGGGCCTCCCAATCGGCGTCAGTGACCGGAAATTTCGTGTCGGTATCGGAGAATTTGCGTTTTGTCGGCATAGCGGCATGAGATCAAATGCGCCCCGGAGTCGCGCTCAGTCCAAACCATCACCACGATCCGGCCTTGGTGAAAACCCAGGCTGACCAGGCGTTGCTCTCCGTAAGCTTCGCGGTCGTCTTCATCGGTGACCATTGGAAAATCGAAGACATCCGCGATGTGTTGCCAAATCAATCCCGTGTTTGTGCAGGTTAGTGCGGCGCTTCGATTCATCCCAAGTAATCATGCCGTGATTGTATCTACAATCACAGTAAAACGCCAAATTGAGAAGTAGCCCCACCCCCCTGACAAAAAAAGTCACTGCCCGCCGCATCGGGTCACCTCTCACGGATAAAAATTCTCTGGTTGGCCCGGTTTGAAAATCGATTTTCGATTCACCCACGGCTTATCTTTATTTTATCTTTATCTTTTATATAGTTAATTAAAAAATTATGACATTGATCACCTTGGCACACCCCCTGCATTACCCAAACGCGAAGGGATCGACAGCGCATCCCCCAACTTCCCAACCCTAAGCCGGGTTTTTTCTGAAAGTAAACTGAGGAGTTATCCTATGAAGAAGTTGCAGAAAGGCTTTACCTTAATCGAACTGATGATCGTTGTGGCTATTATCGGTATTTTGGCCGCCATCGCATTGCCAGCCTATCAGGATTATATCGCCCGGTCGCAGACCACGGCGGGCCTGTCTGAAATCCGCGGTGGCGTCACGGCGTTTGAAGAGTTGATTCAGAAAGGCACTTCGGTTCTCCCATCAGTGGAAGATATTGGCTTAACTGCCAGTACTCCGCGTTGCGATATCTCTGTAGGTGCCGTTTTGCCGAATGTTGCTGCTGGTGGTCAGTCCATCGCCTGCGCCCTTAAAGGCAATCCACGGGTCGATGCTGGCACAATTACGCTGACTCGCACTGCAACCGGCCTCTGGCTTTGCGCATTGGCTGGCACGACGGATGACGCTAAATACGCGCCGAGCAATTGCCCGTAATCGCTGCATCGCTCTGGTTATTGCATGACAAAGGGGCCGCAAGCCCCTTTGTCTTTTCAACGTCCAGCACACCCGCATATTAGTCTTTCAACATCCCATGTCCCGACTGCATCTCAACCCCCTGTTTTTCTCTATCCTGCTGCTAGCCATCACGGCGCTGGTGTATTGGCCGGGACTGGGCGGTGATTTCATTTTTGATGATTTTCCCAACATCGTCACCAACGCCGGGATTCATGCCGAATCGATCAATCTCGACACCCTGCAACGAGCCGCGAAAGCCTATGAACCCGGCACCGCGATAGGCCGACCGCTGGCCACCATCAGCTTCGCCATTGATTACGCGCTGGGCGGCAAAAATCCCTGGGGCTACAAGCTGGTCAATCTGTTCATCCATCTGATCAATGCGTTGTTGATTTTCATGCTGTGCCGCCGCCTGCTGAGCTTATCGCGCGCGGGCGCGCCGTGGAGCATCGCCGCCGTCTTCGCTATCGCCGTCGTCTGGGCCATTCATCCACTGCAAATTTCCGCCGTCCTGTACATCGTCCAGCGCATGGAAACGCTGTCGCTGACCTTCGTGTTGCTAGCCCTGCTGGCGTACCTGCACGGACGCCTTCGGCAACAGAACGGGATACGGGGCTGGCCCTGGCTGATCGCTTCGGTAGCGTTAGCCGGCATCGGTTTGCTCAGTAAGGAAAGCGCCGTCTTGTTTCCCGCCTACACCCTGGCGCTGGAACTGACCCTGCTTAACTTTGCAGCCCAGTCACCGCGCACGACTCGCGCCTTGCAATGGATCTACAGCGCTGGCGGCGTCATCGCGCTGATGCTGTTCATCTTCCTGATCTTGCCGAAATACGCCGACCCAGCGGTTTACCTCAGCCGCAACTTCACTCTGGACGAACGTTTGTTAAGCCAGTTGCGCGTCCTGCCCCTGTATCTGGGCTGGATGTTGCTACCGCGCCCCAACAGCCTGACCTTTTACTACGACAATTATCCGGTTTCGCACGGCTGGCTGGACCCGGTGACGACGCTCATCGGCGGGCTGTTTCTGCTGGGCTTGCTGGGGCTGGCCGGGTGGGCGCGGCAACGCAGGCCCTTACTGGCGCTGGGCATCCTCTGGTTTTTCGCGGCGCATCTGCTGACCAGCAACGTGATTCCCCTGGAATTGGTGTTTGAACACCGCAATTACTTTGCCCTGTTCGGCGTGCTGCTGGCGCTAGCCGACGTGATTCGACGCATTCCCTTTGCTGATCATCCCGTTCTGAAAAAGGTCGCGGTAGGCGCGATCATCGTCGGCTTCTCTTTCTTAGCTGTTATCCGCTCCGCCACCTGGGGCGATCCGTTCCTGTTAGCCGTGGACTTAGTGGCGAGAAATCCGCTATCCCCCCGCGCCAGCAGTGATTTAGCCACGCTGTATATCGGCATGTCGGACAGCAACCCCCATTCGCCCTTTTTCAGCATGGGCCAACAGGAATTCGAGCGCGGCTCTCGCCTGCCTGGCGCATCGCCGCTGCCTGAACAAGGATTGATTGTCATGGCGGCCACCACCGGTCAACCGGTCAAGGAAGAATGGTGGGATCGCCTGATTGAAAAGCTGAAAACCAACCCGATTGGCCCACAGGAAGTCATGACCGTCACTGGCTTCCTTAAACCGCGTTACGATGGTATTGAGTTATCGGACCAGCGCATTGCTCAGGCTTACGCGACCCTGCTGTCCCGAGGCCCCCAAGCGCCCGTACAGTACGTTCAGTACGCTAATTTTGTATTACGCTATCTTGACGACTCGCCACTGGCGAACCGGTTGTTCGCCGAAGCCATTGAACGCAATCCAAACGATGTCGCCTATGCGCTGAAGCTGGCGCGGGCGTTACTGGAGGATGGCCACCCGGAACAGGCACTGGTGGTCATCGACAAGGCGCAGGCGTTGAACAGGATCGACTTGGACCCTCACCCGTTTACCGCTTTACGGGAACAGGCGCTCAAGATCCATTCCGGTTCTCTCCCTGAAGCCAGCGAAACTATACGGTGATCAGATACCGTCTTCTTCCAGCGAGCTACTAACGATCGGATCTACTCCGCAATGAAGAACTGATAGGTGGTGAGGATTAAAAGTTCACTATGCCCGTTCTATCGATATTTTTCGGTATCATTGTTCGTATGTGGCACGATGATCATCCACCGCCGCATATTCATGTCGAATACCAGGGGTTTGAAGCATTAGTTGAAATACAAACCGGGCAAGTATCCAAAGGAAAATTGCCAAGGAAGGTTGCTGCTATCGTGCAAGAATGGTGTCTTACCCATCAGCAAGAACTGCTGGATAACTGGGAGCGCGCCCAACATTTTGAACCTCTGGAACACATTCAAGGCGCTGATCATGATTAAGATACTGGAAGCCCACTACGCCGGTAATAATCGAATCGAGTTAATTTTTTCGGATGGACAGAATGGCATATTCGATCTCAATGCTTATCTATCAACTCGGCAAGGGCCTTTGCTGGAGTCCTTACGCCAGGAAACCTATCTTCAGCGGTTCTTCATCAATGCAGGAGCGTTATGCTGGCCGAATGGCCTTGAGTTATCTCCAGATCGCCTCCATGAACTAAAAAGTAGCGCCCTGGCTCCCATGCTGGAGCGTGGGAGCAAGAACCAGGCGCTCAAGATCCACTCCGGTTCTCTCCCTGAAGCCAGCGAAACTATACGGTGAAACATCACTCACTTTTTCGTCGCCGCCTCCAGTTCCTGCGCACGACGCCTCTGCACCCTCAATGGCTGGTACTGCGCGGCGAAGCGCAAAACCGCCAGGCCATCGCCCGATCCTGCCAGGGACGCATCCTCGACATCGGCTGCGGCAATCGACTGATGGAACCGCTACTGGGGCCAGACACCGCCTATATCAGTCTCGACTATCCGACCACCCACGCCAAAGGCTACGCAGGGCGTCCCCACCTCTTCGGTGACGGGCAAGCTCTGCCTTTTTGCACCGCCCACTTCGATACGGTGCTCGCTCTCGATGTCCTCGAACACTTGCCAGAACCGAAACAGTGCGTTCAAGAAGCCGCCCGCGTGCTGAAAAAGGGGGGACAATTCATCGTGCAAACCCCTTTTCTTTATCCCCTGCACGACATGCCACACGACTTCCAGCGATGGACCTTGCCGGGGCTGGAAACCCTCGTGCAACAGCACGGTTTCGCAGTCACTGCACGACAGGTGTTTGGCGCGCCCTGCGAAACTGCCGCCGCCTTGACCGCCATTGCCTGGGCCAAAGCTATTCTGGACAGTCTGCAACACCGCTCGCCGGCGGTTTTACTGATTCCCCTGCTGGTTGCCGGAATCGTCGCAGTCAACCTGACGGGTTGGCTACTGAAACATCTTCTGCCTGCCGATGATTTCATGCCGATGGGCTACCGGCTGATCTGCGCAAAAACCTGATGAACAAAAAAGACCTTTCCAACGACCCATGCTAAAGGCTACTCCGGTGGTCCTGATGTCTTCGGTACCTGGTGGCCGCGCGCTTTCAGTTGGAAAAGGCGCGCGACAAAGCGATGTGGCTGGTAGGAAAGCGATCGGGATAGGCGTCGGAAAACGGTGTCAGTTGTGTCAGAATCAGCCTGACGCCAGCATATTATCAACTGGAAACTGACGATGCGGTTAACCGAAGAGCAACGAAAAATTATCCGTGAAGCTGGGCTACGCCACTTTGGCGCCATCCCGCACCTCTTTGGATCACGCCTGAATCCCGCAATGCGCGGTGGCGACATTGATCTGTTCATTCCCGGCGACTGGTCCCCATCCGAAGCCATTCCCCGGCGATTACGCTTCTGTGCCGAATTGCATCGGCGCCTGGGTGAACAAAAAATTGATGTGGTAGTAGGGAACAAAACCGCGCCATCCTCTATCCAGCACCAGGCTGCGCAGCACGGGGAACCGGTTTGAGAACACTGAGCGCTTTACTCAACGAATCCGACCTTCATCTCCTGGCGCTGCGGGAAGCAATGGCTCGCTGTCCTCAGCCGTTGACTGAAGACCACTTTGTCACCCGTAATCCTGCGTTGGTGGCTGCCCTGGATCAATTTACCTATCGTTTCACCAAACTCCAGGATGTGATGAGCGCCCAATTGTTCAGGCGTTTTGCGCTGGATGTTCTGCATGAACCGGTTGAATCGCTACCGATCATTGATATCCTGAATCTCCTGGAACGGTATGGTTATTTGCCTTCAGTAGTGCGATGGCAGGAAATTCGGGAAACTCGTAATCAAATGACCCACGAGTACCGCCTCGACCCCGGTGAATTGATTGTGATGCTTGCAATCGCTTTCGGCATGGTCGCTGAAATGTCAGCAATCCTGGCCAAGCTAAAAACCATTTGCGAAGAAAAAAATGAACGCTAAAGCGCTGGAAAGACCACCTTCAGCGGTTCTTCATCAATGCAGGAGCGTTATGCTGGCCGAATGGCCTGGCGCGTATCCTGCGTCCTGATGATTTCATGCCGATGGGCTACCGGCTGATCTGCGCACAAACCTGATGAACCACATCGTCCTCGTTACGACTTCTTACCCCGACGACAGCGAAGGCGCGGCGGCGGCGGGAACCTTTGTCAAAGACTTTGCTCAAGCCCTGTCCGCTCATGCCCGCGTAACCGTCATTGCGCCAGGCGCCACCGGATATACAACTCATGAACATCAGGTGCAGGTTCAGCGTTTCGCCGTTCCCCGGCAACCCCTGTCCCTACTGTCTCCTCTCAACCCGGCGCATTGGCCACTGATTATCCAAACGCTGCGGGCCGGTCAGCAGCAGGTCATGCACGTCTGCGCAGCAACGCCCGTGACTCACCTTCTCGCCCTGTGGGCGCTGCCCAGCGGCTATTGGGCGCTGCAAGCTGGCCGACGCTGGGGCATTCCCTACAGCATTTGGGCGCTCGGCAGTGACATCTGGACGTTAGGAAAAATCCCTGGGGTGCGCACCATACTGCGCCAAGTGCTCCGCAACGCCACTCATCGTTATGCAGATGGTTTGGCGCTCAAAGACGATGTGGAACGTATCGGCGGAAAACCGTGCGCCTTCCTACCCAGTTGCCGTGTGCTAACCGATGGTCGCGCCAAAACCTTGCGCGACCGCCCACCCTATCGCCTGGCATTCCTGGGCCGCTGGCACCCCAACAAAGGCATCGACTTGCTATTGCAAGCGCTGCAATTACTGGGCGATGCGGATTGGTCACGCATCGAAGCAATTCGTATCCACGGCGGCGGGCCGCTCGAAACTCAGGTCCAGGCCCAGACGGCTCCCCTCATCCAGGCAGGTCGACCCCTGGCTGTCGGCGGTTATCTGGATCACGACGGCGCACGGGAATTACTGAGCTGGGCGGATTATGTCCTGATCCCGTCGAGAATTGAGAGCATTCCGGTGATCTTTTCGGACGCCATGCAAATGGGCTGTCCGGTCATCACCAACCCGGTCGGCGATTTGCCGCGCCTCATCGCTGAATACCGTTGTGGAGTGCTGGCCGCCACGGCCACGGCTCCAGGCATCGCCACGGCCATCCATGATGCATTGGCTTCAGCCCCGGCAAACTTCACCGCCAGTCTGCGTTCCGCAGCAACTGCCTTCAATGTCGCCGCTACAGCGCACGATTTGGCCGGGCGACTGGAGCGCAATACCGGATGATCGATTATGACTCCCCGTGGAAAGAGGTGTTGGAACGGTATTTCGCTGCCTTCACTGCGTTTTTCTTCCCCGCTGTCCACGCGAGTATCGACTGGGAGCGCGGGTATGCCTTTCTGGACAAGGAATTGCAACAGATCACGCGGGATGCGTGGCTGGGGCGGCGCTACGCTGACAAGCTGGTTCAGGTGTGGCGACGGGATGGCGATGAGGTGTGGGTGCTGGTCCATGTCGAGGTCCAGGGTCAGTACGAGGTGAATTTCGCCGAACGGATGTTCACGTACTACGTCCGCATTCGCGATCGCTACCAACACCCGGTGGTCAGTTTGGCGGTGCTAACGGATGGCCGGCGGCGCTGGCGACCGGCGGCGTACCGGCAGGACTTGTGGGGCTGCGCGTTACACTGGCGTTATCCGCTAGTCAAATTGCTGGACTACCGGGATCGGGAAGCGGAGTTGGAAACTCATGCCAACCCGTTTGCAGTCGTGGTCCTGGCGCACCTCAAGGCCCAGGACACAATCCGGGATGCGAACGCGCGCTACGCTTGGAAATGGCGGCTGGCGCGCGGGCTGTACCACCGGGGATGGTCGCGTCAGGACGTGCTCGAACTCTTCCGTTTCCTGGATTGGGTGCTAGTGCTGCCAGAGGCGGCGGAAGATCGGCTTTGGACGGAATTGCAACAGTACGAGGAGCAACAGGTCATGCGCTATGTAACGAGCGTAGAGCGGATCGGGATTAAAAAAGGCTTGCAGCAGGGCTTACAGCAGGGCTTGCAGCAGGGCTTGCAGCAGGGCTTGCAGCAGGGCGAACTCCGGGTTTTGCGCCGACAGTTGACGCGGCGTTTCGGCGAACTGCCGGCCTGGGCGGAAGCCCGGTTGCGGGAGGCGCCCCCGGAGCGGCTGGAGCAGTGGAGCGAGCGCCTGTTGGAGTCCAGCCAACTGGAAGAAGTCTTCGAGCCCGACATTGAACATTGAGCGATCTATATGCATCAGGATATCCCTCTCCAGACTCACTGGCCTGATCCGGGCTGGGGAGACCAAAATCGTCCTGAAAAAGCCGCCGCCATTTTTACCACCCTGCGTTTGATGACCGGACTGGATTTCGCCAACAGCTATTGGGTGGATGTAGGCTGTGGTTGTGGTGAGATTGCCGCGCATCTCGCCCCACAGGTTGGGCGCATGACTGCGATTGACCCTTCTCCATGGCAGCGCTGGCTGACCCTTAAGGAAGCCCATCCGAACCTGGAATTTATCCAGGGAGACTACACCGGCGATTACCCTGAACCTGATTCGGTCGATGTCGTGGTCTGCAACCAAGTCTACGAGCACGTACCTGACCCGGAAGCGTTGATTGGGTTTATACACCGTATCCTTAAGCCAGGAGGGTATGCTTATTTTGCTGGCCCGAATTTACTCTTCCCCATCGAGCCGCATGTTTTTTGGCCTTTTGTACATTGGCTGCCAAGAAGGTTTTCAGTAAGGCTGATGAAGCTTTGTGGCGCAAAATACGTTGTCGATGCAAATTCAGTATCAATATGGAAGCTGCGTCACTGGCTTCGTGAATTTAAAATCAATAATGCCATGCCTACCTTAGTTAGGCACGCTGATCATTACGGGCGAACTGGGCTTTTTTGGCGAATACTCAGCATTATTCCTCATATTATCCTCGATCATCTCACGATTTTCTCGCCTGGATTTGTGTTCGTACTACATAAACGAACTTGAATCATGCACTGGTTATTGCGATTATTCCACCTTATCGAACACGAATAAGACGTTCCAATACTGCCATCGTGGCGATCCCTGCCGTTTAGCCATTCGCGCAAGCTCCCAATCGGCAATTCGTCCATAAAGCGATTCAGGAATCAGCCCATAACGAATCAGATAAATCATCCACCAGCGTGCGGCTCGCAAAGGGACTCGTTCAAGTAAACGTAAACCCTCTTCTTGCATCATCTCGATAATGAGTGCTTCGGGCAGATAGTCCGGATGTCCGACACGCAGGTTTTCCACCAGCACCACGCGCGCATCTTTCGCAAGATAGTGTCCAAAGCCGCTCACCAGATCCAGACGATTCATCATCTTCAAGGCCCGCAAAATATTTTGAACTAACATGAGTGAAATAGAAGCTGATTCGACTGGTAAATTGGGTAAACCACCCATACGATATTCAGGCCCTGGGTAGTGCTGATTGGCATAAGCCAAAAGTTCAGGCGATGGGTCAATACCGATAGCTTGCCAACCACACTCGGTAAGCAATGGCGTTAACCGGCCGAAACCACAGCCAAGATCGACTGCCAGTTTTCCCATTCCTTTTGGTATATGACGACGCAGCGCCTTCTCCTGTAATAAAGTAATGTACTTGGATTTCCAACCCTGTCGATCCTTCGGATCAAGGATATGCAAACCCTCAATATCGTGTGTTGGCAACGATGCCATCAGTTCGCTTCCTTTATGTTTGGTAATAAGGACACGATAAAAATTAACAAGAAAATTTCAACTGATATCAACCATATTCGCCCAAAAACAGCGAAAAACGCTACCACTTCAGGAGACATGCTGCCAGTCGCTAACATCACAAAAGCTGCCTCGCGCACACCGAGCCCTGCCGGAGTTATCGCAGAAACGATGCCAATAATTGATGCCAGAGTATAAAAAGCGCATAAGGCAGTAAAATTAACTTCAGAAAAATTGGAAAATACTAGACCCAATAGATTCCATCCAATTAAATAAATTATCCAACTACTGATAAAAATCAAAAAGATTAAAACCATCTGCGATATAGAAAGTTGTCCTGTTGCTAGTTTTTCTAGTATTCGCCGCGCCTTATCGGGTAAAAGAGATGCAAATAACCGCAACAACCAATTAGCACCACCAAGAAAAAAGCTACCCAAAAAAACAATCCCCGTCGTACTTAGAGTAACTAGCGTTACCCAATGCCATCCCGACTGATATCCCAGTAGTAAAAAAGCCACAATGGCACTACCAAACAATGAAAAAACCATTAAATCTGCGTTGGCACGCGCAAGCTGTATAGCTGGAATGCGCTCCCGTGCGGCGCTGATTTGGTACGCCACACCCCAGATACGCCCCGGCAAGTAGCGTAATAATTGACCCGCAACGGACAATCGTGCTACCAGTCCAAGCGGATAGCATCGCCCAAGTTCAGTATGCAGAAAAAGATTAAACAACCAGATATTAGCAGCCAAGGACAGAGCGACCAATCCCGTTGCGACTATCAGCCAAGCTATGCTGTCCGGTATAAATTGCTTAGGGTCATCGACCGTCGTAACCAGCAGATAACCCACCCAACCGAGCCCAGCTACTATTAAAATGTTAGACACCCATCGCCAAGGTAAGCGGCTTGCTTTCATGCACGGAGCCGTGTCCACACCTTGCCAGCCAGCCGCATTAACCAACGGGACCGGATATGCGGCAAGGAAGAGTCATAAATCGCTACAGTCTCAGCGTTGCGCCAGACCTGAAATGCCTTTCGTAGTGCATTCCAACGTGGGCCTTGCTCGCCTGACCAAGCAGCCATCAGCAGCCGTTCGAGATTAACCCAGGCTACTTGATCGCGTGGCGTAATCGGCTGAACTTCTTGGCCCTGCAAGACCTTAGCAACAATCAATTCCAAGGGTGCGCCTGCGGTATGCGCCAACCCAACCTGCAACCAAGGGCGCGGGTTGAGTTCGAGGAGTTGCCATCTTTTTTCGCTGTCAAGCAGGAAAGGCAACTCGCATATTCCTACGAAGTCAATCGCCTCAAGAATCCGCGATGCCAAGGGTCGAAGAGATTCGGTCAAATCGTTGCGGGTCATCACCCAACACCCAGTACCGCCATTCCTGGGTTGCTTCCAACGCTCGACCGCTCCCATTCCAATTAAACCGCCCTGTTCATCGCGCACCCCCCAAAAAACCGCTTCACCGATTGATGGAGTGGTTAAATGTGGCTGCATGATCCAGTGTTCTGAAATACCCCAAGCTGCCGCAAGCCCCTGTTCGAGCGCCTCCTGATCTGGATAATCCTCGGTCATAAACGCCTTAGCCGGCATACCTGTCAATTGCATGGAAAGAGGCTTGAGTGCGGGTTTGATCACACACTTCCCGCCTAATTCCATTGCGGCTTCTTTAACTTCAGCAATGGCTCGAATCGTGCGCGTTGGAGCAATAATATCAGCACAACCTTGTTGCTTTAGCCAAGCAAACAATTCAGCTTTATCTAAACCACCCAATTGCAATGCCCGCGCTCGCCCAAATACGCCGACGGACTCGATTAACTCCCGTTGCTCCAGTAATAAACGCAAACCACCATCTTCGGTAGGTAAAATCGGCCAGCGCTCATTTTTAGAAGCACCCCAAGAGAGTAGTAAATCGGTTATTCGTTGCGCTGCTTGTTCGGCGGAAACCGGGGGCCACGTCAGTTCGCCATAAGGCATATCGGGCACCACATTGCGCAAGATACTCTTATCCAGGAGTGAAATGATGGCAATCGGAATATTGACTTTGACAAACGCCTCGACCAACGCAGCCGCAACAATTTCACTACCGCCTGTCAGAATCACTATTCTCATTTTAGAGTCACCGATTCAATGATCCGCTGAACAGTAGTGGCAACCAATATCGAATCCCAAGCTAGCTTCAGGACCCACCGGCAAAAACTTCATCCAGCGACGATGCATCCAGCACCCGTTCCCCCCACGCTTCCAACTGCGCCAGTTCCGCAGCCTCCAGTTTCGTCTCCGCCCACGCTGGCAATGCCCCAAAGCGGCGAATCAACAACCGCCGCAACAGCTTAAGTTCACCCCTGAGTTCACCCCTGAGTTCACCCCTGAGCTCACCCCTGAGCTCACCCCTGAGCTCACCCCTAAGCTCACCCCTGAGTTCACCCTCAGCTTCACCTTCGGCGAACACCTCCTGATAAAACCGGGTCTGTTTCAATTCAGTATCCAAGCCCAACATCGCCTTGATCTCCTCTCGGCCCCACTGAGGGCACCGATACACCAAAATAGTTTCCACGAACTCCAGCGTCTGCTCGAAGGACAGTTCAGCGTGGGGCACCGTCCGCACCTGCCGCAGCAGCGCCACTGCCTGCATGACCGCCTGTTCCGTATTGCCGATCAGCAATTGAATCAAACGCATGCCCATCGTGTTCGCCGGTCGCTCAGCGAAATCCTCCAAATACACCCGCTGGATTTCCGGCAGATTCAACAATGAGCCGTAATGCAGCTCATTCAGCCGTTCCACCGCACGGTGGGGATAAATCACCAGCGCCCGCCACGGATGCGGCGGCGGACACCGATACAGATACAGTAGAATCTCCGCGAAAAATCGCCCATAAAACAATTCATCGGGCTGATATTGCACCTCGACGAACACCACCGGCGCCTCCCGGACCTCCGCCGCCGGCATCAACACCCTATCCAACCGAAACGCGGTCTGCTTGATCTCCTCGGAGCGAAATTGATAAGCCGCCCGCTCGGAAATCGCGATGCCTGCCAGATCCAACGCCAGCGCGGGCATGGCCTGAAACAGGCGATAAAACAAGGAATCCGTCTTCACTTCCCTGCTGTCCCGAGAATGCTAAAAACCGCCTCGATGACCCTGCCTACCTCGTCATCCGATACCTTCGCCGAAATGGGCAAACTCACTGTCTGCCGTCCGATCCGCATCGCATTCGGATAGTCCTCCGGTCGCCAGCCCAACGTCCGCTGATAAAATGGATGTTCGGGAATGCTCAGATAATGTACGCCTACCCCAATATTCCAGGCCGTCATCGCATCGAGAAACGCATCCCGACTGATACCGGTCTTCGCCTCGTCAATCAAAATCGTGTAAAGATGATAAGCATGACGAGTATCCGGGGCCGGTTCAGAAGGGCAGACTACTGGTAAACCAGAAAACGCCGCCTGATAACGTCGCCACACCGCCTGCCTTTTTAACCAGTTCTCCTCGACCCGCCCCAATTGATGAATGCCAATCGCGGCCTGGATATCCATCATATTGTATTTAAAGCCGCACTCCACCACTTGATAATGCTTAAACCCCGCATCGCTGAACCGTCGCCATGCATCCCGGCTCATACCATGCAACGCCAGCATCTTCACTCGCCCAATATCATGATCGTCACGAGCGACCACCATCCCTCCCTCGCCCGTCGCCACATTCTTCGTCACATAAAAGCTGAAACAGCCAAAATTTCCAAAAGTACCCGCTTGGCGCCCCTGGTACTCGGTCTCAATTGCATGGGCGCAATCCTCGATCACCTGCAAATCATGCCGCCGCGCAATCTCCATTAACGCAAACATCTCACACGACCGCCCAGCGAAATGCACGGGTAAAATCGCCCGGGTCCGCGACGTGATCCGCGTTTCGACCTGCGCCGGGTTAATATTCATCGTGACCGGGTCCACATCCACTAACACCGGCGTTGCACCCGTATGGATAATCGCATTAACCGTCGCGCAAAACGTCATCGGCGTGGTAATCACCTCATCACCCGGGCCGATACCTGAAGCAATCATACTCACATGCAGCGCCGCCGTGCAGGAATTCACCGCTGCCACCTGGTTTTCATGAATTCCCTTATAAACAGCAAAGTCATGCTCGAAGCGCGCCACTTTCGGACCGGTGCCCAACCAGCCGGATACTAACGAATCCATGACCTCATCAATTTCGGCTTGTTCAATTTGAGGGGAACCGAACACGATAAATGGCTGTTTCATAGACCCGCTTTCCTGTGTTTCAGGCAATCTAGCGCTGAATATTCGACTCGCAATAAAGCCAGGACTTTCGCTAAACCCGTAAATTCGTCATACCCGCGAAGGCGGGTATCCATTCTTTTCAACGAATGACTGGATTCCCGCCTACGCGGGAATGACAAAAAGCGAAAGTCCTGACAGCTAATCTTTTAGGAAAAAATCCACAATAAAATCAAAAGCACTTTTTGACCTCAAAATTTACCGTCGTCCCGCCGGGTGCGCCGCTGATCCTCCTCGACCCCCTTGTAGTGCAGGGCAGAGATTTGCTCTGAAACCAGACCAATCAGGAATAGCGACAGGGAATAAATCAACAGCACCGTGCTCATATTAGTAAAGCGCCCCATCGTGAAGTAAGTGTAACCGTAATACCCCACACCGGTGAGCAGGAACACCAGGCTCAGCGGCAAAAAAAACCGCATCGGCGAAAACAGGGCGCCGATTTTGAGGATGATCAGTACAAATCGCGATCCATCCCGCAGCAAGCTAATATGGCTTTTTCCTCCCCGCCGCCCGGCCCGAATCGGGACATAAGCCACTGGGAAACCGGCGCGAAAAAAAGCCATGGTGCTGGTCGTCGGGTAAGAAAAACCGTTGGGCAACAAGTAAAGAAATTTGCGAAAATGCCGGGCGCGGACCGCGCGAAATCCGGAGGTTAAATCCCGAATGTCGTACCCGGTCATCCAGGAAGCCAACCGGTTATAGCCATAATTGGCCAACCGCCGGCCCAGGGAAGCATGGGTATCGGCCTGCCGGGCGCCCACCACCATTTCATAGCCTTCATCCAGCTTGGCCAATAACCGGGGAATGTCACCAGGATCATGTTGACCGTCAGCGTCCATGAACACCAGCACCTCACCAACCGCATGGCGAACCCCGGTTTTAATCGCTGCTCCATTCCCCAACGAATAAGGATGCCTCACTATCTGTACGCCATGCTCCCGGCATACCTGCACAGTCGCGTCTGCCGATCCATCGTCCACCACCAGGATTTCCGCTGCCGGAAATTGTGTCGCCAATTGGTTCAGCAACGGCGGCAAATTACCCGCCTCATTCTTGGCGGGCAGGATCACGCTCAAACGCTCGTTCACGTTCCAACTCCCCTTTATCGAATGCTCGCCTCCCGCGCGCGTCGCCCATCATACCCGGCATCGACTCTGCTAATCTAGCCAGAAGCCCACGGTGATCTTGCTGGCGGTGGAAGACGCCCCCGGTCAAGTCAAGATAAAAATTGGGCCGATTGACGGCAAGCGATCATCATCCTGTCTGAAAGCGTGCTTCTAACCGAAACCACGCCAGTTGCGAATGCAGCTTCACCACCTCACCGACGATCAGCAGGGCCGGCGAACACACCCCTATCAACCGTTCCGGCAAATCCGCCACCGTACCAATGTACACCCGCTGGCCAGCTAACGTTCCCTGCTCCACCAGCGCCGCCGGCAAATCCGCAGACACGCCATGTTCCCGCAACTGCTCGCAAATAGGCCGGACGCTCTTGAGTCCCATGTAGAACACCACGGTCTGCCGGGGTTGCGCCAAAACCGGCCAATTCAGATCCAGCGTTCCATCCCGCAAATGCCCTGTCACGAAGATACAGCTCTGCGCATAATCCCGATGCGTTAACGGAATCCCGGCATACGCCGCACAACCTGCCGCTGCCGTGACCCCCGGCACCACTTGAAAAGGGATGCCTGCCGCCACCAGTGTCTGAATTTCTTCACCGCCCCGCCCGAAAATGAACGGATCGCCGCCCTTCAATCGCAACACTCGTTGCTTTCGCAACGCTAAATCCACGAGTAATTGATTGATGTCCTCCTGCGGCAGGGTGTGGTGGTTTGGCTCCTTGCCGACGAAAATGCGTTCCGTTCGAGGTTCCAGCAATTCCAGAATTTCCGGGCCAATCAACCGATCATATACCGCTACATCCGCTTGCTTCATCAACCGCAGCGCTTTCAAGGTCAGCAATTCGGGATCACCGGGACCGGCGCCGACCAGATACACCTCGCCGACCGCTGGTTTTGCGGCCCGCTCGTTATTGTTCATTGCTATTCAATGCCTCATTACGTTGAGCTAAAAACTCCTGCATATCGTCATTCACCCCTCGCGCATCAATTTCTTCAAAACGTTACCGTTGATATCTTCATGCCGGACAGCGCCAACAGGTTCGCCCGCCAAATAATCCCGCTCCCTCACAAAGCATTGTTGATTATTTAAAGCCATGATCAGCGCTCCACTGATTGCAACCGTTCCGCCCGCACCCCGGCCAGCGCTAACTCCAACCGTCGCCAAGCCGGCTCTGCTCCCGGCAATCCAAACCGCAATCCCGGCGGATCGGCAAAGCGCCGCACCAAAATTCCACGTCGCGCCAGCGCCTCCTGCCAGCGCGGCGCTTCCAGCAAAGGAATCCATTGGAACAATGCCGTTCCACCAGCCACGGGCAACCCCTGACGCTTCAACAAATCCGCCAGTCGCTGTCCTGACCGAAGCAGTTCACCCCGCATCAATTCTTGTCTCTCCTGATCATGCAACGCCTGCATCGCCGCCCAGCGGGCCGGGCCACTCACCGTCCACGGGCCGAGTGTCTCCTCCAGCAGTTCCAACACCGTCGGCTCCGCCAGCACGAATCCGACCCGCGCTCCAGCCAGGCCAAAAAACTTACCCAGCGAACGCAGTACGATCAATCCCGGCAGATGGCCGGCGTAGTGCGCCAGACTCTCTTCAGGGGTTACATCCATGAATGCCTCATCCACCACCAGCCAGCCGCCGCGCGCCGCCAACCGCGCTCGCCAGTCCCGCAGGGTCGCCGAATCAAAGCGCAATCCGGTCGGATTGTTGGGGTGGATCAGCACCAACACCTCCAGCCGATCCACCGCCCTCGCTAACCCCTCAGCAGTCAGCGTCTCCACCGCATGCCCCGCCTGTTGCCAGGCATGCGCATGTTCCACATAACCGGGATGCAGCACCCCAACCCGGCCCGGCTTGCGTAACCGTGGCAAGGACTGAATGGCGGCCTGCGAACCGGCAATCGGCAACAGATACGACGTTCCGTAATACGCCATCGCCGCATCCTCCAAACCATCCCCCGCTTCCGGCAGCCGCTGCCAAACGGACGCGGGAATAGGCGGCACGAGCCAACCCTGTGGATTGATGCCAGTCGATACGTCCAGCCAGTCGCTTAAAGGAATGCGGTAACGGTCCGCTGCCGCCCGCAACGCGCCGCCATGCTCAAGCAAGAATCAATCCCCCCAGCGCAATCATCCCCAACCACAACCATAACGCCCGTTGCGTCAACCGGATCGCCCGACCAATATCTTCACTACAAGGAGCCAGCCCCTCCCCCAACGCGGGCCGCGCCTGCCATACCCCGTGATAACAGGCTTGTCCACCCAGCGCCAAGCCCAACGCCCCCGCCCCCGCTGCCATCACCGGCCCGGCATTAGGGCTTTTCCAGCCCGGCGCCTGCTCGCGCCAACAGCGCCAGGCCAGCCTCGGGTTCGTTGCCATGGCGACATAGCTCAGCGCGGTCAAACGCGCCGGCAACCAGTTCAATACATCATCCAGTCGCGCCGCCGCCCAACCAAAAGACGCATAGCGCGCATTCCGATAGCCCCACATCGCATCCAGGGTATTCGCCAGCCGGTACAGCACTACGCCCGGCGCATTGGCCACGATAAACCAGAACAGCGCCCCGAAAATCGCATCACAACCATTTTCCAGCACCGATTCCACCGTCGCCCGGCTAATACCTTCTTCATCGAGATCGTCGGCATCCCGGCTAACGATCATTGCTACTTTTTTTCGCGCCAGGGGCAAATCGCCCGCCTCCAGCGCCGCTGCAACCGCCGCCGCATGTTTCGCCAGACTGTGCGCCCCAATCGCCAGGTACAGCAACCCCAGCGCGGCAAGAATTCCCAGTAACGGCAGCCTGACCAGCAACGCAGCCACCACGGTGAAGGGCATCAGCAACAGTAAGACCGCGACAACGCCACGGGTGCGCCGGGCCTCGGCGCTCATTTCCGGCGCGCCGTAAAGCACCCCTTCAGTCCACCGCGCCAGATCGCCAAAGCCCACCAGTGGATGCCAACGACGCGGCTCGCCCCACCGCCAATCGAGCAGAACCGCCGCAACACAGGACAACGTGATCAACATAAAACTCCCTTCGCTCGCTGGCGGGCGAGGGACCGGGGGTGAGGGTCGCTATTCAATCGCATCGAAGTTTTCGTCATTGGTCAGGTTCTTTAGTGTAGCCAAAAACCTAGTAATTCAGTAAAAATTGCCACCATGAACACGCAAACTCTCATGATTCAAGGAACCACCTCCGATGCTGGCAAAAGCGTTATCACCGCCGGACTGTGCCGACTGCTGGCGCGGCGCGGTGTAAAGGTCGTTCCTTTCAAGCCGCAAAACATGGCCCTCAACAGCGCGGTCACAGTGGACGGTGGTGAAATTGGCCGCGCCCAAGCGGTGCAGGCGCAAGCCGCTTTCCTGGAGCCGCACACCGATATGAACCCGGTGCTGCTCAAACCCAACACCGACATCGGCGCACAGGTCATTATCCACGGCAAGGCACTCGCCAATATGGATGCCCGGCGCTATCACGACTACAAACCCATCGCCATGCAGGCGGTGCTGGAATCCTATGCACGGCTGTGCACCGCCTACGACATGGTGCTGGTCGAGGGGGCCGGCAGTCCAGCCGAAATCAATCTGCGCGACAAGGACATTGCCAACATGGGCTTCGCCGAGGCGGTGGATTGTCCAGTCTGGCTGGTGGGCGATATCGACCGGGGTGGGGTATTCGCGCATCTCTACGGCACTCTGGCCCTGCTTTCGCCCAGCGAACAGGCGCGCATCACCGGCCTGATCATCAACCGATTCCGGGGCGATGTGAGCCTGCTGACGCCGGGTCTGGACTGGCTGACCCAGGAAACGGGCAAGCCGGTGCTAGGCGTCCTGCCCTACCTGCAAGGTCTGCATTTGGAAGCGGAAGACGCCCTGCCCCGCGATGTGGGCCTGGTTAAGGACGCTGAACGATTGCGCGTGACCGTCCCGGTACTGGCGCGGATCAGCAACCATACCGACCTCGATCCGCTGCGGCTGCATCCCCAGGTTGAGGTGCGCTGGGTGCGGCCCGGCGAGTCAATGCCACCGAGCGACCTGGTCATCCTGCCCGGCAGCAAGAGCACCCGCAGCGATTTGCAACGCCTGCGCGACCAAGGCTGGGAAGCTGATTTGCGTCGCCACTTGCGTTACGGCGGCAAAGTCATCGGCATCTGTGGCGGTTTCCAAATGCTCGGTCGCTGGGTCCACGATCCCGTCGGGCTGGAAGGCGAGCCGGGCAGTAGCCCGGGGCTGGGCCTGCTGGATTTTGCCACCACGCTGGAGCCGGAGAAACAATTGCGTCGAGTCGAAGGTCGGCTCGGTCTGGAAGACGCCTGGGTGACCGGCTATGAAATTCACGCCGGCGTCAGCACCGGGCCAGCGCTGGAGCAACCCGCCATTCAGTTGAGCGATGGACGGTTGGACGGTGCGCTGTCGGACGACGGGCAACTGCTCGGCAGCTATCTGCATGGACTGTTCGACGCCGCTTCCGCCCGCGATGCCCTGTTACGCTGGGCCGGGCGGGCGGTGCGGGAGACGCCGGATTATCGGCAATTGCGCGAGGACGGCATCAACCGACTGGCGGACGCTCTCGAAACATATCTTGATCTGGATTCGCTGGAACAGTGGCGACTCAACGAGAGAGCAAAATCATGATCAGCGGGGCGGGCGCTGGAGAGAGCGCTTGAATGCCAGGGGCATTTCAGAACTCAATCCCACGTTGCGCTTTCACGCCCTGTTCCCGGTAGGGGTGCTTGATGGCGCGAATTTCGCTGACCAGATCCGCTAATTCCACCAGCGCCTCTGGGGCATTGCGACCCGTCACCACCACATGCAATGCAGGTCGCCGGGCGCTGAACACCGCCAATACTCGCGCCATATCGAGATAGCCGTATTTCAAAACCAGATTGAGTTCATCGAGAATCACCAGATCATAGCCGGGATCGCCGATCATCCGTTCCGCTTCGACCCAGCCGCATTCAGCAGCGGCAATGTCTCGCTCCCGATCCTGGGTCTGCCAGGTGAACCCCTCGCCGAGCGTTTGGAAATCCACCGATGCAAGCTGGCTCAGCGCTGCCCGTTCGGCGCTGTCCTGCCCACCTTTGATGAATTGCACGATCCCGACCGTCATACCGTGGCCGATGGCTCGCAACGCCATACCGAGCGCCGCCGTGGTTTTGCCCTTGCCGGGACCGGTGTAGACGATCAGCAAGCCCTTCTCACGGGTAGCGCGGGCCTGTTTACGATCGTGACCGGCCTGGCGGCGGGCCGTCAAACGGGCGTGGTCAGCCGGGTCGGCGTTCAAGCGTGAACACTGCAATCCATCCAACTGTACGGCGTCCAGTGGGGATCGAGGCTCGCATGATCATCGCCGGCCACGCTGACGCCGCATTTGCGGGCGAAATAGCGATGAAACACTAAGCTTGGCGTCAGTTCCGGGTGAAACACCGTCACCAGAATCCGATCATCTTCCGCAGCAGCGATATAGTCATCTATCGGCAACAAGACCCGCACATCGGCGCCCACCCGGACAATCTTCGGCGCCCGGATAAAGGTCAACGGAATCGGTTCCCGGGCGACTACCGGGGCCAGCGCCTCGCACTGGAAGCTGTCCAACTGACTGCCAAAGGCGTTGCGGCTGACCGCAATATCGATTAGCCCCAGATAAGGCGTCTCGCCGACATTCTCCCGCGCCAGGAGGATCGCTCCGGCGCAGGTGCCCCACAATTTTAGTCCCTGCTGGTAATGCGCCTCAATCGCTTCATCCAGACCGAAAATCGCCAATAGCCGCGACAGGCAGGTGCTTTCGCCGCCCGGAATAATGAGTCCCGCCAGTCCAGCTAACTCAGCGGCGCGTTTGACGGGCCGTGCGGCGACCCCGATCCGGCGCAAATGGTCCAGATGCTCCTGCACCCCACCCTGTAAATCGAGAACGCCGATCCGTCCAGAATTGGCAAGCGCTGAGTCCATTACCAGCCCCGTCCCGCCAGGCGTTCTTCAGCAGGCATATTGGCCACATCCAGGCCCGACATCGGCTCGCCCAAATCCATGGACACCTCCAATAGCTGCTGCGGGTCATTGTAATAAGCAGTCGCTTTGACGATAGCGCAAGCGCGCCGCACTGGATCGCTGGATTTGAAAATGCCGGAACCGACGAACACGCCATCGCAACCAAGTTGCATCATCAAAGCGGCGTCAGCGGGCGTCGCAATGCCGCCTGCGGCGAAATTGACCACCGGCAACCGGCCCAGTTTTTTCACCTCCAAGGCCCACTCATAGGGCAAACCATTCGCCTTGGCGAAAGCCATCACTTCCTCGACTGGCATCACCACCAACTGGCGGATCTCGCGGTTCATGGTGCGCATGTGGCGAACCGCTTCCACCACATTGCCGGTGCCGGCTTCGCCCTTAGTGCGAATCATCGCCGCACCCTCGGCAATACGCCGCAAGGCTTCGCCCAGATTGCGCGCACCGCAAACGAAAGGAATCTCAAAGCGAGATTTCTCGATGTGACATTCCTCATCGGCGGGGGTCAATACCTCGCTTTCATCGATGTAGTCAATCTTGAGCGCCTGCAAAATCTGTGCTTCCACAAAATGACCAATGCGGGCTTTGGCCATCACCGGAATGGTGACGGTTTCCTTGATCGCCTTGATCAAGCCCGGATCAGACATGCGCGCCACACCGCCCTGCTTGCGAATGTCCGCTGGCACACGCTCCAAGGCCATGACGGCCACTGCGCCAGCTTCCTGGGCGATTTGCGCCTGCTCCACATTGATCACATCCATAATGACGCCGCCCTTGAGCATCTGCGCCAGTTGTGTGTTCAGAAGATAACGATTCTCTGCCATGCTGCTGCTTACTCACCTAAAATGAAGGGGAACGGCTGCCGGGTTACGCGCCGCCCGAACCTGCCGGTTCATGAAAATAATGAAGTATATCACTATCGGTTTTAACGCCGTTACGCTTGAGACCGCTGGAATCCGCAACGATTCACCCTCCTGAGCGCATCAGTCTTTCAGCCACTGGAGCGATTGAAAATTCATTTCGATCTCGCATCCGATCTATGCTATTGATCAAGCCAACCCTGTGAGAACAAAAAGATGGCCAGTCGCACTCAAGCAACGCGCAGTCTTGTCGGCATTCCTTTGGGCGATATTGCCGGCGTTGGTCCGGAGATCGTGGCCATGGCGCTGGCGCAACCGGCGATCTACGAAACCGCCCGACCGCTGGTCATCGGTGAAACCAGCGCCCTACGACGAGCATTGCGCGTTACCGGGCTAAATAATATGGAAATTCAAGTGGTGGCTAACCCCGCTGAAGGTCGCTACCAACCCGGCTGTATTGATCTCGTCGATCTGGCCAATATTGACGCCCGATGGCTACCCTTCGGCCAAGCGCAGGCGGCGGCGGGCCGCGCCGCCCACGAGTTCATCGTCAAGGCGGTGGAGCTATGCCAGGCTGGACAGATCGACGCACTGGCCACGACCCCGATCAATAAGGAAGCATTCAAAGCCGCTGGAATTCATGATATCGGCCATACCGAACTGCTAGGCCGACTCACCGGAGTGGCTGATCCACTGACGCTGTTTCAGGTCTTTAATCTGAAAGTATTTTTTCTGAGTCGGCACGTTTCCCTGGCCGGAGCGATCAAACTGGTCACCCGCCAACGGGTTCTGGACTATCTCCAGCGTTGCGCCGGAGCGCTCCAGTCGCTCGGCATGTCCCGCACGCGACTGGCGGTAGCGGGACTTAATCCCCACGGTGGCGAACACGGTTTGTTCGGTGATCAGGAGATTCGGGAACTGGAGCCGGCCATTGCCGACGCCCGCGCTTTGGGTTTTGATGTCGTCGGTCCGATCGCCGCCGATTCCGTGTTCCATCTGGCCCGCGAAGGCGCGTTCGACGCCGTGCTGTCGCTCTACCATGACCAAGGACACATCGCGACCAAAATGGTGGACTTTTACCGCACGATTGCTGTCACCATCGGCCTGCCCTTTATCCGCACGTCAGTCGATCATGGCACTGCCTTCAATCTGGCCGGCACAGGTCAGGCCAACCCACTGAGCATGGTGGAGGCTATCCGGTTAGCGGCGGCCTATGCGCTGGATTATCAGCGAGCGGCGCGCAGCGCATCGGCCATTGACCTCGTTTCCCTATCTCGCCCGTTCCCGTAACAGCGCCAACAAGGCTTCGCGGCAGCGGGGCAGTGACCCCGCGTCCAGGCCCAGCGCTTGCGCAACTTCCAGCAGCAGCGGCGGATGTAGTCGCGTTAAGCGCAATAACTCCCGATGGCCCAGCACCGCCGTCGTCTCGCCCTGAATCCGCACCGTTCCCTCGTGAAAAACCGCGACTTCGTCGGCCCAGCCATACGCCAACTCCACATCATGCGTGGAAAATATCAGGGTGGCGCCCGCCTCGTGCAATTGCCGCAGGACGCTCAACAACTGCATGACGCCATGAAAATCCAGGCCAGCCGTCGGTTCGTCCAACACCAAAACTTCCGGGCGCATCGCCAGAATGCCGGCAATCGCGACCCGTTTTTTTTGGCCAAAACTGAGGGTGTGCGTCGCCCGTTGCGCCAACGAAGTGATACGCAACGCCGCTAGGGCCTCGCTCACCCGCTCACGAGTCTCAAGCTCTGACACACCCAGATTCAACGGCCCAAATGAGACATCCTGCTCCACCGTCGCAGCGAACAATTGATCATCTGGCTCCTGCAACACCAACCCGACCCGGCGCCGCCAGTGAATCAGTGAACGGCGGTCGTAGCTGGCGGGCTGGCCATCCATCCGAATTTCACCAGCGGTCGGACGGAACGTGCCATTAAGATGCAGTAACAGAGTGGTCTTGCCGGAGCCATTAGCGCCCAAAATGGCCAACCTCCGCCCTTTCTGGACTTGCAAATTCACATCCTGCAGGGCAACGACCCCCCCTGGATAACGGTACCCCAGATCGCGAACCGCCAGCAGCGGCGCAGTCATGGCCATTCACGCGCCAGCAGTCCGCCCATCAGGCCGATGAATCCCACCAGCAGCAGCGCCGTCGCTAACCGCAACCATGATAGTGGTCGCTCTGACGTTAACACCCGTAGCTCCCCCGTGTAACCGCGCGCTGCCAACCCGATGTCGAGCCGCCGCGCCCGATCCAGCGCTCGCTGGAACAAATTGCCAGCCAGCAACCCCGTCGAATACAAACTGCGATCAAGGCGTGAATAACCCAGTCGCGCCGCCTGTGCTCGCTGACCGATCAGCGCCCGCTCGGCAAAGACGAAAATGAGCCGGTACATCAACAGGATCAATTCGACCACACTGGCCGGCGCGCCCACTCGTCGCAATAGCGGCGCCCAATCGGCCAGTGGCGTAGTCAAGGTCAAAAACGCCAGACAACTCACCGCCGCCAGCGCCCGCACCGTCGTCTCTAACGCCAGTTGCCCACCTTCCGGGGAAAAGTGCAGACTCACTCCGCCGGCAAAGCTCACCGACACGGCCAGAAACGGTGCGCCTGCCAGCAAAAAGGTGGCGGGAACCGCCATCACGCTCCCAAAAGCGCGGAACGGAACGCCGGCGCCGGATACTGTCGCCAGCAGGGTCAACAATAAAACCAGCGGCCCGGTCGTCAGTGGCGGTAGTAACAGCGTCAGCAGCAACAGACCGAACGCCGGCGCCAATTTTTCCGCCGGATGCCGGTTACGCCAGCGATTGGTCCAGGCATGGTGGTCAATCGCCCGCATCAGGGCGATTCCGCCGATGCGCCCGGCCGCGCCGAAAGCCGAGGTAGTAACCCAACACGCCAGCGCCCAGAGCCGCCTGCAGGGCGAATAAGCCACTCGCAATTTCCGGAGGCGGTTCCCAGATAAACCCGAACCAGGGCTGATACTCCGGATTCAGCGTGGCCACAGCCTCCATCGCTTGACCATCAGCGCCGGCAAATTCAGCCCCCTCCTGACGGCTGCCGATCAGAAATGAACCAACGATCAGCACAGCAGCTAAAACCAGCAGTCCCTCATTACGCACTTTCATGAACGGGTCTCCGTGACCAGCAGCGTTTGTGGTGGAAATTTGAGGCTTTGCAACTCTTCGCCGCTATATTCCCGAAGGAAATTGACAATCACCACCGTCAGCAGCCCTTCAACCACTGCCAGTGGTAGTTGGGTCGGGGCAAACACACTGGCGAATTTGAGGAATGACCCAGCAACTCCGCTGGCTGGATCGGGAAACGCCAAGGCCAACTGACCCGCCGTGGTCAAATAAGTCGCCCAGTCGCCCAGCAGCGCGGCCAGAAATACGCTCAAGGCCAGCGATGCGCCCAATCGCTGCGCACCGCGCAACACCACATACGCCATCCACGGGCCAACAATCGCCATGGAAAACACATTGGCGCCCAAGGTGGTGATGCCGCCATGCGCTAGCAACAGCGCCTGAAACAGCAAAACGAGAGTTCCCAACAAAGCCATCACCGAGGGTCCAAACAGCACCGCCCCCAACCCCGTACCCGTTGCATGGGAGCAACTTCCCGTCACCGAAGGCAGTTTAAGCGCAGAGACCATGAAAGCAAACGCGCCTGCCGCCGCCAGCAGCAACTTCGTTTGCGGCTGATGGCGCATCAAGTGATTCACTCGACGGGCGCTGACGACGACGAATGGTAAGGTAATAGCGGTCCACGCAACAGCGTGCAATGGCGGCAAAAACCCTTCGGTGATATGCATGAAGGAGAGTCCCCCTGGTTCTGGAGCGGCAGGTTCAGGGGAAGGCGTCTTGAGGAGCGGCGTCCGCAACTTGCTTGCAGCGCGCCTTCGGCAAAAGACCGTTCCGCAACCCCGGAGCGCCCCGCCCGGAAATACGTGAATGGACAACAGCGGCAGGTCTCCTGGCTCACAGGTTCTCGTCGCTCGCCCAGCCTTCCCAGCCTTTCGGCCAGTGGCGCACGGGGGGCGCGACTCGCTGTTGACAGTTGCGGGGGCAGCTCTGGAATAGGCGGCATAACGCCGCTTCACCAGATTCCCTTTTCATCCCTTCAGGCGGAACGCCCAAGGGAACCCTGTTGTATAATAAGGCTGAAGATGCTAACGCCCGGTGGGTCATGGCGTCAAGAAATCGCTGGCCGACCGATTGCCGGCCAGTGAACTTCGTGGCGGACGCTTTGCCTTTCAGGCTATGCGCCTGCAAGATTCTTCGCTACGCTTGCGCCGAATGATGGCCAGTACCGGAAATTTTTCATGAGTGAGAAACGCCTGCTGATTGTCGATGATGAACCTGCGTTCGGCGAGTTTGTCTGTCAAGTCGCTCTGACGCTGGGCTACACGGTGAAAGTCACCACCGACAGCAAAGCCTTCCAGGAATGCTATCCAGATTTCCAGCCCACCATGATCATGCTGGACATGGTCATGCCCGATATGGATGGCAATGAATTGTTGCTCTGGTTACTGCAACAGGGCTACTCCGCGAACCTCGTCATCACCACCGGCTATAACCCGGATTATGCCAGCGATGCGAAAACCCTGGCGGAATTCAACGGACTGCGCAGTGTGACCACTCTGGTCAAACCTTTTAGTCTGGCCCGGTTGCGCACTCTGCTCGGTGGCCATCACTACGCCACAACCCCAGTGACACGATAACACCCGCTCCATGATCCCGCCGTCCCGAACTGCCGAGTACGCAGCGAAAAAGCGCCCGCTGCACCAACAGTTGCTGTTGTCCCACCTGTCTGTAGCGCTGGTTGGCATTGGAATGCTACTGATCGCTCTGATTTCCACCTACGAGCTACGTAACCGGGTCGTTCTGCTGGCCAGCGAAGGCGCGCCTATGGCGCAATCCTCGCTGCGAATGCTGGCCGGAGTGCAACATTCAATGGCCAGCCTGCGCGGCTGGATCAGCCTGGGCGATTCCCAATTTCTGCATGACTGGCGTCACGCCTGGGATCAGGAAATCCAGCCCGCCGTCGCCACCTTGACGCAGTGCCAGCACCTGTCCGCCCAAACCTGCGTGCTGGAGCACTTGCAGGAATTGCGCACGTTACTGGCCGAGCTGCGAGAAACCCAGCAACGAATGCAAGAGTCAGTGACCCCTGAACTTTTCCCTCAAGGTGCGGGAGAACCCGTCATCCTGCAACGGATGAATCTGGAAGCGGCGCCACTCGCTGATCGGGTCACCGTCCTCCTCGCTGCGATGGTCGCCGGCGCTGAAAAACGTCTTGAGCGCGATGCTGACGCCGCTCGGGTCGCCAGTATCGCCACCATCTCGATTTTGATGGCCACGGCGATGGCCATGCTCATCGTCGCTTACTTCATGTCCCGGAACCGCGCCCGTTCCCTGGCTCGTCCCATCGCTGCGCTGGCGGACGCCACCCGGCGTCTGGAGGGTGGCTACCCGACGGATGATCTCCCGATTCGCCGCAACGATGAACTGGGCGAACTGACTCGTGCGTTCAACCACATGCGCGCTTCGATGCAGCAGGCGCAGGCAGAACTGCGCGAAGCGAACGTGTTGCTGGAAAAACGGGTGGCGGAACGCACCGCGCAGTTGGCGACCACTAACGCTTCTCTTACCCATGAAATTGAATTTCGCAACCAAACTGAAAACGCTCTGCGGGAAAGTGAAGCACGAATCCGCGCCATGACCCGCGCCATTCCCGATCTCGTGTTCGTGGTCGACGCCGGAGGCTGCTACCGCGAAGTGCTGGCTGCCGGACGAGAGTGGGAAGCTCAACGCATCACCCCGATCCAGGGTCGATTCCCCGCCGGGGCACAACCCCAGGAACCCAATCAACGCCGGGAATTTTTGAGCGAATTACGCGAAAGCACTGCTGGAATCACTCCAATCCGGGGCAAATTGCTTAGCGAAGTCCATTCCCCGGAAATGGCGGAATTCTTTCTCGGCATCATCCATCGAGCGCTGGAAACCCGACAAATTCAGGTCGCCGAATACGAACTGGCCACCACTTCGGGATTGCGCTGGTTTGAATCGCGTACAGCGCCGCTGGATATCCCGCTGATCAACCGACGCTCCACAATGGTTAGCAAAGCGCAGTTACGCTTGTTTGAATTGCCCGAAACGCCATCCGTAGAAAAATTGGCCGCGATTGTCGTCGCCCGCGACATCACCAAGCGCAAACAAGCGGAAACTCAACTCCGACAAGCGCAGAAAATGCAGGCTATCGGCCAGCTCACGGGCGGCATTGCTCACGATTTCAATAATCTGCTCGCGGTGATCATGGGCAATCTGGAGCTGCTGCATGAACAACTGGTGGTTCACCCCCGGCTGTACGAGTTGGCGTCGCAGGCCCTGCGGGCAGTGGATCGGGGCGCGGCGCTGACCCGGCGACTGCTGATCTTCGCCCGCCGTCAGCCCCTGCAAGCGCAACCGACCGACCTCAACAAACTGGTGCTCGGCATGATCGAGTTGATCCGCCGCACCTTGGGCGCCACGATCCAAATTCAAACCGCCCTGGCGCCCGATCTGGAGCAAACCTTCATCGATCCCGACCAGTTCGAGAGCACCCTGCTCAATCTGGTGATCAACGCCCGCGATGCCATGCCACAAGCCGGACGGCTGGTGCTGGAAACCGCCAACGCCATTCTCGATGACGACTACGCCGCCACTCATCAAGACGTGCGACCTGGCGCCTATGTGGTGCTGTCGGTCAGCGATTCCGGCATGGGCATGGCCCCCGAGGTGCTGGAACGGGCTTTTGAGCCGTTCTTCACGACCAAGGAAGCCCGCAAGGGCAGCGGCCTCGGTCTCAGTATGGTGTATGGCCTTGTCAAGCAATCCGGCGGCCACGTCACGATTTACAGCGAACCGGGCCGGGGCACAACGGTCAGGCTGTACTTGCCGCGAATTCATGCCGAAACTCCGGTCGCGCTGGAGCCGTCAGCCGCCAATCCCTCGGTCGAGGGTCAGGGCGAAATGATTCTGGTCGTCGAGGACGACGTTGATGTCTGCCTGTTCGCCGTCAAGGCCCTGCACAGCCTCGGCTACCAAACCTGCCAGGCCGGCGACGCTAAAACGGCGCTCGAGATTCTTGACACTACCCCCCACATCGCCTTGCTCTTCACCGACATCGTGTTGCCCGGCGGCATGGATGGTGTGCATTTGGCCACGGAAGCCGCTCACCGTCGTCCTGGACTGCCGATTCTGTTCACCTCTGGCTATACCGAACGGATGCTAGTCAGCGGCGGCGAACTGGCGGAAGGCGTAGAAATGCTGGCTAAGCCCTATCGCAAAGCTGAACTGGGCAGCAAGCTGCGGGCGCTGCTGAATCGGCGCGCCAAATCTTGAGTTAATCCCACGATCTCCCATGCGTTTACCATGACTCAAACCCTGCTGACTCCCGCCATTCTGCTGATCGGCCACGGCACCCGCCGCACCGCTGGCGTTGCTGAATTTCATCACCTCGCTCACCAATTACAACAGACCCTGCCTGACCGAACCAGCCTGGCTGGCTTTCTGGAACTGGTGGACCCCAGTGTGCCGGAAGCGTTGGAGATGCTGCGACAACAAGGTTTCCGCCGCATCACCGCTCTGCCGGCGCTGCTGATGGCTGCCGGCCATGTTAAAAACGACATCCCGGTCATGCTCAATGCCTTTCAGGCTGAACATCCCGATGTGCACATCACGTTCGGCGCGGATTTGGGCATTCATCCGCATTTGCTGCGGGTCGCCCAGGAACGAATCGAGAGCAGTGAAGCGAATTTCGGACCCGACTATGACCGGCGGGATACGCTGCTGGTCGTCATCGGGCGCGGCAGTTCCGATCCCGACGCTAATTCCAACATCAGCAAAATCACCCGTATCCTGTGGGAAGGCATGGGCTTCGGCTGGGCGGAAACTGCTTACACCGCTGTGACCGCACCCTTGATGGCGGATGCCCTGGAGCGAACCCACCGGCTCGGCTTCCGGCAAATCATCGTTTTCCCCTATCTGCTATTCACCGGTCGGCTGGTTGAGCAGGTGCAGGCCACCGTGGCTGACTATCAAACCCGTCACCCCGACGTTCGGGCCGTCGTCGCGCCCTATCTGAACGCCCACCCACTAATCGTCGCCACCTTTCTGGAACGCCTCGCCGAAGCCGAGGGCGGCGCAGCGTGCATGAACTGCCAGTTCTGCGCGTACCGGACACCTGTTGTGGGCCGTGAGGACTGGCGAAACGCGCCGCAAGTGGAGCATGGCCACCCTCATGATCATCTGCACGATCACCCTCACGATCATTAAATCCCCCCTCACCCTTGCCTGTTTCCCCTTGCGGGGGAAATAAGCACCCTGGAGCCGCCATGCCTCGCTTTGACTATTTCCGCGATCCTGATGACATTGAACGCCAATCCTTCGTGCAAATTCGCCAATTGACGGATCTCTCTCGCTTCGACGCCGATCAGCAACAGGTGGCCATGCGATTGGTTCACACTTCCGGCGATCCCGGCATTATCCATGATCTCTACTTCAGCCCCGGCGCGATCAACGCCGGGCTGGCGGCGCTGCAACAGGGGGCTAATGTGCTATGCGATATCGAAATGGTCAGCCACGGCGTCAGCAAGCGCTATCTCCAGGGCCAAGTTCACTGCTTCCTGAACGCCCCCACCGTCGCCGAGCGTGCGCGCCAGACCGGCGAAACCCGCTCCATGGCGGCCATGACGGAATGGCCCACGCATCTGGCCGGTTCCATCGTCGCTATCGGCAACGCGCCCACCGCTTTATTCCGCCTGCTCGAACTGCTGGATGAAGGCGCGCCTCGTCCAGCGCTGATCATCGGGATGCCCGTCGGCTTTATCAACGCTGCTGAATCCAAGCAAGCGCTGTGGGAGGTTGCGCCGAGTGAATTCCAAACCCCCTGCATCACCCTCCTCGGTCGGCGCGGCGGCAGCAGCCTGGCCGCTGCGACGTTGAATGCGCTGGCGCGCATGACCCACGGGATTCGCTTCTGATGGCGGCAAGGCCCGATGGACCTGGCCCACCGATTCATGTCGTCGGCATGGGCATTGAAACCGGCGCGTTGCACCCGGCGGCGCGGGCGGCGCTGGAACAGGCCGATCTGGTCATCGGCGCCATGGCGCATCTGGCCGCGTTACCGGAGCTATCTGCTGCAAAAATTCCCTATCCCAGTCCGATGAGCGGTTTGCACGCCTTATTGCGCGCCCATGCCGACCAGCGGATCGCCCTGCTGGCCTCTGGAGATCCGCTGTTCTATGGCATCAGCCAAACTCTACTGCGCTATCTGTCGCCAGAATCTCTGGTCTTTCATCCAAACGTGTCCAGCGTGCAAGCCGCTTTTGCCCGACTGGGCCGACCCTGGCAACAGGCGCAGTTTGTCAGCCTGCACGGGCGACCGCTGGTAACGCTACGCGCTGTGTTGCAAGGGAACCGACTGTATGCCCTGCTCACCGACCGCGAAAACTCACCGACCGCCATCGCCCGACTGCTGGTCGAAGCGGGGTATAGCGAGTCGGCGCTTTGGATCGCCGAGGATTTGGGAATGCCGGGTGAACAGTTCCGCCCATTCCAAGCGACTGAGTTGGCGGATAGGGAAGTTGAGTTTTCCCCGCTGAATGTCGTCATCCTGGAAACCCGAGGGCCGGGCAGCGTGTTGCCAGAATTTCCCGGCATCCCTGACGAGCGATTCAGCACCGGCGCGGAACCCGGTAAGGGTTTACTCAGTAAACGCGAGGTGCGTTTGACCATTCTTTCGCTGCTGGCGCCCCGCGCCAGTGAAATGGGTTGGGACGTAGGCGCAGGCTGTGGCGGCGTGTCGGTGGAATGGGCGCGATGGAACCCTCATGGCGAGGTTCACGCGGTGGAGTGTCACCCGGAACGACTGGAGCATCTCGCTATTAACCGGGAACGGTTCGGCGTTGTATCGAACCTGCATATCGTCCCCGGACGCGCCCCGGAAGCGTTGGCGGATTTGCCGAATCCTCATGCGGTGTTCATTGGTGGCAGCAGCGGCAGTTTGCCGGGAATGCTCGACATCGTTTGGGAGCGATTGCCGCCAGGCGGTCGTTTGGTCGCCAGCGCCGTTACCGAAGACAGTCGGGTGGAATTGCACCTCTTTGCCGGCGACCGGGCGGCAGAATGGACTGAACTGAGCATTGCCCGCAGTGAGCAACTAGCGGGTCAACGGGTCATGCGACCGTATTTGCCAGTATTGCTGATGAAAATGGAGAAGCCATAATGAGCGCCACTGGCACTCTGTACGGCGTCGGCGTCGGTCCCGGCGACCCTGAATTGCTGACCTTGAAAGCCGTGCGAATTATTCGGTCCGCGCCAGTCGTCGCCTACCCTGCGACCCCGCAAGGCAGCGCCCAGGCCCGCGACATCGCTGCATCCTGGCTGGAGGGCAAGCGGGAAATTCCCATCGCCATGCCCTGTATGCTGGATCGCGGCCCGGTCAATCAAGCGTATGACGAAGCAGCCCTGCGGATTGCCGAAGAACTCGAAGTCGGGCATGACGTGGCGATTCTCTGCGAAGGCGATCCGTTGTTCTACGGCAGTTTCAGCTACCTGCTGCAACGACTCGGCGAACGATTTCCCTGCGTCGTCATTCCCGGCATCAATTCCGTCAGCGCCAGCGCCGCCGCCGCCGCCCGACCCTTGATCACCGGCGAACAACGCTTAACCGTGATTCCCGCCACTGCCGGCGACGAGGCATTGCGCCAAGCATTGCTCAACAGCGACAGCGTAGCCATTCTCAAACCCGGTCGGCATCGCCCGCGCCTGCTGGAATTGCTACGGGAAACAGGTCGCGCCGGGGATACGCTGTACATCGAGCAAGCCAGTCGTCCGGCGCAGCGCGTTGTTAAATGCTTTGAGGATATCCCCGCGACGCCGGGACCGTATTTCGCGCTGTTTTTAATCATCCGCGCGGGTCAGCAGTCTGGATGACCGCCGAGCGCTCCTCGCCTATGCGTCGTCCTGTCACTGTTATCAGTCTAACCGATCCCGGTCAGGTCTTGGCCGAGCGCTTATTGACCCTGCTACCGGATGCTGAACATCTACACCGACCCCAACCCTTTCAAGACACGGTGCGTGAGCGCTTTCTGGCCGGACGCCGGTTGATCCTGCTCTGCGCCGTGGGTATCGCGGTACGAACGCTGGCGCCGGCGCTGCGCGATAAATACCAAGACCCGGCGGTCCTGATCCTGGACGAGCATGGGCGGTTCGTCGTACCGATCCTGTCCGGCCATGAAGGCGGCGCTAATGAATGGGCGCGCCAGGTCGCCGAATTCCTGGGCGCACAAGCCATCATCACCGGTGCGCAACGCTACACGCAACCTCTGCTGGTCGCCGGTCTGGGCTGCAATCGCGGCTGCCCGTTAGGGCCGTTGCTGGCGCTGCTGGACGACACGCTGGCCCGCCACGGTCTGCAACGCAGCGACCTGCAAGCGCTGGCCAGCATTGAGTTGAAGCAGGATGAACAAGGCTTGCACGATTTGGCCACGAAACTGAGTGTACCAATCCGCTTTTACCCGGCTGCCGTACTGCGGGATTATGGCGACCGGCTCAGCCGCAAATCTGACATCGTATTCCGCGAAACCGGCTGTTACGGCGTTGCGGAAGCGGCGGCGCTGGCGCACGCCGAGCGGCTGGTCCGTCATGATTACCCAGCGGAACTGCTCATCCCCAAACAGAAAAATGCCGACGCGACGCTGGCGATTGCCCGAATTTACGGCAACCGCGAGACCTGATCCTTCCTAAAACAACCTCCGAGCATCTATGAACCGCCTCTACATCATCGGAACCGGCCCTGGCGGGCTGGAATACCTGTGCCCTATCGCCCGCGCTGCGCTGGAATCCTGCACGGACCTGGTCGGTCATGGCCTGTATCTCAACCTGCTGGGCGAATTGACCCACGGCAAGACCCGCCATAAAACGCCGATGGGGGAAGAACTGGCTCGGGCGACGCTGGCGCTTGACCTGGCCGCCAATGGCCAAACCACCGCGCTAGTCTCCAGCGGCGATGCCGGCATCTACGGCATGGCGACGGTGGTGTTCGAATTACTGGCCCGCAAACCGAAACCGGAATGGGCCACGGTTGACATCGAAGTCATCCCTGGCGTCTCCGCCATGCAGGCGGCCGCGGCGCACGTAGGCGCGCCGCTCGCCCACGACTTTTGCGTCATCTCCCTGTCCGATCTGTTGACACCGTGGGAACTGATCGCCAAGCGCATCGATCTGGCCGGTCAGGGTGATTTCGCTATTGCCTTCTACAACGCTGTATCCAATAAGCGTTCCTGGCAACTGCTGGAAGCCCGGCAAACCCTGCTGCGCTACCGCCCGCCCACCACGCCCGTCATCGTGGCGTTTAACGTCACCCGCAAGGGCGAGCAACTGACGGTCACCACGCTAGGCGAACTGGACCCGGAACCGTTGAACATGCTGTCACTGGTGATCATCGGCAACAGCGAAACCCGGCGCGTGGGCCAGTGGGTCTATACCCCGCGTGGCTACCATGCCAAGCCGGAATTGGCGGGAACTTGAATCAGTACAGAAATACTTCCTGACGAATGGTCTCGAAAATGACCCGTTCCTCTGTCCACCGATCCGTCAAATCAATCAAATCCGCGCCAGCGTCCAACGCCAGGCGGAGTTGATCATCCCCGGCCAATAGATCAATGGCGGGAATTTCGTCCACGAACTCATAGGGCTTTGCCCGCCAGGCAAAGACCTCTGGAGCGAGCTGTTTGACACACTGCAAAAAGGTGACGCCGGTCACGACCGAATCAAACTGCTGGCGCTCGGTGACATGAATTTGTATGCCGCCACAGGTCTTGCCCACCTGTTTTTGGAACAGGGGCCGGAAATACAGGGGCCGAAACCGGCAGCCGGGCACATTCCGCTCGGTCAATGCGGCGGCAAGCGCCTCGGGATCGACGCCCGGCGCGCCCGCCACTTCAAAGGGCCGGCAGGTTCCGCGCCCTTCTGATAGCTCAGTCGCCTCCACCAGGCACATGCCGGGATACACCAAAGCGGTATCTACGGTCGGCATGTTGGGCGAGGGGTAAATCCAGGGCAACCCGGTTTCCTCGAAATACATCTCGCGCTGCCAACCCCGCAACGGCAAGACCTCCAGCTCACACTCCACGCCCCGCCGACTTTGCAGATAGCGGGCCACCTCGCCAATCGTCAGACCGTGCCGATTCGGCAGCGGATCAAGACCGACAAAGGATTCAAAACCGGGCTTGATCAAATTACCCTCGGTGGTAACCCCGTTGAGCGGATTGGGCCGGTCGCAGACCAGCACCCGTAGCCCGATCTTGCCCGCTGCCTGCATACACAACGCCATGGTCCAAATAAAAGTGTAATAGCGGGCGCCCACATCCTGTAGATCAATGACCAGGGCGTCGAGTCCCCGGAGATACTTGCGCCGGGGCGTCAGGCTGGCGAACGTCGCGCCGTACAGACTGTAGACTGGCACTTTGAGCCGGGGATCGAACGACACATCATCGACCCGCTCCATATCCTGCGCCTCGCCTCGTGCGCCATGTTCGGGGCCAAAAATAGCAACGACTTTAGCGCCGGCGGTAGATAGCAGATCGAGCGCATGGCGCAGTTCAGCATCGACGCTGGCCGGGTGGCACACCACGCCAATCCGTGCGCCACGAATCTTTTCAGGGAATTCATTAACTAATGTTTCCAGACCAGTTTGCACGCGAGACATCGCTATCGTTACCCTGCAATCCGTTTAAAAGCGAATTTTAGCGCCTGAACCGTTATTATGCTGGTGAAATTGCAGAAGACGCCCAATGACCACCCATCCGCCGCTACGCCCATCCCACTTCGCCCTGCCAGCGCTGGTCATCCTGCTGCTGCTGTTTGCCCTAAGTCTGGCGGACGCCGCCTGGCGTTCCCGAACCGTGGATCAAACCGCCCAGCGGACGCTGGTTCGGGAACTGGGCCTGAGCGACCTCGCCCTGTTCACCGAAGCCCGCTACACCCGCCATCCTACCCAGGCGGATCAGCATACCCCCTTTCAGGATCACCCGGCAGCGCTGGAACATTTCCCCACCGGTTCGCTGCTGCCGCCACCCCGGCTGCACTGACCAGAACGATTTTAGTCAACCGTCCCTGGTGAGTGAACTGATTTCGAACCGGGCAGAAACGCTGTAGTAACCGCCCGCTGTGTCTTGCTAAATAACCCCATGCACCCTTTTCTTGAACGACAAAAATACCTGGTGGACTATACCCTTGCTGCCCTGCTGCGCCGCAAGACGCGCAATATTGGATTACTGCTGGTTTACACTTTACTGGTCTTTCTGTTCAGTTCCGTGCTGTTACTCAGCCAGGGTTTGCGGCGGGAAGCGGCCTTGTTGCTCCAGGACGCCCCGGAAGTCATCGTGCAGAAGCTGGTCGCCGGTCGCCACGACCTGTTGCCCGCCGCCTGGCTGGAGCCGTTGCGGCGCATTCGCGGGGTCAGTCGGGTCGAGGGGCGACTGTGGGGCTATTACTACGATCCGGCGGTCAAGGCCAACTACACGTTAATGGTCGCCCCGGAGCGGGAACTGGCGGTCAATGACATTCTGATCGGGGCGACGCTGGCGCGAGTGCGCCAACTCGGCGTCGGTGATTATCTCAGCCTGCGCACCACGCTGGGCCAACCCTTGCCGCTCAAGGTTGCCGGGGTGCTGGACTCCGCCTCGGAACTGCTCAGCGCCGATCTAATGCTGCTCTCCGAAGCCGGCTATCGGCAACTGTTCAACCTGCCGCCGGACGTCTACACCGACGCTGTGCTCACAGTGCGCAATCCCCGCGAAGCGCGCACCGTCGCCGGGAAAATCGCTCTGGCGTTGCCCGACAGCCGCCCGATTCTGCGCGAGGAAATCCTGCGCACCTACGATGCGGTATTCCACTGGCGCGAAGGCATGATCTTCGTCACCCTGGGTTCGCTGTTGCTGGCCTTCATGATCCTGGCCTGGGACAAAGCGGCGGGATTGAGCGCGGAAGAGAAGCGTGAAATTGGCATTCTCAAAGCCATCGGCTGGGAAACCGGCGACATTCTGCGGATGAAGCTCTGGGAGGGAGCGTTGCTATCGCTGACGGCTTTTTTAGCCGGCTATACGCTGGCCTACTGGCAGGTTTTTTACGGCGGCGCTCGGCTCTTCGCGCCGGTATTGAAAGGTTGGGCGGTGCTGTATCCGGAATTTCAACTCACGCCAGCGGTGGATTTGTCACAGATTCTGATACTGCTGGCCATCACCGTACTGCCCTACCTCATTGCCACACTAATTCCTGGTTGGCGGGCGGCGATCAGTGACCCGGATGCAGTTATGCGTGGATAGCGGCGCTTTGATGAGCGATGGGAGACCTCGTTGCACCATGGGCCGTAGGCTATTCGTTTAGCGACCGTTCAGCCAGCGCCGATTATCCTGGCCCGTATCTCCACAGACCCCTCGGTTCCGGTATGAAAACTCTGTTGACTGCCGCCGCTATCGCTACCCTCAGCCTGAGCCCGAATTCGCCAGCGTTGGCGGATGTCCAGGAAAATTCCCAAGTTGCCGATCCAGCCCCGCCGCAGCGGGAACCTCGCGTCACCCGCGAAGCCCGGCTACGCGAAGCGCTGCGCCAAGCCAACCCATCCCCCAGAAAACCGCGTTGGGCGCGTGAAGCCCGGTTGCGGGAAACCTGTCGCCTGTCCGGATATGGCAAGACGGACATCTAACCTCGTCCCTTCAACGCCGCCCAGCGTTCATACGCCGCTTCCATTTCCGCTTCCAGCGCCCGCAATTCCTCCAGTCGCTGAGTCACCGCCGCCTGCTTGTAAAAGGCAGGATCGGCGGTCAGCTCCTGCTGGCGCTGCTCCAGTTCCCGCCGCTCGTTACAACTCAACTTGCCCGGCGCGACCAGTCGTGACGGTTTCGGCGCGGGCGTGGGCTTGGCAACGGGAGCCGGTTTCGGCGCGAGCCGTTGCCGCACCCAGTCGCTATAACCGCTCACGTATTCCCGGATGCTACCCTCACTCTCGAACACTAGGCAACCGGTGACCACGTTCCAGAAACGCCCGGTCGTGGCTGACCAGCAGCAATGCCGACGGAGCGGCGTTGCAGGCGCTTCTGCCCGGCGCGGGTGGCCGCCTGCTGGCCAGCGCCGAACAGCGGCAAACCGCATTGCCGGTTTATCTGGAGCAGCGGGAAGTGGCGGCGCTGGTCCGTCACGCCACGGCAACCGATGGTGAAGCGGCAGCGCGGTCTAGCGCGATTGCGGCCTTGGGCCGGCTGGGCGGCGAGGCGGCGCAAACCGCGTTGCAAGGCATCCTCGCCAACAAGAGCGAGGACGGCGCGATTCGAGCTATCGCGTTCAAGAGCTTGCGGCGATTGGAACGGCGAGCGGTGAATCGGGTTGCTTCTGGTGGATAGGCAGAAAGGAGAGCTATAGGCAATCGTTTAACGATTTCGTTCGCCTGCCCCGCCTAGCGGGGTCAGGTGCAATGCCTACTTTGGCTTTAGCTTAAAGCCGCTTCAGCAGTTTTTCATATTCAGTGTGTGGGCCTATCCAAAACCAAACAATTTCATTGTCATTCATGATACCTACCGGCACGATAATCGATATTGATTCTGGCTGAATATATAGGGTCGGTTTCGTGAACCCGTTTGAACTGTAAACCAGGATAGTAAGGGTCAGTTATAAAATGCCGATAGGCAATCCTCGCTTGCGCCCTTACAGAATCAGGTAGTTTTACAAGAGCCTTACGAAAACTCTGCGTAGTGTGAGAAATCATAAATTGTCAGGATCAAGTAACTTGGTTTTACCTGCCCTATGTTCTGCCAATGCTTCTTGAGCTAGTTGACTTAATAAATCTTGGGAATCGCTAAATGCTTTATCCCAACGCTGTTCGGATGCAACTTCATCTAGCAACCAACGCGCAAAAGAATCTTGCTGCGGTTCAGTCAATTTAGAAATTTCATTAAAAGCTTTTTCAAGAAGTTTTGTCATATAAAATCCTCATGCCGTTTAGTTATAACCCGCTTAATTTTAAGTTGTTTCTTGCATCACCCACAACAGTCAATAGCACAGTCTCTAGTAGCGCCAAGTTTGGCGGGTTACGCTGTCGCTAACGATCCGGCTAAAGCGGGCGCGCCCACTGCGATGTTTGGATTGCGCAACTGCATTCGTGGCGCGCCTCGCTTTTGAGCCGGCTTGTTAGGCAATTTCTGCATTCTGGCCTATCAGGAAAAGGCCGCCCACTCAGAAAAAGTGGTCTGTCCCCTATTTCCTGCACTCGGCTTTCATGGCAATCTCCTTGAAAATTAAACCTGATCTGTATTACTTCTCCACTATAATTAGACAACTTTAGAAAGACTTGGTTTAATCACAATGTAGGTATTACTATTGGCTAGACTATGATAATCGTCTTCAGCGAAGAAGCAGGCACCCCGGTTGTTGCCCCGCTGGATGAAGTGAAGGGGAATTGCCGCAAGCTTGAGCCGGGGTCGTCTCGGCATGGCGGTTCAGTCCTGTCATTCCAATAAGGCAAGCATAGCATAAAACGTGGTCTGTCCCCTATTATGCTATTATGCCTATTATGTGTCCCCTATTATGTTCTCGCGCTCCTTTTACGGACAAAGTTCCAGCCACATCGGGTAGTTTAACTTCATCACAATGTAGATCTCACGGCGAGGGCCGGGTTTTTCCGTCTTGAGCAGCTCTTCATTCAGCGCCTTTGCACGTTCCAGTTCACCTCTGGCCCGCAGGCTGTCTTCCTGACTGATTGTGGGTATCCGCCCGAGCAACATGGGCTTGAGCAAACTTATCGCGATCGCGAGGTGTGCGATGCTGACGCGGTGCTTCAGTCCGCGCCCCTCATCAGGCACTAGCGGCGCCAGGTCGATCACCCTTTCTAGAGTCTTCAATGCTCCTTCATGGAACCACAAATCTTGGCGCCAGATGGGGCTGTGGGTTGTCAGGAAGAGCCGGTCCGCCTCAGCCGCCTGACCGTAATTTGTGTTGCCCAAAAAAAGCTTTGCCAATTTACGGTGGATCAAAAAACTGCGTTCCGCGTAGATTTCCGCATCGCCGGCATCGCCGGATTCCAGAAGCAAAGCCGCCATGAGGCGGCAGACTTGCGCGACGCGGAATGCCCGCTCGTTTGAGGTCGTGTCACGCCGGAAGAGATCTTCAAACAACCACCACGCGACCCGATTGTTGTCGATCCGCTGAGTCAGAGGCATTCCAGATGCGCCAGTGTTGGCCAGGCTGAAGAATGTGCCAGCGATATGAGAATCGAGTTCGTCGCTAAGGCGCACGTCATCAGCGGCGGTGGACTGGCCAATCTTTTGGCGCAGCGATTGGAAACCAGCCTTGGCGTTGTCGATCAAACGAACGCCTTCTTCGAGCTTGTTCTGGCGAAGCAGGGTGACCCCAAGATTGTTCTTCGCTAGTAGATTATCCATCTCGAGCTTAAGATCGCCCGGATGGGCCTGGCGAAGTCGCTCGCCGAACGAGATGGCGGTGCGGAGCGGTGATTCAGCCTCTTTCGGCTGATTACGGGAAAGAAACGAGACGCCGACATTCAATTGGCTCATGAAAAGGTGTCGCTGGAGCTCGAAATCGTTCGGGTTTTTCTCTGCCGCCTTCGCAAGAAAGCGTGTAGCTTCCGTGAACTGCGGACCCGCATCGCCCCCAAGCTCAAGCTCGATCAGACCCAGATTCAGGATCGTCTTGGCATGGTCGAGGTCAAGCGCGGCTCTGCGGCGCCTCTTAAGAAACTCGGTGTAGTAGGATCGAGCCTTTTTCAAAAGTTCGAGGCGATACGCCTCAGCGCCGGGCAGCTTTTGGAGGTCAAACTCAACCCCTGAAAAACTTTCATCGACGCTCTCTTTCGCGAGGCGGAAGTTGCTTTCGGCATCCCTGTATAGGAGGAAACTAACACCAGCCAGCGTCAAGACGACGCTGAAGGCGCTCAAAATCGCAAGGCGACGTTGGACATCGACTCTCCACATGCCCACATGCTGTCGAATGCTCGCAACAACTTCGGTCGACGGAGCGGCGGTGCTGAGTTCTACTGTGCTCAGGGGGTTGACGATGCTCTTGAGCCGGCTGGTCGACGTGTCCCAGCCGATGCCGCGATCTATGAGCATCAACCGCTTGTGCAGCTTTGCCGCGAGTTGGGCTTCCTCAATGACTGCAGGACGCTCCCCGGCGGCCGGCCCGGCGAGTATGACGAGGAAACGGCTGGCGCGGACTTTGCCCGCAATCGCCGCGTGGAGCGTTTCGTCGCGATTGAGATTTTTTACGTCCAGGAAGCACCGAAGTTGCGGCCGGTCGCCCGTCAGTCTGACGAAGAGCGCGTTGGCATACTGGCTCTCCGGGTCGTCTTGCCGGGTATAGCTGAGAAAGACATCGTAACCGAAGAGACGCTCCATCAGCCACCCGACCAGACCTCCTCGCTTGGCGAGTATGCTGGTCGGCGGGTCTTCCAAGTTTGTGAGGCCGGGGAGCGGATTCGCGAGTCCGGATTTCTGGCTATCACGTCCTCTTTTCATCTTCTTCATCCTTTCGCCGAACGGGTCGCGGTTAACCCGCGAGGCAGAGCAAACGAAGTTTAGCCTGACGAGTCGAGTTGAACCGCGTTGATGGGCTGCGCTTCGCGGCCCATCAACGCGGTGAGAACCGAAACCCGATGGGTCGACGCGAAGCGTCGACCCATCAAGTGATTATGTGGTTCCGCCTGTCTACCACAATCCACCATCATTGACAAGAATCATTTGATTTTGTTAGCTTTTTCCAGCGGGTAACTCCATCACAAGCCCTTTGGCCCTGAAATTCCGACCTGTTCGCCGCTCTCCCGGATTTAGCCCATCGCTATAAGGTCGGGTGGTATAGCAAAAACCCACCGAAGCTTTGGCATTACAGCGTAGCCAATTTTGAAGAAGATCACCGGAGGCGTACAAACCAATACACGCGGCCAAACGAAAAAGGGGCGCCCGGTTGGACGACCCTTTTCGTCCGAAGACAACGGCGCTCGAATCGAGCCGACTTTCAGCGGCGTTCGAGCACCTTATTCCGCCAGTATCACAGGTCAAACCGGTCGAGGTTCATGACCTTCGTCCAAGCCGCGACAAAGTCTTGCACAAACTTCTCGCGGGCGTCGTTGGCCGCATAAAATTCCGCGACCGCGCGCAGCTCGGAGTTTGAACCAAATACCAGATCGACGGGGGTTGCCGTCCACTTGACGTTGCCCGTCTTGCGGTCGCGACCTTCGTAAAGGCCCTCGGTCTTGGCCGACTTGGACCACTGCGTCGACATGTCGAGCAGATTCACGAAGAAGTCGTTGCTCAGCGTGCCGGGCCGGTCGGTGAACACGCCATGCGCGGACTGGCCCGTGTTCGCGTTCAAGGCGCGCATCCCGCCCACCAGCACGGTCATTTCGGGAACGGTCAGATTCAGCAGACTGGCCCGATCCACCAGCATTTCCGCAGGTGATCGCGAGTTGTTGTCGCCGAAGTAGTTACGGAAACCGTCAGCGGTCGGTTCGAGCGCGGCAAACGAAGCCGCATCGGTCTGTTCCTGCGACGCATCCGCGCGTCCTGGCGCGAAGGGAACCTTGATGTCATATCCGCCCTGCTTCGCGGCCTGCTCGATGGCCGCCGCTCCGCCCAACACGATCACGTCGGCGAGCGATACTTTCTTGCCGCCGGACTGCGCACCGTTAAAGCCCCGTTGAATGTCTTCCAAGCTCTTCAGCACCTTGGCCAGCTCTTGCGGATTGTTCGCCGCCCAATCCTTTTGCGGCGCGAGGCGGACGCGCGCCCCGTTCGCGCCGCCGCGCAGGTCGGAGCCACGGAAGGAAGCGGCCGACGCCCAGGCGGTTCTCACCAGTTCGGCGGGGGTCAAGCCGGAAGCGAGAATCTTGGCCTTGAGCGCCGCGATGTCGTTCGCATCGATCAACGGATGATCGACGGCAGGCACCGGATCTTGCCAAATCAACACGTCCTTGGGAGCTTCGGCACCGATGTAGCGCGCCCGTGGACCCAAATCGCGATGCGTCAGCTTGAACCACGCCTTGGCGAACGCCAGCTCGAATTGCTTCGGGTCTTTCCTGAAGCGCTCCGCAATCTGGCGATAGCTCGGGTCGAACTTCAGCGAAAGGTCGGTGGTGAGCATGAACGGCGCGTGCCGCTTGGTCTTGTCGTGCGCGTCCGGGACGGCGTTGGCCGCCTGATCGTTCGCCGGAATCCATTGAATCGCGCCGGCGGGGCTCTTGGTCTGCACCCACTCGAAGGCGAACAGGTTGTCCAGGTACTGCGTGGTCCAGGCGACCGGATTGGCGGTCCATGCGCCTTCCAGACCGCTGGTGACGGTGTCTTCCGCATTGCCCTTGCCGCACTTGTTCTTCCAGCCGAAGCCTTGCTCCTCGACGCCTGTGGCCGCAGGTTCCGGCCCCACGCAGTCGGCTGGCTTGTGCGCGCCATGCGCTTTACCGAAGGTGTGGCCGCCCGCGATCAGCGCGACGGTCTCTTCGTCGTTCATCGCCATGCGAGCGAAGGTTTCGCGAATATCCTTGGCCGCCAACAGCGGGTCCGGATTGCCGTTCGGCCCTTCCGGATTCACGTAGATGAGGCCCATCTGCACGGCGGCGAGGGGATTTTCGAGTTTGCGATCACCGCTGTAGCGCTTGTCGTCCAGCCACTTTTTTTCGGGACCCCAATAGACCAAGTCGGCTTCCCAGTCGTCTTGACGGCCGCCGGCAAAGCCAAAGGTCTTGAAGCCCATCGATTCCAGCGCGACGTTGCCGGTCAGGACCATCAGATCGGCCCACGAAATCTTGCTGCCGTACTTTTGCTTGATCGGCCACAGCAGGCGGCGCGCTTTGTCGAGGCTCGCGTTGTCCGGCCAACTGTTCAGCGGCTCGAAACGCTGTTGACCGCCATCGGCGCCGCCGCGACCGTCGGCCACGCGGTAGGTGCCCGCGCTGTGCCAGGCCATGCGGATGAAAAAAGGTCCATAGTGACCATAATCCGCCGGCCACCAGTCCTGCGATGCGGTCATCAGCGCCGCGATATCCTTCTTTACGGCAGCGAGATCGAGTTTCTTAAACTCTTCGGCGTAATTGAAATCCTTCCCCATCGGGTTGGACGTGGCGTTGTGCTGGCGAAGCGGTTGCAGGTTCAGTTGCTCGGGCCACCATTCCTGGTTCGACATCGGTTTGGTTTGAGCATGAGCAACGCCGATTGTCGCGAACGGCGATAGGGCTACCGCCAGGGCAGCAAGTAACGGGATTTTTTTATGCATTGCAGGTCTCCGCATGGTGGGAAGCACAGTGTGCGGATCGACTATATGCGCTTCCGATGGAAATTAAGAATTCATATGTTCTATAGGGTCAATCAATAATTCCTATTGGCCGTATCCCGATGGCGCACTTCACCCCACCCGCTCCCGCGCTTCCAACTCCTCCCAGCGCCCATAAGCCGCTTCCAGTTCCGATTCCAGCGCCCGCAACTCCTCCAACCGCCGAGTGACGACCGCCGACTCCTGCTTGTAGAACGTGGCGTCAGCAGTGGCGGCGTGCAACTCCCGCTGGCGTTGCTCCAGTTCCTCGATGCGCGCCGGCAACCGTTCCAGTTCCCGCCGCTCGTTGTAGTTCAGCTTGCCCGGCGTGGCCGTCCGTGACGGTTTCGGCGTGGGTGCCGATGCCAGCTTGGGTTTGACGGCCGGAGCCGGTTCCGGCGCGGATCGCCGCTGCCGCAGCCAATCGGTGTAACCGCCGACGTATTCGCGGATGTTGCCGTCATTCTCGAACACCAGGCAACTCGTCACCACGTTGTCCAGAAACGCCCGGTCGTGGCTGACCAGCAGCAAAGTTCCGGTGTAATCCAGCAACAGTTCTTCCAGCAGTTCCAGCGTTTCCAGATCGAGATCGTTGGTCGGTTCGTCCATGACCAGCAGGTTCGCCGGCTTGGTGAACAGCCGCGCCAGCAACAGCCGGTTGCGCTCGCCGCCGGACAGGGATTTGACCGGCGAGCGCGCCCGTTGAGCAGAGAACAGAAAATCGCCCAGATAGCCGATGATGTGGCGGCGCTGGCCGTTGATTTCGATGGTTTCCCGCCCGCCTGCCACGCTGTCCAGCACGGTTTGCTCGGGGTCCAGTTGCTCGCGCAGTTGATCGAAATAGGCGATTTCCAGCTTGGTCCCGTGCCGGATTTGACCGGCGTCCGGTTGCAGGCGTCCGAGCAGGAGATTCAGCAGCGTGGTCTTGCCGGAGCCGTTGGGACCGATCAGGCCGATGCGGTCGCCGCGCATGATCCGCGTCGAGAAATCGCGAATCAGCGGTTCGCCCTGCCAGGCGTAGCTGACGTTTTGCGCTTCGATCACCAGCTTGCCGGACGTTTCCGCCTGCTCCAGTGTGAAACTGGCCTTGCCCAGTTGCTCGCGGCGCTGGCGGCGCTCCTCGCGCAGGTCCAGCAACGCCCGCACCCGGCCCTCGTTGCGGGTGCGCCGCGCCTTGATGCCCTGCCGAATCCATACTTCTTCTTGGGCCAGATTCTTGTCGAATTTGGCGTTGTGGCGGGCTTCGACCTCCAGCAGCGCCGCTTTCTTCTCCAGAAACGTGGCGTAGTCGCCCGGCCAGGAGGTCAGCGCGCCGCGATCCAGTTCCAGCAGGCGAGTCGCCAAGCGTTGCAACAAGGCGCGGTCGTGGGTGACGAACAGCAAGCCGCCGCGAAATTCCAGCAACTCGTCTTCCAACCACTGGATGGTTTCCAGATCGAGATGGTTGGTCGGCTCGTCCAGCAACAGCACGTCGGGATCGCGGACCAGCGCGCGGCCCAGCAACACCCGCCGCCGCCAGCCGCCCGACAGTTCGGCCAACGGGGTGTCGGCCGGCAGTTGCAGGCGACTGATGACGGTTTCGACCCGCTGTTGCCAGCGCCAGCCGTCGCGGGCTTCCAAATCGTGTTGCAGCCGTTCCATCTTGCGCATCGCCTCGGGCGTGGCGGCATGGGCGAGTTGGATGGCGGCTTCGTGATACTCGGCCAGCAGCGCCCCCAGCCCTTCCAGCCCGCCGGCGACGATTTCAAACACGGTAGCCGTAGTATCGGCGGGCAACTCCTGCGCCAGCGTGGCGACGCGCAAGCCGGGCTGACGCCAGATGTCGCCGCTGTCGGGGTGCAGCTCGTCGGCCAGCAGCCGCAGCAAGGTGGTTTTGCCGGCGCCGTTGCGACCGATCAGGCAAACCCGCTCGCCGGCTTCCAACTGGAAACTGGCGCCGTCCAGCAGTTTTTCGGCGCCGAAGGCGATGGAGAGGTTGTCGATGCTGAACAAAGGCATGAAATCACTTTTTAACCGGTTGTTTGTTCAATACTGCGCCATGTTTTCCACGCGAAAGGCTTGATCTTCCTCAACGCGATTCCTGCTTGGGATGTAGCGTGCGATCCAAACGCTCCCATCGTCGCGCCGTGTGAGCATCACCGGCGAGCCATAGGTTTTATGGGCGGCGACGACTTTCTCCAAGGTCTCATCGCTGTTCAGAAGATATCCGCCCTTGGTTTCCAGCAGTAGCACGCCGCCGCCGCGCAGCCGGTCTTTCACGCCCACGGCGAAATCGGGAAAAAATCGGTCCCCATCGGGCAACACGATACCGATGGACCACGGTTTACGCGGCTCATTGCGATGCCACCACAACACCGTTCCCGTGGTATCGGCGTCGAGCAATTCGGCGAATTTCCGTTCGTGTTCGTTCAGGTCCGGCGGCATGACGCCGTAGACATTCAGGCGGGACCGTTGCGCGCCCGGCGCCATTTCCACTTGTTTCGGCAAGGGTGCGGTTTCCATTATTTTCTTGTTGAGCGCCGCACTGACTCGGGCCGCATCGCGCACCAGTTTGGGATAATGCGCCAAGATCAGATTCAAAGCGTACCGCAATTCTTCATCGGACAGCCCGATGCCTTGATGGTCGTTGTATTCCAGCCGCAACTGCGATAGCAACGTTTCTTCAAGATCACGCGGGTCGTAATACTGCGCATCGTACAAAACACGCTGCGCTCGCCGCGCCAATTGCGCACGGGATAATTTCGCTTGCACCGTATCCACCACTTCTTCATGGTTGCCGAAAATATCGGTGATCGTCTTGCGGGTGATTTTGACGCTCTTGCGCAAGCCGGCGTTTAACACTTCCGCGCTCAGCTTGAGATGCGCTCCGATTCCTTTCAGCAACTTATCGGTAGATAGCGGCAAGCATTCCGTTTGAAACCGGGTCGGCATTCCTTGGCGCAACGGGTAAAGCGCGTTGCCGGATAAAGGCATTGAGGGTTGATGGGTCTCGTTTCTGTTTTGTCCGAGAGGCGCTCTAGGTAAGAGTGAAATGAAATCGGGGAAGGTCTGTGTAATGCCCAAAGTCAATGGATCATGAACATGTGCAGCCTTGGATTCGGATTCATTACCATCCGCCGGTTTCCAGGCAGGCGGCGTATAGGGATGCGGCAATAAGGCGGTTTGCCCGCTCTTGATCACCTGAACTTGGGATTCTCCCGCGACGCGCACCAGCATCGTATAAGGGCTGATGACCGACAGTTCGGTTTGAATGGCGTTGATTTTCTCGCCCGCGCCGATCAAGCCGCCTTGGCTTTCCGCCTCGGCTAGAAAGACATAGCCGCAGCGCAGCGATTGAGGCAGGGATTGATCCAGAACCTTGGATTGTAAGCGGCGATGGACGCGCAAAATGCGCCCAACCACTTGCACGCCAAAATCGGTATCTTTCGCTCCGCGCATGGAGATCACGGTAAATGCGCGCGGCGCGTCGAATCCCAGCGCCACCGCCATTTTGAACAGCAACACTTCCTTGCTTTCGTCCAGCGCCACTGCCAGTAAATCATCGTTGGGTTCGTCAGCGGTGTACCACGCGATCACATCTTCCGGTATGCCCAATTCCAGCAGGCGGGTTTTCGCTTCCTGAATGGCGGACGTGCCGGCGCTGCCTTTATTGCCGACCTGGACCAGCATCAGGGGCGTGAGGTTGATTCCTATCTCCGCCAGTTGTTTTTTGATGGCGTTGTGGGTTTGCCAGCCTTCCGCCAATGCAGTTGCGGGAATATCGCCTAGGGTTTCCTGGTTATTGGGAGCCAGATAGGCGATGCACTGCACGCCTTCCTTGATTAAACCGGCCTCTACGGCGTCCTTACGCGAAACACGATGGCGATGCAATTCGCCGATGCCGGCCGCTTTTCTGAATTTTTCCACGTCGGCGTCATCCGGCGTGGCGGTAATGAGCAGAGTGAAATCGGGGCGCATGATGTCCCGGTAAAAGCGCACTGCTTCGGTGGCGCTGGTAAAACCGTGATGGGCTTCGTCCACCACCACGCCGATGCGGAAATCCGCCTGCCGCAAGCCGGGAATGAAATCATCCAGCGCCAGCGACAAATCGCCGCTGGTGCGCAGCTTGCGAGTATCGGCATTGCGCGCCGCGACCGAGGCCCACGTCGTGACGAAGACATCGCCGCTTTGGGCGGAATAGGCGACGCGCTCGCTCGCCAAATCACGTACCCGCAAGCCGGGGAAGTCCCGTTTCAACGCGCCCTTGGCCTGTTCCACCAGATTGGCGAAAGGCGTGAACCAGAACCAGACGATCCGGGCGTTGTGGCGATGGTCGGGGCGGGCGAATGCTTCGGCGATCAAACCCGCCATCAGGGTTTTACCGGCTCCAGTGGGCGCTTCCAGAAGGACGCAGCCGTTGAAGGCGCTGGCGGCGCGGCGGCTGTCCTCGTCCGCCGCCGCCTGCATTTGGCTTTCGGCGTGGCGGAAAATGTCCAGCACATTGTTGACCGCTTCGCTTTGATAGCGTTTTGGCGTTGGGGCGCTCATGTCCGCGTTCCCAAGCCGAAGCGATTGACCAGAAATTGGGGAATCGCTTGAAAGCTGGCCCGCTCGTCCTCGATATGCTGATGCAACCAGCCCGGTTGCCAGGAATAGATCACTGCGGTTCCGGTGTCATGAATGGCCTGTTCCAAGATTCCGATGACCGCTTCGGAAACCTTGGGGACGTAGAGCATAATTCCGTTTTCAGTTTCGGCTTGCTGAACGGGGGCCGCCGTATCGAACGGCGTCAGCGTTTCGGTGTGGATGAGTTGCAGCGCCGTCCAGACTTGTTCGTGTTCTATTCGACTCAAGATCATTTCGGCGGGAATGCGACGGGCGCGGAGATAGGAAAAACCGGCTCCGCGTGTTTTCAGCAAGTCGCCGCCCAAACCTTCCACCCATTCACTTTTTTTGTTGCGATAGCCGGTGATTACTCGCCGTACTCGCTCGGCGCAGACATCGCGGCATAAGTTTTTATCCGGCGCGTCGGTGGTCGCTTCGGTATTCGATACCAGAATGAAACGGCGGTTGCCACCGTCTTCCAGATTGAGTTTCATTACGGCGTGAGCAGTGGTGCCGGAACCGGCGAAGAAATCCAAGATTAAATCGTTAGGTTTTGTGGCAATACGGAGGATGCGCTCGATCAAGCGAACGGGCTTTGGAGTGTCGAAAGCCGTTTGTGTGCCAAAAATGGATTGAATTTCCTTACGGGCTTCATCCGTGTGACCGACTTCCTCATGAGGCCACCATGTCCAAGGGACGAGGCCATCTACTTCAAATAAATAACGAATAACACTCGGCTGTGCATTGTTATCCTTGCCCCAGTAGATGCGCCCAGCTTCCTTAAATTTTAGAAATTCTGATTCCACCATCGACCAACAACGTCCCTCTGGCGGTAGGTGTTTTTTTCCAGTAGGTGTAGTAATTTCGTACATCTGGTTGGGGCGATAACCTTGGGCCGTCATCGGCAACCCGCGCCATCTCTTAGTTGGATCAGTTTCGTTCGGATTATCCGGGTTGCGGTAAATTTTTGCTTGATCTGGCGAAAGAGGAATGCGTCCGCGCTGTATTTTGAAGGTCGCTGGATCAAGTGAATACACAAGCAAATATTCGTGTGCATCACCGATAGCTTCCCGATTCTCTCGTGAATATCGTTTTTGCCAGATGCAATTAGCAATGAAATTATTTTCGCCGAATACTCGATTCATCAACAAACCGAGATTAAAAACCTCGTTATCATCAATAGAAACAAAAATCACCCCATCCTCGGCCAATAACTCCTTCGCCAACTCCAACCGCCGATACATGAATTCCAGCCATTTTGAATGCTTATAGGCATCTTCCTTGTCGATAAAGCGGTCGTTGTAGATGAAATCCCGGTTGCCGGTGTTGTAAGGCGGGTCGATATAAATGCACTTGACCTTGCCGGCGTGGGTCATGCGCAGAAAGCGCAAGGCGTCGAAGTTGTCGCCTTCGATGATGAGATTGCGGAACGGCGCTTCACCGCAAGACAGGCCGGCATCGAAATCCAGCGCCACGAAATCATCGTTGATGGCTTTTTCGTGCTCGATTTCGTCGCGCTCCCACACCAAACCGAACTTGGGCTTGCGGTCGCGTTCGCGCAGCAGGCGGATCAATTCTTCGCGGGTGTAATCGTCGTAGTGGTCAGCCATGCGTTTTTCCGAATAATACCGTTTCTCAATAGATTCTATGATTCAAAGTTGTAGGGCGGGTTAGGGCGTCAGCCCGTAACCCGCCGATTCGGCTGCGGTTTCGGCGGGTTACGCTTCGCTAACCCGCCCTACATGGGAAATATAAAACCTACCGAGAATTGGTATAACCCCCTCTCCCTCCGGGAGAGGGGCAGGGGTGAGGGTTCTTTTGAATCGCTTAACATCCGACGCGAATCGGTCAACTCCACGGCGGGAAGTTCTCGCGCCGCCCGTCGCAAAATCGGCTTCAAGTCACGATAAAAATATTGAGTAATAATGAGTTAGCAATTTTGCATTCCAAATGCAAAATTGCAAGGCTTGGGAGGAATTCCATCAACCTCTCTCGCCGAGGGCGAGGGGAGCAAAGGCGCGAGGGGTTCCCGGAGTCAGGACGACCGCCGCCGATGCCGCAGCACCGCCAGCGAACGACCCAGCACCGGATACGGCTCCTCGGCGGGATGCTGATTACCGCCAGTCGGTTGACCCTGCGGCAACGCTGTATCCACTAACACCTCAAACACGGGGTTCTCCCGCAGCACGGGTAAAACAAACGGGATTTCCTCGTGGTGCGCATTAAATAACAACAGAAAATCATCATCCTCCAGCGCATGGCCCCGTTCATCCCAGTCGCTCAACCCATCGCCCGGCAGATACAACCCCAGACAGCGCGCGTAATCGTGCGTCCATTCATCATCGTCGATCTCCCGGCCATCGGGATTGAACCAGAGAATATCGCGCACCCCCTCGCCATGAATGCCCCGGAAAAAATGCCGGCGACGAAAGGTCGGATGCTGTCGGCGAATGTGAATCAGCCGTTGCGTAAACGCCAGTAACTCACGGTTTTCCTGCAACCAGGAAATATCCCAGTCAAACCAGTTCAGCTCATTATCCTGGCAATAGGTATTATTATTACCCCGTTGGGTGCGCCCTGCTTCATCACCCGCCAGGATCATCGGCACCCCCTGAGACAAAAGCAGCGTCGTTAAAAAATTGCGGCGCTGGTGCAGACGCTGCGCCAAAATGTCCGGGTCCTGCGTGTCCCCTTCCGCCCCACAATTCCAACTCCGGTTATGTGATTCACCATCCTGGTTATTCTCACCATTCGCCTCGTTATGCCGCTCGTTGTAGCTGACCAGATCGTACAACGTAAAACCATCATGCGCCGTTACAAAATTAATGCTGGCGTGCGGCCTCCGACCATTGTGCTCATAAAGATCCGCTGACCCAGTCAATCGGTAAGCCAGATCACCAATGAGCCCACCCTCGCCACGCCAATAATCGCGCACGACATCCCGATACTTGCCGTTCCACTCACTCCAGCCGACCGGGAATTTGCCGACCTGATAGCCGCCCTCCCCCACATCCCACGGCTCGGCAATCAACTTGGTCTGAGTCAGCACCGGGTCTTGTAAAACAACATCCATGAACGTCCCGGCTTGATCCACCACACCATTCGCATCTCGCGCCAACGCAGCGGTCAAATCGAAACGGAACCCATCGACATGCATCTCCTGCACCCAGTACCGCAGGCTATCCATCACCATCTGCAACACTCGTGGATGCGCAAGATTCAAGGTATTACCGCAGCCGGTATAATCCATGGTATAGCGCGGGTGCTCAGCAGACAGCCGATAATAAGCCGCATTATCGATGCCGCGAAAACTCAGCGTAGGGCCGAATTGATTACCCTCGGCAGTGTGGTTATACACCACATCCAGAATCACCTCGATGCCCACCGAATGCAGGGTCTTGACCATGCTTTTGAATTCGGCCACAGGATTATCAGTGGCAGCGTAACGCGGGTCGGGCGCAAAATAGCCCATCGGGCTATACCCCCAATAATTGCGCAATCCCCGATCCAGCAGATGACGTTCATCGATAAAATACTGGATCGGTAATAATTCGACCGTCGTCACCCCCAGCGCCTTAAGGTAATCAATTACCGGGCCACTGGCCAAGCCGGCATAAGTACCGCGCAGATTAGGCGGCACTTCACGATGGCGCATGGTGAATCCGCGCACATGCAATTCATAAATGAGTGTGTCATGCCAGGGAATGCGCGGCGGACGATCATCGCCCCAGAAAAAAGCGCTGTCCACCACCTGACAGCGCGGCATGCCCGGCGCACTGTTGCGGGTGTTGAAACTCAAATCTTCGGCGCGCCCACCCACTCGATAACCGAACTGGGCGTCACTCCATTGCATCTGCCCGACCAACGCCTTGGCGTAAGGATCAAGCAGCAATTTGTGCGCGTTGAAACGATGCCCTTCCTCAGGCCGGTAGGGACCCTGCACCCGATAACCGTACAACAAGCCAGGCCGGACATCCGGCAAATAACCATGCCAGATCGGGCCGGTGCGCTCCCGCAGGGGAATTTGCTCGATTTCATGACGCCCCCGAGCATCGAACAGGCACAGCAGCACCTGCTCCGCATGTTGCGAAAACAAGGCGAAATTAACGCCTTCCCCATCCCAAGTCGCGCCCAGCGGATAAGGCTGGCCAGGCCAGACAGCCATTGTGGATTTTTTCATCCAAATTTCAGCACTCGGTCCAGATCCCAGCATCAGGCGTCAGGCGCTGAACAACCCATCGGCGCCCCGACGCCTGATGCGCCACTTCACTCGCTAAAGGACCGCATGGCGGTCGTCACTTCGCCCGGTCCCACCACCGTGATGCCGCCAGTGGTCACGCTATAATGCTGCCGGTCAAGATCCGGATCATGACCGATGCGACTGCCCGCCTCAATCACGTTGTACTGGCCGATAATGGCCCGCCGCAGTCGAGCGCCGCGTTTGATCCAAACATAGTCCTGAATGACGCAATCCTCGATCACAACATCCTCTTCGATAATGACTTCACGGCGAATGATGGAATTGCTGATCTTGGCCTGCTGCACCAGCGAACCGGCGGCGATCACACTGTTGTCCACATCAGCTTTGATCAGGCGGGCCACCGGACCCTGGTAATTACTGGAAAAAATCCGCCATTGCGGATTGAACACATCAAAACGCGGCGTCATGCCCAGCATGTCCTGATGCGCCTCGAAATAGGCGTCCAGCGTCCCGACATCGCGCCAATAACCCAGCTCCTCATAAGCTTTCGCGCCCGGCACCTTGTTGGTGGCGAAGTCATAGGCAAATAACCGGTGCGTTTCTTTCAGCTTCGGCAGCACATGCTGTCCGAAGTCATGCTCACCACGGTCATTGGCTTCCTGCAGCGCCTGAACCAGGATTTTGGTATCGAACAGATAATTGCCCATTGACGCATAGGCGCGGGTCGGATCGGAGGGCATGGGCGCCGGATTCGCCGGCTTCTCCTGAAACTCGCTCACCCGCCCGGCATGGTCGGCGGCGATCACCCCAAAGGCGCTGGCGTCGGCCAGTGGCACCGGCAATGCTGCGACGGTCACTTCCGAAGCCCGCTCATAGTGGAAATCCACCATCTGCTGGAGATCCATCCGGTAGACGTGATCCGCGCCAAACACCAGCACCAGATCGGGGTTATGCAACTTGATCAGATTGATGTTCTGGTACACCGCATCCGCAGTGCCCTGGAACCAGTCGCCGCCGCGCATCATCTGTGGCGGCACCACCGTCACGAACTCTTCATTGCGCATCGGCGATACCACCCACGCCTTGCGGACATGTTCGATCAGCGACTGGGATTTATACTGCACCAGCAAATAAATCGACTGAATCCCCGAATTGAGCAGGTTGCTCAATACAAAGTCGACGATCCGATAACGGCTGCCGAAGGGCAACGACGGCTTGGAATTATCGGAAGTCAAGGGGCTCAATCGGGAACCTTCGCCGCCGGCCATGACAAACGCCAAAATTTTCGGTTGCTTCATCGCGGTGCTTCCTTCTTTATCAAGTGAGAGTGATTCACACAAGCTTCCCGACGGGGCTTCCACCCATTCAGGACGGGTTATCCGGTTCATAACACAGTTCGTAACAAGCCTTTCACTTCATCCACCGTAGCCTGGAGTACGCGGGGCAAACCCCCTCCGTAGCGGTCAGACGCCACGCAATCGCACTATACAGGTTCCGTATGCCGGCCATTGATAACGTGGAACACATGCGCTGGAATCCGGTGCGGGTTCAGTTCCACATAGTTGCGCGGCCCGTTCCAGGTATAGTGAGCACCCGTCAACAGGTCATGCACCTGAAACGGCTCGGAGGGCTTCACCCCCAGTGCTTCCAGATTCAAATCCGTGCAACCGGCCTGGGTATAGTTCGGGTCCAGGTTCACGACCACCAGAATTACGTCGGCGCAACCCGCAATGGCCTTGCTGTAGCACAGGATTTGTCCGTTATCCACTGGATGAATGTGCAGACCATGATCGGATTGCAACGCGGGATGACGCTGGCGGATGTGATTGACCAAGGTAATAAATCCGCGCAGGCTGTCCGGCCCATCCAAATCCTGGAAGCCACGCTGGCGCAATTGGTATTTTTCCGAATCCAGATACTCTTCGCTGCCATGCTTGACCGCGACATGTTCCATCATCTCGTAAGCTGGCCCATAAATGCCGTAATTAGCGGTCATGGTCGCCGCCATCACTAACCGGGACAGGAACATCGGTCGACCGCCGAATTGCAGGGCTTCAGTCAAGATATCCGGGGTGTTCGGCCAGAAATTGGGACGGAAATACTCGCGGCCCGGTCCCTGACACAGTTCTGTCAGATACTCGCCCAACTCCCATTTGGTATTGCGCCAGGCATAGTAGGTATAGGACTGGGTGTAGCCGAGCTTGGCCAGCCGGTGCATGATCTTGGGCCGGGTAAACGCCTCAGCCAGGAAAATGGCGTCCGGGGTGGTCTGCTTGATCTCGCCGATCAGCCATTCCCACATCGCAAAGGGCTTGGTGTGTGGATTATCCACCCGGAAAATGCGCACCCCCCGTTCGATCCAGAACGCGAAGATGCTCTTGATCTCTATCCACAACGCCTGCCAGTCAGCCGTCTCGAAATTGAACGGATAGATGTCCTGATACTTTTTAGGCGGATTCTCGGCGTACTGCACCGTGCCGTCCGGCCGCCAGCGGAACCAGTCGGGATGTTCCTTGACGTAGGGATGATCCGGGGCGCATTGCAGGGCGATGTCCAGAGCAATGTCAATGCCGTGTTCCCGGGCTTTTTGCACCAGGCTGCGGAAATCCTCCAGCGTCCCCAGTTCCGGCAAAACACTCTTGTGGCCGCCTTCCGCTGCGCCAATCGCCCACGGACTGCCGACATCATCCGGGCCAGGAGTCAGCGTATTATTCTTACCCTTGCGGTTCATGCGCCCAACCGGATGGATCGGCGGGAAGTACAACACATCGAAACCCATGGCGGCCAGGCGCGGCAGCCAGGACTCGCAGTCCTTGAACGCGCCATGCTTGCCGGGCACCGGGCTGCACGAACGCGGGAACATTTCATACCAGGTGCTGAACCGGGCGCGCACATCGTCCACGACCACGCCCAATGTCTTGCCGTAGCTCAGGGCCAGCGTCCGGTCGGCATGGCGGAACATCTTCTGCGCCAGTTCCTCATCCAAGCCCAACTGGCGGCGCTGTTCCATGTCCTGTGCACCGGTTAGCTTCATCGCCCGTTGAGTGAGCCAATCGCCCTCTGCGCCTCCCACCCGCTGACCAGCCTTGCCGACCAGCTCCGCGCCGATGCGCAGCGACAGCGCGACATCCTCAGCCTGCACCCAGCGACCCAGATCGTGCCGCCAGGATTTGAAATGATCCACCCAGGCGAGAACGGTATACTCATAGCGGCCCAGCGCCGTGACCTCGAACTCGCCACGCCAGCGGTCATTCACCAGGGCGGTCATGGGCGCTTCCCGCCAAGTCGCTTCGCCCGCTTGACGGTATTGCAGAACGCAGTACAGCGCATCGTGGCCGTCAGTAAAGGCATCTACTTCCACCACGACGGTTTCGCCCACCGTGCGCTTGATAGGAAAACGACCGCCGTCCACTTCCGGGCTGATGCCTTCGATAATGATCCGTTTGCGGCCATCTACCGCCCCCCCGGCAACTTCCGGGATGGCCAGCTTTTCCGCTTTCGGCGCCGGCTCGGTAGTGGCGGCGCTGACGTTTTGCCTCGCCCCCGCCGGTACGGAGGGTTGGACCTTGACCGTCGGCTCGCTGGCTTTTTCCGCTTCCTTCGCGGGTTCGGCAATGACTCGCCTCCCCTCATCCGCCATATTCTTCTTAGGCATACCGGTAATCCTCATTGTGCTGGCATGGATTTTCGTTGATTTTCGTCGTATACCGCTTCGGGTATTGAATATCGGTTTGGCCTGAAGCTTGGAACCTGTATTTATCCCCCTTTATTATGACGGTTTTTTGCGGCTTTCCCAAACTCCAACGGCTGGAAACGCTGCCTGCAACTGAGGATGCTGACTGATGACTGAATTGCAACGAGTTATTGAAGACGCCTTTGAGCGCCGTGCTGAACTTGAACCCGCCACCGCCCCGACCGCGCTGCGCGAGGCGGTCGAAGAAGCGCTGGGCCTGCTGGAATTGGGCCGGGCGCGAGTCGCAGAGCCGCGACAAGGCGCCTGGGTGGTCAACACTTGGTTGAAGAAAGCGGTCCTGTTACGTTTCCGCCTGAACGATAGCGTGATCATCCGTGATGGCTACACCAACTATTTCGACAAAGCACCGCCTAAGTACGCCGAGTACGGTGAAAACGACTTTCTGGCGGCGGGCGTGCGCGTGGTGCCGCCTGCAGCGGCCCGGCGTGGCTCCTACATCGCGCCGGGTGTGGTGCTGATGCCCTCCTTTGTGAACATTGGCGCTTATGTGGACTCTGGAACCATGGTAGACACCTGGGCCACCGTCGGCTCCTGCGCGCAGATTGGCAAAAATGTCCATCTGTCGGGTGGGGTGGGCATCGGCGGGGTATTAGAGCCGTTGCAGGCCAGCCCAACGATCATCGAGGATGATTGTTTCATCGGCGCCCGTTCGGAAGTGGTCGAAGGGGTGATCGTGGAACGCGGCTCGGTTATTTCCATGGGCGTCTATATTGGCCAAAGCACCAAGATTTATAACCGAATGACCGGCGAAGTGAGCTATGGCCGGATACCCGCCGGCTCTGTGGTCGTGCCCGGCGCATTGCCCGCCCCGGATGGCAGCCATAGCCTATATTGCGCCATCATCATTAAACAGGTGGATGAAAAAACCCGCAGCCGGGTCGGGCTGAATGAACTGCTGCGGGATTGATCGCGCCAGCGCCGCTACTGGACTCTTGCCATGAACCCGACCCTTGCACTGGCGATGGACTTGATTCGCCGTCCCTCGATCACCCCCGAAGACGCCGGCTGTCAGGAAGCGCTCAGCGCCCGGTTATCCGCGTTGGGCTTCCGGACGGAGCGATTACGCTTTGGCGACGTGGACAACCTTTGGGCGCGTTATGGCCACACGGAACCCCTGTTCGCCTTCGCCGGCCACACCGATGTCGTGCCGCCCGGCCCGCTCGATCAATGGCAATCGCCGCCCTTCACTCCCGAAATCCACGACGGTGACCTTTATGGACGCGGCGCGGCGGACATGAAGGGCAGTCTGGCGGCGATGATCACGGCTGTTGAACGCTTCCTGACCGACCATGCGCAACCGTGCGGCTCCCTCGCTTTTCTGATCACCAGCGATGAGGAAGGCGTCGCCGTGAACGGCACGGTCAAGGTCGTAAGCGAACTGGAGCGGCGTGGTGAAAAAATCCGCTGGTGCCTGGTCGGCGAACCCTCCTGCACGGCGCGCCTCGGCGATACCGTCAAGAATGGCCGACGCGGGTCGCTGAATGGTCGGTTGTTGCTGCGCGGGACTCAGGGCCATGTGGCTTATCCGCATCTAGCCCAGAATCCCCTGCACGCCATCGGCGCTATCTTGACCGCGATGACCCACGAGGTCTGGGACCAGGGCGATGCAAGCTTTCCACCAACCTCTTTCCAGATTTCCAACCTGCATTCCGGGACCGGCGCCGTCAATGTCATTCCCGGCGATCTGGAGATGCTCTTCAATTTCCGCTTCTCGCCCGCCGTCACGGTTGAACACCTTCAGGAACGCACCCGGCTGATGATTGAAACCGGCCTGCTCAACGAAGAAGTCAAGACCGGGCAAGTTTTCCAGTACGATCTGGAATGGAATCTGTCGGGAATGCCATTCTTCACCCCACCCGGCGAACTGGTGGCGGCGGCGGCGGCGGCGATTCACGCAGAAACGGGCGAGCAACCTGAATTGTCCACCAGTGGCGGCACCTCCGACGGCCGTTTTATCGCACCAACCGGCGCACAGGTCATTGAATTGGGGCCGCTCAACGCCACCATCCACAAAATCAACGAGCGGGTCGCCGTGGATGATCTGGAGCGGCTCAGCCGAATTTACCAAGGCATTTTGACCCGGTTGCTGGTCTGATCGAAGCGCACCTCAACCCTGGTTCCCGCCGGCAGGAAAAACGAGGTCAAGCACCGTTGGAACTGACCCTGGATTTCACCACGATGCTACTGCTGGGCGGGGCAGCGTTGTTAGCCGGCTTTATTGACGCTATTGCCGGCGGCGGTGGAATGCTAGTCATGCCGGCTCTGCTCGGTATTGGAATGCCGCCGCACCTCGTAATCGGCACCAATAAACTGGTGGGCACTTTCGGCACCTTCAGCGCCTCCCTGACCTTCATCCGCAAGGGATTGTTTCAACCGGCGTTGTGGTGGGCGATGAGTTTCGGAACCTTCGTCGGCGCGGGTCTTGGGGCCGTGCTGATTTACCTGATGAGCGCCGGGGTACTGAAGAAGTTGCTGCCACTGGCGATTCTACTGGCGGCGGCGTATCTAATCTGGCCGCGCCGCGCCACGCCGTCCGTGGCCCCGGAATCCGCTGCTCTCCATCCCGTTCGGCGCAACGTTCAGTGGCTCACTGGGGGACTGATCGGCTTTTATGACGGTTTTATCGGCCCCGGCACGGGGGCGTTCTGGATGGCGGCGGCGATGAAGTTGTTCCATCTGGACCTGGTCGCCGCTGCCGGCGTGGCCCGATTCATGAACTTCGTCAGCAACCTGACCGCCCTGCTCACCTTCATGATTCTTGGCAACATCGATTACGCCATCGGCTTGAGCATGGGCGGATTGTTGATGATTGGCGCATTCATCGGCGCCCACAGCGCGATTCGCTATGGCGCACCCTTCATCCGCCCGGTATTCCTGCTGGTGGTCGTGGCGATGGCGGGACGGCTGCTGATCGCCGGCTGAGTCAAAGAAAATTGCGCAGAATGGTCTGGGTCTCCGCCGCTGAAATCCGTGGTCCCAGACTGGTGACCAGTTTGGCGGATGCGGCGGAAGCCAAATCCCCGGCGCGCCGGTGTTCCCAACCCTGTCCCCGGCCATAAAGGAAAGCCCCAGCGAACATATCCCCAGCGCCGACGGTATCCACCGCCTGCACCTTGACCGGGTTGATGTCGATCAGCGTTTGACCATCCCAAACCAGCGCACCCTGGGAACCCCGCGTTATCACAAACTCCCGGCTCACCGTCTTCAGGTAATCGATTGTGCCGTTCAGATCCGTAGCGCCCGCCATCCCCCGGGCCTCGTCCTCATTGGCGAAGAGCAGATCGACGCCGGAACCGATCATTTCCAGCAAGCCCGTTTTGAAGAACCGCACCATATTGGGATCGGACAGGGAAAGGGCGGTTTTGACCCCGGACGCCTCGGCGATGCGTTTGGCCTCAATGCACGCCTGGCGGGCGGTGTCCGAAGTGACCAAGTAACCTTCCATGTAGAAATACTCTGCATCGCGCAAAGCATCCTCCACCAGTTCTTTCGCCGATAACCCGCCACTGATGCCCAGAAAAGTGCATAGGGTGCGGTCACTGTCCGGCGTAACCAGCACCACGCAACGGCCAGTATGACCCGTTTCCTTCTCGGTATGATGATTCGTGTCTACCCCGCCTTCGAGCAGGTCTTTCATGTAGAAGTGTCCCAGCTCATCTCCCGCTACCTTGCAGGAATAGAAACTGGCTCCGCCCAACTGGCTGACCGCGATCATCGAATTGGCCGCTGAGCCGCCCGAACTGCGCTGATGCGGGTGCGCCGCCAGATGCTCCATCATTCTCAATTGTTGTTCTTCATCCACCAGGGTCATTACGCCCTTGTCAATGCCCAGCGCTTCGAGATCAGCCACCTCGACCTCATACTCCATGTCCACCAGCGCATTGCCGATCCCGTAAACGTTATATTTCGCCATCATGTCTCCGCCATTGAGTGATTGAAAAATCGATTATACGCACCGGCTGTTCCGTCAATACAGCCTGACATGGCGGATCACCGCTCTATGCCCCCTGACCATTAACGCACATTGCACTCACCTTTTGATCGCCCGCGCCGGATACTCCAAGGCGCCTCTGTCAACCTTCCCCTCGCTGCAAAACTTCAAAAATGGTCAAAGTCGAATAACCTCTACCCATTTTTTAAATTCAAATACATGGATCTGACAAAGTAGAATCAGGGTCCAGGGCTATTCAAAGAGGGAAAAACCCTTTAATGCTTAGATTTGCAGGTCGAGTGAAAGCGGAGCGTTGCCCGACCTATCGTTCCCAATAAGAATATTAACTCCAGCAACCTGCGCACCTTAGTCAACTCCCATGAACATTCTTGAATACCGCGATCTCGATCTTTCCGGCCTCCGGAAACCCTACCAGAAGGTCGCCGAAGCCCTGGCCCGGGGCGATTTCCGCGCCGCCGAGGTCAAGAAACAGGCGGAGCACGATTACTACCGCGCCAAGCTGGACGATGCCAACCGCCTGCTGTTCAAGATCGCACGCCATCAAGGCGAGAGCTATCTGCTGATCCTGGAAGTCATTCGCCAGCACGCCTACGACAAGTCGCGATTCCTGCGCGGGGCGAAAATCGACGAGACCAAACTGGTCCCCCTGGCCCAGCCGCCGGCTGAACCCGAGTTGCCCGAACTGGCCTACGTCAATCCCGCCAGCCGCCATTTTCATTTCCTGGACAAGATTCTTTCCTTCGACCCCGTCCAGCAGGAAATTTACGACCTGCGCCTGCCGCTGATCGTGATCGGTCCGGCGGGCAGCGGCAAGACCGCCATCACCCTGGAAAAGATGAAGCAGGCCCGGGGGCAGGTTCTGTACGTTATACCAATTCTCGGTAGGTTTTATATTTCCTATGCAGGGCGGGTTAGCGCAGCGTAACCCGCCGAAATCGCAGCCGAATCGGCGGGTTACGGGCTGACGCCCTAACCCGCCCTACAACTTTGAATCATAGAATCTATTGAGAAACGGTATTACCCTGTCGCCCTATCTGGTGGAGAACTCGCGCAATCTGTACTACGCCCAGCACTACGAAAACGAAGATCAGAACCTGACCTTCCTGTCGTTTCGCGAGTATCTGGAAACGCTGCGGGTACCTGAAGGCCGGGAAATTGGCTATGGCCAGTTTACCGGGAGGTCTACAAGTTCTTCATCAACGCCCTGTATGTCGCTATCACCCGGGCGGTCGGCACGCTGTATCTGATCGAGAGCGATACCCGGCATCCGCTGCTGGCGCTACTGGGATTGCGGGACGCCCGCCAGCAGGTGGCGCTGGCGGCCCAGCAGTCGAGCCTGGAGGAATGGCAAGCCGAAGCGCGCAAGCTGGAATTGCAGGGCAAGCAGGAACAGGCCGACGAAATCCGCCGGGGCATCCTCAAGGTCCAGGCCGTGCCCTGGGAGGTGTGGAGCAGCGAGCGCGTGCCCGATTTACTGGAACGCGCGTTCGATCCCAAGCAGATTTCGCGCAAGCCGAAGCAGGCCCTGTTCGACTACGCCCTGTACTACGACGACCCGCCCCTGATCGACCAGCTTGATCGGCGCCGATTCGAGCCGGCCCGGGCTTTGATCGAATACCGGCGTGACAGCTTGTTCCTTCTGGACAAGCGGGCCTATTCCCGCCAGCGGTCCGGCTTGCTGAAGCGACATTTGAGTCCCTACGAAGGCCGCCATTTCAAGGACATTCTCCAGCAGTGCGACCGCTACGGGGTGGATTACCGCAATCCGTTCAACCACACGCCGTTGATGCTGGCGGCGCGGGCGGGCAACGGCGCTCTGTTGGACGCGCTGGCGGAACGCGGGGCCAACGCCGACTGCATCGACAATTACGGTCTGACCGCGTGGCAGCTTGCGTTGCTGCGGGCGTTCGAGGACGCGGAGTTCGCGACGCGCCTGTTCCTCGCCGTGCATGAGCGCCTGCAACCGTCCAGCGTCAGTCTCAAGGCAACCGACCGACTGATCAAGCTGGACAATCAGGTGGGCGAATTCATGGTGTTCCAGACCTTTTTCGTGTTGCTGCGCACCAAGATCAACGACACCCAGGGCTGGTGGCGCACCGGCTTCAAGGCGGCCGACTTCAGCGAGCGCTTCGAGCGCCTCCCCGACGGGGTGATTCCGCCGCACCGCAAGAAGCGCACCTACTTCAACGCCCTGCTGGCCCGCAACGAGGTCGGCGGCAACAATCCCTACAACCGCTATCTGGTCAAGCGCATCCGCACCGGCTATTACCTGCTCAACCCCCGCCTGGATCTGCGCCGGGGCGAGGACTGGATCAACGTCTACCATCTGGCCAACCTGCCGCTGATGGAGCAGACCAGCGGGGGGAACAACAAGCTGCTGGCGACCCTGCAACAGTTGATGGCCAAGGCAGGATCAGAGGGGCCTCCGGGCTGACGCCGCCCGATCCTGTCGCCATCGAAAAACTCACAACCCAATGATCGATAACGCTTTACTCTCCATCAAACCGATAACTGTACCCCTGCTCGGTCAGAAACAGTTGCCGATGCCGGGCGAAATCCTCCTCGCAGGTGCGCAAACTGACCAGGGTATAGAACCGCGCCCGCCGGCCATCCTTCTTGGGCCGCAGCACCCGCCCCAACCGCTGCGCCTCCTCCTGCCGCGAACCGTACTTGCCGGACACCTGAATCAACACGTCCGCGTCCGGTAAATCCACGGCGAAATTGCCCACCCGCGACAGCACCAGCCCTGGAACCGTCCGTTCACGAAATGCCTGATAGAGCTTCTCCCGCTCCGCCTGCGGCGTTTTGCCGGTCAGCAATGGAAACCCGGTGTCCGCCGCCAAGTCCTCCAACTGGCTGATGTATTCGCCAATCACCAGAATGCGATGGCCGGCTTCCTGTTTCAATAACTCCATCACCATGGTGCGCTTGCGGGGATTTTCCGCCGCGATGCGAAACTGATTCCGACGCGGCGCCAGGGCGTATTCCATATCCCGCTCCGGGGTCTGGACAATGCGAATCTCGGTGCAATCGGCGGCAGCGATCCAGCCCTGTCCTTCCAACTCCCGCCACGGCGCGTCATAGCGCTTCGGCCCGATCAGGGCGAAAACATCCTTCTCCAATCCATCTTCACGGATCAGCGTTGCGGTCAGGCCCAGTCGGCGGCGCGATTGCAATTCAGCCGTGATACGGAACACGGGCGCAGGCAGCAGATGCACCTCGTCGTAAATGATCAGTCCCCAGGAACGAGCGTGGAACAGGCCGAAATGGACAAACTCCCCCTCGCGGCTGGGTCGCCAGGTCAACATTTGATAAGTCGCCAACGTCACCGGGCCGGTATCTTTACGCTGGCTGCGATATTCAGCGATGGCCTCCGGGGGGAGATCGGTCTTGTCCAGCAATTCCCGCCGCCATTGCTCCATGGAGGTCTGACTGGTGGTCAAAATCAGGGTGTTTTCCTGCACCAGCGCCATGACCGCCATGCCCACAATTGTCTTGCCCGCGCCGCAGGGCAGCACGATAACCCCGCTGCCGCCTTGCGCCTGACCGTCCTGATAGAACGCTGCCGCCGCCGCTCGCTGATAGTCGCGGATGACCAGCGGGTCGCCGCCGAGCGTCAGGGCGCGCAAGGCCACCGGCAATTCCTGACCTTCGCGGTAACCGGCCAGATCATCAGCGGGATAGCCGATGGCGACCAGCGCCTGTTTGAGCAGGCCGCGCACCCCCAGTCGAATGCGGAAGACCCGCTCGTTCAACCGCTCGCCTAAAAGCGGTGAAATGTGCCGATCACGGGCCAGCAGTTCCGCCAAGGGCGCGTCGGCGACCCGCAGCACCAGTCCCGCCTCATCGCGTTCAATAACCGCCAGCCCATAGCGCCGGCCCAGGGCTTCAATCTCCTGAGCCACGCCTTCGGGCGCCGGATATTTGGCGTACTCGCGCAAGACGGCGATCATCGCCCCGGTGTTCAGCCCAGTCGCCCGGGCATTCCAGATGCTCAACGGCGTGATGCGGTAGGTATGGATATGCTCAGGACTCTTGACCAGTTCCGCAAAGGGCGTGAGGGCATCGCGCGCGGCATCGGCGCGCGGCGAATGCACTTCCAGCAGCACGGTGTGATCGCTCTGCACGATCAGGGGATTTTCGGGGATATAGTCGCTCATTTGGGGAGACTGTAGCCGACTTTGCGCAGGGCGCTGCGAAAACGCGCTTCGGATTCAGCAGGCGCCGCCAGATAACGCTCGCCGGCCAGCAGACAAAACGGCTTGGTGCGGCTGTCATTAGCGATCAACGTCGCCAGCGCCGCATCCGCGCACTCAATCAACCGGGCGGTTCCCAGCGATTTCAGACTGCGGACCCGGGCGACCAGATCACCTAGAAAACGCTCCACCGTCTCCGGCAACGGCTGGCCGCTCAAGGAAGCCAGCAATTCCGCCAGCACGGTGATGTCATGCCCCTCTTCCAGCGCTTCCAATAACCGTGCTTGATCGAGCTTCCACACCGCATCGGCGGTCTGGGTGGCATAGCTGCCCAGCAGCATCGCATCAGCCGGTTCCAATGGCGGACCAATGGCGGCGATTTCCAGATTGGGCAACACCCGCAACCGGGGCGTCGATGAAATTTCCGGGGCAACCGGCTGATAGCTGGCGGCCAGACCGAGACAGTAGGCGCCCAGTGGATTGACGCGGATAAACAGCAATCCGTCATAGCGGCTGAAAAACGACAGATCGTCGACGCCCCACAGATTCCCATAATCCTGGCGTGCGCCATGCGGCGGGATGTAGGCGACGTCGATCAATCCCAAGGTTGCCGCGTATTCAAACAGCAGGCACAGCGCGTAACGGGCCTGGAGAATCTTCCAGTCGTGAAAACCCTCATAACCCAGGCTGCCATAACCGGCTTCACAAACATACAAATCCCAGGGATTGCGGGTGATCTCGAAGTAGGCTCCGGTCGCCTGCATCTGGCGGAACAAGTGGTCAATAGCAATCCATTGCCCAGGCGGACAATCGCCGAGCGCCTCGCTGATTGCAGCGCGCCGACCGGCAACCGCAGTTAATCCACGTTTGCCCTTGCCGGTTTGGCCCTTGATGCAGTCAATCCGCCGCAACTCATCAAATAGCGTCGTTTTCAGCCAGCGCTTCCAGACCTGCGCCAAAGTTTTCTCCACCGGATCGCTCAGCGCCTTTTGCCCCGCCTTGGTCAGTTGCAGCGTTTTACCGCTCAACGCCGCCAACCCGCCCGCTTGCACCAGCAGAGGCCAGGCGAAGGGCTTGATCGAGCCGATCTTGTCGTATTCGCCGTACCCACTGTCGTCATAGAAATCGCCGCCCAGTAACAGGGCGTCCAAAGTGCGTAACGCGGCGGCCCCCGGTTGATAAGTCTTGTCACTGACCGCCAGTTTCCCCGCGTCAATTAACCGGAGGACCGCCTTGAGATCGTGGATAGCCGCCCGGTCCGTAAGGCGCTGAGTCACGGGAATGTCCTGAATGCGATCCTGCCGCTGACGGGTTTTCGGGTCCCAACCGACAAATTCCAAAGACCATTCGCTGGGAATCTCGCTTTGAGTAGTTAAACGCGCGGGTTCCGGTTTCGGGACGAAGGATTTGAAGCGCCGCCGCAGATCGTCCGGCATCACCCCCTCGTAGAAAAACAATCCTAACAGCGAAGGATTGAGGTTATAGCCATAGCGATCGCTCGTCCCCCAGTTCGGCAACTGCCCATACTTGGCTTTGAACTGCGCACTATTGAAGCGCCCATCCGGGCCGTGGGCGACCTCGGCCACCGCCGCCTGCTGCAGGGTGTCCAGTTTGCGCCAAAACCCCTGCAACGGGTCGCTTTCGACCTGGCGCAACTGGCCCGGTGGACAGTTCACATGGCGCTGGATGAAGGCGATCAGGTCAGGCTTGCGGGTAGGTCTATTCTTCTCATCGCTGGCCAGCGCCGCGAGTTTTTTCAGGTCATCGACCTTCTGTTGCTGCAAGGCGTCGCCGAGCGTCAGAATCGATTCAGGTTCGTTTGTGAAAGTCATGGAGAATGACTCAAAAAAAGCAGTTGACATCCCCGTCCGGGGATTGGGACTGCGGCAAAATTACCCGAATCGCGTGGATGTTGCCAACAAAACAGCTATTCTTGATCTCTCAACAAGTTCCGTTTTCAAATCCAGCCGGGGAAAATCCGACGATGAGCTGCCCAATCAGCATTGGCGTCCTGACCAGCGGCGGTGACGCCCAGGGCATGAACGCCGCCGTTCGCGCCGTAGTCCGCACCGCCCTGCATGAAGGCGCCGCTGTTTACGCCATTTACGAAGGCTATCAGGGCATGGTGGATGGCGGCGACCGCGTTCGCCCTTTGTCCTGGGACGATGTGGGCAGCATCCTGCATCGGGGCGGTACGGTCATCGGCACCGCCCGTTGTCCCGCCTTCCGCGAGCGGGAAGGTCGCCGCCGCGCCGCCCAAAACCTGCTCCAGTGCGGTATCGACCGGTTGGTCATCATCGGCGGTGACGGTAGCCTGACCGGCGCCAACACCTTTCGTCAGGAATGGCCGGAACTACTGGCGGAACTCGTCCAAGCCGGGGAAATCGACGAAGCAACCGCCCGCGCTCATCCCGCCCTGATGATCGTCGGCCTGGTCGGCTCTATCGACAACGACATGGTCGGCACTGACATGACCATCGGCGCAGATTCCGCCCTGCATCGGATCACCGAGGCCATTGACGCCCTGACCAGCACCGCCGCCAGCCACCAACGCAGCTTTGTCGTCGAGGTCATGGGCCGACACTGCGGCTATCTGGCGCTCACCAGCGCCATCGCCGGCGGGACGGACTATGTGTTGATTCCCGAAAACCCGCCCCCGAAAGGCTGGGAAGAACAAATGTGCGAGATGCTGCGCCATGGCCGGGCGGCTGGCCGCCGGGACAGCATCGTAGTGGTCGCCGAGGGGGCCACCGACCAAACCGGCCACCCGATCAGCGCCGACTACGTGCGTCAGGTCCTGGAAGAGCGGCTGGGCGAAGACACCCGGACCACCATTCTCGGTCATGTCCAGCGCGGCGGAACCCCCAGTGTCTATGACCGCTGGATGAGCACGCTGGTCGGTCACGCCGCCGTTCAGGAACTGCTGGCGGCGACCCCGGACAGTGAACCGCAAATGATCGGGGTGCGCTATAACCGCATCCATCGCGCCCCGCTAATGCAGTGTGTCGAGCAAACCCGTGCGGTAGCCACGACCATCGCGGAAAAAAATTACGCCAAGGCGATGGCGTTGCGCGGCGGCAGTTTCACCGCAATGTTCGACATTTTCAAAAAAATGGCGGAGGCATTGCCCAGTGTCACGCCGCCCGCCCGCCCGCGTCGGATTGCCGTCATCCACGGCGGTGGACTCGCGCCGGGCATGAACACCGCCGCACGGGCCGCAGTGCGTCTGGGCCGGGATCGCGGCCATGTCATGCTAGGCGTGCGCGGCAGCTTTGCTGGACTGATCGATGGCCGGATCGAAGAACTGACCTGGGGCGATGTCGAAGGCTGGACCGCGCTGGGCGGCGCGGAGCTGGGCGCCAGCCGGCAAGTTCCCACCACTGAGCAGTATTACACAGTCGCTCGCGCTCTGGAGACGCAGGGTATCGACGGTCTGCTGGTGATCGGCGGCTGGAAAGCCTACCAGGGGGCCTACCAGCTTTACAGTGAACGGGAGCGCTATCCCGCTTTCAAGATTCCGATGATTTGCTTGCCGGCCAGCATCGACAACAATCTGCCCGGCTCGGATTTGAGCATCGGCGCGGACACCGCACTCAATGTCATTGTCGATGCGCTCGATCGCATCAAACAATCGGCGATGGCGGCGCGACGCTGTTTCGTCGTCGAGGTCATGGGCCGACACTGTGGTTATCTGGCGCTGATGAGCGGTCTGGCCGCCGGCGCCGAACGGATTTACCTGCCGGAGGAAGGCATCACCCTGAAGGATCTTCAGATTGATGTGGAGCAGATGACCGCCAGCTTCCGCGCCGGGCGGCGCTTCTATCTGACAATCCGCAACGAATACGCCAACGCCCAATACACGACTGACTTCCTGGCCCGGCTGTTCGAAGAAGAAGGGAGTCACTTATTCGATGTACGCCAAGCGGTGCTCGGCCATGTTCAGCAAGGCGGCAATCCTTCGCCATTCGACCGCATTCTGGCCACGCGACTGGCGGCTTACGGCATTGACTTTCTTACCAGAGAAATGGAGCAGGGTTCAGCAACGGGTGCTTTCGCCGGCCTGGCTGAAGGCAAGCTGACCACCTTCCCGCTCAAACAGATGCCGGATATGGTGGACACAGCGCACCGGCGCCCCCTGGAACAATGGTGGATGGACTTGCGCTCGGTGCTGCAAGCCCTGGTGCAGCCATAATCCCGGCGCGATGGCTGACAAAGGCGATAGGCGCATCAACGCGCTTTCCCGGAAAAATGCAGCGCAGGCGGGCAAAATCAACCTGCACGGCCACAGGTCGTATCGTCTTCAGGACTTTCGCTAAACCCGTAAATTCGTCATACCCGCGAAGGCGGGTATCCATGCTTTTCAACGAATGACTGGATTCCCGCATACGCGGGAATGACGAAAAGCGAAAGTCCTGGTCTTGTTCGCTGTTATCCCAACATTCCAGGGGATGGCGATTCACCGCAGCGGTACGCAGTGCGTACCCTACATCGAAGACGTTGATACCGATTATTGAAGCGTAGGGTACGCACCGCGTACCTTGGAATGCAGGCTAAACAGGCTACCAGACTATAACTCCGGTATCCCCTTTAACGGGGAACCCTCTTGGCGCTACGCCTCTTCCATGGCCTGCTGCAACCGATGGAACTCCACCCGCAAGTCGTTCATCCGGGTTCTAACCGCGTTGAGATCGCCACCCTTGGCGGCTTTTTCCATCTCCAGGGCTAACGCCCGCAGCGCCTCACCGCCCACATTGGCGGATGAGCCTTTGATGGTATGCGCCTGGCGCACGACGCCAGTCACGTCGCTCGTCTCAAGCGCCTGTTCAAGAGACTGAATTCGTTGCGGAATATCGGACAGGAAAATCTCCACCAGCCGGCCAGCCAGTTTTTCATTATCCATTATCCGCTTCAGCATACCCGCCTTATCCCAAACGGGAGGTGTGGCGCATGATGCTTTTTCAACGCTCTCCGGCTGACGAGCATCCTGCGTCCGGTCGCCTGCATCCCGTTCATTCGGTAACCATTTTTCCAGCACATCGGCCAAGGTTTGGAGCGATGCCGGCTTGGCCATATAGTCATTCATGCCGGCCTGCAAGCATTTCTCCCGATCACCCCGCACGGCATTGGCGGTCATGGCGATGATCGGCGCCGCGTGATTGAGTACCGCAGACCGGGGGTTACGAATTTGGCGGGTTGCTTCATAGCCATCCATCACCGGCATCTGACAATCCATCAGCACCAAGTCGTAGGGGATGGCTTCCAGCGCTTTGAGGGCTTCTTGCCCGTTGGCCACCGCGTCAGCTCGCAAGCCGAGGTTTTTGAGCATGCTCAGCGCCACAAACTGGTTAACGGTATTGTCTTCAACCAGGAGGATGCGCGCCTGGCAGCCTTCGAAGCGCCGCCGGGATTCCTGGGATAGAGGACGCATAGAGACTGGCCGGTGGTGCGTGGTTTCTGTCCCATCTTGGACATCCAGCGCCTGTAACAAAACGTTGCGCAACTCCTGATATCGCACCGGTTTAGTCAGGTAGCCGGCGAAGTTGTTGAAATCATCGACCTCGCTTCGGAACCCCAGTCCCGTCAGCACCACCAGGCGCAGCGCAGCCAGCCGCTGGTTCTCCCGAATCGCCTGACCCAGGGTTGCGCTATCCATGCCCGGCGTCGGCAAATCAATCACTGCAAGGCGAAAAGGGTCTTTTTCGTCCACTGCGCGAGCGAGCGCCTGAATCGCGGTAGAGCCGTCTTTCGCCTCCACCGGGCGCATACCCCAGGCGCTCAGGCGCGTGGCCAGCAGCTCACGGCCAGTGGCGCTGTCGCCCACGACCAGCGTCCTCACGCCACGCAAATCTGCCCCAGTCTGATCGTCCGCCTTCGCGCCTGCCGCCGGTCGCTCCAGACGTGCGGTGAACCAGAACTCCGACCCTTGGCCTTCCTCGCTGGTCACGCCGACCTCACCACCCATCAGCACGGCCAATTGCCTGGTGATCGCCAGTCCCAGGCCCGTGCCGCCAAACCGGCGAGTGGTTGAGGCGTCTCCCTGGGTAAATTTAGTGAACAAAAGCGAGATCTTATCCTTGGAAATGCCGACGCCGGTGTCACGCACTGCAAAGCGCAGCAAAACCGGGGACGATGGCCGGTCGCAATCAGGTTGGCGTATCTCCAACGCTGAAACATCCGCTGTCGACCCCTCTCTTTCTTCCGCCAGGGTGACCTGAATCACCACCTCGCCGTACTGGGTAAATTTGACTGCATTGCTCGCCAGGTTGGTCAGCATCTGGCGCAGGCGACTCGGATCGCCGCGCAGCAGCTCCGGCACATCCGAAGCAATGCCACAGAGTAGCTCCAGTCCCTTCTCCTGAGCGCCCGTGGCCAGCGTGGTGGTTAGGTCGTCGAGCAAGCTTGACAGATCAAAATCCAGCATCTCCAAATCGAGCTTTCCAGCCTCGATCTTGGAGAAGTCCAGGATATCGTTGATGATACACAACAACGCTTCGCCGCCATGCCGGATCGTTTCGACAAAGCGGCGTTGCTCCAGATCCAGCTCCGTGTCCAGCAGCAATCCGGTCATACCGATGACCCCGTTCATCGGGGTGCGAATTTCGTGACTCATATTGGCCAGGAATTCGCTCTTGGCCTGGGTAGCGGCTTCAGCCTTTCGGGCTAATTCCCTGGATTGGCTCGTAGCCAATTCGAGATTGAAGTTGGACTCGCGCAGGGCGTCTTCCGCACGATACCGCGTCACCGCCGCACCCAGCGAAGTGGCTAGCGAAGCCAGAATCGCCCGCTCCCCATCGCCCCAGACGTAATCGCCATGGCAGTTGTCGAATCCGAAAAACCCCCAGAACCGACCCTCCACCGCGATCGGCATGACGAGCAGGGAGATAATCTCCTGTGGCGCCAAAATCGACTGTTCACTCTCGGGAAATTCACGCACCAGTCCAGCTACCGCCTCGCCCCGGCTTAGCAAATCAAACCAGCGCGGGAATAATTGGTCGAAGGAGAGGCTCTGCAACTCTGGATTATCGAGCTGTACGCTCACGCCATTCTTGACCCATTCATAACGTTGGCTCATCAGGTTTTCACCGGACGACGCATCGACGTGATATTCAAACAAATAGACCCGGTCTTGGCCGGTCGCTTCACCAATCCTCTTCAGCGCCTGCGGCGCCGCGTTGTTAATATCCTTTTCCGAAAGCAGTCCATGGATAGACCGCGAAACCGCCTGTAGCAACTCATCCTGCCGCAGCAGGTTTACCTGCGCCCGTTTCAGATCAGTAATATCTCTGGATGAAGTGACGATGGCGACCACCTGGCCATCACCCGAAACTTCAGGAATTAGTATCCAATCTATCCAGATTCCACTAGGCAATTGAAATTCAACACGGTTTATCTGGGCGGTGGTAAATACCTTATCGATGGCTTCTGCAAAAATCTGCACGAGGTCATCGGGGAATCCCAGTTCCTGATGGGTCTTGCCGATGAAATAAGCCGGTTTGATGCCGGTATAAGCTTCCACGATGGGATTGACGTAGAGGTGCTGGTGTTGCCGATCAAAACGCATGATGACATCCATGGAGTGCTCCGCCAGCGCCCTGAATTTTTCTTCGCTTTGACTCAGCGCCTCCTCAGCCTTTTTCCGATCCGTAATGTCAGTGACGTAGCCGTGACAGAGAATACTACCGTCTTGCTGCAAGGTCGGATTTGCGATACCCCGCAACCAGCGGACACCGTGCGATGGCAGATCCACACGGTAATCGCATTCCCACACGGAAAGATTCTTGCAGGCATCCAGAAAAGTCCTGGTGACGCGATCCCTATCCTCCCGGTACAGGCGCGCAAGCACTTTCGATCCGTCATCCTTGACCTCTTCCGGCGTCACTTCATAGACATTACGAATATTTTCAGAAACAAACGGAAAGCAATTCCGACCGTCTGGAAAGTACCGATACTGAAAGATCACGCCCGGCGCCTGCTTGGAAAGTTCTTTGAGCAATTGATTGCCCTCGCGCAATTCCTCTTCCATGCGCTTGCGCTCGGTGATATCGCGCATCACCGCGAGAACGCCCGCTTTTCGTTGCGCCATGGCCGAAATAAATGAGGTCGAAATGCTGATGGTCCGCTGTTCGCCATCGCGGCGCGTCATCACCCATTCTTCATCTTTGAGATGATCGCCATCACGCATCCGTTGCATCCGTTCCACCGCCCGCGCCTGGATTTGCGAGTCCCGGTACATCATCTGATACCAGCCGAGACGGTTGATCTCGTCCACCTCGTAGCCGGTCAACTCACGCATTGCACTGTTCCAGACCGAAAAATGGATATAAGGAAAATCGTCGAGTGCATGACACACGGCGATGCCGTTCCCGGCAACATCCAGAATGGCATCCTTGAATTCATTTGACTCCTGCAACGCCTGACGCTGCCAATGTTCTTCAGTCACATCGCGGAACACGAGCACCACCCCGATGATGGTTCCCTCGACATCCCGGATGGGCGCGTAACTGTCGGCGACTTGGCGCTCCACGCCATCGCGGGCAACGAGCCGGGTATGTCGGACCGGATCGATGACCACATGGCCGCACAGTGCTTTCTGCACCGGACTCTCAACCGTGGTCCGGGTCTGGGCATTGCTGCTGCAGAACACCTCGGCGAGCGGCCGACCTAACGCCTCGGCGGTAGACCAGCCGGTCAGGGTTTCCGCCACCGGGTTGAGGCTGGTGATGCATCCATCCTGATCACAGGCAATGACGCCATCGCCAATGGAGCGCAGCGTCGCCGCCTGGTGCGCTTCGCTTTCACGCAGCATGGCCTGCTGGGCCAGGATGCCGACATCAGTCCGGTGCAGCAGAACAATAACGAAGCCCAGCAACACCGCCAGCAACACGGCGCCGCAGACTCCCCCCCAAATGATCTGCTGCTGAAAAGCGGCCTTCGTCGAGGTCACATCGGTGATGATCAATAAATCACCGATGGCTTGTTTCGAGGCGTCTACTAAAGGCATCACCGCGACCCGCCAGGTTTTTCCCTCGAAAGGAATCTCCCTGGCTGCTTTAAGGCGAGCCTGATCATCTTGAGCATCGCGCCTGATCACCTGTGCAAAGATGTCGGGCAGGCTACGGCCTAAGGTCGTGTAGTTGATCACGCTGCTGGGCAAACGATCCCAGTCGGCCTCTCGACCCAGAGTACGCATACTCTCTTCCCATCCCGGCCGGCCAAGATGTTTTTTATGGATCGCCACAGCCAAGTGACTGCCAGACCGGGTATGTCGCTCGTGCAGGATATTTTCAATCTCTTTGCCCAATTCCACATAACCGATCCGCTCACCTTCTGCAAAAACCGGCTGCACGACTCGCAAAGTTAACAGGCCACGGGGACCCACTTCGATGCCGGAAGCAATCTTTCCGGTGCGCTCCGCCTCCAGCGCGGTGAAGCGGTTGATCAAATCGCCATACAGCTCCGGTTTATGAACCCGCAGGATGCAGATTCGCTGGCTGTCGAAAAAATAGAAGTGGGTGAGATTATTTTCCCGGTGCAATGTCTCGTACAGGGGTCGCCAGTCCGCGAGGAGTCGGGCCACGTCGCCTTCACGAAGGGCCTGTTGTAAACGCGGTTCTACTGTGATGGCGTGCAGGACCATCGTCATCGCGGCGGCGTGATCTCTCAAGTCCAACTGAAGCTCGGCGGAAATTGAGGTATGCACAGTGTCCAGTTGCTCATGCATCCAGGTTTGGTGCCACCACCACAGGAGTGCTCCCACGCCTACGATCAGCAGCCCCAACATCATCGCCAAGGGCAGCAGCAATCGCCGCAGCACCGGTTTGGGCGAAGCATTCGCCCGCCGTCCATCGGCCGGTGGCAGGCCAACGATGTGTCCCGTCAACGTTAAATCGACTGCGTTAACAACACGGATTGAGTCCTGATCCATATCGTTTAGGTAACCTCCACGAAGAAAGCGATTTTTCGTAAAAGCCATGCCCAGTTCATTCGGGTAGCCATGCAGTACGCATCGCGTACCTTTACCTTTCAGGACGTTCGCTTTTCGTCATTCCCGCGTATGCGGGAATCCAGTCAGCCACCGAACAACTGGATACCCGCTTTCGCGGGTATGACGAAAATCTATTGAGAATTAGTATCATTCGTTGAAAAGAATGGATATCCGCCTTCGCGGGTATGACGAATTTACGGGTTTAGCGAAAGTCCCGACCTTTGTTGGGATAGCCTTGCCTGGTGCGCAGTAGGCGTCCTACGGCTCCACTGCGCTGGCTTCGCCCATGGGTCAGAACTAAGAGACTATCGAAAAACCCCGAATTGATTTTAAGCAGGACTTTCGCTTTTCGTCATTCCCGCGTATGCGGGAATCCAGTCATTCGTTGAAAAGAACGATACCCGCCTTCGCGGGTATGACGAATTTACGGGTTTAGCGAACGTCCTGATTATGCTACCTGATTCTCTATGGTAACACTCAAGTCTATCGCCCGTTGCTCCCATTGGCGTGATCCGGCCCGGCATCCGAGAACGCCTCTCGGCGCCTGGCGACCCAGGCGGGAATCTGTTCGGCGGGCATGGGTCGGGCGATACCGTAGCCCTGGGCGAGATCGCAACCCAACTGGATCAACCGATGGCTGTGGGCATCGGTTTCCACCCCCTCAGCGATCACCTCGCGCCGGAACGCGACTGAAAGGCCAATCACCCCCTCGACGATGGCCCGCGCATCGGCGTCCACCAACAGGTCGCGCACGAAAGATTGGTCAATCTTGAGCACCTGCACCGGCAGATGCTTGAGGTAGGTCAGCGAGGAATAGCCGGTGCCAAAATCGTCCAGGGCGAAACGCACCCCCAGTTGCCGACACTCCTCGATCAGGCGGGAAATCGCGGCCACGTCGTCCAACGCCGCCGTTTCCAGAATTTCCAGTTCCAGCCAGTTGGGAGGCACCGTCGGGTACAACTCCAGCACGGCGCGCAGCCCGGCGACAAAGTCCGGTTGCTGCAAATGCCGCCCGGAAACGTTGACGCTCACCGGCAAGCGGAGTCCTTGCGCCGCCCAGACGCTCATCTGCCGCAGCGCTTCGCCCATCACCCAACGATCGACCGCAATAGCCAGACTGCTGGTTTCGACGGCGGGCATGAACCGTATCGGCGACAATAAGCCTTCGTCCGGATGCTCCCAGCGAATCAGGGCTTCGGCGCCGATCACCGCGCCGGTGCGGATGTCCACTTTAGGCTGATAATAGAGGCGGAATTCCCCTGCCGCCAGACCGGCCTCGACCCGTTGCAGCAGCTCGCGATAGGTGCGGGCGCGACGGTCGTGATCAGCGTCGAACCAGTGGTAGCGGTGGCCACCCGCCTGTTTCGCGGCGTACATGGCCTGATCGCCATGACGCAACAGCGCATCGGCATCAGACTCGTCGTCAGGATACAAGGTCACCCCGATGCTGGCGGCGAGCGACACATGCTGGCCGGCCACTGCAAAAGGCGCCTGCAAGGCGGTCATCATCCGGTCCAGGGCATGCTCGCATTCCTCCACATTGGTCAGGTCTCCCAGGAGCACGGCGAATTCATCCCCACCCAATCGCGCCACGGTGTCGCCGGCGCGCACGCAGCTCTGCAAGCGCTGGGCGACTTCCACCAGGATTCGATCCCCCTGGTCGTGACCCCAAAGATCGTTGATGGGTTTGAAGTCGTCCAGGTCCAGGTAACATACCGCCAACCGCTTCGGCTCGCGTTGAGTCTGGGCCATGGCCTGCCGCAGGCGGTCGGCCAGCAGGACGCGGTTGGGCAACTGGGTCAGCGCGTCGTGGTAGGCCAAATGCGCGATTCGCTCTTCGATCCGTTTGCGGTCGACCACATCCATGACCATCGAGGCCAGATCGCGCACCATCTCCACATCGTCGGCGGTGTAATCGACCGGTTTGTTGCCGACACCGATGATCGCGACAATCGAGTCGTTGCGGATGACAGGGACGGTCAGTTCCCGAATCACTGGGGCATGGCCTTCCGGCAATCCTTTCTTATGAGCCAGGCTGGGGTAGTCGTTATGGATGACCGGATGGCGCTGAACCACGCATTCCACCCAGACGCCTGCCGCGCTGATCGGGTAGTGCGCTCCCTTGCCCTCCGCCGTACACATGTGGCGCAGGGTGTGGGTCGACCAAGCTTGCAACGTCAGATTTTCCTGATCGGGATCGACGAAATGAAAGAAGCCGATCTGGCTACTGGTAAACCCTTCCACCGTGTCCAGGGCGGCTTGCAAGAGGTCGTCCAGACTGCTCGTGAGCGCGAGTTCAGACAGGCGCATCCGCGCTTTCAGCAACGCTTCGGCGCGCTGCCGGAGGTGGATATCGCGGATGAAGCTGAAGAAGCGTCCACCGGCGATGGGCCAATAGGCAACAGTCACCTCAGCTTGCCAGATCCGGCCGTCTTTGGCCCGGTGCTGGGTTTGAAACAGGTCGCTGCCCTGCCGAACCACCTTTTCGGTATGAGCCGCGATGTCGGCGGGACTCTCGTTCGCGTCCAGATCGGCGACATTCAACGCGCACAGTTCGTCGCAGCGATAGCCGGAAAGCCGGGCGTAAGCCTCATTCACTTCCAGCAGGCGTCCCTCCCGGTCCGTGACCCAGAAGCCATCCGGTGAGGTTTCGATCACCGCCCGGTGCTGTTCCTCGCTGTGCTGGAGGGCTTCCTCCGTCCGCTTGCGGTCGGTAATGTCGAGCGCCGAAAAGGTAACGCCCTTGGCCAGGTTTTGGCCATCGAGGGGAGTGGAACGGAGAATCACCCAGATGATTTCGCCGTCCTTGCGCCGCCAGCGCACCTCGACCGCCCCGGTGCCGCATTCGGCGATTTGCCGATATTTCTCCTGGCCGACCCACTCATAATCCCGGTCGTCCAGGTAGAGCAGCCGAGCGTTTTGTCCGATAAGCTCTTCATGCGCATAGCCCGTCATCCGGCACAGGGTCTCGTTGGTTTCCAGGATGACGCGATTCTGGACCAGGCCCACGCCGACCGGCACGGCGCGAAAGATGCTTTGCAGTCGAGCTTCGCTATGGCGTAGCGCCTCTTCCGCTCGCTTGCGCTCCGTGATATCGCGAGCGATGCCGACCGCGCCCCACCCATCCCCCAACCGGACTGCGGACAAAGCGAGTTCGATGGGAACTTCCTCGCCGCCTTTGCGCAGGGCTACGAGTTCCAGCGTTTGGCCGATCAGCGCCCCCTGGCCGGTGCTGGCGAAATGGGTCATTCCCTCGTGGGCAGCCTCCCGCAGCGCAATTGGCGTCAGGTAATCGTGCAAATTCCGTCCAATCACTTCCTCCCGGCAATAACCGAAAATCGTCTCAGCGGCTGGATTCCACCAAGTGATGCGGCCCTGTTCGCCCTCGATGAGAATGAAGGCATCGCGGGTAGCGTCGGTCGCGAGCCGAAATCGGGCTTCGCTCTCGCGCAGTTGCTCCTCGCCATGCTGGCGTTGGCGCTCGGTTTCCAGATGATCGAGAGCGAACGAAATATCACTGGCTGCTTCCTCAAGCAGGTCTATTTCCTGGGCCTGGAAAACATCGGGAGTCGCGGCGTAGACCATCAGCGCCGCGCACACCGCACCCTGAAAGCGAATCGGCAAGGCCGCCGCCGACCGCAACCCATACCGGCGCACGGCTGTCCGCCAGGGTGCGGCGCGCGGATCGTTGAAGATGTCATTGAAGATGCAGGACTGACCCTCGCGCAGGCAGAGGCCGGTCGGACCGCCCCCTTCAGGCCGGTCGTCGGCGTAAACGACGATTTCGTCCAAATAGCCCACCGCCGCCCCAGCCTGGGCGACCGGGTGAACTTGTTGGGTCTGGGGATCAAGCCAGCCGATCCAGGCCAACTGGAATCCTGCGTACTCGGCAATGATCCGGCAGATTTCGTCGAACAAATCCTGACGCACGCCGATGCGAACGATGGCCTGGTTGATCTGGCTGAGGGTGGCGTACAGGTCGTTCAACCGACGGATTTCCTCCTCGGCCCGGTGCTTGTACAGGGCAATTTCGATCAGGGTGCGCAACTCGCGATCCTCGAACGGCTTGAGGATGTAGCCGAACGGTTCGGCCAGCTTGGCGCGTTGCAGGGTATCGTCGTCGCCGTGAGCGGTGAGAAACACCACCGGCAAACGCCAGCGGCGGCGGATTTCCAGGGCGGCGGCAATGCCGTCCATCGGCCCTTGCAAGCGAATATCCATCAACACCAAGTCGGGGTGGCGGTGATCCACCAGGGCCAGTGCATCTGCCCCAGTGGCGGCCGTGCCGGCTACGGCGTAACCCAGGTCTCGCAATCGGAGCCCGAGGTCGCTCGCCAGGATAAATTCATCTTCGACGATGAGGATATGGGCGGGTTTCATGACGGAAGAACCTCCCTGGAATGGGGCGCTGGGAAGGCGATGCGAAACATTGTTCCGGCGGTGGTCCGGGTTTCGACGGCGCCGCCGAGCTGATGGGCCAAACCGGCAACCAGTTGCAAGCCCAGCGTGTCGCTTTGCTCGATGTCCAGGCCGGGTGGCAAGCCGACGCCATTGTCGGTCACGGCCAGCACCCGATGGCCATCGGGTTCAGCGGTCAATGCGACCTGAATCTCACCGCCCCGTTCGCCAGGGAAAGCGTGCTTGAAGGCGTTGGAAACCAATTCGTTGACGATCAACCCGCAAGGCACAGCCTGGTCGGGCGTCAGCGCAACCGGGTCGAGCTGATGGCGTAACCGGACCTGCCCGGTCACCGCACTGAATACGCTGTGCAAGTGAGCGCAGAGGTGGGACAAATAGACCGCGCCGTCAGCCTTGCCCAGATCGCCCTCGCGGTAAAGAGTCTCATGCAACAGAGCCATTGAGCGAATCCGGCCCTGGGTGTCTTGCAGAGCGGCCAGGGCGGCGGGGTTCTGTACTTGACGCGCCTGCAAGTTGAGCAAGCTGGTGACGATCTGCAAGTTATTCTTGACCCGGTGGTGCACTTCCTTCAATAACGAGGTCTTCTCCTCCAGCGCCACGCTCAACGCCTGCTCGGCCTGTTTCCGCTCGGTGATGTCGCGGTTGACGCCGCGCCGTCCCAGCGGGCGACCCCGTTCGTCCACCACGGCGCTACAGATGTGGCCAATCCAGCGTTCCCGGCCGTCCCGGCAGCGAATGCGAAACTCCAGCTCCACCAAGTCCCACTCCACATTGGCGCGCAGGGACCGGAAATGCTCGGCGTAGACAGGCCGGTCGGCAGGATGCACGAGGCGTTCCAGCAGGCCGGGATCGGCCATGAACTCGGCTGCCGTGTAACCGGTGATGCCCAGACAAGCGGGGGAGATGTAGCGATAACCGCCATCAGTCCCGAACCAGTATTCCCAATCGGGCGAATACTCGGCCAGAACCCGGTATCGCTCCTCGCTGTCCCGTAGCGCCTGCTCGGCCTGCTTCCGCTCGGTGATGTCGGTGACGATGCAGGCGAACTGACCCGGCTCGGGCCGGAAGGCCTTCACTTTGAAATATCGCCCAAGGTCCTGGCTGTAGTTTTCGAACAAGGCCGGCTCGCCGGTCAGCACCACTTGGCCGTATAGGTCGATCCAATACCGCTCGACGCAGGGCAGAACCTCCAGCACGGTTTTGCCCAGCAGGTGTTCCGCCTTCAAGCCGATGAGGCGCTCGAAAGCGGGGTTGACGGCGAGAAAGCGATAGTCGATGGGTTGGCCTCCCGCGCCGAAAATCAGCTCGTGCAGAGCACAGCCGTCCTGCATCGCACGAAACAGCGCTTGATACTGGCGTTCGACCGCCTGCTTCCCGGCCTCAGCTTCGCGGAGCGCGGTGATATCGCGCCCGATGCCCAACACCCCAACCAGGTTGCCGCTGACATCCCGCATCGGCGTCTTGATGGTTTGCAGTAACTCTCGGTGGCTATCTTCGGCGAAAGTGATCCACTCTTCGTTGGCGTTTGGCCGGCCGGCGGCGAGGGCATCCCGATCCTTCCGGCGAAAAAAATCCGCCTGCTCGGGGTCGAAAAAGTCGTGATCGCTCTTGCCGATAAGGTCCGCTTCCTTCGCGCCGATGAAGCGCTCAAACCTCGGGTTGCAGCCGAGGTAGGCGCCGTCCGGGTCCTTCAGCCAGATCAGATCGGGGATGGTCTGGATCAAGGTGCGCAACCGATGACGTTCGTTGGCGAGTTGCTGCAAGGATTCCAGTTTCTCACTCTGCTCCCGGCGCTGGTGGGCGATGATCTGGGTGGTGGCGGCAGCCAACAGCGCCAGCGCGCCGAGCAGGCCGATCCAGCCAGCGTCCTGCCATGCCGGGGCGTACACCTCAGCCTGGTCCAGTTTGGCCAGCAGGAACCAGTCCGTGCCGGGAATCGCGCTGACCACACCCAGGGATGGCGCCCCGCGATAATCGATGCCGGTAACCTCCCCCGCAACGCCGTCCAACGCGACTTCGCCCCGCAGGACCCGTGCAGCCAGCAATCGCGATTCCGCTATCGGCAGCCGCAGCTTGGCCGCTGCGTCCGGGTGCTGGCGCAAGTCGCTCAAATAGAGCACCTGGTCGCCGTCGCGACGGAACAGCAGAATTTCTCCACTGGCGCTGGGGATCGGCCAGGACGCGAGCAGCGGGTAGAGGACAACTCTCGGGTCGACGTGCAGAACGATGACCACGCCGGGATGGTCTTCCAAAGCGAGCAACGGGACGACGAAATCCAGATGGATGGTGGGAGGCTCATCCACGCCGCGATACAGGCCGGTATTCAACATCCTTCCCTCGGCGACAGCCCGCTGGATTGTGGTGCGTAATTCAGGCGCTATGTGAAGCAGTGTATCCGCCGTCGCCAACACCGGTTCGCCTCGGTCGTTCAGCAGGAGAATCTCCTGGTAGTTATAGGCTTTGCGGTAGTCATCCAGGCGCTGGAGCAACAATTCGCGGCTGGCGAGATCGCCGGTATCGCGCCAGCGCCGATACAGGTCGGCCACGTAACGACTGCTTTGCAGTAATTGTGCATCCCCCTCGCGTTCCCGGAGCCAAGTGGCGATCTGATTAGTCTTAAAGGTGGCGATGGCCTGGAGTCGAGCGAGTTCCTTTTGCTGCTGGTGATGGGCGATATGGGCGATACCCCCCAGCGTTAGCGCGACGATGGCGGCGGCGAGCAACACAAAAGGCCACGCCAGCAATCGCCGGAAGCTGGCCACTGACATCTCCATCCACTGGCTGTTCATGCCATGATTCATCGGAACACTCCCTGCCCAACCGCCTCCGGGCGAAGGCTCTCGGAGGCGTCGCAGCTATAGTCTTTCCGCCTGAAATGCGGACATCCCGAACCACCCCGGCGCTGCGCGCCACCCCTCCTTCGCCAAGGAGGGGAACCGGGATATCCGGCTATGATTGGGAAAGACACTATTTACCCCACTCTTCGGATGCGTGGTCGGGCCAGGGCGATCACTCCAACTTCAGGCAGTTTGCGCGCGATGGCGGGCGCCGGCGCACGCTCATCCAGCTTGAAGAAGCCCATGAGGTTTTGCAGCTCGCGGGCCTGCTCGCCCATCGACTGGCTGGCCGCCGCCGTCTCTTCGACCAAGGCAGCGTTCTGCTGGGTCACTTGATCCATTTGCAGAATCGCTTTGTTGACCTGCTCAATGCCCGACGCCTGCTCGCGGGACGCCGCCGCCATCTCCGCCACAATGTCGCTGACCTTCTTGATCGCGGCGACGATCTCTTTAAGAGTCTGCCCGGATTGCTCCACCAGCTTGCCGCCGTCGGCGACCTTGGCGACGCTGTCGGTGATCAGGCTCTTGATCTCTTTGGCGGCGTCCGCGCTGCGCTGCGCGAGTTTCCGAACCTCCCCCGCCACGACGGCAAAGCCTCGCCCCTGTTCCCCCGCCCGCGCCGCTTCCACCGCCGCGTTCAAAGCGAGCAGGTTGGTCTGGAAGGCAATCTCGTCGATCACGCCGATGATGTCGGCAATCT
>Ga0209573_1000470_pt1 | contig 85336 bp, 56 predicted proteins | sample TNRBio252014_DNA_FD_185870 | JGI IMG/M metagenome (GOLD analysis project Ga0209573, IMG submission 185870) | Wastewater treatment Type I Accumulibacter community from EBPR Bioreactor in Madison, WI, USA - TNR Reactor_6/25/2014_ DNA (SPAdes)... | ecosystem: Engineered > Bioreactor > EBPR >... | reverse complement strand
GATTTTGATTGCATGTCTTATTCACCTATTAAGTGTAGATCTGATTTTTAATTACTATGCAATATAAACGAATGAAAGGCTAGTTTCGTTGAATAATAATTGATTTTTATGAAAAATAATCGCGGAAATTAGGTATTAAAAAAATTAGGCCATAGCCATTTAGAGTTCAACCCACCTTTTTCAAAAAGTAAAACAGAAATCCCCAATGATTTTAAACCTATTGGCAAAGCAAAAGATTTGCCTTTTTCTTTCGAAATTTTGGATGGCCAGTTTCTTATTACCAAGGTCAATGAAACTTCCGAAGCCTTTACGGCAGGGTTACGCCCAGGTTTTATCGTTCAAGAAATCAATGACCATAAAATGAGCGATTTATTATTGAATTTAAAGCTTCATACTCAATTGTACTTCTCTTTATTTAGAAACCCTAACAACACTTTTAAATTCAGCGGAATTGATCACCAAAATAACACTTTTGAAGTTAAATTTAAACTTGCATCCTATACAGGAGAGTATACTTCATTTGGCAATATTCAATCTTACCCTAGCGAATTCGAATCTTCTATTTTAAAAGAAAATATTGGTTACATTCGATTTAATATTTTTTTGTTTGACCCTGTCAAAAAAGCTGTCGAGGCAATTAAAACTATGAAAGATTGTAAAGGTATTATTATTGATCTTCGAAACAACCCAGGCGGCATTGGCAACCTTTCATGTGCCATTGCCAAAGAATTTTGCGATACGAACTATTTACTTGGCACTCAACGCACTACCGCAAACAATGGCATTTCTGAATTACGCTTTAGCGTGCAAGCACAAAAATCACCTTACAAAGGCAAGGTAGTGATTTTAATTAACAATAACTCTGCTTCCACTTCAGAAGTATTAGCAATCGGTATGCAGGAAAACAAAAGCGCCATAGTGATTGGCACTCAAAGCCCAGGGCTCGCTTTACCCTCTCTCATTCTTCAACTCGATGACGGAAGCACATTTCAATACCCAATTGCTGACTTTAAAACCCCTCTAGGACAATCCTTAGAGTCAATTGGAGTAAAACCTGACTTCGAAGTCAAACTATCCCCTGAAAAACTTGCGGCAGGGGAAGATTCTTTAATCAGCAAGGCAATTAAAATTATTTTAGAAAATTAACAAAAGGAATTAGCTTTATGAAACAAATCAAATCATTATTTGTATTTTTTATTTCCCTATTGGCCTTACAGTCTTCATTTGTTCAATTATTAGCAGATGCTAAAATGACGGATGCCACAAAAGCTCTCATTAAAAAAATAGATGAAGCAGTAGGTACAGAAAAACTTAAAAACGCAAAATCATTGCAGGTAAAATCTAAAATGGAAATTCCAGATGCGAATATTAGCGGCACAACAGAAATCATATCTTTAAACGATAAAGCTTATCAAAAGGCAAATTTTGCAGGCAATGAACAAATATCTGGCTACGACGGCAAAGTTGCCTGGGGAAAAGACCTAATGCAAGGGACTCGTGAACTAAAAGGGCAAGAAAAAGAAATGATTGTTCAAACGACTTTAGGTGTAATGAAAAACCCAATTGGGTATTATACTGAAATCGTTCAAGAAAAAGATGAGCAATTTCAAGAAAAGGATTGTTTTGTTTTAATTTATAAAAAAGAAGGGATACCAGATCGTAAAACTTTTATTCAAAAATCAAACCATTTACCACTAGGCATGATCGATATATCAGATACCCCTCAAGGCAAAATAACTTTGACAACACATATTGTTTCATACAAAAAATCTAGCGTAGGGTTTCTTGTTCCAGAAAAAATAATACTTGATATGGGAGTCATGAAAATGAATATAACTGTTTCTGAAATTAAATTAGACGGGGAAGTTGACGAGAAAATATTTAAACAACCTGAATAATATCTAACGGCCTAGACAAATATAAAAGGTGAAAGACGCACAAATGTGCGTCTTTCACCTTCCCTTCTTATTCAATTACAATAGTACCCACATCGCGAGATGGAACTGTGAACGAAACTATATTGCCATCAATTTGAGCTTTTGTTCTAGGCCAAAAGTTTTTGATTTTTCCGGTACAATCCAATTTTACAACAATTGTTTCTGCTTGTTTACCATAATTAATAACAGAAATCATAGTGCCCTTGCCTTTTGAAATTACTAAATCAACTTGATTCGATTTTTGCTTTACTTCAATATCAGCACATACATTTTTATCGAAATATTGATCTAGTTTTTTTCTAACTTGAGAGTTGGGCAAATCAACGCCAAAAGGTGATGCTAAATAGAGAGTATTTTCAGTTGACACAATTACAGCATCCCCTTTATCTGAAGATAATTCCGCTTTTCCATTTTTCAATGCAACTCGACTAAATCGTTCAAAGGACAATTCTTTGGCATCATAAGGCGAAATAAAATCCATTTCTTTAAAACCCATTGTTTCGATTAAATCGCCAGGCGCATGTTCAAATGCATAACCATTTTCATCGACAATCGCGAAACGCCCATCGGCAATAAATTTACCGCCTTTCTTAATATACTCCTTAATAGCTTTGTTGTCACTAGCAGAAACCATTGACAACAAAGGAGCAATTAAAATGGCCTTTTTATGATCTTTAATAGATGCAATATCCTCTGGCTTTACAAATGTAGGCTGAATTCCTTTTTCCCATAAGTACTGATACCAAGCTTTAATGGATTTTCGATACAAACCATGATCATCTGGCAAAATAATATCCGTAAATCGATCGCAAACTGGGTTATAAGTTAAATAAACATGATGATTATATATTTCGCGACCTAAAAAATAGCTACCATGCTGCGTCAATACTTGAGCGCATTCGGCCGCTTGATCTGCCCTTTCATTTGGTGTACCATCTGCACTAGTCATTCCACGCCCACTCACTTGAAAACCTGCTGTAAATGGGTTCCACTTCCAATAGATTAATCCCTCAGCACCATGCGCAAAAGCTTGCCATGTCCAAATTCTTATTTCATCAAAAACACTACTTCCTTTTGCTAAAGCCGTTTGATTATGCGTTTGCAATTCAGATATCATAATTGGTTTTTTTTGGCTTTCTTTGCCAGCTGAAATCCCACCACGGTATATTTGAGCTACGGCACAAGGGTCTTCTCTTAATCGCACATCCCAACTTTGCGGGTAAACGCTTAAGCCAAAACTATCAACAACCGATGCAACCTTCCAATCGTCATTGCCTAAAATAGTTGTGTCGAAAGTAGTCATGGACCAACTATTATCTGCAATAATTGGATGAACAGGGTCAATCTCTCTAATTAAATCGCCCCAAGTTTTTACAAAATCTTTTATAGAATCGGCACGAAAATCCTCAAAATCCAACCAAGGGCGCAAACTTGACCAACGACTATAATTCGCTCTCAAATTAGTCAAATGAACTTGATCAAAACTAGTGTAAAATCGTTTCCAAATCTTATTTAAATTTGGCACAGTTACATATTTATTTTCGAGCCATTTACGAAATGCATTCACCGTATAAATATCGGTAGAGTGAAAATTAACTTCATTAAATACATCATAACCGTATAAAGCAGGGTGGTTTTTAAAATGATTGGCAACTAAACGAATATAGGTTGCCATATGTTCGATTACTTCAGGGTGATAATAATTCACCCAATGCCTTGCTCGATCACTAACCGTCGAATGATCCGGCTTAAACAAATAATCAGGAGCAAACTGAAATGCCGGGTTTTGCCCTTCAAGCTCAACAATAACTTGCAAACCTAACTCATGGCATTTATCCATAATTTTGTCTACTGTTTTAAAGCTATAGCTTACTCCGTCTTCAGAATCCCAAGGGCTAACAGGTGGCCACATCACAATTACATGCAAACCCTTTTTTTTAATTTGTTCTAAATCATGATAATGCCTTTCCAAACTTAGGTTTTCTTCGACCATATATACCGCACCTAAAATTGGCTTTGCTAAAGTTTTCACTGTTATATCCTTTCTATATCATATCCAGGGGAACAGAAAACAACTTCCATTCGCCCTTTATTTGAAGTTAAATTTATATGATCAACACCAGCAGGTATTAAAAAAGTCTCGCCTTGTTTTAATGGAACTGTTTCATCGCCAGATTGAGCAATGCCAGCCCCTGCCGTAACAATACCAATATAAATTATCTCGGCTTTTTCAACCTTAAAATTATTTTCAAAAGATACTCGCCTAATAACAAAACACTCGGTTTGTTTTGGTCCTATCAGTAAATCTATAAATCCATTGCTTTTGGTATGCAGTCGAATTGGTTCAACTCCACATTTTTTTTGTATTTGCGATACCGAAAATTCCTCAAAATTAAAAATTTTTAGCGATTCTTCTGGTTGTAAACCCATAAATCTCGCAGCAGGAGGCACAATAATACCCTCCCTTTCAAATTCACAACGCACAACCCAATCAGTAGGCTCCATGACTTCTAGCACAAACAACCCTTCGCCAATAGCATGTGGCAACCCACCAGGTATCACCCAAACCTGCCCAGGCTTAACAAGTACTTTTTCAAAACAAGCATTCATTTCCGTTTTATCCTGCTCCATCACAATGCGTGTCCATTCTTGCAAACCAGGAGATTTTTGAAACCCTAACCAAATATAACCTTCGCATTCAGGTCGAACCCCAAGAATATAATAAGTTTCGAGTTTACCCCATCTGCTATTTAAATGCTGTTTGGCATAATCTGCTGTTGGGTGAGCTTGCAAATGCAAACGCATAGAACTATCTAAAAGTTTGGCCAAAAAACCTAATTCTGTACCAAGTTTTTCTTTGTGTTTAGCACCTAAAAAATAATCACTTTCTTCTGCAAATAAGTTTTTCAGCAAAACTTTTCTGCCATTTTTATCCATCAAAAAAGCTAGACCTTCGTCAGCAACTTCTTCTAAACCCGGGTTACGAGCACCAACTGTTGATGCTATCCAATCTTCTGGTCTCGAACCATCTTGTGGGTTAGGTAACCCATACGCTTTTTCGAGCAAAAGACCGCCTTTATAGTTTCGACGCACTCGATTTGGTGGTAATACAATAATTTTATTACGCATGTTTTTTCTTCTTAAAACTGCTGTTTAAACAAGAGCCAAAATTATATCAAGTTTTTAATTGTCTTCTACCAAAGCACATCTCTCGCCCAATATCTTTTTTCAGCAATTTCAATTTTATTTGCATCCATAGATTTTTACTGGGTATTTTTAAAAAAAATCGATATAATAATGTTCCTTCCAATAGAATTTAACGGAGTAGCAAAGAATGAATACGGGAGCCAGTAATAGCATTACTGTTCGTTTAAAATTAAGTCATAAACCAGGAATATTAGCAAAAGTCACCACATTAATTGGCGAAAAAGGCGGCAACATAGGTGCCATTGACATTGCCCGTGCTGAAAGCAAATTCATCATCCGCGATATCACAATTTTTGCATCAAGCCCAGAACATGGCAATAACATTGTTGAAGGCTTAAAAAGTCTTAGCGATGTAGAAGTAATTCATTTTTCTGACCGTACTTTTTTGATTCACCTAGGTGGCAAGATTGAAGTCGTTAGCAAAACCCCATTAAAGACTCGTGATGAGCTTTCTATGGCTTATACGCCAGGCGTAGCCAGAGTGTGTATGGCAATTCATGATAACCCAATAGACGCACATAAGCTTACCATTAAAAAAAATACGGTTGCTGTTATTTCTGACGGTACGGCGGTGCTTGGTTTAGGGGATATTGGCCCGTTAGCAGCTATGCCTGTTATGGAAGGCAAAGCTATGTTATTCAAAGATTTTGGCGGGGTAAATGCATTTCCAATTTGTCTAAACACAAAAGATACCGAAGAAATTATTCGCACCATTAAAATAATAGCACCTGCCTTTGGTGGCATTAATCTCGAAGATATCTCAGCCCCACGCTGTTTCGAAATCGAAAAACGCTTACAGGCAGAATTAGATATACCTGTTTTTCATGATGATCAGCATGGTACAGCCGTTGTTTTAACTGCAGCTTTAATTAATGCCTTAAAAATAACCCGCAAAAAACCAGAGTCTTGCAAAGTCGTTGTTGCTGGCGTAGGTGCTGCCGGTATGGCTTGCTCCAAAATGATTTCTGCCCTTGGCATTAAGAATATTGTTGGTTGTGATCGACAAGGCGCTGTTTACATTGGTCGCGATAATATGAATAGCTCAAAAGTAGAATATGCTGAATTTACCAATCCTAATAACGAAAAAGGTTCTCTAAAAGATGTGATTAAAGGTGCGGATATTTTCGTAGGTCTTAGCGGTCCAAATATCCTTGATGAAAAAGATTTGCAAAACATGAATAAAAACAGTATCGTGTTTGCAATGTCAAACCCCGACCCTGAAATAGAACCGGAAATTGCCTATAAATACGCCGCAATTGTTGGCACAGGTAGAAGTGATTACCCTAATCAAATTAACAATGTGTTATGCTTTCCAGGAATCTTTAGAGGAGCATTAGACTGTATGGCCACAACCATCAATGAAGAAATGAAATTTGCGGCAGCTAAAGCAATCGCCGAAATTATTGCAGATGAACACTTACAACCTGATTATATCATACCAAGCGTATTTGACCCTAATGTCGCAAAAAGTGTCGCAAGTGCCGTTATTGCAGCTGCTCAAAAAACTGGAGTAGCAAGAAGATAAAATAGGCTATGCCCTAAAAACAAACTATGGAATCAGAATCGAGTTTTTCCTTTTCTGAATTCCATCAAAAATTACAAGATTTTGACACAGGGTGCATTGGCCTTATGATGTAGTTTTTTAAAGATTTAATAGGCGATTTCTCAACTAGACAACGGCGGTGCGACACTTCGCCGATCTGGCTATGCAAAAGACTGCGTAACCAGACCCGCGATATGTCGCACCACCGCGGTCTCGTAGTGAAGACTAAAAACAAAAAAGAACAACCCTTATAAATTAGATTGGGTGCATTCGTCTTATATTGAAGTTTTGTGAAGCTTTTATAAAAGTGTATTTGTCGTATGGTGTTACCAAAGCCACATCATGCGGCGAACACACCCTTGACACACAACTACAATATAAAAATCGCTAGTAAAATAGCACAAGTTTCTAGCTATGTTTAACCGAGAAACTTATGCAAATTAAAATTTGAATTAAACCCCTTTTTTTGCAAGATTGCCTTTTAATCGCACATAGTTAGGAAGCTCTCCTACCAATGGGGCCGCATAATCAATAAATTTTTGCGTAACATAAAAACCGTCTTTACTTATAAAATCACGAGGCATCGGCTTAGCATGTACAGCCACTTCACTTATATTAACCAAACCAACTTTTGCTTTATATTTTTTAGATTTAGCACGCTCTAGCGTTACCATTTTACCCGAAATACCTTTGGTGGCCGCTTTCACAGCTGTGCTACCTAACAAATACGCTTCATATAAATCCAAATCAACAGCTCTATCTGCCGCCGACATAGGCAAGCTTTCAGTAATCTGAAACTCACCCCGCCATCCAGAAAATGCATTTGTAATAATCCTGTGTACGGAAAGACCAACACTTCCGCCGCCCATGGCACCAAGCTCCGTGTTTCCAAATTTATCTTTGGTAGTACCAGCACTTAAAGGAGTGCCGTCTTTGTATAAAACCCCTTCACCGCAAGCAATACTTACCCATCCAAATTTTTGATAAACTTCTTTTACTTTAGCCAAAAACTTTTTTTGATCGAATCGTATTTCAGGTAGCAACAAAATGTGTGGTGCACTTTCTGGATCCCTGGTTTTTGCTAAGGCCGCCGACGCAGTCAGCCAACCAGCATCTCTACCAATCGATTGGTAGATAACAAACTGATCGACCTTTTTCATATCACGAGCCAAAATTCCGGCATGTCTCACAGATAACGCTGTAAACCTCGCAGCTGATGGATACCCAGGCGTGTGATCTGTGCCAAAGAGGTCGTTATCCACTGTTTTAGGTATACCAACGCCGTACATTTCATAGCCTTCTTTGCGACAATAACTTTCTACGCGATTAATGGTATCCATTGTATCATTGCCACCAATCAAAAAGAAATATCGAATGTTGTATTCTTTTAAGATCTTAAGTATTTTAGGGAAGTCTTCGTTTTGTACTTTATAGCGACAAGAGCCTAAAGCTGACCCAGGCGTTCCAACTAAACCTTTAATGGTGGCTAGCGGTTCTTTGCCTAAATCGAGGATTCTTTTCTGCATGAAACCTTCAATTGCGTATTGCATTCCGTAGATATTTTTGATCTGTTTTTGCGCCTTGCACTCTTCAACTACACCTGCTAAACTTGCATTTATTACAGAAGTCGGCCCCCCTGATTGACCAATTATTGCATTACCAACGATCATTTTTATCTCCAAAGATAGAATTCAAAATAATTTTGCTTAGGTTGCCCTAAAATCGTGCAACATCATAATATAGAAGCCAAAAAAGGCAACCAGAATGAAAAAAAGAAGGTTGCTAAATAGAGAGAATTCTCTATCATTTTACCTTTAATATTTGCAGGATAGGATTACTTAGTTATGCCAACCTTATTTTTTGTTCGCCATGCTGAAAGCGAAGCAAATGCTAGACTCGAATACGCTGGTCATTTGCCCGTGTCTTTAACTGAAAAAGGCAAAAAAGAAGCCAATCACACGGCAACGAATTTCTTAAAAGATCATACTATTACTAGAATCTATAGCTCGCCACTTTTAAGAGCACAACAAACGGCAACTTTTTTTTCACAAAAATGCAATCTAAAAATTGAAGTGAATCCGTTGTTAGAAGAACAGAATATGGGTATTTATAGTGGTCAAGCATACGCGGTGACTGAAAAACTACCTTGTTTTGAGCCAGATGTTAGCAAACGCTGGAATTGGGCGCCCAAAAACGGAGAAACATATGGGCAGGTTGCCAATCGTGCCTGTAAATTTTTAGAACAAATCCAATACCAAAATAAAACAGAAAATATTTTAGTTGTTACACATGGTGTATTTTTAAGATTAATGCGCGGTGCTCTTGAGAATACTTTGCCTGTTTTTTATTCTGGGCTTACTAAAAACTGCGAAATCTTAAAATCAAATTTTTCACAATTAAATAAAGCGCATAAAATCGAATCGCTATATTTTGGGGAACCAGATAATCGAATTCATTTGGAATAATAAATTTACACACAAAGGATAATAACATGAAAAGAACTATGATCAAAGAAGCAAGAAATTGGCAAGGAGCATTTGGCTCCGATATCATTATAAATGGCTGGATACGCACAAAACGCGATTCTAAAGGCGGGTTTTCATTTTTAGAAATTAATGATGGCTCTTGTTTTGGTAATATTCAAGTGGTTGCCGACAATAAGTTAGAAAACTACGAAACAGAAATTCTGAAATTATTCCCTGGGGCATCAGTTCGAGTAGAAGGTAAAATTGTTGAATCTCAAGGGAAAGGGCAAAAAGCAGAAATTCTAGCTCAAAAAATCAAGGTATTTGGCACATGCGATGTTAATACCTACCCAATACAGAAACAAAAAATTTCTTTTGAAACACTTCGTGAGATAGCCCATTTACGCCCACGCACAAATACTTTTGGGGCAATGGCACGGGTTCGAAACGAACTCATTCGTGCCACTCATGAATTTTTTCAGACTCGAGGGTTTTTAAATGTTCATACACCTATTATTACTGGTAGTGACTGCGAAGGGGCTGGTCAAATGTTTCAAGTTACAACATTAGACCCGCTAAAAATCGCTAAACATCTAAAGCCAAACGAAGTGCCTGATTACAAAGAAGATTTTTTTGGGAAAAAAACTCATTTAACTGTTAGTGGACAACTAGAAGGTGAAACCTATGCATGTGCCTTAGGAAACATCTACACTTTTGGACCAACCTTTCGTGCGGAAAACTCAAACACCACCAGGCATTTAGCTGAATTTTGGATGATCGAACCTGAAATGGCATTTGCTGATATTCTAGACGACATGGAATTAGCCGAAAGTTATCTGAAACATTTATGTTCATCGGTGATCAAAAATTGCTCAGAAGATATGGCGTTTTTTCAAGAGCGTATCGATAAAGACATTCTTGTAACTTTACAAAATATTATTGAAAATGATTTTGTAAGAATCACCTATACTGAAGCTGTAGAAATTTTACAAAAATCGGATAAAAAATTTGACTTCACCCCTCAATGGGGTTCTGATTTACAAACAGAACACGAAAGATATTTGACGGAAGAAAAATTCAAAAAACCAGTTATTATTTATAACTACCCTAAAGCAATTAAATCTTTCTATATGAAACAAAACGATGATGGAAAAACAGTTGCTGCTATGGATGTACTAGTCCCAAAAATTGGGGAAATAATTGGCGGCAGTCAACGCGAAGACGATTTAGAAAAAATCTCCCAAAGAATTACGGAATTAGGAATGGATATTAAAGACTATTGGTGGTACTTAGATCTAAGAAAATATGGTACCGTGCCACATGCAGGGTTTGGGCTTGGCTTTGAAAGAGCTGTTTTGCTTTGTACAGGCATGACAAATATTAGGGATGTGATCCCTTTTCCAAGAACTCCACGCAATGCAGAATTTTAAGCCGAAAGGGTATCAAACTAAAAAATTCAAACAGTTAATATTGGTTGAAAATGCAAACGGGAGAAAAAGATGAAAGTCGATCATAGCAAGCAGGAAGAAATATTGCGTGAATTTGCACAAAAGGCTATTGCCTTTGATGCAAAAATAGAAATCGCGCAGGTAAGTTTTGATGGGCCAGAAGAAAATATTTTAGCAAATGTAACATTGTGGCACCCAGATAAAGTTGACTTAAAATTATGCGAAAAAGTAAGCGGTATATTAAATGAGATGTTAGATAAAAAAGACCCGTTTAAAGAAACTTATACTCTAGAAGTATCTTCCTTGAGCCTAACGAGAAAACTAAAAACGCCAGATGATTTTCGCCGAGCTATTGGCGAAACCATAACCGTAAAATTTAGAGAAAAGGAAAAACCTGATTATACAGGTTTATTAATCGATTGGCAAAATGATGCCGTCACTGTTCAGCAGAAAAATAAAAACATCAGTACACCTTACGCTGAAATCAAACATGCTTCAATCGTATTTTAAATCAAAATGCTACTTGCAATAACAACTTATTGGCTTTGCTTTCATTTGCCAAAAGAATGTTGAAATAGTAAAATCAAAATTTAACTACTCTCTTTTTTAAAATAGGGTATTATACAATTTAATCAATAACTCGTGCAAAAGGAGATAACATGTTAAATTGCAAACGGATATTTATAGCGGCTACCGGGCAAAATGTTGGCAAAACGACGAATGCAGTAGGGTTATTTTCTAAATTAAAAAAGAACAACTTTAAAACAGGGTTTATTAAGCCAGTAGGACAACGCTATATCCAAGTTGGCGATATCAAAGTTGACGAAGATTCATTCTTGCTTTACAAGGTTTTTAATCTTGATTTTAATTTAAAGGATATGAACCCCATAGCAGTTCCTAGGGGTTTTACAGAAGATTACATAAGAAACCCTCAACCCGAGAAACTTATCGAAAAAATTAACGAGTCATTCGAACGCATCGCTGAATGCTCTGATTATGTTGTTATTGAAGGTACAGGTCACGCTGGCGTGGGAAGTGTATTTGACGCCTCGAACGCCAAAGTGGCAAAAACTCTCAAAAGCAAAGTGATACTGGTTACCAATGGAGGTATTGGCAATGCAATTGATCAACTATCTTTGAACAAAAGTCTCTTTGACCAAATGGATGTTGAAATTCTTGGTGTTATTATCAATAAAGTTATCGATCAAAAATATGAAAAAATAAAAGAGATCACCGAGAAAGGCCTCAAACGCCTAAATCTAAAATTATTAGGAGTTGTTCCTTATAAGAATATCATGGAATACCCAAGCATGGAACAATTAAGAGAAATTGTCGAAGGCGAATTTATTACAGGCAAAAACAATTCGGAATTGTTGGTACAGAATATAATCGTTGGAGCGATGTCTGTGACTCATATTCTGTCAATTGTCAAAGAAGATACTTTAATCATCACTCCTGGCGATAGAGAAGATATCATTCTGGCAGTATTAAGCCACAGCTTATCGAATCAGGAGGGAACCAGACAAAATTTTGTGGGTATTATTATAACAGGCAATATTTCGCCTAGCGTTGAGGTTATGAAAATCATTAAAAATACTCAAATTCCTATTATTCTTTGCCCTCACGATACCTTTGATTGTGCAAGTCAAATACACGATTTAAAAGTAAAGATCAAGGTTGATAATTTACAAAAAATCGAAACCAGTCAAAATCTATTTGATGAGTATGTAGACTACAATTACATTCTGGAAAATAGCTAAAACCAAAAATTTATAAAATTATTTTTGAGTTTTCGAAAGAATCAGAGGGTTACTAGGCTTTAAAGCTTCATCGCTTATGGGGTAAAGAGCCCCTTCTTCAAATTGATTTAATGCTTCATCAATAAAATATTCATTTGACTCTAACTCAATTTTCCATCGTGCATTTTCATCGTATATAACTTGAAAAACAAGATCTGGTTGAATTTCTTTTTTACCAGGGGTTAAAATTAATTTTTTGCCTTCAAACAAAACAACTCCCTTTTCGTCAGTAAAATAAAACTCTTTATTGACATTTGTTGAAACTTTAACTTCCAATTGATTTGCATCAGAACCTACCTTTTGACTAGACGGCACAACAATAAGTTTAGGTGTATTTTCTGTTGATTTGGTGTTTGTAGAGGTAAAAAACAACAAAAATGCAATAACTAAAAAACCGACTGCCGTTATCAGAATAAAAATTTTCATAGAATTCATTTCAAAAAAATATTATTTTATTGGGTTTACACATAAAATCTAACAAAAATGCTATCGACTAAATGTTGTTAGGTGAATTTGTATAAAACTGTTTAAAAGCCCAAATATTCATGAAAAGCTCCGCCAAAAAACCTAATAGTAAAGCGGTAGCAGCTGTCCAATGATTTAACACCCCTAACTCAAAGAATAGCCAAGAGCTCACGAATGTTAGAATAATGCGAACAACTCCACCCAAACCCATCACTTTCGTTTTTTTTAATAACAAAAAACTGCCGTGATAATAGTTTCTATAGCCAATAATTAGCGGAATCAAACACAACAAAAAGAATATTTCACAAGCCAGTTTAGTCACATCTTTTGGTATACTCATGAAATCCTGTAATAAAAAAGTCAGAAGACCGGTGACTACCATCAATACCATGCCAATGGTTATACCCCAAGTTGTTTTAAACATAAAACTCACGACCCCTTTCAAATCATCTTTTGCATAAGTGATAAACAAATGTCTAAATTGATTTGCCATATTTTGAAAAATCATATTGGCATCAAAAGCTAAACGCAAAGACGCAATTACAATAGCGCTATCGGGTAATCGGCTCACAAAGGCATAAAGAATAGGCCTAGAAAGCGAAAACATGGAACTTGTTAAGGCAACTGGCCAAAAAAATGTCCAATAATCACTTTTGGTTTGCTCGGTACTGCTTTGAACAAGTAATTTATCTGATTTTACAAACAAAAACCAAGTTAAAAACAATTGAATCAATCTAGCAATTAATTGGCTACCCATTAAAACAATTACGATATTAGCTTGAAAATAATACCCCAAAAACAACAACAAAACCATAATACCTAAAAAGCAAACATTCAGCACTGTTACATAACCTGTCTTCTTTCGTTGAATTAATAAGCCTGTATAAAATTGATAAAAACATTGCGAAAATAAAAGTGGAATCATTGCCATAAGATAATAACAAACTTTTTGCAACATTTCTTCAGATAAAGCAAAACACCATATTAACAATTGGTTTCCCGATGGGGTAAATATTAACAATACTAAAAACAAAAGTTCAACAGATATAACTAGAAGTAAAAACCTTTTGGCGACTTTAAAGTCTTGATTTCCATTCACCATGACATTTGCCATTTGAGGGACAAAGGCAAAACCTTCTGAAAATATTCCAAAAATACTAGAAGCAATTGCAAATACAGCTATTTCGAAAACAGGGTTTGGAACATGAGCAAGAAAACCATTTTGAAATTGCCTACCCAACACTAAGGTAAGACCCATGAAAGTTAAAGGCCAATAGAACTTCCAATAGAAACCAAAACTTTTTGGCTGACTAGCACCCAAATCGAAAACCCTATAACAATGAAGACCATCTCAACTTGACTTTCTTTATATATGCTAATTGCTGTTTTACAATTAATATATTTTAAAAAATTCAATTTTTGTACACTAAATGCACCCCATTAACAACAAAGTTTATAGAAAACCGACAATGCTTTTCTCAACACTTTTCTTGCGTAATAAGAAAATAATACATTATTGTCATTGTATAATCAAAGTACATCCTTAACTGATTTTGTTATTCCTTGGTGAATTTCGCGAAATAGATATTACGCCAGAGTCAATTTTTCTGAATAGGAAACCAATAATTTGAATTGCTTTTCTTTATGAAAGATTTGCTTTTCGCAACATAGGGTTCGTAAATTCAGAAAAAAACTAATTTTAGTATTAGTGAAAAGCTATGGCCTCTAAACACATACGAATTGCCTTAATAAAATTAAACTGGTATTAACTCACTACCTAAAGTCTATATACTCTAAATTTTATTGTCCAATCAATCGGACTGATAGTTTTCTATATGTCAACACTTTTGCGTAAAAACTTTCTATCATATATAATGTATAGAGTGTTTTAAATAAATTTCAAATTAATAGGATTTTAGGATTATTGATAGAAAATTTGTTTTTTTGCAAATTATTACTTTTTTTGCGTTTTTGACTTCCATTTAATTGTAGATCTGAAAAAAGGGAAAAAATGATAAATACAGATTTGGAGAATATGTTTTCAGGAACAGCAGAAGCTCTTTGGCAATTAGGCAAAGATAAAAGTTCTTCTGCTTGGACTAAAATAGTTAAAATGCATAGTGTTGGAATGCTTAACACCGCTAAGGGAATATTAGGGGATCACTTTTTAGCGGAAGATGCCGTACAAAATTCATTTTTACAAATTAGAGATTTATCTGCAGAATATTTCAGGCGGGAGAATGGCGAAAATTCAATTGGAAAATTAAGCCATCAAAGAGAAAACACCATTTTTAAAAATGATTTTGCAGCGCGTAGTTGGATTATACGAATTACCTATTTTGTGGCAAAAGACATGAAAAAATCACGAAATGCTAGCAAAGAGCGCGAAAATTTTTTTACGCAAAACTGGGTTTTAGAAAAAGAAATTCGGTCAGTACCAGATCAAGAATTGCTTGAAATTTTACAAGCAGAGATTGAAAAGTTACCAGAAGATTTGCGATTGCCGGTAGTACTCCGCTTTCATTGCGAAATGAACTTTAATCAAGTTGGCAATGAATTAGGTTTGGCCGTGCATGTTATTCGTCAGCGAATACAAAAAGCAATTGAAGTTTTACACGCGAAAATTTCTGCAATTGTCGGCTCTTCTATGTCAACTTTAGGAATTGAGAGCCTTTTAAATAAGGCACTCTTACTTAATACAGGTGTTACCGAAACTTTTTTTAAAAATTGTGTTGGTCTTCTTGACAAACCCGCTTTGGCAAAAATGCAGTTAATTCCAGAAAGCAATCTCCTTTTACAATCATCAAAATTTATGGTAAAGGGGCTAGTTATGTTGAAAATTTTAGCAATATTAGTTGTGCTAGTTGGCACAGCATCTGTAGTAGTAAATTCAATTAGTAGTAAAGAAGACAAAAATTTAAAGCAAAATGATCATTCCGTTCTTTTGGCTAAAGAAAATAAATTAAAAATAAAAAATTATGGTGAGACTGAAAATTCAATTGCAGACCAAAAAATAAAACCAACCGTAGATACTGAGGGAAAATTAAAAAATGACAGCTCTACATTATCGGATGCCAAGAGTGAACCTGCATCGCCCATCTCAGAAACAAAGAAAAATGATTTTAAGTACAAAGAAATACTGCCATATTTTTCTGATAAAGCAATGTTTGCCTTAATAATACCTGATTTAGATACTAGCACTTATCGATATAACAATAGCACCGTATCTCATTTTTATTCTGACCCATCCGTAAATGTTTTTGGTAGAATTCCGTTAATACTAAAATCATTCTTTAGTATGGAAACGCAACCTTTTTCTGGTGAATTGATCAAAACAATTTTAGAGAAAGCAAAGGAATCGTTTCATTGCTTAGGGGCTCAATATTCTGAAAATTTATATGAAAATTCAAGCTCCTTTTTTATTGTTGGTCTACTAAAAAATGAGGAAAAATCTAACTTTGAATTGTTTTTGCAAACTATCAAGCCATTTCAAATAGAAACCAGAAAAAACAAGAAAGGTGTTGAAATAATTACTTATCAATTTGCTAAAGACAATACAAAGTTTGAATTAATAAAACAAAAGAATATGGTTTTTTGGGGAAACGCAGGTGGCAAATGGCTAAATAATATAGAAAATAACAACTTATCAAATACTTTAAATGATAAAATTATAACCAGTGATTTATATTGGAGAGTTAACTTAATTTCTCTTATGGAAAAGCAATATTCTCGGTTTCCAACAGATTACACCGCTGAATTAATTAAGGCATATAAAGAAATGTTAAGCATCGAGATACCAGGAAATATCGAGGGCGAATTGTATTTACAAAAAACTAAAATTTCGCATAAAGTATTTTTGCCAACGAAGCGCACCCATCCTTATGCTGCCAACGATATTCTGGTGGCGAAAAACATCACCTCAGAAATGATAAAAAAAATTCCATTAGATCGAAGATCATTTTTTTGTTTGAATATTGACTTACAAAAATCATGGGGGAATTATAATGCATTTATGGATTACTTTTTCAATAAATTAGTTTCAATTGGCGGAGAAAATTTTACAAATTGGAAAGTCGAATATTTAGATGAACTTGCAAAAACAGATGAGCTGTGTCAAAATATTATCCAAATGAATATTAATTCCTTAATGGAAAAATGCCTTTCAGGTGAAATTATTAGCTGGGTAGTAACTGAACCTGTTCCCTTGCAAACAGTTAGCATTGGCGTCAAAGACCCAGAACTAGCCTTAAAATTGAAAAATGGTTTAGAAGGAATATGGGGCAAAGATAGCGGCGTAAAAATTAATTATAGTGGAAGTTATATTGACATTATTTTGCCAGTGAGGAAAAATTCATTTTTTCAAGATTATCAAAAATCAACAGAAAATAAAAGTGCTACCATAATTGAGTCAGAAATTGTAAATAAAAACCTTGTTTCTTGGTCTGATTCAAGTTTTTTTGCAAAACATTCTTTGAAACTTCCAATTTTTAATATAACAAATCAGAATTCAAATAATATAGAAACCCATGAAGATAATGATTTGCTGAGATTATTTATCAATTCAGTCAAGTCTAATGCAACATCAATTGTAATAACAAAAAATGGGGTACATCTTGAGTTTGATGGTTTCGATGATTGCATTCAATGGGTAATTTGTAGCATACTGTTAGACAAAAGAAATAAAATTAAAAACGAATCTATACCTATATATACAGAAATAAAGGGGCATCTGGTTTCAAACGGAAAACCATCAGAGTATATTGCTAGCAAAGGATATTTATTAAACGAGCAAAAAACAGGCCATTGGAAGTTTTACAACTATAAAGGAGAAATCACAGACGAAGGTGAATTTAAAAACAATAAGGAAATTGGAATATGGAAAAAAACCGACTGGATGGGCAATATTGGTGAAGGCGAAATGATTGATGGCCTTCAAACTGGACAATGGAAATTCCTACACTATCATTGGAAAAATCCTTCCTATGGCGAAATGAAACTTGGTAAAAAAGTAGGGATTTGGAAAGCATATCACAATAAAAACAATAAACTAGCAGAAGAAGGTGAATATGTAGATGATAAAAAAGTGGGAACTTGGATCCATTATCATGATAACGGTGAAAAGGAATTTGAAGAAAAATATAATGAAAATGGACTTTTAGATGGTGAGCGCATTACCTGGGATGAACAAGGAAACATTCTTTCCACTGAAACTTTAAAGAATGGACAATTGAATGGCTTCAGAAGGAATTTTATAAATCAAAAATTGGTGGGCGAGGAAGAAGCATCTGATGGAGAAAGACTTTGGTCAAAAACCTATTTTCGTGAAAACTTGAATATAAAAAGTGAATTTAATTTTGACAAAAATAAAGCCATGGAATTTATTAAGGAATACCATTTAAGTGGTCAATTAAAATTATCAAGACAAAGTCTGGTTTTGATGAAAGATGGGAAAAGAGAGCATAAATTTCCTATTCCGGTTGGTGAATGGAAAGAATGGTATGAAAATAATGTTGTAAAAATGTCGGGAGAGTTTGATAATTCAGGCACAGGTACTCATAATTGGTTTTATAAAAATAGCGATAAGTGTGCAGAATTTAACACAGTAAATGGTTTATTGGATGGCAAAGCAGAAGGCTGGTACGATAATGGTAATTTATTTTTCTCTGGTGGGTACAAAAAAGGAAAAATAAATGGGCTATGGAAAATTTACTTTGCAAATGGAAATAAAGAAATTGAAGTTGAATTTAAAGATGGCGTAATTTCTTCTGCATTGAAAATATGGGGAAAAAATGGTGAAATAAAAGAAAATTTGCCATTTAGTTTAGCAGAAGCTATGGTGAATAAATCAAAATTAAGAGAATACGAACGAAAACTTAAAGAAAATTATGATATTAATTTGTTATATAATTATGATTATAGAAATTATCTTGGGCATGATTTCCCTCATAATATGGATTTTATTAAGAGAGAAAATAGCGATGCTCCCAAAAAGTAAATTATAAACTACATCTACCATCAACTCACGCATATTAGCCACACACTGCTTTTATGCGTGAACATAATTATTTTTACAAATGGTTGAGCAAGGACGAAACTTTGCCAAAATAATCAATACGAAACCACAATGGCGAAGTTTAGCTAGCCCAACCACCCCGAAGAACAAGCACAGGGATGTACGAAGCAATTTTGAAAACTAAACTGCAAACTAGATTTTACACCATAAATTATTTCTGGGTTTTATATGAAGTTAATTCTGATACTGTACTGCATGAGTTGATTAAAAGAAAAGGCGAGAATAGGTTTATCGCTTTTAAAAAAGCATTTTGTAAAGTTTTAAAGAAAGACAGAGGCTGGCACCTCTCTCAATGTTTTTGCTCAAGTCATCGCTCTGGTTACTCCCCAGCATTGCCATATCCGCCGATTGAGCTTTCATAATTATACACATTGGGTGGTCTACAATTATTGTACTTGCGAAAGGTAATCCTTTAACATCACACCATCTTGCCATTCTTCATCTTTTATTTTTTTACCGTCTTCATCCCATTCGATAGCTTTGCCATTTTCCTTGCCATCCTTATATTCAATCTCTTCAGATTTAATCCCACTCTTATACCAACCTAAAGATTTACCATTTAGCCTTCCGTTTTTATATTCTCTCTCGCTAATCTTTATACCATCCTCATCCCAAGATGAAATTCTTCCATTAAATTCACCTTCTCTAGATTCGCCTTCATTTGACTTTATACCATTCGAATGCCAAAAAACAAATTTTGACACTTCTTTTCCGTTTATAATTTCTGTTATCCACTCGTGTGCCAGAACTCCGTTTTTATCCCAAATGCGCCATCGCTTACTATTACCTTTACTCATTATAACATTTGCTTCTTTCAGAAAGACAATCTTTTCTTGTATCATCCATTTTGGTAATTTATTTGGCATCCAATAAGCCTGACACAAATAATGGTATTTAGATGTTTGACATGAACCATACATCAGATGAATAACAGAACTCAATATTAGTAAAACCAGAACTATAAAAACATTTAAAGGTGTAAAAGCCTTATACATTAACAATCAATCATAAAAATATCGGGTATACCATATTGTACATTTTAAATAATTTTATTCATTTTTCAAATAGCAATACAAAGCAGACAATCTAAACTATTTGTCTGCTGATATGGAGTAAAAAGAATGTGAGTATGCTCCCTAAGTAAAATAATTATGACTTTAATAGCAATTTGATCTACCATGATAAATAAAGTCGTAGCTTTCAACGATTGAACCCACTGTGTTGGTTAAATTAGTCACGCTGTAGCGAAAATCATGGGTGAAGCTATAATCCGTGGCACCTGTTCTTTGTAGGATTACTTCATCGATGTACAAACTACCATAGACATAATCTTGAACTAGAACATCACTGCCGTTTAGCCTCCAATCGTGCTTGGTGATGGCGTAACGATTATTAAATTCGATATTTAACGACACAGTGGTACCTAAATTTTTTAAAATGGGAGCATTAACAATATTAAAGGTGTAAGTTGCAACGGTTGTGCTATTAGAAACAATGGTACTCGGTAAATGGATATTGTCAAAAGTTAAATAAACTGTAGACCATAGAATGTAGACAAGAAATTTTATATAAATGTGGCAAAATACATTGAGCTCTTTTGATATGGTTCTGTCGGTTCAGAGCGTTAATTTTTGGAAAAGCAATTAACCACTGAAATGCACTGAAAATAAAACAAAGAGTATTTATAATTTTTTTATAAAATAATCACCTTTTTCTTTTTCAGTGTAATTCAGGTTTTTCTGTGGTTTGTTTTTTCTTCAGAGTCGTGTTTTGGGTCACCCACAAGGGTGGTTCGACGCTTCGAATGCCCCTACAATTTTTTTTAATAAAGAATTGTAGAGCCAAGGCATGCCTTGGCTCTACTTCATGTCACATTTTTATTGTTGCAACGAAACACTGTTTTTAAGAAAGATTACATTTGTGCGTCACATACACTTCTCCTTAAATGCATTTTTTTGGGAGAGTCGTGCTGTAGCACGCCTCTACAATATGACACCGGCTTTAGGGGCACCCACGAGGGGAATGCCCCTACAAGACATGTATTTAAAATATTTTGTTGAAGGGCGAGAGTCGCACGGCATTGCCCTCTACAAAATATAGTCTCTTTTCTTCTTTTTCAGTGTATTTCGTGATTTTCAGTGGTTTGTTTTTTTCATCGAGAGTCGCACTGTAGCTCGCCTCTACAATGTGATTTTGATTTTAGGGGCACACACGAGGGCGGTTCGACGCTTCCTATGCACCTACAAGACATGTATTAAAAAGAATGGCTCATTTGAAATCTAAGGGTTAGCCAAAGGTGAAATCTTTACCGATTTTCCAATGCTTTGGGAAAAGACGACGATAGCGCGCTTCGCCATATCGTTTGTCTAATAACAGTATTGCGCCAGTATCAGTTTCTGTTCTAATCAATCTACCAACTGCTTGCTGAACTTTATGAAAACCAGGCAATAAATAAGTGTATAGAAAACCGTCGCCGAAACGATCTGCGAAATGCTTTTTAAGTGTTTCATTTTCTGCTGACGGTGATGGCAACCCAACCCCTATCACGCATACGCCGATTAGTTTTTCACCCACTAGATCAATCCCTTCGCTAAATATCCCTCCAAGTACCGCTAGACCAATAACTGATAAACCACTATTAAATTCATTTAAAAATAGGTCTCTTTCGCCTTCAGTCATATTTTTTTTCTGCACTATAACATTTATATCCTTTATTTGAGATTTTATTTTATCCGAAATCTCATTTAAATAGGAAAACGAAGGTGTAAATATTAAATAATTACCCGCTTTGTGCTTGATAAAGGACAAAACTCTTTCTACGACAATATCATGATACGCGCTTCTTTCTTGATAAAATGTAGAAACCTTATCATCAATGGCCATTTTCTGTAATTCTGGGTTAAAAGGCGATGGGTATTCAGCAGTTAAGACAGAATTTGAGTTTTCAATTAATTGACTAAAATAGTTAAAAGGCGTAAAAGTTGCCGAGAAAAATATCGCAGCCCTCACGGCGTTTAGTCTTGTCAACAACCAAGAGCTAGGGTCTAGACAAAACAATTTGACTTCCCAATGGTTATTTTCAACTTTAAATATAAACCGATAATTGCGATCGAAAAACTCTTTTATTTTTAAAAATCGATTTACTTCGAAATAATAGCCATGTAACTCAATCGGCCACAATTCCCCTTCCCCTTCGCCTAACTTGGCTTCGATAAGTTCTTGAAAACTTGACAAAGAAGCAGTTAGCCCTTTAGGAATATCGTTCAACACACACGCTTCAAACTCCCACTTTTCACCTGAAAGTTTTTTATGAACTGCTTTAAAGGCCTTCTCAATTTTTAAAAGTGTTGCGGATATATCAGGGTTTGTATTTAGAAGCATTTGTTGCAAATGAAAAGCACCGTAACGGGTAACAGATGCAGAGTACATACTTCGCGAGCGATCAACCAAATGGTTGGCCTCGTCAATTAATAAAACCGAATTTTTACCATTATCGTCATCAAAAAATCTTCTTAAATAAACAAATGGGTCAAATATGTAATTGTAGTCACAAATAATTAGATCGCACCAATTCGCTAAATCGAGTGAAAACTCAAATGGACAAATCTCATGTTCGAGGGCTATTTTTTCAATTGTTTCTTTATCAAATAACTCGTAGTTCCATATTTCAGCAAGAGCGTTTCTTAATTTGTCATAATAATTTTTGGCATAAACACAAATTTCGGGGTTACAAGGTTTACCATCGACCTGAAAACAAATCTTATCTTTTGCTGTCAAAGAAATAGTTTTTAATCGACAACTAGCTTGTACTCTCGAGATGGTTTCTTCCACAACTTTTTTGCCAACAGTTTTGGCGGTTAAAAAAAATATTCTATCAGCATTACCTTCGCCAAGATTTTTCAAAGCCGGAAAAAGCACCCCTAAAGTCTTACCAATACCTGTTGGGGCTTGCAAATAAAGTCGATTTCGATCACGAATGGCTCGATATACATCTACAGAAAGTTGCCTTTGCCCTTTTCTAAATTCAGAAAAAGGAAAATTAAAAGCTACTAAAGATTGATTTCTTTGAATCAACCACAAATGCATTTTGTTTTGCCATTGAGCATAAATTTCCACAATAGCAAAATAAAAATCAGACAACTCTTGAAAGCTAAATGTGTAATACTTTGCTTCTTGGATATTATCAACTAAATCAAAATATGTCATTTGAATGCCAGCACCTAACCCCCCGAAAATTCGCAAATAAATACAGGCATAAACTTTTGCTTGAGCTAAGTGTAAACTTTTCACCGCATCGGAAATATCTTGGTATTTTAAATAAGAACTTTTGATTTCTTCGATGACGATTGGGTTGCTGTTTTGAAAAATACCATCCATTCTACCGCGAATCATTAAACGATAATCGCCAAAATCTATTTCGTCTTTGACAAAGAATTCTGGCGTATAATCAGATGGTCTTTTTTTTTGAATAAATTGATGAGCTCGAATACCTTCTAAACCTGTTGGTGTTTTATGATTGCGATAAACCAAATCGCCTTGGGCGACTGCGAATTCAACTAAACCTTTAACAGAAACTTCATAAGTAATTATTTCGGTCAATTTTCTAGCCATTCTATACGGACAAGTTTACACGGGATTGAATTTTTCAAAAAATATTGAAACCATCGGTTTTGATTATTTTGTAGTTTATCACCAGGCCCTTTGATTTCAATCAATTCATAGGTTTCCAAATTTTTTGTAAAAGCAATTAAATCAGGAAACCCGCTGCTATTTTCCTTTAACCCTGACAATAAACGCTCAAAAATCGCAAACAGATGATGAAAGGGAATACATTTTAAAGCCAACTCTAAAACTTCAATAGTAAATAGTTCCCAATCAACAAAATAATTTGCAATACCTTTTTTGCAAAAAAAAGTCTCCGTAAATTTGCCTTTAATCTTAGAAGGCTCATCATTTAATGCATTTAATTTTTCCCTAATTTTTTCTTTGCGAGCTTGAACAAATTCATCTGTAAACAAATCTACCAGCCCTCGCTGAAATGGGTGACAAAAACTACCTTGTATGGGCATAAATATCTCATCCCAAAACCAAAGACCAAACAAGGAATTCATCAATACATTTTCTAAAAAATAAACTTTATGATATTGGCTCTTGAAGTATTCCAATGCTAATAATTCAACAGATTGATTTGAATTTTTAACTAAAACATAGGTCTCCTGTGGAATTTCAATTGAAGATGTTTTTTTATTCTTATTCGAATTTAACTTAAGAATAAAACTTTCAGCAAAAAACTGTTCGTCTTCAGAATAAGAGTTTTGCAAAATTTTATTACAAATATCTAAGGCTTGATTTTTAAGCCCTAAAGTATTTAAAATTCTTGCTTGTCGTTCACGAGATGGTAAACGCTCGGTTTGTTGATATAAACTTAAGGCCTCTGTTAATAATTTCTTTTTTTCAAGATATGCAGCACACCGATTTAATATTTTATCTTTCTGAGAAACTAATTTTCGATTGCTACTGATACGGGGTAACTTAGAAAGAATTTCATTAATAGTTGCCATATCATCCGCTTCAACGGCTAAATAGGATTCTTCTGATAAGCGAGCGAGCAACAACGAATTTTCAAAATCAACACGATTCGGAAAAAGACGGGATTCTTTTTCAATTGTGTATGATTCATACTTGACTCTTCCCATATCTTGCAATACAAATTCTGATAAATCTTGGTGGCGATTACCAAAGAAAAAATACAATAAAGTCTGCACTTCACTTTCACAATTTTTACAAATTAAAGTTTTAGCCGCAAATATTAATTCATAAATTACATCGCTAGAGTAGGCCTTAAGAATATTATCAACAACCAAAGCTTTTGGTGCATTATGATTTATTTTTCTATTGGAAAACAAATATTTTAATTCAGGTTTTGTTAATGCCTGCAAAACTTCTGATTCATGAATCAAAGGGTTAATCAATATAAAACGCAATTCATTTAACTCACTTATCGCATCATTCAATGATACGATTTCACTATAAACCAATTGATCAGTAAAATAAATATTTTTTTGTCGTAAACATAATCGCACAAATAATTTCGCGGCATCGGGACTTAAACTTTGATAATTTCGGATAAAATTCCATTCGTTTTCAACAAGTAGATCGGCATATTGCTCCACTACAAAATTCATCATTGTGTTAAAGTTTTTCAAATAATAATCAGGCTGTAGCACAAAATTCATTAAAACAATTCAACTCTTAGAATTCATCTAACTGCAAGGCACAGTCAATTGTAATCGTTTCACCAATACCTACAGTGAAAGGCCCTTGTTTAGAAATTAGGCGTGTGGAACCATTCCAAAAATATCCAATAGAATATGTGCCTGCTGCGAGGTCATTAAAAGTAACTTTACCAGAAGATATGTTCTCATAATAAACCATCAAATCGTTCTTTCTACGATTGACAAAAGGAATTGGCTTCTGTAACAATACACCTTTATCGTTGAGCACCCCTACTGAAATAGGGGATTTTAGCTTATTTGGGAAATTGCACACGACTTTTGAGCCTCGATTTAATTTAATTTGCAAAAGTTGAACGGGGTCAAAATCAGCATCGATAACGACTTCTTTAAAATCATAACCTTCTTTGCTTACGACTAAAGTAAAACTTTCTTTTGGCCAACAATTATCAGGCAAATAGCCATCAACATTTGAAAAGGGGAAAAAATCCCATTCTTTTAATAAGGCTCTTTGAAAAAAATTGCCTGCTTCATCCACAAAAAAGAAGCCCGCATCTGAAAGGGGCTTGCCATTTTGATCAGCAACTTGAAGTTTTGAAAGTTTTCTAGCATAAGGCAAAACATAATCTATTTTTGATTCTTCCCCTGCTTCTAATATGATTGGGCCGACTACATTTATCTGATAATTAAATCTAAAATCTTCTTCAACAATAAAATAATATGGCGTTTTGGGCATTAATGTAAAGGTACCCATACCAAGGCCATTCGTTATTACTTGATTCCCTAAATAAGTATCCTCTTGTTTATATTTATTACCAGAATAAAGGGTGACCATTACTTTGCTTATGGGTATGCCCTCTTTGTTTTTAACACTAAAAGTTACAGTAGAGCCTGGCACAATGATTTCAACAGAATTAATTTGATTGGGCAATATCTCTAAATTCTTTTGCATTACTCTGCCTTGAAAAGTATAGCTAATTAAATAGTCGCCTGGCAATATTCTTTCAACCATATATTTTCCATTTAATACTTCCGTTGCAATTACGCTTTGACGACGGCGATCCATAATATTTAAATAGCCTCTCTCATTCGCATTAGAACCATTCCTAAGAACTACCACTTCGAGACTGGTCTGAGCTTTCAAAAAATCATCCAGATCAATCTCAATGGTTTTTTCTCTTTCAATTATAATTCTCGTTGGAATTTTTTCTATTTGCGTGCGTCCATCTTTTGAAGTTCTTGCTACTGAAATTGCATATTCGCCTGGCACAAGGTTTGATAACAAAAAGTTCCCTGATGAGTCGATATCCGCTGATTCTGCACCCGGTTCTAGAATTACTCTAGCCCTCGATATTTCTTTTGGTAAAGTTAAATGCCCCTTTAAATTGCCACCTTTCATAAGCGATACAGTAATTTCTTTGATTTGAGACCCATCAAACTCTGAAACATATTTAGCATAATCTTTGTCAGTAATTTGAATGAAAAATCTACTCGCTAAATGCGAAAAATTAATTTCACCTAATTCATTTGTAGGCAAAGCTTCAATTTTTTTCCCATTTTCAATAATCTCAACTGTAACATAAGGTATCGGCTGCAAGTCTACATCATCAATAACTTTGACTTTAAAATTTTCGCCAGGTTTAAAGTGCACATTAAATTCTTTTGGAAAGTTTTCAGCATTTTGGTAAGGCCCTAACCTTACATTGCCATACCCTTGGGCATGAAACACAACTATAACAAAAACGATTGAATCATTAAATTCGACAAAATAACCATCCTCGTCATGGGTTACTTCGATAGGCCAATCATTTCTTTCTAATGTAACTATTAATTCCCCTGAAAAAGGCTTATTATCAGAAACTGTAATATTTACTTTTTTCAAATTTTTCTTTTTGGCCGTTAATGTAACCACCCCAGCCGGAATTGTAGCTTTAACGGGTAGACTTCTATATTTAGAGTCATCCAATATTACAGTATAGGTACCTCGATTGATATTAAAAAGTTCAGCCTCACCTTTTTCATTCGTCACAACGCTAAAGGCATAATCATTATTTAAATCGTTAATGATATTTATTTTTTTATTTATAAGAGGCACGCCTTTATCATCCACTAATTTCACCGTAATGCTTTTCTCATTCACAAGCACTAAATCAATAGTTGTAGCTTTTTCACCCAGCTTAAATGGGGCGGATGCGGAAACACCCAACTCACCATGAAAAGCGCTAACTACATAAGAGATATTATTTTTATCTTCAAGTCTGTTAAAAAAATAATAGCCATCTGGCCCAGTTACCATAGTAGTAATTGGTGTTGGTTTGTCCGCTTGTAATAAGGATACCAATGCGCCAGAAACGGCTTTATCTTCAAATTTGACTTTACCGGAAACGCCTTTACCTTCTTTTAATATAATTATTTTAGAATTTTGCTCTTCTGAATTGAAATTCCATCTTTCATTGAAAGTTATATAATTGGAATGAGTGACAGTCAATTGCAACCACATTGTTTTTGTCAAACCAGTCAGTTCAACTAAGCCTTTTGTATCGGATGTAGCAGATTGACTTAATAACCCTGAATTATAATTTACTGTGGCGCCGGAAATTGGCTCGTTCTTTTCGTTCTTAAGTAATACTTTGCCGGTAAAACCTTCTGTAAGATTAATTCGATAGGTATCCGTATTTGGGGAAATATCAACTATTCTTGGAATATAACCTTCAACATCTAAGGTTAGACTAGTAACTCCATTTTGCAATAGTTCAAATTCAAACAACTCGTTTTGATTTTTAAATGCTTCAAACCTTTCTTGTTTAATTTCTACATATCTTGGAGAATTGGATTGATTGGCGGAACGGTTTGGAAGTCGCGTAGAAACATCGAAAGCCGGAGACTTAACAACTGCATTAGCACCTTTTAAATTTGTGACAATTATTAAGTCTGGTTTCTTTTGTATGTTCAAATCAAAATACAAAAATTTTGTTGCATATAACCTCACATCTAAATTAGATGTTTTATTTAGCTCAATTCTAACCTTATAATATTCTGTCTCTAAGTACCCTGGGGCTTTGAAGGAAATATCTTGTGCGCCTATTGGCACATTTTGAATCACATAGGCTCCTTTACATGCATCAAAAGTTAATGGAAAAAAGTCTTTTTCAGTAGGAGCTCTAAAAAAAGTATTAAATCTTGCTGTTAACCCATCTATCTGTTTATTGTCTGAACTAGTTGCTTTAACTTCTATACTACCGCCTTTTATCAAATGGGCTTTATATTCGTTTTTGCCGTATTTGATTGACATAATTCTAGAGTGTGAAGCAAATTCAGTTGCATTTAATTTCAAAAACATTGAACCCGTCAAACTGACAGTCAAAATAAATTTACCATTTTTATCTGTTTTAAAATTACCCGATCTTATATAGCCGCCACGAAACTCGCCAATTGCTTCAATGTCAAAGTCGGCCAAAATTTTGTTTTCTTGCCCATTATAAACTGTAATTTCAATTTCTATTTTTTCAGTTCGTGTATCGATAGTATTTTCAACTGAATTTATTTCACCTAATTCTAAAGTACTTTTGCTAACTACTAATTTCTGATCTACAACTTCTTTGGTGCTTATATTTAAATTGGCTGGCTTATTTTGAGTTGGGCTAGTATTAGTCGTTATGCTTTTATTGCCTGGTGAAGAATGAGGTGCGCGATCATTGCTATTAATTTTCGGAGTTTCTGAGGTACCTTGGTTTTCAATTTGACTTGTTTTGTTATCAAAATCAACAATGCCATTTTTATTACCTTCATCAATACTCAGTTCATTGTGCTCGGCTTCATTTGTGTCATGGGAAGAAAAAACATGAAATACAACTAGACTGCCACAAAAAATTAGGAATATAAAAACAAAAATCAAAATGATAATAAAATTGCTTTTCATCATACCTGAGTAATTAAAAAATCGTGAAAAACTATTTTGGAGGAAGTTACTAAGAAAACTTGCATTGCTAGGGGCTGGCCTAGCAAAAGTATTGTAACAATTAGTTCAGAATCTTACTGCATAAATTTTGAAAAAATAAGCTTATAGCGAATTAATTTGTAACTAGTAAACTTTTGGGGCGATTTGGCTCAAAAAGCTCAATTCGTATCGTATAGACCACATTTGCTCGCTAATAATCACTTAAACTTAAAGAACTTGTAATATTCAGATTTTCTTCTATACCCAATTGAATTGGCCCCTGTCTCGTAATCAAACGATCAGAACCGTTCCAAAAATATCCAATATAATATACACCCGCTGCCAAATCTGAAAAGGAAACGGTTCCCATTGAAATATTTTCAAAATATACGGTCAACTCGTTTTTATTGCGGCTTGTTAAAGGAATAGGTTTTTGCAACAACACGCCATTTTTGTTTAATATTCCAACTGAAATAGGTAATGGCAAAGCTTTGTTAAAATTACATTTGATGCTTGATGCCTTATTTAGTTTAATGTGCAGAAGTTGTGCAGGATCAAAATCGGCAGGTATCACTACTTCGCGAAAGTCAAAACCTTCTTTACTAACAATAAGAGTAAAATTACCTTTTGGCCAACAATTTTCAGGTAGATATCCATTTTTATTAGAATAAGGGAAAAGATCCCATTCTTTTTTTAGAGTGCGTTGAAAAAAATTGCCCCCTTCATCATTAAAAACAAACCCAGCATCGGCTAGGGGTTTATTGGCATTATCCGTGATTAATATCTTTGGTAGTTTTCTTGCATAAGGCAATACATAGTCGATTTTAGTCGATTGGCCAGCATCTAAGATAATTGGGCCATAAACATTAACTTGATAATTAAATCTAAAGTCTTCCTCCACCACAATATAATATGGTGCTTTAGGCATTAAAAAAAAGTTACCTACCCCATTACCATCACAAACAATTTGAATACCCCTATAAGAATCTTCTTGGCGATATTTCTCGCCTGCATATAGAGTAACCATTGCTTTAGGAATGGGAGCGCCCTCTTCGTTTTTTACTACAACCGTCAAGTTAGAACCTGGCACAAAAATATCCACCACATTATTGGCATTTGGTAATATTCCTAGATTTTTTTGTAATGGTCGTCCTAAATAATTATAACTCAATAGGTATTCGCCTGGCAGAATTCTTTCAATTTTAAATTTCCCGTTATTTATCTGAGAAGAAACTACTGATTGCCCACGACGGTCAGTTATATTTAAAAACCCCAATTCATTTGATAACATACCATCTTTAAAAACCGATACATCTAGAGTGGTTTGATTTTTTTGAAACTCATCCAAGTTAACTTCAAAAGTTTTTTCATTTTCAACCACTATAGTTAATGGAATTTTTTCAATTTCATTTTTACCATCCTTAGTAGCTCTTGTGACAGAAAGAGTGTATTCCCCAGGTTTTACATTTTTAAATTCAAAATTTCCCTCCGCATCCAATTGCAAATTTCCACCCGAAGGCAATAAAGAAATCCATGCAAAGGTGTATTCTTTGCCAAGCGTCAAATGGCCTTTAATGCCTCCGCCCTTAATAAGCCTAACTTGTATTTCCTTTTGTTTATTGCCATCAATTTCACTGGAAAATTCGCAATAATTATCTTCCCTAACTGTAACCGTAAAGCTAGTGCCCAAATTAACAAATTCTATTTCGCCAATATCATTTGTTGGTAAAGATTGAATTTTAGATTGCCCAGAAAAAATATTCACAGGAATAAAGGGTATAGGGCTGTTTGACTTATCATCAACGACTTTAACTTTATATCGATCGCCGACTTGCAGCTCTACAATTAATTCATTTGGCACATCCGCTGGTCTTTCATAAGGCCCAAGCCTAGCAGAAACAAACCCTGGCGCTTCAAAAACTAAAGTTCCAAAACGAAGCGGAATATCTTCACGAATTTCTAAACTATAAGAACCATCAATTCCAGTAATTAACTCTAAAGGAATCGTGTTTCTGCGTAAATCAAGGGAAACATTTAGAGGGCCAGTATATTTTCTGCCACTTGCTTCGGTTACAATTATCTTTTTCAATATTTTAGACTCAGCTGTCAACAAGATTTCATCTGATGGTATTTGAATATTTCTGTTTTTTACTTTTAAGCTTTCATCTTCAAGGCGAACATTATAGAAGCCGTGCATAAAATTATAGATTTCTAGCAACCCGTTTTCATTTGTCATTTCGCTTAGTGAAAATTCAGGCTCCATATTATTAAGAAGAGAAATATTTTTATTTGGTATGGGTTTACCTTCCGCATCAACTAATTTAATAGAAACACTTTTTTCCTTTACCAGAGTCAAATCGGTTTTCTTTTGGGTATTGCTTGCAGTATCTTTGGCATCTTCAGCTTGCTCTTCAAATGAAATTTTATCTGATGTAGCAACGCCAAATTCTCTGTGAAACGCTTTAATGGTATAGGCTTTGTCTTTTGCCATATCTACATTATCAAAACTATAATAACCATCGTTAGCAGACTCAACCCTGTTAAGAGGAAAGTTTCTACCGTTTTGAATTAATAAAACTTTGGCACCCATAACTGGTTTGCCTTCAAATTTAATAATTCCGGAAATACCTTTGGCGGCAACAAGCACAACTGTTTTTGAGTTTTGCTCTTTAACATTAAATGACCAATTGATATTTTGAGTTGCATAATTTTTCTTAGTAATACTTATATTCAAATTCATAGTATCTTTTAAGCCGACTAACTGAGCAACGCCTTCAACACTAGATAAAGTATTTTGTCTAAAGCTACCACTTGAATATCTGACGGCAACGCCATCGATTGGGTTTCCGTTTTCATCATTTATAACTAATTCAGCAGAAGCCCCTTCAATTAAAGTAATTCTATATAAATCGATATCGCCCGATAAAACCACATCTTTTGGAGCAAATCTATCGGCATACACAGTTAAAGAATTTGCATTTCGATTCTCTAGTTCAACAAAATATAAGCCATCTGGATTCTTCAGGACTAATTGTTCATTCGAGTTAAAATTTATATTGCGTCGATCGGCACCGCCCATACCTCCACCACCGCCACCCGCACGGTTTCTAATATTCTCTCGATTGCCAAAGCCACCAGGCAGTTCAACAGATTGCCCTGTTTGCATAGAAGAAGTCTCTCTTTGCGAATCGAGATTAGTTGTATTTTGAGGTACTACCGCATCGCCATTTCCGCGTGGCGCTCTATTGTTAATGTTGTTAATGTTGTTTCGCATATTTCTATTTACTGCGACAGTAATTGAATCTGGTTTTGTAGGCACATCTAGATCAATTTTAATTACGCGTGCCGGATTTAACCTAATGTTTAGAAATGCAGTGTTTTTTGTTTCTACTACCATTTTGTAAAAAGCGGATTCAATATAACCTGGAGCTTTAAAGGAAAGGTCTTGGGTACCAAGTGGCACATTATCTAAAAAATATAAACCGCGAGCAGGGTCAAGTTCCAATGGAATATAATCTGATGTTTGACGGCCACGCCATCCTGCACCACCTAAACTGGCAGTTAGGCCTTCAACTATTTTATCATTTAAATTTGTAGCTTTTACTTCAATTCTTCCGCCTTTAAATAATTTAGCTACATGCTTATTTAAGCCATGCCGAATCACAAAATTTTTGGTGAAAATGGAGAAATCTTTGGTAAAAATCTGACATGTCACAAAACCAGATTCAGTCGTATTAAATATAATTTTACCATTTGCATCGGTTGATAATTTTTCAGCTTTGGAAGCACCATTATTATACTTATACTTAATTTCAACAGCATAATTATCTAGACTTTTATTCTCTTCACCGTCCTGCAAAATAAATTCAATGTAAATTTTTTCTTTTTCTGCCCCAAGCACATTGGAAGCAATTACTTTTTCATTTTCCTGCGAAATGGCAGACACATTTAACTTTTGATCAATAACTTCATTAGAGATATTGTTAATATTATTTTGACTTTGACCCGATTTACCAGTGCTACTACTTACACCTAAGACTTTAGATTGGGCTGCTTGATTGCTTTTAGATTTCCCAGAAGAGCCATTTGTTGAACCAGCACTTGTGCTCCCAGATTGTGAATCTAGAATCTTTCGATCTTCACCTGCATGCTCATGCGTTTCGGAGCCAGATTCAGAAATGCCCGCCTGAAATAAAAAATAGGTGCCAGCAAATAAGATGATTAAAAAAAATGCCACTGAAAATAGAATGATGTTACCCTTCATAGCCTTACCTTTTTAAGTTAAACTTTTATTGCGAGTTACCTGTATTTTAGAGTTGCAAAACCAACCCAAATGGCCTTTTACTTGCCTCATATTAACGATTCAGCTCTTTAGATATTATAATAAGGCAGACTATATTTTATTAAAAAAACAAAACTTTTCACTCTGATAATTTGCTTTTCGAAACACATAGATCTTACTTGCCGCTTTTGTCTTTTTTTCTTCTCCTGATATTTACAACTGAAAACGACTACAATGAACAAGGAAAACATAGAGTATCATGAAGCTTTTTAAAAGGGTCAGTTGGCGGGAACTTTTTTAACCTAAAATCAGTTGCTTTGGTTTAATGCTCTTAAAGCAGAAGACGCACTTTAATGCGTCTTCTTTGTGATTTAGAAGCCAAAATTAAGCTTCTAAACTAACAAAAATCCTTTTTTCATTCTTTACTTTTTTTGTGTTTGTGAGATTTCTTGAATTTCTTAAAACATTTCTCCCTTTTTTCGGATAATATTTTTTCAATTTCTTCGTCCGTCTTTCCTTCGGCCTTTAATTTTGCCTTATACTCTTCTAGCTTGGCTTTACAATTTTGAATAAAATCTTCTCTCTTTTTTAGTATCTCGGCAATCTCAGCTTCCGTTTTACCTTTTTCTCTTAATTTCTCTGTAATTTTCTCAGTACGCTTTGCGTGAAGCTCGGCTTTTTCTTCATCAGTCAAATTTTTAAACTTTTCAATTTTTTCTTTTTTTGCTCCAGACTTTCTACCTTCCCCAGCAAAAGAAACCATCAAAAAACTTGAAAGCAAAACAGAAATCAAAAATATCTTTTTCATATAACTACTCCTAAAAATACATTTTATTTATGAACAACCCACTAACAATAAGACAGCAACAATAATGCCATCAAAAGTATTAAGTGTTCTTATTTAAACCGAGTATATATAACTCATTAGTTAAAATTTTGATGACCAAATTTCATACAGCTGTACTACTTTATGATCAACAATTAAATTACAAAAAAAAAGCGGGGAAACCCCCGCTTTACCAACCACCCAATCAAAATACTTCTTATTTACTTTCTTCTAATCTCTTTTTCATATTCTCAAGGCGTTTTTCTATTTCTTCGTCAGACAACTTTTCTTCTTTCCATTTAGCCTTCATCTTGTCTATTTTTTCTTGCTTTTGTTCTGGTGTCAATTTGCTCCACTCTTCTCTGCGTTTTTTCTGTTCATCGCCATCTTTTCGGCGTTGTTCCATTTCTTTTTTCTTTTCACTAATTATCTTCTCAATCTCTTCGTCTGTCTTCCCATCTTCTTTTAGTTTTTCTTTCCATTTTTCAAGTCTTTTATTCATGTCTTCTTCAGACATCTCACGACGAAAACCTTCGCCTCGATTCATCTGACCTTTTTTTATGGCTTCTTCAATTTCTTCGTCTGTTTTGCCTTCTTCTTTTAATTTAGCTTTAATTTCAGCAATCCTCTTTTCTCTAGCCTCTTTACCTTCTCCTCTTTTGCCTTCCCCATCACCGCGTTCTTTTCTTTCCTTCTTATTAGCATCACCTTCCTCAGAAAAACCTGCCTGAAAAATACCCAAAGACAAGAAAGTTAAAAAAATAAACTTTTTCATTTGTTACTCCTGATTAATTTGCATTTTGTAAACATAAGTTTGTTTCGATTTTTTAAAAGCAAATGACATGCCGTACATAAAGAGCAAAAATAGCATTGCTTTTGCTAACAGAGGGGTTCTTTTTACTCACCCTTGTGATTGAAATTCATACAGAAACAAAAAATGGTTAATTTTCCCAACGCTTAGTAGCATTCTTGATATAGTTTTCAATCTCATCATCTTTACGCCCGTTTTCTTTCATTACCTTCTTAATATCTTCTATCAATGTCTTTCTACTTTCCTCATTACCATTCATCCATTTAGCCTTGTTATCTGCATCTTTTTCAATATTTTTCATGCGCTCAGGAACTATTTTTTCAATCTCCTCAGCCGATCTTCCTCTATTCGTCAATCTAACTTTGAGTTCTTCAATCTGTTTCTTAATATATTCTTTTCGTGCTTCTTCTGTAAAAGTTTTTTTGTTTGAATCCGTTTTTTTCTCAGCATTTGGAGTTTGAGTACTTCCATCCCCTTCGCTTTTTCTAGTTGCAACTTGAGCTTTTTCCCGCTCTCTGGCCTCTCTTCGATTTCGTCTTGCAGTCTCTTCTTCTGAGTTATTTTCTTTTGAGTTACCCTCACCTTTTCGCTCTTTTAACTTAATGGCAATTTCTTCTTCTGTCCAACCTTCTTCGATCAGTTTATCTTTAAGCTTAGTTAACTCATCTTGTTTTTTATCTGTGGTAGTTTCATCACAAAATAAAACAGCATTAATTACTGTGCATAAAAACAAGCAAAAACAAATTTTTTTCATAACTAATCCCCGTTAAACACATCAAAATACTTACAAACCTACTCTTTGCATTGGCAATTGCCATGCCATATACTTTGATAAATCTACCATTAAATCTAGTAAAGTCTCTTTTTTTCTAACCACATGGAATAAATCTTAAATCGATGCAACTATTTACCAGCAAATCTCTAATGTTTTATTGTAAAAATGTTACAATTTGACAAATGTAAACTTCATCTATTATTTAGCATTTTAAAACTTACATTTTATTGTTATGCAACGAACTGAAGCACTAATAAAATCAACTAGAACCCTTCAAGACATATTAATCATTGGCGCAGGAATCAATGGGGCCGTGTCTGCAGCATGCCTAGCAGCAAATGGTTATGCGGTCACCTTAATTGATAAAAATGACTTCGCCTCTTCCACAAGTCAAGAATCTTCCAATCTTGTTTGGGGCGGCATTAAATACTTAGAAAACTATGAAATAAGTCTGGTGCGAAATTTATGCATGTCACGCAATGAACTTATGCGTGCCTTCCCTTCTCAAATCAAAGAGATTCGTTTTTTTGCAACTCACAGCAAAACAGATACTCATAAGCTAAGCACCTATTGGTTAGGTTGCTGGTTTTATTGGCTACTGGGCAATGGCTTTACAAAAAGACCCAAGCTATATTCCAAATCAGAAATTAACTCCATTGAAGCTTGTATAAATACTTCCAACTCAGATGGCGCTATTGAATATTCTGATTCCTATCTGCCAGATAACGATGCTCGTTTTGTATATAAATTTGCCCAATCGGCACAAAACAAAAATGCCAATATCATCAACTACTGTGAGGCGTTGAAATCCACACGCAAAAATGAAATCTGGGAAACAAATTGTGTAAATCATGTAACCGGCAAAGAATTCTGCATTCAATCAAAAATAATTTTAAATTGTGGTGGCCCGTATGCCGATCAAATCAATCAGCAAAATAATATCACAACCAAATACAATCATGTTTTGTCAAAAGGTATTCATTTAATTGTAGAACCCATTCAAAAGACTCAAAAGGTGCTAACTTTTTTATCTGACGACAAAAGACCTTTTTATGTAATTCCGATGAAAAACTGCTCCTGTATTGGCACAACTGATACGCGCACGAGTAGCCCAAAGGTTAAAGTCACTGACGAAGAACGAGAATTCGTATTAGAAAACATAAATAAGCGCATTTTATTTTCAAAGAAACTAACCAAAGCCGATATTATTGGGGAACGATGTGGGGTTAGGCCTTTGGCACTTGAAAAAAACAAATCATCTGAACAAGACTGGTTTTCTATATCTAGGCATCATATCATTGAGTCCGATCAAGATGTAAAATCAATTTCAATATTTGGGGGCAAACTAACCGATTGCCTAAATGTCTCAGATGAAATCTATCAAATAGTAAATAAATGGCTACCGCAAAAAAAAACAAAAATCAAAAAATGGTATGGCGAACAAAAAGGAATTGAGTATATTAATTTTCACAAAATAACTGAGTCACTATTGCCACCAAACGAAAGAGAAAGACTATGGCAGCGCTACGGAAACAACGCAATCTTAATCCTTAAGATTCTAAAAACCACCACCCAAGCAACACAAAAAATTTTCGAAAACTCAGAATATTGTTTATATGATTTTATCATTATGGCACAAACAGAAAATCTTGTTAAGCTAGAAGACCTTTTAAGAAGAAGAACAGAGCTTTCGCTTACAATTCGGCATGAAGAATTAGAAAAAAGTAAAAATTTATTAGAAGCTTGCAAGTTGCTTTTTCCAAATAATCATGCCGAAAAATGGAACGAATATTTTCAACACAAAGGTTAAGACTTATGAAACATAGTCAAACACTGCAAAAACTTTTTGCCAATCAGAAAGCACTACCCATCATTTGTTCTCACCGCGGTGGCAAAGAAAATGTACCTGAAAACTCGATGGCATCCTTTAAACAAAGTGCAGCCAATGGCATTCATTGTATGGAAAACGATATTCAATTAACCAGAGACGATAAAATAGTTATTATTCATGACTCAACCGTCAACCGCACAACAAACAGTAAAGGGGCCGTTAGGGAGTTATCGCTAAGCGAGCTACAAACATTGGATGCTGGCACTTGGTTTAACCCAAGTTTTAAAAATGAACGCATACCGACCTTAGAAGAATTTCTTGGTGTATGCAAAGGAGTACCTTTAATCGAAATAAAAAAATATGAGAGGTATTCCGAAAAACTTGAAGTCGTTTTGCTTGAAACTCTTAAAATTTATAATCGCCTCTACTCAAGCATTATTCATTCTTTTGACTTAGATGTTTTGGAACGATTACATAAATTAGATAAAAACCTAAATCTAGGCTATTTAATTGAAGAACCTACCATTGAAATTCCAAAATGGGTTAAAGGCATTCACCCTGAAAAAGATCTGCTGAACGAAGAAAATTTATTAGAATGGCGTTCTAAAAAACTTTGGGTTGCATCATGGACATATACAAATGTTTCTCAATTTTCAAATTCAAAAATCTTACCGGATATTATCATAACGGATATTCCTATTGAGGCAAAAAATTACTTTGAAGCAAACCCAACAAAAAGTTCATAGAATTTTTAAACCTCGCTAGATGTTTTGCGAAGGTTTTTTAATTCATCTGTAAAATCGTTTACGCTTTGCTTTTGCTTGAATTCACAATTTTATTACAGTTTTAATATCTTATCTATTTCGCTTTTGATTAACTTTTCACAGCCAGGGCTTAGTAATTGAAACGCACCATCAATTTCATACCCCCCTAATGCAAAATCGGCATCTTCTGGTACATAACCCACAAAACCATCGCCATAGGCCGCAACACATGTTTTGCCTGATGAGCGGGTGATACAATGAGTCTGAAAAGTTAAAAACATCTCACCAGGGAAAAACATTATGTGATCGTCATTAAAGCATAATCTCGAAATTCGAAATGGGTAATGGCTAGCTTTCTTTTCAAATAACCCAATATTACGAGCAACAACAAACCTACTTGGTTTAAATTGAGGCTGGAATAACTCGGGGCTTTTAATTGCTTGCAGATACTCGTCAATATTTTCCATAGGCTTTCGTATTGGCAAATCAAATGTATGATTTAACCAGCGAACTTTGCTTATTTTTTCAGGCTTTGCATTCTGGTAAGCACCTGACATCCCTTGAAAAAGTTTTTCTCCAAAAATTTCAATATCGGCTTCTTTGGATGGCCCAGCAAATTTACCATTACCAATATCTGCACCGCAACCATCAAAATAAAGATGCATGGTATTTGGCAATAATTTTTTCATTCTTTTTAATGCGGCCCCAGGGGCATCACTTGAGATAATGCCTCTACTATCAGCTACTTGTGGGTGCGACGCATAAAAGTTTAATGTTAAGAGCGGTGATTTTTGACTATCCCATAAAACACACTGGTATAGATTAGGGTCAATTTCGCCAATGGGCATTGCTTTTAGTTCTGGGTTTTGACACTTTGTGCTACGCCAATTAATTTTATTGTTTTGAAAAATTCTTCTATCAGATGCATATTCAACAACTTCCTGCTCGGACATTGAATAATACATTACTTGTTTTTCAGTTTGTTTCATTTCATTAGAAATTTTACCTTCAATTTCATTTACATAATCAAGCCATTTTTGATAGGGGTAAAATGAGCGTTCGTATTTCATTAAAGTGCCATGATATAACTCATCAAAAAAGGGTACATCATGCTGATGCGAAACATGAAGAGTGACATGCTGCAGCGGTACGCCTGTGCTTCTGCTAATGGCAGTTAATAAATCTTGATAAAAAAAACCTGAAATAATACAGAACTCAACTGTACAAACACAATACCGGTAGTGATCTTCGGTTAAAACAAAACCCCGCAAAAAAATAGGGGTTTCTATACATAAAACATTTTGGCTACTTAACAACCCAAAATCGTAATGATAAGGGGTCACTTCTACTTCGAAGGATTTTAGGTTAAAAGTCATTGTCGAACACCTTTATATTAGTATATAACGGACGATTATAGCAAAAATTCATTTTGGCGATAACCAAAAAAAATGGAATGGTCAAACTGTTGCAAAAGTAAGACTTGAACAATTAGGCAAATTTGAGCTAAAATTGTGATTATTTTGAGTCACTCTTTACAATTCCATGATTACAATTAAGTTAAACAATCTAAATCGACAAAAATCGCAGATGAAATTAACGACTCATCAAAAAACAATTATTACCAGCCAAGCCACAGGGATGATAGCAACTTCTCTTTTTACAAGCGGAGTGTTGCTTTCTTACTCTCAATTTTTAGGGTTATCAAGTTCAGCCATTTTAGTTTTATTGGCCTTGCCAGAATTAATGGGCTTTTTAATCATATTGCCTTCTGCCTACTATTCTAAAAATACAGGCATCAAAATATTAGGGGGTATTGGAATTTTTCTTGGCATTATTGGGTTTACGATTTTACTCATTGCTCTATTTGACAATCAACACCGGATTTTATTAGCTTTTATTGGGGTCGGGTTAATCGGCTTTGGTTGGGCGATGTTTAATAGTGGGTGGTACGCCCTAATTGGGCCTTTGGTTGAAAAAAATGTCCGCGGAAGATTTTTAGGAATACTTAGATTTTCATGGCAACTTACTTCTATCATTTTTTCATTTATTGCTCTTTACATTATAAGAAGCGTTGAAAATTTACATATCGCCTACACTATAATATTAATTACGGTAATTGCCTTGCAAATTGGCCGACTTTATCTCTATCAAAAAATACCTGATCAAAATGAGAAAGAGAAAAACCCTGTATCATTAATTTCTTCAGTTCTCATCTTAATTAAAAATTCTAGGTTCATGAGTTATTGTTGTTATATATTTTTTTTAACCTTATTCACTGCTTCTAGCCCTTGGCTAATAAACCTTGCTGAAAAAGATTTTTTAAATTTTACACAACCACAAATTATATTTGTGAACACATTTTTCTATTTCGGTAATTTGATCGGTTTTTATATTGGTGGGGTCATTATTGATCGTCATGGCACAAAACCTGTATTTATAATTGCCCATTTTGCTTTTGGTTTAATATTAATTTTATTTGTTTGTCGCGATTTATTAATTATGCCCTACATCTTCAGCCATTGTTTTTTAATGCTTTTATATGGGGTGATTTTTGCCTCTTCTAGCGTCGCAATAACAACAGAACTCTATGATGTAATTCCATTTCATAAAATCCTTATCGCTGGTTCCTTTTTTACTCTAGTGCTTTCGCTCAGCAAATTTTTAAGCGCCTTCATTTATAGCCAAGTTCTAAACTTAAATCTTTTGACAAAAAATTGGCAACTTGGCCAATTCAACATGAATTGCTATGATACTATTTTATTTGGCAATGCATTGATGGTCATAATGCTTGTTATGACGCTGGGCTTAATACCCTCTGTTCAAAAAGAAAACTTTAATTCTGACTATTGACAATCATTTTTGATTTGTTAAATATTTATAAAAAACTTCTAAAGATTGAGAACTTTGTAATTATCTTTTATTTCTTTCCTATACCGAATTGGCATGCATAGATATTTTGGTATACGAAAAAATCCGATACATCTACTAGCTCCAATAATAATAAAATACTCAAAAGTGGTTTCCCAGATCTAGCCCATTTCTAGTAAAAATATGGGTGATAGTAGAGGTTCATCATGTCGCATAAAAGATGCATTGTCAGCACATAAATTCTTTTTAATCACAAATATTAAAGATTTATTAAAAAGGGCTGGTGAGATATTTTTAATCCATTTCTAAATCCCAAATATAACGACGACTTTGCCATATCGAATATGCCATTAAAATTAAAGCCGTATTTAATACACGCCCACCAACATCAGTTGAGCTACCATTATTATTCCATGAACCTCGCAATTGATCATCTGTACACTTAGCTTCCTTTATAATTTCTAAAGTATGATCACGCCATTTACTCCAATGTTTACCACCTTGTTGAAATAAAGAATAACTAGTGAAATAAAGCTGGTGGATATCAAGAGATTGATAGTCCTTAGGTAAATTTTGGATTTGCCCTTCTGCTGCTGCAGCCAACCATGGTGCAGTCCTCGGAAAACCGCAATATTGTCTTATTAGCATGGCGCTTGCCTGACATCCACCGCCAGGGTTGCCAGTTCCGCGAAACCCTGGTTGATACCAAGCTAACCCTTTTGTTTTGTTAGTGTTGTCGTTAGTACCTTCCGTTGTATCCAACAGTTCGTTGCATTTTAGAAAAGCTTCTTTTATTTCAAGGGCTTTTATACCTGCTGTGTCAGCACATTTGAGCGCCAATATACACCAGCCTGTAACTGTCATATTGGCGGTGTTAGATGGCCAAGAATAATCAAAACCGCCTGTACTGTTTTGTTGACCTAAAAGAAACACAACTGCTAATTCTGATTTTTCATTTAAATTTTTAATTTTGCTACCCATGCTAGCGGCCTCAGCTAAACACATAGTGCAAATTGCATTAACATAATTATTATAGCTCCAAGAGCCATCTAGAAATTGCTTTGATAACAACCATTCAAGACCCAATTTAATATTGTGTTTATATTTTCCAACATTGTCAGTGTAACCTCTAGCCATAAACGATAATAAGGCCGCGGCGGTAGCTGCACAATCAATGTCATGAGTACCCGCACCTTCGTGTTGGCCAGTATCCCAATGTCCATCACTTTCTTGATGTCTAATTAACCAAGGGTCATCTTCGCTGCTTCCATTATTATGAAAACATTGTGTCGGTTTCCAATTAGATACAAATTTAGGAACCATTACATCAGAACCTTCAATGTTGGTAAGATCAACCGTCCTATCCCATTCTTCAAAACTTAGGTTTTTTTGATTTTCAGAATTTATCTCTTCCACAGAAATAATTTCTATAATGGGTTCTTTTTCTAAAATGCTTTCCATAGGTTGATTGAAAATTTCAACTATCAATTTTTCAATTGTAAAAGTAACAAACCTTTCTACTTCTTTGCTGTGCTCCTCTACTTTTACGAAATCTATTGGCGATACTAAAATTTGGTTTTGCTTTTTGTTGTCAAGAAAGGCAACTTTTGAAGGGGGTAAATTTTTTTGACTTTTATCTTTCGAAGATTTTAATTCTAACTTATTATTTGGTTTCTCTCGAAAAGAATGCTTAATTGCGGCGTAAGAAATAAAAGACCAGAAAAGAATCATACCGATCAATGTAAGTTTTGACGAATTTTTAAAGACTTGTGCTATCGAACCTTGTTTGAAGGGACTATTACCAGAACGCTTCATAGAATTTGTTTGGCCCCAAAACGCGTTATGTGAAGATCAACTGAATTAATACGAAAGTTAACTAATAAGGTTCACCAGGATGAATAAAGAATTCAATTTCTGCAACCGCTCTATTACTTCTTAAAAGGAATTTTTTTTATTATCGTTAAATTGCTATTTGAAAATTATGTTTATAAATAAAAACAACTGTTTCCTTAACATTATATGTTCGGATTTTTTTTAGTTTTATTGTTTTCAATTAGAAAACAGCATTGTCGGCATTATTCGCACAAATTTTCTAAAATAATTGTTACAATTTCGGTTTTTGTAACCAAACTAAAAATGAAAAACAAGGTTCATAATGCCATCATACTTAACCAATGTGTCGGCATTCTTTTTGTCTATATTTTTGAAAACAATGTTCTCTTAAATTACTTTACCAATCTAGGGCTAACTGCGGCCTTAGTTTTATTTCTATTGTCACTTCCAGATATTTTTAATTTCTTATTTATTATTCCATCGGCCTATCTGTCTGACAAAATTGGCATTAAAAAATTTGGTCTCTATGGCCTTATTTTAATGGCTATTAGCGCAGCAATTTTAGTGCTTTCTAATTTTCTTACTCACCAATTGATTGCAATTGTAGCTATTTTTGCCATCAGCCTTTATAGTTTAGGAAGAACGATTTATACGGGTAGTTGGAATGCCTTAATTAACCCACATATTGAACCCGCAACAAGAGGAAGATTCCTTGCGAAACTAAAATTATTTCTAGGGTTAATAGGAATTGCGTTTACTTTTTTTACCGGTAAAGCTCTTTCTCTTTTTCCGGATCATAATATTTATTTGTATATCTTTATTTTCATTAGCATTTCATTTATTCATCGTTTTTACACCTATAAGGCTATACCTGAGATTGAAAGCGAAAAGCCAAAGGATGAAGGGATAACCCATGCCATAAAAGAATGTATTATGACCCCCAATTATCTTTCGTTTTGCTGTTATGCCTTTTTAATAAATCTTTTTACAGGAACCTGCCCTTGGCTATTTAGCTTACAGCAGAAAACAGTGTTACATTTTCAACAAGATACAGTAGTTTTATTAATAAATTTAATGTTCATAGGAAATATGATTGGCTTTTACATTGGAGGCCAAATAATCGACAAAGTAGGTACAAAACCTGTATTTTTCATTTGTCACCTTGCTTTTGGGGGCATTCTAACAATGATCGTGCTTAGAATGTCACTTCCTTTTTCAATAGAGTACACTTATGGCGGGTTAATGTTAATATATGGCATCATCGCAGGTAAATCGAGCGTGGCTATTTCATCAGAAATTTTAACTACAGCATCCGAAAAACATAAAGCTCTAAGCATTTCTATATTGTTTATGATGTTTTCCGCTGGCAAAGCCATTTCAGCCATTATCGCAGGCCAAATATTACATTTAAATATATTACAAAGCGAATGGAAATTAGGATCTTTTACCCTGAATCAATTCGATTCTTTATTAGCAGGCTCAGCCATTATGATTATTCTTCTCGTGGTTACTCTTGGTCTTGTGCCTTCTATTATTGGGCCTAAAAAAAACACCATTTGATTCCATGATTATCAAAAGTGAATTTCAATAAATCAATTTTATAAAACAAACAAAACATGCTTTCAATTTGCCATGTTTTTGTATATTACTGCAAGAAAAAAATTAAATCGCCTTAGAATGTAAGAATATTTACAATTTTGTGAGCTTTATTTCTAAATTTAGCGTAATAACTTCAACAATGTGTTCAAGGATCAAAGCATGATGTCAATCAAACCCAATATTCTATTAATTTTGCTTTTTGTAGCAATGAATACCATAAAAGCTCAAGAGTTAAATGAAAACAATATATATGAAGAGTTTGTATTGAGCGACAATCGACAGGAAGTGCTTCAAAAATTAATCCCTGGCACTGAAATCTACTTTTTTTTAAACACCTTATATTTACAGCAAAGCAACAAAATACAAGAAGCCGAAGAATTTTTATTGAAATGGCAAGAAAAATTATCGCCTAATGAAAAATATCAAATGATGAAAAACAGGCAAAATATTTTACAAATGGAAAGCAAACCACAAGTTACCTTAAAGTACATAAAAGAGTTTTTAGATCTTAGTTTTGATATGGAAATGCCTATTAATTTAACACCGCATGTTTTCCCTAGCGTTTTACCAGATGAAATCTTAAATATAGATTTGAAAATTACCGAAAAATTAACACAAGATTTTGAACTTAAAGAATTTACCGATCAAGGTTTATTTAAAATTTCTAAAGAGAAATTAACAGATAGCCAAATCGTCAAGTTATTAAACAGATACCCATACCCCGATTTACCAGGCATAGTAGATCTAATCCTAAAAGATTTTAAAAGCAACCAACAAAGATTATTTGGCGATTTAACAATACATAACCAATTAACACTCACCCAATTAAAAGAATTGCTAAATGCAAACCCAAATTTATTAACTCACAAAAATTTTGTTTTCCAATATTTAAAGAAATTAATACCCGTCAGTTCAAAAAAAAATCCAACAACACAAGAATCAGAAAAGAAAATCTTAGCAGAATCTTGGGGGTTTGTCAAAAATCTGAACCCTTCTTTTAATACCATAAAAGCAATCATACTAAATAATTATCTAATTACTTGTTTAGCTTTAAATGAGCCTGATATTCCATTATTTCAAGAATATTTGAAACTGCCCCGCAATCAAACCTATGCCAATACGGAATATTATCAAAAATTAAGCCCTTCAAACCAATTCATCAAATATAATGAACATATAAACGATTTGGCAATTTTAAAAACCATTGAACCTGATATTGAAATGATAAAACAATATCTGTATGAAATGATACGATCCAAGGCAGAACTAAAGGATATACAGCCCTTTTTTGAAAAGTCATTTTTTGATAAATTTGAAGCTGAAACAAAAATTAAATTAGGCATTACAAAACCCGAAGAGTTCTTTCAAGTTCTAAACCCAGACGAGTTAAAAAAACTTTACAACAGTATTGAAATTTCATTTACGAAACAAAACAAAGCTTTTCATTTATCAAATGACGAAATTTCCCTATTCGTTCACTTAAAAAATATCTCTGAACTTGAAATTCAAATCTATAAATTAAACGCTCTTGATTATTATCGCCAAAACTTAGCGGAAATTGAGCCAGAAGTTTCGCTTGAAGGTTATGTGCCAAATTTTACGCGAAAAATTAACTACAACTACCCTTCTTACATTCAACATCAGCAAAAAATCGATTTAAAAGAATTAAATAAACCAGGTATTTATATCGTGGAACTATTAGGAAATGGAATTAAAAATCGAACCTATATTCGAAAAGGGCATCTTTCCCCTGTTGTCTCCAACGCAATTGAAGGTCAACAAATTCAGCTTTTTGATGACAACCAAAACAAGATAACAGACTTTTTTGTCTACATGGGCAAACACGAATTAAAATCAAACCATGCTGGTATCGTGATGATCCCTTATTCGACAGCAGAAAGCGAAAGAAAAAAAATTGTTTTGAGCACTTTGGATTTAGCTCGTATTTACGATTTCTACCATGTCAAAAAACAGTATACAATGACCATTCACACTTTAAATACGCCAGAGACAATACTACCAGGGCAAAATAGTCATATTTTAATTAAACCTTTCGTAATGCTAAATGAAAAGCCAATTCGTAATACAGAAGTTACGAACATTAAGGCCACAATTCAAGTTTTTAACAGAAAAAATGAACTCATAAATTTAAAGCCTTTTTTTCCAAAAAACTTAGACGATATCCTTGATTTTAAAATTTATGTGCCAGAAAATGCTACTCATCTAACCATACAACTAGAAGGCACCATAATAAACAAAGCTGAAGACGAAGAACAGACTCATCTATCGGATGCCCGCACAATAACACTAATCGGCTCTAAATCGCAATCAAGCATTTTAGGCCTTTACTTAAAAAAAGAGAACGATAATTTTTTTATTGAATGTTTAAATAAAGCAGGCATTCCACAACCCAATATAAGTGTGCAATTCAGGTTTAATCACCAATACCTATTCACCGATATTGCAACAACACTACAAACTGATCAAAATGGAGTAATCCAATTAAAAAAATTAAAAAATGTAGCTTTACTAAAAGCAAAACTCAATAGCGAAACCTTTTCTTATTGGAATCTTTTAAATCCATATACTTTGCGTCCAACGAATTTAACTACATTAGAAAATGAACCGCTGGGTTTACCTTTTAACCCTAAATCCGATTCTCTGTCAGAAGATGTTCTGTTAGTAAAAAAGTCTGGCAATAATATAATTGAAGATATTACCAACCAATTGCGTATTGAAAACGACATACTAAAAATTCCAACGCATACAATTGGTGAATTTACTTTACACTTAAAAAAAGAAGATCGGTCCATTGATATTCTAGTACTTGAAGGTAAAAAAGTGAATCCTTTTTATGTCACAAAAAATGTTATCTTAGACGCCTCCATCTATATACCACATCAAATCGTGGTGGACCCTATCAAAGAAAACGCCCAAATGATAACAGGCAAAATCATTAATATGCAATCAGACATTAAAGTCTTTATGTGGACAGGGCGCTATTATTGGAATTTACCATATTTTGTTGATAAATATAACAACCTATTTTATCGCCAACAGCAAGAATTTAGATTTTCTGATTACAAACCAAATTCTTTTTTGGATTCCATCAAGCTTTCAGATGAACAACGATATATACTAGAAAGAAGAAACGCTAAAAAATATCCAGGTAATTTATTGAATTCACCAAGCACTCTTTTGAACCCCTGGAGCCTTGCAAACACCGATGGAGTTTCTGGCGACGGACAAGGTGGTGGTGGTTTTGGTTCGCGCTCTGGGGGCGGTAAAAGAAGAGCTGTGATGAAGGGAGGAGGAGTTAAAGCGACTGAAACCTCCGATAATAATTTTTTTGGATTTCTACCAAACGCCATTATACAGGAAATTATGGTGAACAAAGACGGGGCATTTGAAGTAGATTTGAAACCTTTTCAAGACCAACAATTTATTCAATTGGGCATTCTTAGCCCTTACGGCTATACAATTAAGGAATTGCCATTGGCAACCAAAGAAAAAAAACTATTAAACATCTCGCAACCCAAAAGTAATGAGCCTGCAAACATCATTTCGCTTACAACTATGTCTACCATTGAACCAAATAAAGCCCTTACTTTTCCAAAAAGCAAAGATGGTGAGTATTTGCTAATCGATACTCTGGAAAAACTAAAATTAGTCTTAGACAAATCAATCACACATTATAAATTTAAAGAATTTAATTTCTTATTGCACTGGGGAGAATTAAAAGAAGAACAAAAACTTTTGAAATATCAAGAATTCGCTTGTCATGAACTACATTTTTTTATTTACTTAAAAGATCAGAAGTTTTTTAACCGTCACATAAAAACATTTTTAAAAAATAAACAAGTCAAAACAATGATCGATCATTGGCTACTTGATGAGAATTTAGATAAATATTTATCCCTGAATGAGTTCAATAAATTAAACTTATTTGAGAAAATTTTGCTTATTAAAAAACATCCTAATCTAACTAATATTGCTGTCAGAGAAATTCAAGATTATTTAGAAGTAAATAAACCGAACAAAGAAAAAGGGTTAGAGATTATGGAGCAGCTTCTGAGTAATGAAAAAATTAATCAGAATACATTCCTTGCAAAGAATGGGTCGGCAGAAAAAAAGAGGGATGTATATGGGTCAGATGGCGAAGAATCACCAACTATTGAGGGAATTGTTTTAGATGAACCTATGGAGAAACCCGCTGAAAAAGAATTAACAATCATAAATAAGTCAGAAGATTTTGTAGTGGATGGGGATCTCGAAATAATATATACAGAAGAAGCACTAGACTCCATAAAAAAAACCGTTGAATTATATCGATCACCCAAAAATACAAAGGTAACGGTAGAAGCAAACTATTATCGATTAGAAAGAAAAGATGAGAGCACAAATCTAATTCAGCCTAGCCAATTTTGGTTGGATTATATCAACAACAAGGCACCGTTTATTTCTCACCATATTTTAAATTTCACTAATATTCATGAAGCCATTCTAGCGCTTGCCCTAATGGATTTACCAGAAAAAGCTATCGAGCCCAAAATAAGTAACCAGGACGAACAAATTACCATCACAACAAACTCACCCACAGTTATTGTGTATAATTCTACTCACACTGGGGAATATTTATCTGACCATTTGACAATGCAACACCATTACTTTCATTTTCAAGATACAGATAGAATTTCTATTGTTCCCAAAAAAGACTCGTTTACTATTAATAGAAAATATAATTGCTCTACAGTATGCACAAATACAACCAATCAAAAATTGGAGTTTTATATTACACACTACATTCCAGAAGGGTCGATTTCATTAGAAGATACATTGCGAAAAAAAACAGACTTTGTATCACTACTTCCATATACTTCTTATGTAATGGAAAGTCAATTTTTCTTCCCAAACAGCAACACTTATTCGCATATACCGAGCAAAGCTCAAAACAACAAAAACTTTTTTACAAACGAAAATCCATATCCATTAACTGTAATTGCAAGCAAAGTAGCATTAGACAAAGATTCATGGGAATACATCATTACAACAGGCAATAAAGACAATATTTTGAATTACATAAAAACCAAAAATTTAAGTAAAATTAATTTAGAAGACATTTATTATATGATGAAAGATTCTGATTTTTTTGAAAAAGTGACGGCTGCGTTACGAGCACGATTTCATTTTGATTATGGCATCTGGTCATTCAGTGTTTACCATAATGACAAAAACAAAATCGTCGAATTTTTGCCTAATACTAATTTCAGAGACAATTGTGGTGATTTTCTTTCTTCTTCGCTATTAAATATTGACGCTATTAATCTTAAAAAATACCAACACAAAGAGTTTTTGCCATTAATAAAGGGGCGCTCACACCCCACCATCTCTAGAAATGACTTTGAAAATGCTCAAGCAAAAACGCAATACGAGCAATTCATTCAATATTTGATTTTTAAGCCTAGTTTGAATAATAGCGATCTTATGAACCTAACCATTTATGCTATTTATCAACAAAATATTGATTTGGCAATTCAGCTCTTTTCTAAAATAAACACAAATCAATTAACAGAACAATTACAATACGATTATTTAACAGCTTATCTAGCATTTTATCAAAAAGACCTGAATACAGCTGAAAGCATTTTGGTTAAATATAAAGACCTTTCTATCATTCAATGGAAAGAAAAATTCACAGAACTTGAAACACAACTTCAGGAAATCAAATCTGGTGAAATTGATAAAGATTCAAGAAAAGACCGTTTCTCTTTAACTAGTTTGGCTGAAAGAGAAACTTTTATCAATGCAAAACTAAATCTAGACTCAATTGAATTATTTTATAAAAACACTCAACAAGCTACCATTAGCTTTTATGAATTAGACTTGGAGATAATATTTTCAAATTCACCTTTTGATAATTTAGATAAGCACATCAAGTTTATTACGACTCCAAATGCAATTGAAACCATTGCGCTGGGTCAATCTACTGACAACAAATCGGTAAAAATTCCAGATTCTCTCATAAATAAAAATTTAGTGATTAAAGTTTCTGCAAACGGCAAAGATACTTCGTTGAAGTATTACCCATCGAAATTAAATATTCTAATTTCTGAAAATTATGGCGAATTGCGAGTGCTCTCTAAAGATACCAAAAAGGCAATGGCAGAGGTTTATATTAAGGTGTACGGCAAAAAGAACTCATCCCATGAATTTGTAAAAGATGGCTATACGGATCTGCGCGGTGTTTTCAATTATTCTGCCGTTAGCGGAAAACAAATAAAACAATTCAGCGAACTTGCAATTTTAGTTTTGAGCCCTACAGATGGAGCTTCTATTCATTATGTTGTTCCACCCCAGTAAAACATATCAATAATTACGATTAAGAAAGTACCGCTTTTTTTGCAAAAGCGGTTTTGTTACTAGTTTTAGATGAATTAATTTCCCAAACTAACTTTATATTGCTAATATTAGCATTACATTTTGCTATTAAATTCATGGGAGAATTAATCATGAAAATATTAATAATGCTCTTTTTCTGCATGCTTTTTATGACTGTTAACGCCCAACAAACAGCCGAAAAAAGAGATCAGCTAATTAAAGCTTCCGGACAATTAGGCATCGAATATTTATTAAACTTTTCAGACGAAGAAACAGGGTTATGGATCACCCCGCATATTTACAATCAAGTTAAATGGGAAAAAACGGGAAAAAAAGTGGAGGTTGAACAGCCTATAAGAGAAATTGTGGGGTATGAAGATGCATGGACATGGGTCGACCGCCCAACCCCTAGCGACCCTTACCGAAAAGTTTATGAAAAGTACAAAAGACCTATTTACAAAACTGTCGGCACAAAAAAAGTTTTAGTAGATGAAACGAAACCTTCAAAAGAGACATCTAGCATTTCGTATTGCCAAAGGCGTTATATAGAAGCTATGAATGCCCTTGCTGCCTATACTGTTTTGGAAGTAGGGGCCGACCGGGAAATAGTAGGCAAAATTAATAAATATTATGATTGGCAAAATCAATTAAAAAGCTTTGGTTTATCTGACAATACTGTTGAGTTATCCTTACAAATTTTAATGATGATGAAAAGTGGGTATTCCTCATATGAAACCACTCTCATGCAAGGGTTCCATAAATTATTAAACGGCCAAATCAACAATAGCTCAGGCAAAGGTCTTTGGGGGTATTACTCAGTAAATTGGGAGTTTGACGGTTGGCTAGACAAACAAATTGTTGGCTTAGAAACAAAGATTACACAATTAAATATTCCTGCCATCAAAGATGGAGCGAAAGTTCCTCCGGAAGTCGAAAAGAAATTAGCTATTAAAAGTGAGTTAGACGGTGGCATACAAATGTTAAGATTATGCAAAGCTGATATTTCGCGAGAATTTTACCAAGGCAGAAAATGGTATGAAAACCGTAAGCTTGAAATGCTAAATCAATCGATTCCCACTTACCTATATTGGCCTATGACTGAGTTTGACCCACGCGAAAAGGGTCTTGGCTGTTTGATTGCTACACAAGTTGCACTTTATACTATTAATGAGGCACAAAAACTGGGATATTTTTCTGAAGAAAAAATGAAGGCAATAAAAGCTAAATCGCAAATTCAATTACCAAAATCAAAGACCATTATTCAACTACCTGCTTTTCCTAAATTAAAACCTGTATTATTAGATGCCTTAAGTTATTTTCAAAGATCCCAAGAAAAAAACGGAAAATGGATCACACTAGAAGAAGAATGCAAAGTGACTCACCCCTTTCCTGAAATGTTAAAAATCAAAAATAGCTTTCATAATAATTCTGGCAAAAGAGACATTAAAAAGCATGAATATAAAAGTGTGCCATTAGAAGATGCGGCGACAGTTTCTGCTATGCATTCACTTGCCTTGCTCACCCAGCTTCTAAATAAAAACGATTTCAATACTCTTCATGAAAAAATGATTTCATCCGGGCATTCAGAATATAATGCCATCATCGATAGAATGTTAGCTGATGAAAAAACAAAAGAATGGGACCCGATTACTTTATACCCATATGTTTATCTTATCACCTTACCAGATGTTCATGAAGCCTTTGGTAAAAGTATACTTTCAACGACAGAAGGTAAAACAAAAGTTGTGGATTACATCTTTCAACTGCAAAATGAATCTGGTAATTTTAGCAAGGAACACCATGCTAAATATAATAGCCCTTTTCAGCCCCATCCGTTTTTTCCACTTTCCATTCAAAAATTTTGGGAAGAAAAAGATTATTATAATGGTTATTGGGAACATGGCAAAATTAGCGTGCCACTTATTACAACTACTTTGATGATTTTAACTTTGAAAAAGTTGGAAGGCGAGAAAATTAAATTCGACCCCAAATGGGCAAATGCCATTGAACCGTTTACAAATCTTAGACTTGAACTATTTAATATCAAATCTGATATCTTATCTAGAAAGGTTTTAGAGGAACCCGCAACAGCTGAAAAACCACTGATTGAAGGCGAAAGCGGCAAAGATAAAGAACCTGCCAATGATAACCAGCCTAAAAAACAGGAGGAATTAAAAGCACCCGATAAATGACTTGCATATCAAAAAATGTAATAAAAGATATGGCTTCTGAAGTTTATATATAACTCTACCAGACAACGGTGGTGAAGAATTAGAACCACAGAAAACGAACCTTGGCTGGCAAAAGTTTAACTCGTAGCGAATCGTAGAGCCCGTAGGGTTGTGAGCAGGATGCGAACAACATCACACTGAAAAGCACTAAAAAAATAAAAAATTGTAGAGGCGTGCTATAAGCGCGACTCTTGCCCCTCTAAAACGAGAGACGCAAGGCATTGCGTCTCTACGGCGAAGCTTATTGAATCTTTGCCGTTTGAATTCACGAAGCTTTATATTGTAGGGGCGATTCATGAATCGCCCCATATGCACCAACTTAAGGGTTTCCGCCAACTACTTATCTCGTTCTTTTGCGTAACCAGACCCTCCGCGGTCTGGTAGAGTTGACACGGAGAAAAAAGAGTTGATTTATAGTCGCTCTTTTTTTGAAAAAGTAATCATTTTGGCGAATTCCTTACAATCTTTTGCCTACTCTACCAGACCGCGGAGGGTCTGGTTACGCACTAAAAGCTTAAGTTGGTGCATATGGGCGATTCATGAATCGCCCCTACAGCACGACTCTATTCTTTCCTAAAAACCAGCGTTTACTTAGCTTTAAAAAGGTGGCATAAAGTAGAGCCAAGGCAATGCCTTGGCTCTACGATTTTTTTTATTATAAAAAATTGTTCAATCGCTTTTACGGATTATTTTACGGCATCAACGGTTGCTTGTGATTTTTGCAGATTAATTAAATCTGAAATAATATTCAAGGATTCTTTTATAAATAGAGTGTTTTGATAAGGGCCTCTTAAGTCTGGGTAATATTCAACTAAAAGCTTTTTTCTAAGTAAAATTAAAAGCAAATTATCGGCCTCTGTTCTTTCTTTTCGATTCTGAAGCTCATCAATATCTTTTACTAATTTACGGGATTTTAAATTCGCACCATGCCGAATGTCTCGAGGGATAATTTGATTTAAATCTTCTCTCTTTAACAATTCAGCAACACATTCTGCTAAATATTGCGCAGGAGATTCATCAATACCAAAATTTTTCTTGGGGAAAATATTCATTGCCTCAATATTTTTTACCATCCCATTTAGATCTGTTCGGGCTAGTTTTTGAAAGAAACTCAGATCAAAGTCTGCGATTGAACTATTTTCATCTTCGTCTTCATTTTTATAAAAATTTGCAACTTTTAATATTTTAGACTCTGCTTTATTAGTTATTGTCTTTTGTGTTTCCTTTGTTATTTTTGCAAAATCGGAGCTTTGCTGAACTCTTTTTACGGAAAGCTCTTTTAAAAAATGTTTCGCTTCACTGGTTATCGGAAACCACTTACTCTTTGCTTCCTCCATATCAACATAACTACTAATTTTATCAAATTTTAAAGCCGAAGGATATTGATTTTCTCCAATATCTACACCATCATAATAAGATGGAAATGCTATATCACTTGCAACACCATTCCATTGGGTAGAATCGCCCCCAGCTGTAAAAAATTGATTGATCGTAATTTTAATGGCACCGATGTTACCTCTACTTTGAGTCTGACCCAAGGGATAAATTTCTTGCACAGTTCCTTTACCAAAAGTGCTTTCACCGCCAACAACCAAAGCTCTTTGATAATCTTTTAATGCACCTGCAACGATTTCTGAGGCGCTTGCAGAACGCTTATTAATTGCTACTAACAACGGCCCCTCATATACTACACTTGGGTCATTATCTTTTCTAACAGATTCCTCGCCTTTTTTGTTTTTGGTAACTACAATGGGGCCAGTATTTATAAATAGGCCTGCTATTTTAATTGCATCTGTTAAAGAGCCACCAGAATCGCCCATTAAATTCAGAATTAAACCGTCAATGTTATTTTTTTGTGCTTCTAATAATAATGCTTCTACATCAGCGGCCGAGGATCTTGCATTTTTATCACCTCGATTCGCACCATCAAAATCACGATAAAAAGAGGGTAAATATAAAACGCCAATTAAGTATGAATTCTTATTGCTATTAGTAATTCGCTCATATGTTATCGTTGCTTCTTCATCTTTTGAATTGACTTTGCCACGAACAATCGGAATTTCAAGAATATTTACTTGCAAGCCTTCTGTTCGTCGAATTTTTAAAATTACAGTCGAATTTGCTGGGCCTTTAATTGATCGAACCACTTCATTTAATTCAAGCCCAACAATATCCCTAAACTTCTCTTCTTTTTCTTCCTTTACACCAAGCAATTCATCAAATTTTTGTAACAACCCACCTTTAAAGGCTGGCCCATCAGGTATGATTTCAACCAACATCGTCACGCCTGAAACTTCATCACGCAATAACCGTGCCCCAATGCCTTCAAACGAAAGCTTCATGTCATCATTAAATTCTTGATATGCTACTGGAGGGTAGTAATTTGTATGCGGGTCAACAACTTCATTAAAGGCATTAATGAACATTTTTACGACATCAAAGGAAGTTTTCTTTAATCGTTTAGCATCATTTCGTTTACGCTCTTCTTTTAATTTCGCCTTTGCTTCTAGAAATGAATATTTCTTTTTTTGCATCATGTAAGCTAAATTATAATGCACATAAAAGCTCAACCAATCCCTGCTTTCCTCGATAGTGTTTGGAAAGCCGCGCTTTTCTTCATCTTCCCATAAAGTAAGTGATTGATCAATGCTTTCAATTTTATCCAAATATAATAATGCCGCCTCCGATTGGGCTTTATAACGAGCCTCAAACTCCTTGTGAATTTGAAAAATAAACCTCCACTCACCGACATTACCAATGGGTGCACCATAGGCTTTGCCTATCAAATCACTTTTCTCCATCCATCGATCATAGTCACTTTTTAAAAAGAATAATCTTTGGTAGTCTAATTCCTTTGCTATAAAATTATGCATCGTTTGCTTTATGATGTCATCATTCATTTCTTCTTTATTATAGTGGTGAAAAAAGACCGTTTTCATTATTCTTGTAATATCTTTTTCCGATGCACCTTCGGCTTTTTTTTCTTGGGAAAACCCAGAAATCATTAGGAGAAATAAAATGATTAATATTGAAACATGCTTATTTTTCATCCGACTAACCTCAAAATAATCAAAATTGACTCAATATAGCAATTGCACAGTGTAAATTCATTAACGAATATCTTTTCACATTCTATTAATATTTTCGTTAAAAGTATTATAAATTAACACAAAAAAGGGTTTAATTTTTTAAAATTAATTCTTTCCATCCTGATTTTTCAGGTTCACTTGGCCATTTATTCGCTTCAGACAGTTGGTTTATTTTTTTATACAAAATTGTTTTATTCGAATTGATCAAAAAAGTATGAAGATTCGGATTCACTGGAAATGCAATGGCACAAAAATCATCACTACAATACTCCAAATTAGTTGTTGGGTCTTTTTGGGCTAAATAGAATCCGCTTACATCATACAATGCCATTTTAAAATTATAGCCTTTTTCTGGAGTGCATTCAAATTGATTACCTAAATAAAAATTAAAATGCGGGCTTAAATCGGCAATGGCTATTTCTCTTGGAATATACTTAATACTTTTACCCGTGGATGGGTTGTTATAAAAATACAACCCGGCAATATCTCTTGCCCAAAAATCATGTTTCATATTTTTGTCTGTATCAAGCGTATTCCACTTCCATTCTGCTTCATAAATCGCAATCAAAGAATTAACGGCATTTACTTCAGACGGGTGCCAAGTATCTTTTGGGTCAAAATATTGCATTGCTAATATTACCGCAACAACCATTAAACCTAAAACCATACTGACTTTTAATGATCGATTAGCATTCTGCATTAAAAAAGTCTAAAAAAGTTATTTATATTTATTGTCAATTTTCTTCAAATCATCAAATTCAGGCACTAAAAATACACCTCTATTTCTATCGTAAAATGGAAACAACGGAACCTCTAAATTCAACCAATCATCTTTTTCACTATAAATTTCTTCCCAACTTGGAAACTCTTTATACTCTGGTTTGAGTTTAACATATTTAATTCGTTCTTGCGGATTATAATTAACTAAATCAATAACCGAAATAGAAAGATAGCTCTGCAATTTTTCCCATAATTTTACATTGAATATAGCAATTTTTCGAGATAGATATTCTTGTGCAATTCCAAAAGAATACAACTTAGATTTTCGATCTGAATAAACCCATGGATATCCAAAAGCATCCGTTTTACCAAATAGCTCATCTATAGAGACATTAATAAACTCCCCTAGATTATGATTTAAATAAAACCCTTTAAACGCTGCTACAACCTCATTAAACTTAATATTCTTTTCTTCATTACTCATTTGACTTAAATGTATTTCATTTAGTTTTTCTTCCATATACCTAGACGCATATTTTCTTATTTGACTAGCACAATACTCTTTCGACTCTTTATTATGTTGATTGTCATGCTTATTTTTCCAATATAAAATCAACCCATTTTGATCGCTTTTCTTTTCGGTAATCGCCCGAATCATTGTTGTGATAGTTTCTAGCTCTCCTTTTCGTTCATTTGTTCTTGGTATAGACCCCCAAGATTTTTCGAAATGACGCAAACTTTTCTCGTCGTCATGTAAGTAAAAAGCGTATAGCACACCGGCCATATAATTTAATTCCCAATCTTGAGGGAAGTGCCCTAAACCATATTGAAGGATTTTCTCCGCTTCACCATAATGTTCTTTATCACTTAGTAAAAGCGTCATAGAATCACGATAGACTTGTTTAAACTTTGGGTCTAAAACAACACTCGCTTCAAACATTCCGGCTAAATATTTATAATCGTTATCCTTGTTTAAATGAAACATGAAATAGCTTACGCCTCGTAACCACAGCAAATCTGCAACAACCGATTTAAACCCAAAATTTGTATACGCCAAATGTTCTTTTTTTGGCACAAAATAAAGCATTTCCTTTTTTTTTATTGCGTTTGCTTCAATGTAATTTTGTGTATAAATTACCCCTGATATCAAAACAACAAATATTAGTAAGCGTTTAAAATTTCTCGCGAATTTCATTATAATTCTTTTCGGCTTAATAAAATGGATGCTAAAAATAAAAACAAGCAAATATAGACAATTCCATAAAGCCCAACATAAATCAAATCAGTTGTTGGAATGGGCAAACCGTGTGACGCCTGATATTTATAATCCAAATAAAATAATTTTGGCATTATATTATAGATAATTTCCGAAATCTTTTTCCCTATAGGGTTTTCAATTAATATTAATAGTTCTTTTAAGCCTTCTAGCCAATAACCCAAAATATAAAACATCAAAGAAAAAGTGGCGCTTAATAACGGTGTCGATACCAATGAAAACACCATCGACACACTTATTATCATGCATATCTGCAGAAATATAAAAACGATTGCCCAAAAGAAACTTAAAGATAATGGAATTTGAATGATTAAGCAATAGATTGTAAAAGTAATCACCAAAAAACTCAAATTAATACAAATAGAGAAAAACAACCCAAAAAATTTACCAAGCACAAACTGATAGCGATCTATTGGTTTCGATATTACTGTATAAATAGTGCGTTTATCTAATTCTTTATAGATTAAGTTTGAACCATTAAAAATCGCCATGATTACACCAAAAAAAGTAATCGCAAAAATACCGAAATCGATCACCATCTTTTGCTCTGTCTCAGGGGATACATAGGCTACAGCCTTCGTTAATAAAATTGCCGCAACGGATAGACCGAGCAATACCAGAGAAATTTTGTTTCTTGAAGTTTCTTTAAATGTATTTTTAGCGATACTAATCACAACCATTATTGGCTAACCTTTGCTAATCGAATAAAATAACTCTCTAAACTCTCATTATGCGGAACAACTTTTATGATTTGATGATTGGCAGAAATCAATTTTTGCAAGACTTCATTTATTTCTGCACCTAGCAAGATATTCACTGTCACATGGGCATCCTGACTTAAAATTTCATATTGACCTTTTGGCAAACAGCTCAAATAGTCCCCTCCTCCAGATTTAAAAACGACTTCTGTTCCTTTGAGAGTTTTAGCTAACAAATCTGATATCTTGCCTTCTTCTTTTATTACTCCGCCACTTAGCAAAATTATTCTGCTACATATTGTTTCTACATCATTCAAAACATGCGAAGCCATTAAAATTGTTTTGCCTTTAGATTTTAATTCTAAAATCATATCTCTAAATTCTTTTCTGCCGATAGGGTCAAGGCCTGACATTGGCTCATCTAGAATAATCACCTGTGGGTCATTAATTAGACATTGGGCAAAGCCAAGTCTTTGTCGCATTCCTTTTGAGTAAGTTTGCAGTTTTCTGTCTTTTGCGTATAGAATGCCAAATCTTTCTAATAAGTCATGGGCTTTTTTTCTAATATCTTTTGGTTTTAATCCAAATAACGAACCATAAAAAATTAATGATTCTTCGGCCGTAAGATGCTCATAAAAATAAGGGCCTTCTGGCAAATAACCCAGCAACTTGCGGCTACTCGTTTGATTACACGGTATATTGTTGATAAAAACCTGACCTGAAGTCTGCTGGTTTAAACCTGTGATTATCTTAAAGGTAGTCGTTTTACCAGAACCATTTGGCCCTAAATATCCCGTTACTTCACCTTCTGGTATTTCAAATGAAACACCTTTCAAGGCATTCACTTTTTTATTGAAACCTACAGTAAAACTTTTAGTCAAATCAACGGCACGAATACTACTCATTTTAAACCACACCTAAATAGGTAATCGATTGAAAATATTAGGCTTTTAAATCAACAAAAATTATACCTAACCATTTGAAATAATACACAATTTTGGCATTAAGGTTTGATTTGAGTTCAACATAGTCGATGGTAATTCGAAATGAAAGATTTAATTAATTTTGTTTCGACAAACTATGCTATTAAATAAAATCGGTTTTTTAAATGTCCAAAAAAAAACCGGCCATAAGGCCGGTTTTATCATCATATAATATTATGTTACTTAGCTTCAGCAAAAGTATTGATATTATCGATACCTGCTTGCTCAGAACCAGCAGCGATAACAGCTAACATAGTAGAAGCGGCGATTGCGGCAATACCTGCAGCATTACTTACACCAAAAGCAGTCGTTACTGCATTGTCAGTACGAAGTGCACCACCACTTGAACAAGCGTATACTTTTTTACCAGAAGAGCCTGGTGTAGCTGGCACCCCTGAAACAGCATAAGAATCTGCTGTTGGAGCAGCAATTAAATCTGTAAAAGTAAACCCAGCTTTGGTAGCAGATAAATTTGCCTTACCATTTGCTGCCAACTGTGCAATAGTACCATAAATGTTATTGTCAGTCTTGTATGTTTCTTGGTCAGTCATGAAAGATCTCATTGTACCAATACAAGCTTTTTCATTTGAGTTTCTTCTAGCATCAAGAAGTTGTGGAACCGCAATCGTTGCAATAACAGCAATAATCGCTACTACGATCATCAACTCGATCAATGTAAAATGTTTAGTAATCTTTTTCATAAGCTCTCTCCCTTTAGTAAAAAAATTAATTAATAACTAACAAAAACAAAACACGAGATTTATTAAGCAAGGTGAATGCCAATAAAAACTTTAGCGAATTTTTAAGAAATTCGAAAATTTACTCCATTTTTATTGATTGGCATAACAATTTTTGTCATTAGTTTTCACATTGAAAATTATTGTGACAATTTTTGTCACACATTTCAACTTTTGGTACCATTTTGTAATTCGTTGGAGCGAATTGCAACTTTACAAATATGACAATACTGCAATTTCTTCATCTAACTGGTATGATATCCATTTTTCAAATAAAAAAGGCATTCTATCTGTGAGTTTTATTAAAATCGACAATCTTAAAAAATATTACTTAAAAGATGGGGGCAAAAGATTAATCCTCAATATTAGCCATTTTCAATTAGAACGCGGGGAGCAAATTGTCTTGATGGGAAAAAGTGGTTCCGGCAAGTCCACTTTTTTACATGTGATCGCAGGTTTAACCAAAGCTTCTGAAGGGGCTTGCTTCATAAATGATGTAGCAATTCACCAATTATCAGAATCAAAATGCGACGCCTTTCGCGGTAAAAACATTGGTATGATTTTTCAGAATTACCATTTGTTACCTGGGTTAACAGCATTAGAAAATGTGCAAGCCAGTGAAATCTTAAATGGTAATACTCAAACAACAAATGCCAAAGAAATTCTAACTCGACTTGGGCTTGCCGATCGATTAAATGATTTACCCGAAACACTTTCCGCTGGTCAACAACAGCGTGTCGCAATTGCAAGAGCTTTATGTTTAAGCCCTATTCTAATTCTAGCGGATGAACCAACAGCAGGCTTAGATCAAGAAAATGCAAAAATCGTTTTAAATCTTCTAAAAGATGAATGTAAAAGACTCAATGCATGTTTAATTTTAGTTACCCACGACGAATTCGCCAAAAACCAATTTGCTCACAACATCAATCTTAGCGAACTCTCAAAGGGGATTCATGAATAAGCCATTATTTAGACCAGTAATCTTTTTTGTTTTAAAAAGTCTAAAACAAAATTCTTTTAGCGTCTGTCTTTCCATTTTTGCAGTGGCAGTTTCCGTTTTACTCGTATTGTTGATTTCTGGGGTCTATCAAAGCAGCAAAAGTGCCTTTTTACTCGATCAAATGAATCTAAATGCTGTAATGGGGGCTAGATCCTCCCCTACACAATTAGTTATGAATACCTTTTATCACATGGATGTATCACCTGGAAATCTACCCTATCGATATTATACAGCTTTAAAAAAAGATAAGCGCGTCACTTTAGCTATACCCTATGCACTTGGAGATAATTATTATGGGTATCGAGTTGTTGGCACCGAAGAAGTTATTTTCGACAAACCTATTCTTAAATCTGGCTTGTTACAATTTGCAGAAGGCTCAAAATTTGACCAAACAAAAACTGGTGCCGTTTTTGGTAGTCAAGTGGCAAATCATCTAAACATCAAACTAAATGATCAAATCAATTCATTTCATGGTTTAGATTATAATGAAGATCTTAAGCATAATCAAATTTTTACCGTAGTTGGCATACTAAAGCCCACACAAACACCACTCGATCAAGTTATTTTGATTCCTTTAGAAGCTTTTTACAGAACTGAAGGTCATGTAATTAGAAAAAACAATGAAGTCATTGCATTAAATGCCGACGAAGTTATAGAAGATGAATACAAAGAAATTAGCGCAATCATGCTTCAAATAGATAATCTTATGGCGGTTTTAGAATTAAAACGAGAAGCTAATCAATTTGGAAAAGAGGCTACTTTTGCATTTCTACCCGAAATCGTTCCTGAAATTTTAGATAAAATCGGATGGGGCGTATTAGTTCTAGAATTTGTTGCCTATGTTGTAATCTTTCTAGCTGGTTTAGTAATTCTTGTAGGAATCTACAACGGACTCTCCCAAAGAACAAGCGAATTTGCAATTTTAAGAGCATTAGGCGCCAGTCGAAAATTTATATTTTTTAGAATAATTGGAGAATCTGAAATTATCATATTTTGCGGCATGACCATAGGTGCAATATTATATCTTTTTAGCTTTTTCCTTTTAAAAGGCTATTTTTACCAAAAAACAGGAGTATATTTAAGTTTCAATGAAATTCCTAGTATGTATTATTGGCTACCAAGCTTTTTAGCAGGCATTGGTTTTGTTGCTGGTATTATTCCGGCGTTAAAAATCTATAGGACGGATGTTAGTAAAATTCTTTAAATAGGTGTTCATTAATGGTAATAAAAAAAATATGGCAAACTTCAATAGTAATATTATTAACTTCAATGCTATCAAATTGTGGCTCTAGTCATGATCACAAACATCATGACCATAAACACCATGATCATGATCACAATCATAATCACAAAAAACCGCAAAACAAACCTGGTGCTCATACACATGTTGCCCCTAATGGTGGGGTGTTAGTAGAAATTGGCGACGAATTTGCCCATCTAGAGCTTGTCGTTGATTCTGCAAATAGCAAAATTATTTGTTATGTGTTCGATGGTGCTTTAAAATTCGGGCTAAAAGCAAAACAATCGACAATTGAAGCTGAAATAAACGAAACTACAGAAAGCCCGGATGAAAAAAAAGTAATCGTCTTTAAGGCTATTTCAAATCTGATAGCTAATAATACAGAAGAAGAGAGTTCTCAGTATGAAGCTGAATATAAAATGGAACCAAACACCAAAATATCGTTACGATTTAAAAAAGTTACCATTAATAATAAATCATTTGAAAATGTAACATCTCCTTTAATTGAGCAAAAATGAATTGGTATGTTTACGCCTTACTTTTTTTTATATTAATTTTTCTAGGATGTGGCGATAACACATCAAGCGAACTACCTTCTCTTTCCACAAATAGATCTAGCACTTTGCAAAACGGTATTTTATATAAAAGCTTAACTTTTAACAATTTAAATAATTTTAAACTTATACATGATAACAAAAAGATTGACTTATTTTCTGAGTCAAATGACGAATTAATCGACAGACAAGTTCCTCAAGAAGTTAAAGATTTAGACAACCAAGATGTTGAATTAACAGGGTATGCCTACCCCATAAAGCTGGTAGAAGGCAAAACAAGTGTTTTGGTCCTGATGGCAGTAAACCCTAAGTGTTGCTTTGGTGATGTACTGAATTTGAACGATATGATTTATGTAGATATCTCAAAAGATATTAAAAAAATTAAAAATGGCCAATGTGTGCATTTAAAAGGAAAGTTAAAAGTTGGCATGCGCGAAGTACAAGCGTGGAACACTAAATTTCTATATATAATGAGCGCAGATGAAGTCACCATAGAAAATAAAGCCAAATGGTAACCACTCAGCGCGTTATTGATTTGATAGCAAATTCAAAGTTTAGGATACACCAGATTGGGGCGGTGCCACGATTAAATGATCTGACTGCCCAAAAAATTTCACTGAGTAGTTACGCCAAATGAAACAAATGATACTCTTGTTTTTAATTTTATTCTACATTGGTTGTGGTAATCATGAAGAAGAATCATCAAATACCTCACAACATAAAAGCCCTATTGAATATCAAAAAATTACATTTAATTCGATAGGCAATTTTAAACTATTAAAAAAAATGACGGCTTCGCCTTTTGATTTGGATGTAATCGCAGAAACAGAAGAAGAAAAGAACGAATACATCAATAAACAAATTCCAGATGAAATAAAGGCCTTTGATCAAACAAATATAGAAATAACTGGGTATGCATTTCCTGTTCAATTAAACAAAGGAGTACCGAATGCCATTGTACTAATGAGAATCGCACCGAATTGTTGTTTTGGAGATGTATTACAATTGAACGAATTAATTTATGTTGATATTCCTAAGCCTAAACTAAAAATTCGTGAAAATCATTTGATAAATGTTAAAGGAAAACTAACTGTTAATACAAAACAGCTTGAAAACCAAACATCAAGGTTTATGTATTGGATAAAAGCTGATGAAGTTAGTTTTGAGAAGAAATAATTTTTTGACTGACTTAAATGCTTTTTTTGTTAATTGCCTGGGTAACCAGATCAACCGGAGCCACGATTGGCTGATAATGCTACCAAAAGCGTAAAATAACTTTTCTAGAAGCATTCGTCTATGAATGAAAATACGCAAAAAAATATATTGTTTTTTCTTTATTAATCGATTTGTAAATATTTTAATGATTTTAAAAATTAGTACTAAAGTTTTTGTTGATTTCATGTTTTTCGGTGTACGATGAATGAATGTATTTGTTTTTGTTTTTTATTTTTAAACTTTTTAGGAGATTTTATGAAAAAATTTATTTCACGCAGTTTGTTTATTGGCTCTTGTGCTTTAATTGGTTTCGCTTGTGGTGGCGGGTCTAAATCAGCAAGCAATGTGATAGATGATGCAAACGATGCTGTTGACGAAGCCGAATTAGAAACTAATGCAGAAACCGCATTTGCTGCGAGTGATTGGAAAGATCAAACCCCAGGCGAAGTAAATTCAACCAACTCAGTTACTATTAGCACCAATGTACAAACTTCTGTATCAACTATTGTTTCCCAAGCTACAGCAGGAATAAGCGCAACAAAAGCTAACAAAACGACAACTATTAACCATACAGTAAATGGCTCAGCAGGTGGTACTGCAACTGTTACAGGAACTTATACTATTAACACAGCAGGCGCAGCAGTATATCCTATTTCTTATTCTTATGATTTTAAAATTGTGTTTAAAAATTATAAAGATGCTTCGATTGCAATTAATGGTGAAATTACCTACAAAGGATCATCGTCTATACCAGAAGCAACAAGCAATACCACAGAATTAGAAATAAATGGTGGCTACAGCGTACTTTACCAAAATGTTGCATATAATGTTGTTACTAAGCTTGAAGCGAAAGTGACTATCACTAATTCAACTAATGTATCTATTACCTACACTTACACAGTGAATGGTGAAACATATACAAACAAAACATAATAAAGCAAAAATTTAGAGAGCGTATTTTTATACGCTCTCTGTTCACTCACCCAAAGCTTCATCTATTTACTCTTCCTGTTTTTGTAGCCCAAAATTCAGCAATATACAGATATATTTGACTCCAAACATGTAAGAAATAGGCCTTTTTCGTAAATTCTTTATAAAAAACTGTTAACTTTAGGATTATAGATTTAAAAATTATCTTGAAGAATCTCGGTTCATTACAGCTATAGATGATTATTTAGCAATTTAATCATTTTATCATCACGAGCCTTAGCAGTAGCTCCGCCCATTACAACAGCCACTATATTGCTGTCCTTCTTTTGAGCTGCTATAACCAAATTAAAACCTGAGGCGCGAATATAGCCCGTCTTCCCTGCTTTAGCCCAACTATAAGACTTCATTACATTACTATGGGAATTGTAAACGGTATTGTTATGGGTGAACTTCAATGCAGATAACATATTATAATATTCGGGGAAATCTTTTTTCATCGCCTGCATCAAAAGCGCCATATCGTAAGCTGTTGTGATTTGATTAGGGTCAAATAACCCAGAGGCATTTTTAAAAGTTGTATTATTCATCCCTAAAGCACGCGCGCGACTAGTCATTAAAGTTGCAAATTTGCTTTCAGAACCGCCAATTTTTTCTGCCAAAACCACCGCAGAGTCATTAGCTGACAGTACAACCAAACTATTGATAAGCACTTGAATAGAAACTCTATCCCCTGCTCGTAAATCCAATTTCATTCTAGGCTGTTGCGCCGCATGTTTAGAAACTTTTACTTTTTCATACAAACTAATTTCATTATTCTTTAGTGCCTCAAAAGCAACATACAAGGTCATTAATTTTGTTAATGAAGCAGGGTATCTTTTGGCCTTTGCATTAACCTGATGCAAAATCTTGCCAGAACTAGCGTCTATAACCAATTCAGCGTTTTTACTAACAGCTTTAGTTGTCTTTTTAGCAGGCGTTTTCTTTTTGGATGCATATACCTCATTCGTCCAAGATAATACAAAACATCCAAGTATTGTAATAATCAGAAATACATTTTTAAAAGAAGCCATAATCCCTACTTATTTTGAATAGATACCCATCTACATTGCTAGTTGTAATATATCATAAGCAGGCTTTTTTTTCTATAACAATTCAAATATTGAATAAAAATTATTTTAATTTACTCTGGTTTAGGGTCACCTTGTTCTGATTGCAAAATAAACACCGACCTCTTATCTAAAATCAAATATTTCTTAATAACGGCATTAATCTGCCCAATATTTATGCTTTGGTAGCTTTTTAAGAAGGTCTTGGCATTTTCTAACCTAGCAGGATTTGTCACCGAATCACTTAATACGCGATCTAACCAATACTCATTTGAATGAATGAAATCTTGTATTTTATGAATCAAAGGCTTTCTAACAGACTCTAATTCCGCTTGGCTTACCCCTTTTTCAAAAACTTCCTTTATGATTGACTCTAAAGCCTTTTGGGTTGCATCAATATTTTGAGGCTCAACATCTGCATAAAAATTTAAAAAACAAAAATTTTCATAATCATCGTTAAAGTCATGAGCCGCATAGGGGGAATAGGCAATTCCAAGAGATTCACGAATCAATTTTACAGTCTTTTCTTCTAAAATCTTACCTAATAAGTTAAGCTGACGCAATTCCTCCACTTGATTACCATTTACAGTAGGGAACATCCAATACACGATAGCTTTATTGATTTTAGTTTTAAACGACTCCTGCACCGAAAATGACTTTTTTAAACTCAAATCTCTTAAATTATGAGGTTTTATTTGCTCTCTTTTTGCTAAACTTCCAAAATACACACTTACATTTTCATACATTTTTTGCACATCAATGTCACCCACTATGTTAATTTCAATTGAACTGCTTTTTAGCTCCTGTATCAACCAATTCTTCATATCCATAAACGAAATCGCTTCTAGCACTTCGCTCTTAGGTACATATAACCCTACAAAATCATTTGAAATTTTTTGCAACAGCGTGTTTTGAAAATACGCTTGAATATCAGTGGCAAGTCGATTGCGCACTTGATCTATTGTTTTCTTAACCGCTTCATCAGCATCCTCGCGAAAACCTGGGCTAATTAACATTGCACGACATAACTGCAAGTTTAATTCAAAGTCCTCAGGGGTAGTTTCACATTGAATCGTAAATGAATTTGCATCAACCGAAAAATGTGCAGATACATTTTTGCCCGCCAAAGATTTTATTAGCTCATTTTTAGAAAGTTTATCTAAACCTCCTTCATTTATTAACAAATCAGCTAGATGACAAATAGCCTCCTTGCCTACAGGAGCACTTGCCCCACCCTTCCCTACTTTAATATTGAAAAAAATTTGGTTTTTTTTAAAACTAGTTTTTTTATAATTAACAACCACATTATTTTCGAAAGTTAATCGAGAAATACCAATATCAGCAAAATCTTCTTTTGAAACAACTTTACCAGAGCTAGCTGGTTTTGGCTCATAAGGGAACGACACAATGGCCTCTTCCTGATTAGCTTTTACTTCCATGCTTTTAGCTTGTTCATAGACTTTGCTTATCTCAGTTAAAGCATCTTTGATTTCCACATTTCCGCTTACGCTTATCAGCCGGTGATCACAATCCCAATACTTTTTGATTTCTTTCAAAACCATCTCTGGCGTTAGCTCTTCCATCAAAGGAACCATAAACTCCTTATGTTGTTTACTGTCTAAAAAAGGCAAATTCTCAGAAACGGAAAAAAGTATTTGGTCTAATAAATCCTGACTTTCTCTAGTATCCATAGTGCTAATACTATTTTCAAGAAGACTCAAATATTCCTTTTTAAAAATAACCAACTCTTGATTTGTAAAACCAAACGATAATACTTTTCTAAGCTCGTTTTCAATTAAAATTAAAGCATCCTTCCAACGCTCTGGTTTACAATGAACATCAATATAGCTAGAATGAATTTTTTTTAACCAAATTTCCGCACTAAATTCCCCTGAAAGTAACGGGCTGTTTTTTTGAGCCACCAACTCTTCTATTCTCTTATGAATAATAAAAATAGCCGCACTCTCAGCTAGTTTTGCTTGAGATAATTGCAAATAAGATTTTTTTGCTGGGTCTTTTACATTTACAATTCCAATTTCCACCTCTACTTGGGACGCTTCATTTTCGAAATAATAATTGAATTTATCCCCTTTATGACCAACATCGTGTAATTGGGGTTGTTTTTGCTTAACGCCTTTGCCTTTAAAACCTTCAAAGGCTTTACTAATTGCTTTCTCCCATTTCTTCTCATTTATATCACCAACAACAATTAGAACCATATTCTCCGGGCGATACCAAGCAGAATAAAAATCAATAAAATCTTGACGAGTGAATTTTTTTATTGATTCTTCTAAACCAATCGGAAATCTCTTAGAAACCAAACTGCCCGGCAAAGCAAATTGAAAATTCTGATATTGTATACGAAAGTCTATATCATCCCTCTCGCGTTTTTCACTTAAAATAACACCTCGTTCTTTTTCAATTTCTTCTGGTTCAAGCAACATATTCATGGCAAAGTCCGCCATTATCGCAATGCCTTCTTTCATCAAACTTCCATCTGGCAAATTTAAAGAATAAACCGTTTCGTTAAAATCAGTGTAGGCATTGGTATCGCCGCCAAAATCCATTCCAATTTTTTTAAAAAAATCACCCATGCTTTCGCCTGGGTAGTTTTTAGTACCATTAAATGCCATATGTTCTAGAAAATGAGCAATGCCCTGTTGCTGGTCTGTTTCATTTAACGAACCAGCATCTACTCGCAAATACATCAAAACTCTTTTGCTAGGGGATTGATTCGGCAATAAAATGACACGAAACCCATTTTTTAATGTTTTAAAAGTAGCTTTTGGGTGTGGTTTAACTTGATAAATTTGATGGGCAAACAAAGCAGAATCATCGGCAACTAAATTTAAAAAGCCGCCCACAGTCAAAAATAAAAATACGCAAAAAATATGACGAAGCATAAACAAACTCCTTACAACTATTCTTTTCTTAATTGCTCAATATATGGCATTACAAATTTACCAGGGCATTTCGTGTCTTTAAAATGTTCGTGACCAAAAATATTCTCACTTCTTATTTTATATTTTACTTTTAAAAAGCGTGTAAACTCAAATAGTGCGACTCTTTGCTTTTCTGGTAGCTCATGAATATCAAAATTACCAATTAACACGACCCCGATATTTCCAACATTTAATTTTTCATTGCCAGCATGCGCGCCTTGATACTTTATACTACGCCCTTCCCACACCTTACCATCCGCATCTATAACATAATGGTAACCCATATCTGCCCATTTATTATTACTCTTATGCCACATCAATATCTTTTGCAATCTTAGTTTTGTATCAATTTCATCTGATAATTCATCATCTGGCATAGCCGTATGATGAATTGTAACACGAAAAATTGGCGTCATTGCTACTATATTAGATATATCAGGTCCTTCTTCTGTCCATTCACTGCGGGCAATTATCTGATATTCGCTCTCACTTGGTACTTGTTCCAACGCCCTAATTTGCTCCACCTTATGGTATTTTTGATGCTTTCTACCACTACACCCTGCAAAAAATAAACTCACAAGAACGACAACACTTAATGCTAATTGTATTTTTTTCAAAAAACCACCTCTTAATTCTAATATTTGAATTTAATTATAATTTCCGCAACAAATACAATTGTGGTTGCTGCTGGCACAATAAGCAAATGTGCTAGTAGCGTGCCACCTAAACGACTACCCACTAGCCAAACAATTGATCTTCTAAACTGAGAATCTGTCATTTTTCCTTCAACAACATCATCCGTCATCATAGACAAATGTGGGTCGATAAAAATAAACATGATAATCGTCGCAAAACCATTTATAATAGAAGATAGAGTACTAGAGGTCACTCGAACTTCAGGGTTCAAATACCCCGCATACATCGAAGCAAAAACACCTACCGTCCAAAGCGAAACCGCCAACACATTCATTATTAATATTTTTTTTGTTACACCATGGGGGCTATTTAGCTGGGTAATATTGTTCATCGTCGGCATACAACAAATCTCTTTTACATCTGAATATTTTTTGGTAAAACAGAATAAAATTAATTTAGGAATCGAGCGATTCTTTTGAAAATGGAAAATCGCTTTACTAAAAAAACGCTGACAACTTGGAATCATAAACGCACCTACAATCGTAGCTAAAGATGCAGAAAAAAGCAACCAATGAAAATCACTCAACATTGAGCTCCCCATAGGCATGCCGTTATTGGATTTTAAGTTATCTTCTATTCTGCCAGCTAAAAACGGCAACTGAAAAGTATTTGATGTTCTTGAAAGCAAAATCAAAATATTGAACATCGAAAACGAAATGGCGATTTTTCTAGTACGAATACCTGCAATTCTTACCGAATACGCTAATGTACCTATTAAATGAATAATAAAAGTTAAAAAACAAATGATAAATAAATTGAAATCCATAACAGCAGAATAGTAGCAGTTGTAAAAATATTAAGGGTTAAACCTATATAATTTACATAAAAGCATAATAGCATTTCAAATTTATTCAACAAAGATTCACATAAATCAAAAGAAGTAACAACAAAATTAAATGAGACTACCTAGATCACCACCTCAAACAAGCACACAATGTTTATGTGCCTGTTTGCTGCATCAGGCGAATTTTATCTTACTGCCTATTTGCATCTTTCACATCTTTTAATGCTACTTTCTCTTCCGCATAATAACCCAATTTAACACTTACAAGTCGCCCATTCCCCACATCCGAAATATACACGCGTCGGTCTGTGTGAGTACCCACATAAAGCGGGTGAAACAAACTTACTTCATCTCCACCCATTGGTATGAGACTATTTGCCCCAGCATTATCCACATTGCCATATTTACCAATTCGCAAGATTAAATTCCCTGCGGTATCTAAAACCGCAACCGAAAATTGATGAGGCTCTGGGGCTATCGATCTGGCAAACAAATCTAAAGCAAATCGAGGAAACCAACAAGCACAACCTCCACCTGCATGATTTCCATTGAAACCTGCATAACCTACACCAGGGTAAAACCATTCTGCCGTTATCGCCCAAGTGCTAGTCAATTGTTGAGGTATTTTTGGGTATTCGCCAACTGGCAAAGGCACTGGTATTCTAGGTTCTGAACTAAAAAATTTACACTTGCTGGGTTTTACTTTCATCATAGTTTCAGACATTTTATTAAAGTAAGGCTTTCCATCTATTATGCGATTTAAAGTATGCATAAAATAGATGTTATCATCAATATCCATGCCAACACCATCGACCTGACTTATACCAGGCACAGCATCTTCATATAAAATCTTACCATGCTTATCCCACACATGAATACTCGGTGCTGTTGAACCAGAAGTTCTACCCGGATACACCGGTGGCTCATAACCTTTCCCTTGATTGGCGATTGCTTTAGGGTCAAATTGCCGATTTTCACCCGCCGCTCCAGCCCCACTAATGCCTTCAAAGCGAAAGGCGCAAGAAGCAATAATATGTCCTTTTGGCGAAATATTAATACCACCTTGATGGTAACAAACCGGCGATTTCGATGGCATACGAATACCTGAAATTACAGGGCTACTTTTACCACCTATCCCGCCGTCTCTACCCACGGCAGCAGATTCTTCGCCATAATCAAAAGGGATTTCCTTCCAGGTTTTAATATCATATCGCACTATCCAATCGGTGTTTCTGATGTACACCAATCCATTCAAATCGAAAGCCGCATCAATGGGGTTAAATGGCAAGTCAATTTCTTTAATTTTGCCCGTTTCCGGTTCAATTTCAAGCCATTGCATCGAAGCTTTTGTGGTTGGGGCACTATCTGCCTCAGCTAAATAGGCCTTACCATTAACAGGGTTTACATAAATATGTTGTACGGCATTACTTGGTGGTTTAGCACGCACAACTTCTTTGACTGTTTCCTTTCCAAAATCCTTTATCAACTCTAGCGCGCCATTCTTTTCACGAAATAATTTGATTCCCGCTGAATCCCATGGCACCGCTTGCCCACCATTACCTGTGGTGATACCCATTTCTATATCATTACGACAATCACGACCTAGCCAAATGGTTGGGGTAGGTGTCGTCATATCTACTTCTGCTGTATTCCATAATGGGTGTGGCAAACCAATGTGCATACTATAACGACCAGGAAATGCTGGCAAAGGTAAATCCATTCGCGCTAATTCTTTTGGGTTATCAAAGGAAGCAAATCGTGCATATTGTGGTTGAAACTTCGTACCTTCTTTGGTCATAATTCTTGAAGGTACTGCCCAGGAAAACACAAAAATCTCACCCGTCTTACGATTCACACGAACAACGGCTGGTTTTTCCGTCTTAATTTCTTTTAAATATTTTGCATCAGGTGAAAAAATTTGAATTCTATCATTCATAAAATCAGCTACATACACGCGCCCCTGACCATCACAATCCACTGAAGCCGCATTTCTAAACTCTCCTGGCCCCGTACCCTCGCCGATTGCATTTGTATCTTTAGAGCCAACTGCACCTAAAAAAAGAGTAGCATCACCGACTTCTTCAAGCGGAATTCGCATAACCCCATGAAAAGTATCAAAATTATAACTGTAACGGTAGGAATACCCCGCCATATACACCCATTTTTTATCCGGAGAAATAGCTAAACTTGTTGGCCCAATTTCTAAACCTTCTTTGCCTCTATTGGGAATCGGATAAGAAGTTTTACCTCCTAAAAGATTTTCACTTGTTCCATCTGTGTTTAGTCTATTCAGAGCTAAATGCGCGATGACAATTTTTTTGTCTAACACCCCCATACCTGTTGCTGCTCGACCGTGACGGCCACCTTGATTATACCAATTACAGTTATCTCCCGAAGTTAATAGAGTCTGCTGATACAAACTTTGCTTCCATGGTAATCGCATACCTTGAGGGAAATCTCTCCAATCAAGCGACTTTATACTCTCAAGTTTATTAGACGGAAAAGGATAAACCGTTCGCAAATATTTACCATCATGATCAAATAATTTAATGGTATCTACCCCCGACCCCTCACAAACCAAAACACCTTCCTCGCAAGCTTGCATCAATGGAGCCGCCTGTGAAATTCTTTTATAGGGCGACCAATAGAGATTTCTTTCAAAACTAGGCTTTAACCCTAATGAAATCCGAACGATTAAATCGTTTTTGTTATCTGTCAAAACTCCTTGGTCATCTTTACCATCCCAAACTAATTGTTGACTTAAACTAGATTTTTTAAATTGTACGGGTGCATTATCGCCCAAAACTCCACTAGCAAGATGTCGCACAATTTTTCCATTGCCATCTTCTATTGCAACTGTCACATCGCAATAATCTTTAGAAGTAAATGTAATAACAACAATGTCTCCATCGCGTGTAACCTTTGGTTTTTCAGTAAATTCAAAAACCTCTTTGCGTTTAATTTTCATCTCGTTTGCATCAGAAGCCTGTAAGCTCTGCAAAAACGCAAACCCACTTAGAATCAAAAAAATGTTTAGGTTGAATCGTTGGCATAACATTTGTATAAGTTGAATCATTTTCTACCTCTAAAATCCTGTTTATTTACTTTTGTTGGAAACATTTTTTAAAGCCACTTTTTCTTCTGCATAGTATCCAAGTTTTACACTGATCAATCGACCGTTTCCAGCGTCCGAAATATAAATACGACGATCGGTATGCGTTCCAACATATAATGGATGAAATAAGCTTACTTCATCACCACCCATTGGTATTAGGCTATTGGGTCCAGCATTATCCACATTCCCATATTTACCTATGCGTAAAATCAAATTTCCCGCGGGGTCAATTAATGATACTGCAAACTGTTGTGGCTCTGGGCATATCGAACGACCGTATAAATCAAGCGCAAAACGCGGAAACCAGCAAGCACACCCACCACCAGCCTGACTAGCACTAAAACCAGAAAACCCAACACCAGGGTAAAACCATTCTGCATTTTTCACATACATACCAAAAAGTTCTGTTGGCGTTTTAGGGTATTCGCCAACTGGTAATGGCACTGGCGCACCACTAGTTGATAAAAATTTAGATTTACCCGGCTTTACTTTCATCATTGTACCTAACATGTGATTAAAATAAGGCTTACCATCTAACACTCGGTTTTTAGTATGCAAAAAATAAATACCATCGTTTATATCCATTCCAACTCCATCCACTTGACCAACACCCGGCACAGCATCTTCATATAGAATCTTACCATGTTTATCCCAAACATGAATACTAGGCGTGGTGGAATTAGAAGCTCTACCTGGAAACATAGGCGGTTCATACTCTTTACCTTGAGCAGCCATAACTTTTCGATCAAACTGTATATTTTCGCCAGTTCCACCAGGGCCACTAATACCCTCAAAACGATAGGCACATGAAGCTATGATATAACCTTTTGGCGAAATATTTATTCCGCCTTGGTGATAACAAACGGGCGATTTTGATGGCATGCGAATACCAGATACCACCGGAGTACTTCGACCACCAATTCCTCCATCTCTACCAACTGCATTAGATTCTTCGCCATAATCAAATGGTATTTCCTTCCAAGTGTTTAATTCATAACGCACCACCCAATCCGTATTTCGGATATAAACCAATCCATTAAGATCAAAGGCCGCATCAATGGGGTTAAAAGGCAAGTCAATTTTTTTAATTTTGGCAGATTCCGGGTCAATCTCTAACCATTGCATAGAAGCCTTTGTTGTAGGGGCACTGTCGGCTTCGGCTAAATACAATTTGCCATCAACGGGGTTTACATAAATGTGCTGAACCAGATTTGTAGGGGGTTTTGCGCGCACAACTTCTTTTGCGGTTTCCTTACCAAAATCTCGAAACACCTCTAATTTCCCATCTTTTTCGCGTAACAATTTAATTCCACTTTCTTCCCATGAAGTAGTTTGCCCGCCATTACCTGGGTGAATACCCATTTCGATATCATTACGACAGTCACGCCCAAACCAAATAGTCGGCTCTTTGCCAAAAAAATCTATTTCTGCCCAGTAAAACAAAGGGTGAGGTAAACCAATATAAGTACCATATTGCCCAGTGAACTGAGGTATTGGCAATGGCATACGCGCTAGTTCTTTAGGGTTATCAAAAGAACCAAAACGGGCATATTCCGACTGAAAACTAATTCGCGGATTAGCCCTTAATAATAAATGCGAAGGCATCGCCCAAGAGAACACATGTATTTCACCTGTTTTGCGATTGACTCTTACAACGGCTGGCTTATTCGTTTTAATTTCTTTTAAAAATTTTGCATCTGGTGAAAAAACTTGTATGCGATTATTCATGTAATCACCGACATACACACGACCTTGAGCATCACAATCAACGGATGTTGCATTTTGAAATTGACTGGGTTCGGTCCCCTCTCCCAAAGCACGCGTATCCTTAGAGCCTAATGTACCAACAAATAAAGTCGCGTCTTCCGACCCATCAAGGGCTATTTTTTGCACACCATTATGAGTATCAAAATTTCTAGCGTACCGATAAGAATACCCAGCCAAATATACCCATTTATTATCTGGTGAAATCGCCATACTTGTAGGGCCAATATCTATAACAGACTTGTTAGGCCCTGGTAAAAAAGAAGCCGTTTTACCGCCAGTTAAATTCTCACAAGAACCATCGGTGTTGAAACGGTTTAATTTCATATAACCCAAAACAACTCGTTTGCCTAGCGCCGCCATGCCCGTTGCACCTCGACCTTGACGCCCACCCTGATCGTAAATAGAACAATTCTCACCCGAAGTTAAAAATGTTTGTTGGTAAACACTTTGTTTCCAAGGTAATCGCATTCCCTGCGGGAAATCCTTCCAATCCAAAGATTTTATCCCCTCTATTTTTGTAGAAGGAAAAGGATAAACGGTACGCAAGTAAACCCCGTCATGATCATATAATTTAACCGAATCAACACCATAAGCTTCATATACCAAAACACCTTCTTCGCAGGCAGCTATGATGGGTGCCGCTTGCGATATTCTTTTATAAGGCGACCAATACAAATTCTTTTCAAATATTGGCTTAACACCTAATGAAACCCGTACCGTCAAATCGTCTTTATTATCTGTTAATTTGCCCTGATCATCTTTACCATCCCAAATTAGCTTTTGACTTAAACTAGATTTTTGAAATTGCTCAGGCGCATTATCCCCTAAAACACCACTTACAAGGTGTCTTATAATTTTTCCATTTCCGTCCTCAATTGCTACTGAAACATCACAATAATCTTTTGAGGTAAATGTGATAGTAACGATATCCCCATCACGCGTGATTTTTGGCTTTTCTGTAAACTCAAAAACATCTTTTCTTTTGACCTTTAATTCATCAATGTCTGCTGCAAATACAGTTAAGCAAAACAAAACATTTAAACACAAAAGAAAAGTAATTTTTCCCTTTTTTAGTTGCATAAATTTCTCCAAAAAAACCTGTAAAAGTTTAGATTGTAATATTATATTGTAATAGGTTATTTCGATTTGACGAAAGCTAGAAAGCGGAATGTAGCAGATTTGATCAGTACTTGTATCATCTTGGCAAAGCCTGATCTGTATTGCCATCATACCTATAAAATTTATTAAATCATTAATTTTCATCCTAGTATTTTCATTAGCATAGTATTTGCTCCATTAGTTATACTTTTTGCACATAATATTTATGGCATTATACACAAAAGGCAAATAGTTTTCGCATAGAAAACAATTGGTCTTTGCCTGCGTTGTATTCTTTAGAAAGATTCGAGTCCCCAACTTTACTCTAAAAAACCTAATTAGGCATTTTCTGTTTTTAAATATCCACTGATAAATATTTTAAATTTGAAACAAAGGCGACAACTACCGCCATTTAAAGAAAATATAAAAAAATCCCTGAGTAGTTGCTTGGAAATAACTATTTTATATATAAACTTCAATTTATAAGAGATCAGTAAATGGAAGTCGTATGAACGAATGGCTAGCTTTTTTTTCATCTGTGCATACATCAAAAGGTGTTTACCGTCAGCCAAGATTTAATATCGATGCATTTCTTGAATCTGGTGAAGTTGATTACACGATTTCAAAACCTAAACCAGCCCAAACCTTAGAAGATAATATACTTCGCACTATTACACCAAATGCCAATATTTGCGACAAATCAGAAGATCCTACTTTTATAGAAAAACTTAACGAGGCTTTAGGTTTTTTAAAAGCGGGTTTACCGCCTGGAGCTTCTTTAATTCTAGCAATTAATTATGCTGTAAATTTAATCAAAAAAGCCGAAGGCAAAGAAGAATTATGGTTTCAAGCAATAAGCTTTGATGATTCTGTCTTAGCAGCAAAACTTATCCATACACCACAAAAAGTAAAATACCAAAAAGAAGGCAGCATCATTAAACCTTCTCTAGACAAAATCGAAAAATTCTACTTTGAAGAAGAAGTAAAATAAGCTTCAAAATCAGTTATGCATTACAAAAAAATATTTATTTGATCATTCGTGACCACTATTGTAAATTACCGGCATCTTACCCTTCCAGGCAACCCAACTTTTTTCTTCAGTTACTAACTTCGCCATAAAATGAGCAACATTTATCCAGCTGGTTTTTCCTGCATTAAAGATAGCGCTTCTAGTAGGCGATGGAAATACTTCATATTTACTAACTTGCTCTTCATTAATTAAAGTGTCAGGGCGAACAACAACCCACTCAATCTTCTTGCTATTTTGACCTATTTTTAAGCGCAAATAGTCTGCTGCCATTTCGTTATCTAAATGCGGGGGTAAAAGCAATCGAATGAAACCGATAACACACTTTTGGCTGAAAGATATTGGTTCCGCAAGATCACGATTACTGTTACCTGCGGTATTCATCAAAACAAACTTTGTTATGTCTCTTGTTTCATTTGATTGAATCGCTTCACATAGTCGCGTAGTAGCATTTGTCACTAATCGGCGTGGTTGACCATAAATGCCCTTTATGCTTAAAGTATGACCAAGGCATGAAATAACAGTCGAGCATCCTTTAACATGTTGGGCTATTTCCATGTCGCTTAAATTCAAAATACTTGAGTGAATTAATTGCAAATGGGGGTGATGTCTAATTGGCTCGGGCAAAGTATCAAGCGAACGAACGATTGCTTTAACGCTTTGCCCCATTTCGAGCAATTGAGCAACCAGTAATTTACCTGTTGCTCCAGTCGCTCCGACTATGAGGTGGGTCGACCTTACCATGTTTTAATTGTTTAGAATTCGATTAATATTAATTCGGTAGCGCTCTACATCCTCAAAAGCAGATTTTACAATTTTGTTGTCTATAGCTGGGCTATGACTATCTTCGTAATCTCGTATAATTTTTTTACCGCGCACATCATCTCTTTTTTTAGCAGACATAATTTGATTTGCTATATCTTGCACCATTTCAATCAAACTCTCTAAACATTCTTTTACATTTGCAACCGTTAAACTTTTGATCTGTAATTCTGAAGCAAACAAAGACTTAGCATGCAACCACTCCAGAGAACCTTTTTTAAAATCAACATCTTCAAGTTTACCAACCACACCAAGATCTATTTGCATTAATACATGTCGATAGAGCTCTCTGAAACAATAATATTGAATGGTTCCTGAATAGGCATCAATTGCTTTAATACGATTTTTCTCAAGCAAATAATTTTTACCAAGCCCTTCAATTTCATGGTCTGTATACACCTCTAAAATTTCATCGATCTGCGTTAATCGATTGCGGGCATCAATCATTTTATCAACTATAGAAGGTCTGATTATATCATATTTAATATCTATTCTCTTCGCCTTATTTCTTTCTTGATATTTAAGCTCATTTCGTTGAATCATAAAAAAATTGTCAGACAAAACCCAAGCAGGCTTTATTTCATTATAGGCAGGCGAAATATGCGAAAATGAATGCGAAGGAATATTAATCAACGAGAATGGAAAAGCCATTTTTTGTGGTAAGGTAGTAACACTTGATGAAATCATTGAGTAGGGGCCTTGCGTAAAATCAGCTGGGAATTTAATCACAACCGATAACCCCATAAAAGTACCTTCCCCTGGCCAAATTTCTTGATCGGGTTCTTTACCCGTATGATTAGAACCAACATTGGCACCGTAAGAAATGTTACCTTTACCTTCTGGCCAAAAAGCTGATATTAACAAAGCTTGATGATGGAAGCCTACAAAAGAACCCACCAAACTAGAAGTTACTTCACCTTCTGCAATCGAAGTATTCGCCCCAATCAAAGAGTCGAAAACCATAGCTTGTCTTTTTGCGTAAGAATACTCAGTAAAAATAGAATTCTCAACTACACTACCCGTCGTTATAACACAACCCCATTGAGCAACACAATTAGAAACAAACGCACCATTTGTTATTTTGCAAGGCTCTTCTTTAGAGCTAATCATAACTGTATTTTCTACATTTAGGGCATTATCAATATAAGCATATTCGCCTAAAAAAACATTTTTGATTTTTGGTGAATTTAAAATTTGAGCGCCTTTCGATAAAATGCTCCACCGGCTGCTAACCAATTTGGCATATTCATCAATAAGCTCTGAATATTCGCCAAGTAACTTTTTATTATTACGACTACTACAAATAATACGCGCAACATCAATATTAATTTCAGGGAAAATTCGAATTTCACGCCCGCCACTTTCAATTGCTAGTGCTAATTCTTGGCCTACACCAAAGTTCTTCTTGTTGCCGTGGGTAACAGATAAACAATTTAAAATAGCGTTGTGAGACTCTAATGCAACATCCGATAAGGTTTGCACATTACCAATAAAACAAGAATTGCCGATTTGCACATCATATAAAACCGAATTAATAATTCCGCATTGATGTTCAAACCCATCCACTATTAATGAACCCGTCAAATTTCCAATTACCGTTTTTCCAAGAAAAGTAGAGCTGATAATGTTATCTGCAGAAAATTGTTGGGTAACTCGTATTTTTTCCCAATCTTTACTATAATTTTTTTGGTCTTTTAATTGGCTTATTTCATTAGTTGTTAGTGACCTTAATTCGCTTGCATCAAATAGCCCAGAATTAATTTTTTGCACACTTTTGATAAATGAGGATGTTTGTATGGTTTCCCTAAGCTGCTCTATGACATCAATATCTTTTCCAAATTTCATATTCAAAACCCGCAATTTAGGAATTAAAAAGCGGGATTATAATCTTAGATGTCAAAAGTAGAAAGGAAAAGAAAATAACCTCGAAAAAAACTAGGGGGTTAAATAAAGAACATCCCAATTCAAGGTTATGACGATTACATAGGTAATACGAAATCAATTAATTTGGTTAACAAGCCCTTTTTAGCACTTTTTGACAAAGGACCTTTGCCGATATATTCAATTCGCGAATTGGCAACTCTTGCGGAATCAACAAAATTATCCGCACTGACATCTTCAGACCGAATCGAACCCGTAAATAGCACTGTTTGTTCTTCTTTGTTTTGTTTAGTAGTTTTTTTAGCTTCTAAAACTAAATTTCCATTTGGCAAAACCTTTATTACTTGACAGGTAATGGTGGCTTCAAAATTGGAATCGTCTTTAATATTCACTGAACCTTTAAAATCTTTCGAGCCATTTAGTTCCAAAGCTGGTTTTCCTGCTCGTATGTCTGATCTAGCACCATACAAATCACTGTTTTCAGTAAATGCAGTATCAATCGTAAAGTGCTTTTTAACTTCTGCTAAAACTGAAGAATCAGATGATGTAGAAGAATCTTTTTTATTTGAATTTTTAATAGTTTCTCTTATTTTAACTGTAATCAAGTCATGGGTTTTAAAAGTTTTCTTTGGCAATTTATACAAATCTTTCACTTCAAATTCACCACCTAAACTTTTTGCTTTTGCCTCTTGATCTTTTGCTTCTTGAAACAAAGAATCTGCATGCAAAATATTAATGCCCCAAACACAACTGGCGACGATTGGTAATAGTAACATCTTCTTTTTCATAATACTTCCTTTTAATTAATGATATCGACAGTGTTTTCACCTGTCACGGTACAATTTATTTTTGAATTTGAACTTTTCATCGTTACACGAATTTGATCGCCCATACGCCCCATTTCTTGTGCTATACCAACCGTTCTAATACTAAAACCTTCTTCTTTAATCAAGATATTCACAACAGCCCCGCGAGTTATTAAAACCGGAGTTTTAAGATCACTGGGCTCAACTGTTTCACCAACTCTTACGCTTTTTTGTAACTCAAAGCCAACCCACGATTTTTCATCTCGAACAGCATTCAAAGCATTTAAGTTATAAGGCACTAATTTAAAAGTAAAATCATCTTTGCTTAGCACTTTGCCTTTTTCAAAATTATTTTCAGCTGCAAAAGCTTTCACAAAAATATCTGCTTTAAAATTAAATAGTTTCGTATCAATGAGCGACCCCTTATGATATACGCCGATTTTTGCGCTAACATTATTAGAACGAATTATAATACCAGGCAAAACCTTAAGATCATAATCTTCGGCCACAGCTACCTTCCAATTGCTGGCCAAATTAGAATGGTAAATGGTTATTTGTGGGTCATTTTTTCTTAGTTGTGTTTCTATATAACTAGATACAACCAAAAGAACCTCGCTACTATCAATCTCAACAAAATTTTCTGCTTTTGAATTTTCTTTTATTAAATTGTCCTTTGACACAAAAACTTTATTCTTTTTATCAAATGAAACTTCGGCATAGGAAACTTTAACTTCTTTAGGAATTTCCATAAGATATAAAGTTTTTTCATCCATACCACTAGCTCTAAAAATATTTTCTAAATAACTTTTTGCTAGTGTTACTGGGCGATTCTTAAGTGGTTTTCTGCAAATTATTATCTCAGCATACTTTGCATTCGAAAACTCATGTGCTGTCAAATGTTTTAATCGCACAACATTTTCTGTAACATCCACTGCCTCAGAAAGCGAAAAACTTACATCGTCAGCACTAAACTTATCTGAGCTAGAAACCTCTTCTTCTGCGTAGGTAGCTGTTAACAACCCTGTTAAAACTAGGATTGCTAACATTACTGTAGTTAATTTATACGATGTCATTTATATTACCTCTTCAGATTATTAATTTCTTGCAACATTTGATCGGCAGTGGTAATCGATCGCGAATTTAATTCATACGCTCTCTGAGCCTTAATCATACCTACCATTTCTTCCACCGCTTGTACATTCGATGCCTCAAGCATTCCACTGGTAATAGATGCAACTCCGTTTTGATTGGGTACATTTCCAACAGGGGCACCAGAGGCTGGCGTCTCTTCATATAATGTAGAACCTTTGCGCGAAGATAAACCAGAAGGGTTATTAAAAGTAAATACTTGAATCTGGCCTATTACATTTGCTTGATTATTGCCGTCGATCGTACTTATTGTACCATCTTGGCCGACGGTTATGTTCTTTGTTTCTGGTGGCACATTACCAGCACCATCAAGAACTAATCCGTCTGTTGTGACAATATTACCATCATTGTTTACAGTAAACGAACCGTTTCGAGTATAAAATTCTCCGTTTGTTTGATCGGTAACTTTAAAAAAGCCAGCGCCATCAATTTGTAAGTCTAAAGGGCGATCCGTAACTTCAACTTCACCTTGAGAAAATATTTTGATAACAGCTGAATTTTTAACACCATGCCCAACTTCTATACCTGTTGGGTTGGCTACCCCGGTATTCACGCTTAACCCTGGGGCACTAATTTGCTCATATTGTAAATCGGAAAATAAAGCCTTTGATTTTTTAAAGCCACTTGTATTAACATTCGCTAAGTTGTTAGCTATCACATCAATATTTCTACCTTGGGCTTTCATCCCTGTCGCCCCACTCCATAATGCTCTTATCATAACTTACTCCTTGTTAATAGTTTTATGATCTCGCGATGGAAATCAAACTACCTAAATTGTCATCCTGTTGTTTTAAATTAGAAGCATTTGCTTGATAAGCACGGTGCGCTTCAATCATGGAAACCATCTCATTAATCGAATTGGTGTTACTCTCTTCTAAAAACCCTGAATGCACCACTGATGCCACGGGTAACTCAGTAAGCAATTCGCCACTTTTACTTTTATTTAATTTAAACATAGTGCCTTCTTGCTTTTGAAGGGCGCTTAAATCTTTAAAACTCACAACCTTGACTGCTTCCGCTATAGAACCATTAATCTCATTTAGAGCTATAGGGTTGTCACCTTGATCTAATACTAAAAATCCATTTTCAGCATTCACCAATTGCCCTTCGTTGTTCACCGAAAAATGCCCACTGCGCGTATAAAACAAATCGCCAGTAGTTGGGTTTTTTAATTTAAAAAAGCCCTCACCCTCAATTGCCATATCTAGTGGGTTTTCTGTATTCACTAAATTTCCTTGATCGAAAGAAACCCTTGTAGATAAAATTTCCGGACCACCAAATTCCGAATGCGAATTCATTTTGCTCGAAACAATACGACCCATATATTCATTTTCTGAGCCCATTTCTTTCACATTGAATAAATTCCGCTTAAACCCAGTAGTACTGGAGTTAGCTAAATTATTGGAAATTACCTCTTGACGACGCATTTGCATTCGCATTCCGTTGCCAGATGTATATAAACCATACAACATATTTATGTCTCCCCCTATTTTGTCATTCGACTTCAAAGCAATAGTAATACCAAAGATTAAAAAATCGTTTATTTTGTTTAAAAATATATGTAAATCATTGTTATAAAATGACTTATGAGTTTGTGTTTTATTATATTTTTATCAAGCTTTTGACATTTTCCTCGGCGTTTTTCACCCGATTCGGCTAAAATCGCAGATAATTTTTTTGCAAAAAAGTATCTTTAAAAAGGCAAAATATTAGAATACTCTCAAAAAACTACGACCTTTACAATACAGCAAGTTCATGCGAAACATTGAGATGAAATTCTTTAGAATTGCCATAGATGAAACGGGCAAAAACAACACTGTTGTTTTAAAAGAAAAGCGAGGCAAGCGTTTTTTGCCTATTTTTATTGGCGCTAATGAGGCAAAATCCATTGAAAGTGAAATAAAATCCCAAAAAATGCCTAGGCCAATGACCCATGATCTAATCATAAATCTATGCAAAAGCTTAAATATCGAAATTATTTCTGTTTTCATCACGAAAATTATTGACTCTACTTTCTATGCTGATATAAATTTTCGCCTCATTAATGGAAGTAGTGAAATAATTTCTATTGATGCTAGACCAAGTGATGCTTTATCCATTGCCATAAGATCGGGCTGTGCCCTATTTTGTGCCGAGGATCTTCTAGAAGAAGCCAGCATTACTATCTAATACCAAACGGAGGATTGGCAGAGCGGCCGATTGCACCGGTTTTGAAAACCGGCGTGGAGTAATCCACCGAAGGTTCGAATCCTTTGTCCTCCGCCTTTTTGTAAGCATTCGGCTAACCCGTCAGTATTTTTCTGAAATTTTTTGTAATTGGCAAGACGAAAATTGATTTTATAGGTAGGGTTTTCTCTTTTGGTCCTAATTTTCCTCTGCCCTTCGTTTCGCCTAAT